>Ga0210040_10002866_pt1 | contig 23846 bp, 14 predicted proteins | sample CryGeyCG12114_NA_FD_185462 | JGI IMG/M metagenome (GOLD analysis project Ga0210040, IMG submission 185462) | Groundwater microbial communities from aquifer - Crystal Geyser CG19_WC_8/21/14_NA (SPAdes) (version 2) | ecosystem: Environmental > Aquatic > Deep subsurface > Groundwater | place: USA... | reverse complement strand
TTGTAATTAAGTTCCAAGTATATTAGCAATGTGCACTGCTGTGACGGTGAGTTATGAGAGATTATTGTGACGGGCTCTTGAACGTCGTTTGTGCATGGCTGTATGGCTGTTTCTGTATTATGTATAGTTGGTAGACAGTATACATGTTGTATGTAAAGTTAGCAAGGAAGGTGCATGGGAAATTATGTTTTATGCTCTGTAAAATGTGACAAGGTAAAGGAACTCAATCAGTCAGTCAGTAAATAAATAAATGTATAGCTTGTGAGTTGAGCCGACCACCTTACAAGGGAATTCACTCTATATTCCTGAGGAGATAAAGTTGTACAGGAAAGTTACCCACAACATCGTGAATCAGCAATCTTCCCAAGCCAACAAATTGCTGAAACACTGTTTTCATGCCATTAGTCAAAATTATGCTCAACGACATGTTTTTTACGTAGCGCTCTTATATTCTACATTTGTGTACACAATGACCGTAAAAATTGTGGCAAGTAGTAGGTTGATGTCAATCTTTTAAATCTTGTGAAAACGAGATATGAGATAAAGATTTCACTGATCTTTGCATAAAAATAAAACAAATACATATGTTTTTTTAAACTTTAAGACAAGCTTGGTGTACGAAGGAAGCCTGAAAAATTTTGAAAACGTAATATGGATGCTAATGCTAGGAAAAGCTAGCGCCCCAGAAAACTTTATGTAGTGTAACTTATGAGCTTAAAACTGTAAATTCCCGGTGAGTTTGATAACTTAACTTGGCTGCACAGTGCAAGGGACTTTACTAGAATGAGTTTTTCTCATTTTCCTTTTTAATATTACATGCCATATCCACATTAATTTTTTTCCTTCCCCGGCCCAACTTTGTATTATCCCCTATGCTCATTTCCCAGGGAATTATCCTCGGCCAACTTTTCTTCATTACTATTTTAAATGTTCTTACCAGCTTACCGGTATGTATACATGGTACGTTAATTTTATCCACTCATGGTATCATTTCCTTTGCAACTAACTTTTTGCACCACCACTAAAATTAACTACACTGACTGAGTTTGTGATAAGTTGTAAAGCGCCAAAGCTATCATTCTCACTCGCTCCACATTACATTAGCAGAGCCACCGACCAAAATTGTTTTTTTTTCAGCTATCAACCAACAACTGCAAATTTCCAATTCCTCCCTTTCTTTTTTTTCAGTTGAAGGCTGTAGTGATTGAGATTGATAAATTGGATCTATACGTCCATGCCCAGGAAAAGTACTCGTTCCCCAACCTCATTACAATAATATAATAATAATAGTAATATAATATAGACGGCAGTTACATAGAGTAGGCGCCGATGATTTACAGCGCCGTCAGTAAAGATAGTAGACACGTTGTTTTGAAATGTTGTCTTAACAGGGTGATGATTGGTTGCATTATGGAGATGACACAAAAAAAAGTTATATGGCTTTCTTTCTCTAGAGTGTCAAAACTCGTAGAATTCATGTAAATAAATGAGCTCGAGTTTCCCATGTAACAAATCCTAACGTGGGCTACACAAAAAAAACAGACATGGGAAGAATCTCTTTTCATGGTGTGTAATGGCCTTCATTGTAGAAAATTGTACCAGCCTACCAAAAGCTATAGCCTCTTTTCATTATGGTATAGTCAAAAGGGAAATGGCAATATAACTTGTAAGTTGGGTTTGTTTGTGACGAGGAGAAGTAAAGCCATTAACACTATTGTGTTCCTATGCTCACTTAGCATTATTTAAGCTAGTTAATCAGTCAGTTAGTTAGCTACAACTGACGTAGTTAGCTCACATAGTTGAGTTAGTTAGTTAGCTGAGAAAGATAGAATGAAAAATTGGACACAAGACAGAAGACACTTCATTGACTTTCTTGTGTTGCCTGTACAATGTACAGAAAATGTCATGTTGTCCGGACTAGAAGCCAATGAGTGAGACGAACTGGCAAGATTTATTCCCACATGTATCTACATACATTAGACAAAGTGCGCGCTTTTGAATATGTATACGAACTGTGGCTAACAAACTAACTAAATTATTCTTGTACTTTTCTGAAGGCTTTGTGTGAGTCCAGCATTTGGACACAAAATTGAGATGAGATCCATCCAATGTATCCAACAGGCCGCACATAAGAAAAACAAATCAACTAAAACAAGTTGGCTCAAAGAGATTCGGACTCATTTACCAGAGTTTTACTCTAATAGGTTACACAAAATCTAGTATTAACCTACAAGACTGGCTCATCAGTTGATTTGTTCAAACATTGTGGACCATTAATTTTCCCTTTCACTGACTCACACTTTGTACTACATGTGTATAGTATGTAAAGCCAAACGAAGGGAACAAAAAGGAGGGAGCGACCACAATTTGGATTGAAAAATTGGAAATATATGTAGACAGACCATGTAACTAACTAACATTGGCGCCTTTCACATACACATTATACTGTGCTATTCATCCTTTCAGCTACAGTGAGTGAGTGAGTGAGTGAGTGTGCAACAAACGTTTGTGCGCTTATTTGCTATACAACATTATATAAATTATTTGCAAAGAAGTTGATCAACCTGAGAGTTGATGGGATCGGGAAACTCTCAATTACAGCACATTGGGAGTTGAAGTCACAATACAGAGGACAAGTTGTCTACATGCTCCTGTCGCTGACATTTTAGTAGCTTGTGTGTATAGAATTCTTGTGAGCGCATGAAGTGAGTAAGTATTCGGAGCTCAGCAGGAGAATGTGAGCTGAGCTGTTCCATATCAAGGGGATTGGATGGGAAACTTAATTACAGGATGGAAATGCTCGTACGCACGTACATACCTGGCTCTATCGAGAACTAATTATGCTAGCAAAACTAATTGGATATCCCATTCCAATCTAGAGCATGTTCAACTTGCATAGCATACTCATGTGCTCCAAATGAATGCCACTGTGGACTTTTGCCCAGAGAATGACTTCTCTCCCATATGGAACCCAACACAAAATTGTGATGGCATCTTCTCTATTTCATCATTTATTCTCCAGCGCTATTTGTTTCCCAGTTTGTTAGTTAGTTAGTTGGGTTCATTATTTGTATCTAACTAGTACAATGTATAATTTTGTTGTAAAGGTTTGCTCCATGTTATATGAATGATTTCAAGGCCTTAGTTTCCTTTCGTTACTGTGTGTTCAAAAGAGAGCAAAAACAGGAGCATTTAGAGAGAAAAGAGACAGGAAAATTAATACGAGATGTATTATATGGATAGAGGAGAATCCAGGCAGTGGTTGGATTTCTGTTCAACCTAGGCTGCCGGATTGGGAAAAGGATGCTGAGAGGATGAGATCACTTGTGGAATCACTTGAGCTTTGCTTTTGCACAAGCTTTGGATGATGTAAGATGAACGGTTTGAATTCTCTTGATGAAAATAGCGCAAATTCAGGAAAATTTACCGCCGTCTATATGCCGGCTCTTGGTAGAAAAAGTGGATACTAAAAGAGTTCATGGATACTAATAAATACTGGCGGTAAAATATTTTTTCATTGTAGCATAAACTGAAAATTATTGTCCTCTGAGGCTATAATTTTTATCTTGTAAACTAAAGAATCCCATGTTTACCCACCAATAGTGATGTCAAAAGAGTTTTTATCGGCCAAATATTGTTGTTCTGTTTTTTTTTATTAAAGCATGTAAATCGATCGAGTAGATAATACAGAGGGAATTGTGGAGCGCAGGCAATAAGTTTACCACTCCTACAGCATACTCCTTTTCCCTTTCTCTTCAAATAAGTCATTTTTGTGGTATGTGGTGTGTGTAGATACGCATCGAGCAGACTTATAGGATGAAAAAAAAAATTACCAGAGAAAGTTCATTCTCTTGCAAATAGCTGTCATTTTGTTTGCTTAACAAATTAAAGAGAGATTTTCCCCATCATTCTTGTCTCTGGTATGCATACTGTTCCTTCACTGCTATCAACACTCAATGTAATCGAAATGTATACCAGCATTACTACAAAAAAGGATAGATAAAAAACTTTTTTACCATGACTTTCCCGGTGTACTCTATATACTCACTCTGCATAGGCGAGTGAGAGCTTTTATTGAATAAAAAATGGAAAGCGTGGAACAGTTTTACACAGATAAGATAGCCTGTTGTTACATATCCATACCATTAAAAGAGTTGATATAGCAGATTATTGGCTACACAGGGGTCTATATATTGGGTACTTGTAAGAGTTTCGAAAGAGTCAAAGTCTCTCATGAGCGAAGAATAAGTGAGCTCTTTAAGAAGGAATGAAGCTACTAATAATGTTTACTTTCAACAGTGGAGCCAAGTAAGTATAAAAAGTGAAGAATCCCAAGAAAAAAAGAAAGTTCACTTTTCTTTCTATTGATTCACAAGTTGGTGAAAAGAGGAGATGAGAATGGAGAGAAGGGTAGAGAGGAGAAGAAAAAAAAGTCTATCTAAAAATTCATTATGGTAACTCAATTGCACAAGAGAATGAATGATAGGAGAGATATAAAGTTGAAATCAAATAGTTTTTTGTTGGTCTTCTTAAGTTGGGAATGGAGTAAGGACGAAACTATAGTTTACACACATAACAGACACTACCCAAGATAATAATAATGATGTACGTCTGTGTATAACCATCGGAAGGGGAAGTTTGCTCCCATTTGTATACAAGTGGATGAAATGTCAACCAGAATGGTGTGCATAGAGAAAAAAGGATGGAAATAATGTTTCCAGTTTGTTTTCCACAGAAAGGATGAGACAAAATAATGTAGATAGCAGCATTATAAAGCATATGTACTGCTGCAGTAGCAGTAGTGTATATGGAGAGATAATAGTAAATGAGTAGAAAAATCCTTCTGTCACTTGTTCTCTCCGTTTTGAGTGTTTTTGTGGCCTGAAAAGATATTTATCTCTCTTTTCTTTCAAAAAAATCGATCCCAACAACAAAATATATACGACCACCATATCAAATAGCACGCATTCTCCTAGTCGGCTATCAAATGAAGCGCAAAAATGGAAAGGAAACAAAGTGAACTACTGTAATGTTGTGTGAGGATGTATACTCCATTTATAGCACTTTACATTGGCTGTCTGTGGAGAAAATGGATGGATGGAAATGAGTTCGAATGAATTCTCAGTTCATCACCTTGTCAGGGGACAGACATTTCTTTTCTTCCTTTCCCCACAACGTTAATTTATTCGATTGACACTTTTTTTTCTCTTTTTCCCTCTTCCTTCCAATTACGTTCCTTTCCTATTGATTCATTTTTTATGCTTAATCAGTGGTTAGATTTTTTTCTTCTTTTTTGTATTACTTAATAGATAGGACAGAATGGTGCGTGAGGAAAAGAGAATGTTTGCATTTATCTCTTGTGTTCATTCCCTATTGTCTCTGAAAAGAACAATAGGTTGAAAACCACTTTTTTCAGTTATTTGTACAGCCTTTTACATTGTTTGCATTGCTGGAAATTTAATTCAGAGTTAGTAAGTACTACTGACTGAGCGAGTAACAATGTGTCCATGAATATTCCCGTTAAGTTAATGTGTAAAGACCACTAGCCACATTTACATATGTGTTGTATTATTGCATTATGTTTTACAGCCCAGGTGGCAAATTGTACACTGACTGTAATAAAATTATGGAAAAGTAGACACTTTTCACCTTGTCATCAAGGGAACTATGCTTTAGTAGTAACCCCAACCCGAATGCTTAAAACATTTTACATACATATCTTTTGTGACAGGGGCAATTTTTATCCCTAGGTAGAGACAATCAATATTAGTTATTTGCTGTCCCATATCTTGTTACTCAGTGCTCTCTATACGCACTGGCAAGATAATTTGTCCACTTCTTTAATGAGCAGACCAAACTGACAGGGCATGCAACAAAGTCTAACAAACTCACTCAACTTTGGGTAGTATATCGGGCTCGCTCAACACACAAGGAAAAAAATAAGCGAACGATGGGAAATAAGTGGAGGAAAAAAATGAGCACAAGACAGAAAAAGACGGATGACTTGGATGACTTTGTGTCCACGTCCGTATCCACAGAGCTTTCCATATTATATTCCAGACTATAGTATGAAATAAGAGTTTACTCGGGTTTGCTAGTTAGTTAGTCAGTAATAAGTTAGTTAGTTCTGGTCTGTACCCACATCTGCGTCTCCTACAATGCATAGAGACGAGATGACGATCAGTTTCGTATAGTTAGTATCACGTGCACAATTCACATTGGCCAATGTATACACAAAAAGTGCCAAAACACTACCTATCGTAGTTATACTCGAACTCACTAGCTAACAAAATAACTTCATATTCTTGCTCATAGCTTGTACACAATGGACTATAAAAGGAAATAATAATTTTCTTCCCCCTGAGCCTAGTCTATAAATTAGCGTACTCTCAAGTAATGTTTGTTCGCATGAATGAATGTAAATCAGTTTACTAATAGGTTTGTTTCATTATACACTCGCATGCGTGGGTTTGCAGCAGGGTAAATTGAAAATTTTGCAGAGTACTTAAATTATCATCATAGGTAGTGGAGCAAAAAATGTATACGAGTCTTTAAGTGACGGAAAGGACTAGTGAATCGACTGGGTTGGTCGGTTGGCTCACAAAAGGTGATATAACCGAACTAACCACCATGAAGCTATAGATAGCTATATGGAAAGAACAATGTGAGAATGATTTACACTCGGAATGATTTGGTGATGCCCTCATTTAAGTCCATTTTCGGGTCTCTACCCTAGCATATAAATCACATTACAATTTCAATCATGGACTCATAAATAGTGCAATCTACGTTCTTCCACCTGCCTATACATGGGACGTTATAATGATTTGTGTTTAATGGAGGAGGAGCTCGCAAGTTTCTTGGGCTAAAAGTTCCCCTTTTGTTCTAATTTCCCGTGCATGGAACAAAGTACAGGTGTATTTGCACAACCCTGGTGATAAGTGTATGACACAGAGTAAAATAAGTAGAGTTGTAAAAGCCATGGGCTTTGGAAAGAGTGAAGGAAGCGCCAGGAGCACACGTGTTATTTTATGACGCTGGAAATGAGAGCAATGAATACACACAATGAAGGTAAAAGTTTGAGGGAAACTAGTGCACCTTTGCTAATTGGAATAGTGAAAAAACTTGAGTAAAGATTGTAAGCATATATAGCTTTCTGTGTGAGCTCTTCTCTTTCTATGAATGCATGTTGTAACCGAATCCCCGAATGCAAACACGGGCGCAAATGGATGTGAAGGAAATTGTTCCTGAGTCTACCCATATGAGCTTTTATTGACCAACTAAACTCTGCCTACATGCTGAGTTTGGTTTGGTTTGGCTCAAGTCATAAAGCTAAAAGCAAGTTTTCACAAAAATATCCCCTTTCTCTTTCTCTCTCTCTCTCTCTTACTCCCATAAAAATTGGCTTATCTGGGAAAACGGTTCCACTGACTATGACTAGGTTGAGTTCGCGTGAGCAAAACCACTTCTATTCCAATTTTACATGGCCCATCACATTCTCTTTCACTGGTAGGTATACGGGAAGACGGCACTACCAATAACCAGGAGCTCTGAGTAGTGAGTAGTTTCCCTATATAACTCGTGTTCATCCTCTCTTTTCCCCTCTCGACATATCCTTCATGTTTATTACGAAGGAAGACGCATATCATCATTTTGCATGCACTAAAACATGGTGTACTCCTCAGAAAATAACATTACGTTATATACGATCGCGTTATGATTATTATGACTACTATTATTGAGCACATTCTCTTGATGTAAATTTTCAATCTCCTTTCATGTACTCTCTAAACGGGCTTGTATTTTACTCCTCTATGCTGAATGCATGGGCGATGATGATGATTACGGATTTCCTGAGATTCTCACTAATTATTTTCCAGTCGCTAGCTCCGCATATAGGCAGACCCAATGAATTCAGACTTTGGATTCGGTTGTAATAACCCCCTAACTAACAAACTAACTAACTGAGTGCACAGGCCATCATGATTGATGTTCTGACGCGATTGGATATTATTTATAGAGTTTACCAGAGAAACGAGAGGCGTGCAACTGGCCTGCCTCTATGTTTACAGCAAATGTGCCAAAGAGACATTCAAAATGCTTGAATGTGTACATGTCAGCCATTGCTTGAAATTATTGTCATCCATTTCCAGTCGCATTTCCATGCGTATGGACTGCTCACACTTTATGTCACTTGTAAAAACGGACTTACACACCATGGCATGCTGTAGAGACAAAATGTTTGAAACAACATTAAAAACTGACGCACATGATGATAATCATTCTTAAAAGAGTGTTGTAGTACACTGGGAGCATTAAATTCTCAATGTGTCATGTTATGTTAAAGATACATGATGTGAACGCATGTGTACCCGCATATACAGTAGTTGTAGCAGTGAGTCCATATTTCACAAGTTGCAATAAAGCATTCACTCTTCAGCAGACAGTCAGTCATCATGAATAAGTAGCAGACCAAGGTTTTGTATCAAATAAGAGGGAGCATGAGAGAGAGAGAGAGAGTAAAAAAATAAAGAAAAAGAATGCACAGCTGGATGATTCCAGATTCAGAGGAAAAGGCAATAACTAGCTTAGTAATAATAATAGCAGCAGCAATGAATTTTGGCTAATAGAAATGCTCTAAACAGAGTTTCCACATATATAACGCTTTACTTTTTATTACTGCCTGCTCCTTGTATATTTAGCATAGAAATAAGAAGTTAGTTAGTTGGTTGGCTGGCAGTTGTATACAGAGTGCATATCCTTGTAAGCACACTAAATATGGAGTGCTCCCTGGCAAAAGAGCAGCTGAAGCTGCAAAGAATAAGATGATGAAGACGAGGAATGAAAAAAGAAACTAAAAAGAAAAAAAAACACTCATCATCAGAAGGTTATGTCATGTCTGTCCGCAGGAACGGAACAGCACAAAAGGATGAAATCCTCCTATGCATGATTCTTGACTGACTCTCTACTGCAGAAATGATGGGTGGATGTCTTGCAGAAAAATATGCACTTTTTACACACGGCCGCTCCGAATGTAAATACACGACGAGAAGGCCAAAAATATACATGAAAACCAACTAACTTACTTACTAACCATGGGGAGAAAGAGGTAAAAAGGGCGTTGCTCACTCCATGGACCAAACTGAATGCTCTATATAGAGAAAGAAAAAAGAAATGTTGCTTCATTTCAACTCAAATTAGCTATTAGTCAGTTACCTACTTCAGATATATAGGTATATACTGTTTAGTCTCCTCTGAAGGGAGTCTTGTTGTTTCAGCTTCAGTAGTTAGCCAGGAGGGCCCAGGAGTTACATAAGCCCAATGAATGTAGCACAAATTGGGAATCACTCGACAATCATCTCTATCATCATCATCTGTAGGCTTTTCTCATTTGTGCATGTAAGCATAGACTGATTAGGCATGGACTTTGTAAATTTATTGCATTATTAATATCATTATGGAGGACAGGCAAGCCAGAGTGGGAAACATAAGTAGCTCGCGCCATAGCACAGATAGTCCTAACCTAACTAACTAATACAACTAAAACTACTATTTACTCTTCACCACTTCTCTATATTTGATCATCAAACGGAACGATAATGTCAGTCAGAACAGAGATGAACGCAGCCATGAGAGTTCCCGGAATCAGTGACGCAAGAATCATGGGATCTCCAAGAGAAAAAGAAACCAACTGCTGTCGTGAAATGGTGTAGACACATAGTTGAGTTGATGTTTGCAAAAACGATAGGAAGTAACCCCTCTCTCTTGATGATGAGCCCAAGAAGCAATATATATCTATATATACCATGTACTCTCTGGCTCCCGTGATTAATGATGTGACCTAAAATCATTTCCTTTCACAACATGCAGCATTTTGTTGTTGTGTACCAATAATTCCAGTAGTCCATCAGCGGCTGTTAGTTTGCTGTAACTGTTTAACTTGCTGTAAGCAGGCAGGCAAGCAAGCACATATAGTCATCCCAATGTAAAACTATCATCACTGACAAATAATGCATGGCTGGAGGGAACTGCAGACAACTGTATGACTGACTATATGACTATAACCCATGTTAAAGGCATAGTAGATAATGATTGGACTAACTATGTAAAGGATCGTTGAGTTCCAAAATCATCCGAGGATTTCAACTCTCAGCGAGTTGAGTTAGTCATACAGACATGGTAATATCATTAATACTCAACTAGTGAAACTGACTATAGCAGTTTTTATTAATAGGAAAAAGTAAACATTCGAGATCCCATTTGTTTCGACTCGCTTCATTCATGTGCTTTAAATAAGGAAAGCCGCATGAATTTGAGACATTAAAGCAATGTCACTCTCAGTCAGTCAGTCAGGTACAAGGAGAATTGAGGGAGCAAAGCCAAGTAAATAGTATCCGCACTATAGGTTTGTTGACCTCTATCGAACACCGCCAAAGGGCACTGAGTGACATTTACACGGCATATAGTCGCAGTTGACACGGTCCACTAACCAAAGTACATGGAGCAATAATACAGTTGAGTTCACATCAAGTCCTTAGTGATGGTTTAAAGAAACACAGGATGATTTACTCATATTCTAGCTTTTAATCATCTCCCTTTGAATGAACAACCAGAATTTAAATGCCAACTACATGTCTATAGCGATAATGCAGTCAATTGTATTACTAGTAGTAGTAGTAGTTGTAATATACAAGTTACAATCATAAGGATAATAATAGTTAGCTAGCATGGAAAAACAGTCTCATACACCTCAAGTAATGTTATTATTATGTTGTTTTTAATTAGGGCTGATGATATAGTTTAAATAATAATAGTAACCGTAAATAATATAGATAATTAAATTAGCAGTTGACATAAACTAGGGCGCGAAATGGGTTCCTATATAATAATAATAATAGAACTTGACGGGTTTACAGTATAAAATACGTGGTGTGAAATAATATTAAGAATTAAAATTATGCTCAAGTATTAGTGCCATTCGCCTTCTTGCTTCTTCGAGCCCTCAAATTTACTGCTGATGATGAAGAGGCTGCTCTGTTTCCTATTGTCACATTAAAAAATTATTATTAGGCATAGAGGATAGAAAAGAAAGCATTTATTTCTCACTATTCGCATTTGGATGACAATCAGTGTCAAAATAATTTCATCAGTCAGTTACCTGCCGCATTAGATGTGACGTGAGCGGACTTCTTTTTTCTCATCATAACCTCCTTCATTGCTGGAGTCAATATACTGGATCCCTGCGGAAAATAAAAATTATTATTAATACAATTTATTTTGAGAGTGGGTTCTTTGTGTGATTCAGCTTCGAGTCTTTGAGATTGCATGCAGATAAGTCAAGCCAAAGAGAGTGTACACACTTCTGGCTCAACGAATTTAGTCTTTATGGGAGATCGTATGTTTTCTTTTTTCTTGGCCAGGATCTGAAGCATTGCCGGTGTCGGATTTTCGACTATCGGCGATGGAGGTTTGTTGCCCATCGATTCATCCCGATCCAGGTTTCCCACAGGAGAAAGTGATACTGCTGCACGTACCAACTTTTCCGGATCAGAAGAAAGTACACGAGTCCAATTAAAACCAGTTACCTTATGGGTCGTCCGAGTAGATCTATATTTGAGAAAAAAAATATTTTCACAAAATCCAATGCTGGTGCTTGTTATGAATTCAAGATGTAAAACAGAAACAGTGGAAAATGCGCACCGTTTGCTTTCTTCTTCATCATCAGACAAGCAAAACTTTTTAGGTACAGTTTGTTCAGAGTCCACTTCAGACGTTGCTCGTTTGGAAGAAACTTTTGTCTTAGACTTGGCCGGAGTGAACCCGGGGCTAATATCATCCAAATAAAGACATCCCTTGCTTGACGCTGGAAGTCCTTTTTTAATCAGTTCCTTACACTGCGCGTAATTTGGTTTGTCTTCAAATTTAAGTTTCACAATATACTTGAGAAATTTTTCCAGAATATCCAGCCCTGGGTATATATACACAAAAGGATTAAGATAAGGTCTATAGCCATCAAAACGTGGGACGACATCTATTGACTTTTTCTCAAGCTAAAATTTAAATTATATTTACGAAAGCAAAAATATATTTAACTGCATACCAGCAATGTTAGTAGAGTATATTTTTCTAAGATTCGGGTCATTCATAAGGGCCTGCTTCTGCTTATGAATTTTTTCAGCAGGCTCTCCATTAGTCCATGGTAAGTTTCCACACAACCATTCGATCATATTGTAGGCTAGAACTTCCAGATCTCCTCGCCTCGAAAATGCTCCAATGTGGGCATCCCTATAACACCAATCAAATATTTTGTTCATTAACCAGTTAAACTAAACCAATGTTCAACAAAAGATAAAGAAAAGCTAATAACGCGATCAATAAACAGTACTGTTGGAAGTAAATTGAAGCCAATAAATTACCTTGAAGTATACTCCAAGGTCCCATTATGCGCTTTACGCGCATCTGGAGTATATGCAGCATGTGCACCATCAGGATTAACGTATTTCGTTGCTAGGCCATAATCAACCAGGTAAATCTGCTGGGATTGAGATTGTTTCTTACTTTTTCCTCCGGCTCCACTATACAGTCCAACCATGAGATTAGAAGCTTTAATATCGCCATGAACAAAATCTTTTGAATGAATGTACTCCAAAGTATCAATCTGGGCAAATTGAATAAAATAACATGATAGTGACTGAACAAAAGTAATTAACCAGAACCAAAAGTACTATTAGTGTGATTTAATTACAATTTGAAGAGCCATAGACTGGACTGTACGCAGGGCAAAGCGCTTGCCAGGTTTTTCCATGAGAATTTTGTACAGGTCTTGTCCAAATCTTGGAATTACCATGAAACGGTACTTTTGGGATTTACACTCGTGAGAACCAGAAGCTACGTACCAAGGCATACCGATTGAATCTAACTTACGTTGTGCCTTCCAGCCCTCAACTAAAGAAAAAATTTATTAAAATAAATTAATACAAAACACACACATTTAAAGGTAAAAAATTGAGATTGTGACAGACTCATATCTGGTTTGGCCACACGAATATAAAATGCAATTTCCACAAAGAGGGGGCCGTTAGTATACGGTTCCTGAAAAAAACAAAGAGAATGCACTCAAATGATTGAACTGGATCGTATTTGGGTGTTTCTTTTTCCTCAGTGAACTTACAATCTTAACAACATAGTTAGCCTTATCTGAAACAGTCTTTCCAACCTCATCACTTGCTAAAATTGAGAAACAGTACAGAAATAATTGTTTTATCAATTGACCATTAATCTAATTTAGTTATATTATTTTATTATAAGGTAGCGGTGGCATGCCTTACAGGTCAAAGCCATATGAATGTATTAAATCAGAGAATATGCAGTCGAACTCGAACCAGAAAATCCCGGCCGGCAAATATTATTTGATGTCTAAATAGAGCTATTAAACCATATGGCTTCGACACTAAGCATGTAATCTTAACCGCAACTCGCAGTACCTAAGTAAATATCTCCGAATCCGCCGGATCCAATGGATTTGCCCACACGCCATTTTTTGTTACACAAGTCATTTAAAATCTCTCCATTGGTTATGGGGTCAGGTCGACTGTACGGTTTATTCCCACGTTTAGCTGCGCCGCCCTCTTTTTTTGGGGGCATTCTTAATGATCCTAGATACACAAGAAAGGTACAGTTTGAATACAAAACAGAAGTTTCAAATGTCGTTTATTTTCTACACAGCCAGGAACTTGATCAACCAGTGTTGTTCTTTTAGCTGTTCAGACTTAAAAGGTATCAAAATCATTACGATCAAAAAATTGAGATCTGAGACCTTCATATCTTTAGCCCTTTTTGGCCACAAGTGGCCAGTGGTACTTGACAATTGTGTGACATTTTGTTTTAGTCAGGCTACTCAACCAGATTCCTTCCGCTAAGCGATTGTTTACTCAAGCTTAACTACTACTTTTAAATCCAAAATAAGTCCAAATTCATATTTAAGTTTTTTACTCACAGCTCAAGATCTGAATTAACTACAGCAGTTTAAGACGATTTAAATCTGCACGAAGATCTTGGTAACTACTGATGTTTAATCATGAACTCATCAACCGATTTTCCTTTCCGATTTTCCGATACAGCAATTTGAAAGTAGCAAAGGTCTGAAAACCGACAGAAAATACGCAATCACTAACTGGCTCCTTTTCCCTATTAGTTATTGATTAAAAAAGCTTCGAATATGGTGTGATGTGCTACAAGATAACAATAAAATACATTAAAATGTGGCAAATTTACAATACATACCGCTTGGCTTATAGACAACAAAAATGAAGTTTTGCAGAATCGACGTTTCCAACTGGTACTGACTGAGAAAACTATTATTCTTGACTTGATAGTCCTAACAACCCAGCTATTATACTTCTAAAGTTCTGAACAAACTTTGTGGTTAAAGTAAGTACAACACAAAGATTTTTTATATTTAAATGCACGAATTGCGAATGAATTATTTATAGCGTTGATGCGAGTAAAACGAGGTAAGATTTTGAACCGTTAAGGTACTTGTATTATACACTAGGAATTTTAAAATACGTCCAATAAATAAATTATAGTTAAAGTATCACGAAAAGAATTTTTTTCTTGCTTTCTAATTTCTAATTCCTCTTCATTTTCAACGGAAGAAGAGTTTACGGGAATGCGACGTCCCGGAGAAAACAAATCACATCACAAGTATCCGCTATACTGTTTTTATTGCATTCACCTATATACTATACAATACAAACAACGAACAAAAATGTACCAAACATAGCTCATTCAGCCTGATGCATACCTTGTGACTTCCACATCCACATATGCTAGGGCTGTAAAGGTGCCCAAAACGGCTGAAAATCCGAAAATAAACGTTACAAATCTGCTTTTTTTGCACATCTAAAAGAAACAAAAATTAGAATAAATGGAATGAAATGGAGGAAGAAAAATTCAATCTTGTTGTTAAATGCGAAAAAATTAAAGTTTTACTATTCTCGAGTTTAATTCGGTCTACTCCCCTTTAATGGAACACAATTAAAACTAGACAAAATTATTTTGGTGTGATTTATATTTGCATATTTTTATTGTGAAAATATAATCGCTAAATAGAGTAATAACCGTCCGCCGGCACAATCAAAATTCTACGAACGTAGACAGACACTACTTGACAGTCGACAGTGAATCTGAAACGTTCCGCTTAGATAAAGAGCAAGTAGCAAGTAGCAGAGTAGTAGGATAATAAAGATTGTCGTTGTCGTTGCTGCGAAAGTCGTTTTGTTAGCAAAAAAAAATTGTCTAATGATGAACATTATTTTAATAATACTATTTTCTTTGATTTTAAAGCGAGAATGTTTGCATCCAGAAGATATTAATAATTTTTCATTCACATTGGTACATGAGTTTGATATGCTGATGAAAAAATGTATTGATGCATTTTTCAACATTTATTTTAGATTTGGATGTATGAGCACGGAAACTTATGAAAATTATTTCAAGTGAGAAGTAATAAGCTGTAATAAGAAACAACATCACAAAATCTACGGTAATGTTAAGTGTACCACAAGGTAGGAATACAACGATGACCACAACTTGACTATATTTTGTCAAAAAACACTGCACACCATGCAAACTTAGGAATGGTGCAAAACAACTAATATTTAAGAATGGTAACAGGAGCATCAATTATTGATCACGGGACAAAAGTTATTTCCAATGCTTTCCAGAGCATTTTTTAGTTCCCGATCTTCTTCCTCATTTTCACTTAAAGTATCTGATGAGCTTCTTGCATCATCAATCTGTATAAAAATGCAAAAAAAAAATTTGAATTTTTTGGTCTGCAAAGCATCATCAAAGTATAGATTTTAAAGATCTCACTGAGCAAATCTTACTTTTCCTGAGTACAACGCCTTGAAAACTACTTTGCATATGAAGTATGTCCAAAACACATGCAAAAATAGCAGGATGGAGAGCATTCCATTAAAAATATAGTACGCCGGAAACATAGGCACAATCCTGGGAGCTTCTATCAAAGTGCTGGAAAGAAAAATTATCATAATTAAATGTGAGCTTACAATCAGAAAACAAACTGTAATGCACGCACTTAGTCAAGCCAGTCATCTGACAGACAAACTAAATAATTAATACAATAATTAATGAATATCCTTCCTCGCTGTCCTCACCTGTTCAAGATGTAGATAGGAAAAACTCCAAGCCGTGTAAAAATCCACGAAAATGCAAAAAGAGCAAAAACTACATTTCCTGCATCGTCTTTCTTTGCATATTTTAGCATTTTTGCGGCCTAAAAAGACAAAAAAAGTGATTAATTTTAGAAGTACAAGTAAATGGCATGTAATGACTTGATACTATCGTAACAGATATCATCAGTAAAATTTAAGACATGTTCTAGTCTAATGATGCCGACTTGTCGACATTTATAAAACAAAACACATATTTTTTTAAGATACAGTGGATAAACAAATTCTGTGTACCTCCAGCAAGATATCTGCAGAGTCATGCAACAGGAGCACAATTGAGCCAACCCTTGTCAAGTTACAAACCCATGAGAACCCGAGCAATGAAATTGTGGTCAAGTGATGAACAAACATTTGCCAAAAATCCTTTCTTTTGACATCAAAAAATTGTGAAAACATGAGTGACCAGTAAAAGCTGGATCCCAACATATAGTACCACCAAGCATCATTTGGCACACTCTAAAAAATTAAGAAAAATGTTTGAAAAAATAGTCAAAAATTTTCCATATAGTTCTGTATTCTAATTACACTTACATGATGAGGGTATTCGTACCAACAGTGGTTAATATCATAAGTCCATGGTTTGTCATGAAGAACGTAACATCCAACCAGAAATGATGTTGTGTAACAAACAAATCGCCATCTACAAAAACAAATAAATAAAATGTTGATCTTATTAGATACAGGCAATGAAACCACAACACCCTTCACCGATACCATTGATTCTTCATATCCACTGATATGACTAGCAAATTGCTTCTCAGAAATACTTTCAGCAAGCAATGTAGTTGCACTTACCCACTTTCACTGAACTTTGCAAGCGTAGAAGGTTTGTCAAGAGCATTTCTTTTTCTCATCCAGCGTTCAACTTGTCGGATTTTCAAGTCACATTTTTTAGCTAAAGCTTCTAATTCTTTATAATGCAATTTAGGTGAGTTGCTTCGGTAAGCGTTCTCCAGTACTTCATTTGGTGGCACAAACGACGGTGATCTTTTAATATTTTTTAATCCAGCTAGTTCTCCCAGAGGGTATATCACGGTTCTGAAATAGCAAACAGGCATGCTTTTTATTAAAAACGTGTCATTTTAGGACATGATTTAAACTCTAGTTTCTCTTTCCAAAGCAAATTACCTTTCTACGACGAACCGTACACATATAATGACAAGGGCAAAAGGAATGGGGTAAAGCAGATCTTCCCAATTGGTATATTTAATTTTTTCATTAGGAACTAAATCAGGCCAATCAAGTCCTGGAGGTAACCATACTCGAGGATTCCAAAACCAGTCATGGAATCCTTTCCATAACTGAAGAATCATGGCTAGGTCCAAAAAGGATATGCACAGCAGTTACTCGGTTGAGCTTAAGCGCAGACGAATGCAGGAGCTCGACTCAACGGCACTGTCTGAAATAGAAATACGAAAGGTAAAACTGGAAAATATTGCCTGAAAACCTCCGGTAATAGAGACATATGGAAATGACCAAACATTGTAGCTTAACCAAATATTCTATACTACGCTATTTCAACATCCACCATATATGATGGGTATTGATACATCGATACTCATTTATTCTTTGAATAATTTATGGAAGTTGGGAAATGATTTTGCAAAATATAGGCTTCACCAAGGGATAATATGAGTTTATACTTTTAGATAGAATCAATTAAATTACAGAAGACGAATAAAGCGATTGGACAACCCTTTTACGTTCCGTGCCTTAATATAATACTGGCTACTGGCTAAATGGATTGAAAAAAGTCATTTATGTTTCAATAACACTATTGATTTACTTTTTACTGCTCAAAAAACAGACTTTTTGAATCCGAATACGACTAAAATATTGTATGTTAAATACCATAGAACAGGACCCCCAGTAAAAGAAATAAATAATAAAATAGCATGCGTAAAAAAGACAACATGTCTTCTGTTTATTCCAAAACAAACCTTTGAATTCTTGCATATTCTCAGAAATAATAAACATAACTAAATAAACTACTAGCAAAGTAAGCTAAAATAACACTTTCTGCCTCTGCCGAGCTAAAATTTTCTTTTTTTTCGACTTCTTACAATTGTATAATACCTTATGCATGTGTTTGCGTTTGTTTTCCATAGCACGTTGCTTCGAGCAGGGTTGTACAGCAAGAACGAAAAAAGATATATAGGGATACCATCACATAGTAGTATTGCAGACACGGAAAACTAAAAAATACTACAGAGCTGGAATATCCGGACGGAAAAACATAAGCTCACTGCACACATGCTAAATAAGCCGCGTATATACACAAGTGATTTTAAAACATGGAGAAATATTCGTAAACAAACCTAACAAACCATGCCATGCGCTCAAAAGTGAATTCAAGTCCGAGCCTCCGAGCTGTAACTTATCAGCTTAACATTTTTCTTGCACCATTGTAATGCAACACAATTGAATTGTAACATAAGAAGTTAAAATAATAGATAATGTTATGCAGTCACAGTAGTTTCTACTGCGGAACAAATTGGTACGGTGCCTTTGATAAGATACTGCTTGATACCAAACTGGACAGTAAATACTTTGTATAGCAAGCGTGGAACAGAACGTCAGGTGCTACATGCTACACCCTCTAAATCCTAACTCCTTTTTTTTGTATGTGTTCCATATAACTCTCTTTTTAAACCAATTATTATTTGGGTCATACCTCACGATGAAATTGATTCAAGATAGCCGTCCTGTTTTGATGACATATAGATGAGCTGAACTGTAACTACAGATTAGGTCCGACTAGATAGCTATAATGGCCTGCGCCTGCCTGGACGGTATTTGGTAATTGGTAATGGTACAAACGAAAACGTCAATCGTGTCTTCGGAACTAGAAGTCACTATATGCAGATGAACACAAACCTGAAACACAAAATAGAGGGATCAATAATAGTACTGGGCGTAATTACGAAATCCTAAATATTTACGCATAAGCTCTGGAAGGACTTGGGGCATGAATAATTTTAAATGTAGAGATAATATTTGCGCCGAGTTTAAAGTGAGGATGTCTAGAGACCAAGAAATATAGCACTCATTAACATTAAACGCAGGCCAGTGTTCACTGTGAAATAAATACATACGTAGTGGTTGTGGTTACACGTTAAACTTACAAAGTTTCATGATACAAGTTGAATGATGAAGGGTCAAAGGTGCCCAGTTAGAATGAATACCACTCTTAAATACTTGAATCTACCTAATTATACATGCATGTGCATAGCATATGAAAATGTTTTCACATCGTTACACAAAGAATATGGCATGGGCACAAAAAACATTACTTTCTAGTAGACTTTTGCATATACGCTGAAGCTGACCATATGCTCACCAGGAAACAAAAAGGGTTTTTCGATTGGACTATACATACGAAAAAATTCGTTAGTTAATGAACTGCACTCTGGAAGGAAGGAAAAGTCAGGAAATAAGTATTTTGCGATCAAATAAAAGGCTACACGCCAATACAACTAACCAACCTACTTATTCAGTTTACGCAATAAAACTAAAAGTTATATAACAAACCGGCATAAATATGCAACAGTGGACGAAAGGGGGAAAACAAGAGCCTCTATAGCAAACTTCCTATTCATGACTAAAATTGTCGTGAGTAGTATCCTGACAAATACATGAAACTGAGCATAGCTGAAAAATAACATATTTTTTACCTTCATTAATACTTGTACTTCGATATCATGATTATAGTTATAGTGTGTCAGTTAATACACGGGTTAGGCGGACCACTAAAAGTTTATCAACAGAGAACGGGAGCTACAAAAATGTGACTCAACAATCCGCATACAGTGAAAAACGACGCACTGCATGGGAAAAGCAACTATTATTTGGATATAAACATGCATATTCGACCGTTAAAACTATCTTAAGGTTTCCTACAAGGCACAGGGCGATGTAATCAAAATTTACTTTCCTGTACATTACTGAATAAATTGGACTACACGAATCAGATAACGCTTTCATTAAAAGATGGTAATAAATGCATAAATTGGGCAAATTAATCAATACATCATTTCAAAGAGAAGGAAAAATTTTTATAAGCATCAAAAACTGTTCATAGCATAAGTTGAGCAGACTGCAAAATAAATACACTTTACACAAAGGTATGTACTTTAAAAAAAGGGAAATCCAATGCTTTCTGTTGACTTTGCATGCATGTCCACAATACCCATCCCAATAACATGGCTTTCTTTTTTGTTCAAAAGTTTCTATATCCTCGCACTCGTAGTGCAGCACCATGATATTCCATAATCCACATTATTTGAACCAGAATAAGTGCTCACACAACACGCTAATTACACATTAGTGCTGGCTGAAGTAGATCAATTACCAATACAATGCAAAATGCGAGAGTATCAATGTTAATGCGTTCATTACGTAGACAGCCGACCAGTAGACTATGACTAGCCACCCTGCTAAAGGAGGAGTGGACGAGTGGAGCATGATTTCACTATTGGTTAGAATTACCCGGAATTAACTGGATAAAGCGATCAAAGAACTATCACAATAACATAGTCGTGATTTAATTTGTGTAAATCGACCATTTATCGGGCGGGGGTAGCCAAATAACATAGAGCAACTTTTTCATCTGCAAAATACAGTCTTCAGCATTTCCTAAGTAAAGAAGAGACCTTGAAAAGTCTGGTAAATACTTTAATTTGTCAAGCGTGCCCTGACTTAACGTTCATATTTGCCTGATGTTCGACTTTAATTTTACATCTCAGTAAGCACTTGACTTTGCATCTTATTTGCAACAGCGACATAGATAGTGAACTTTATCGACTTTTTGCTAAATATTGACTAGCAAACAAAACCTGCCTTTGACAAAAAAAACTTAACAAACAAAAACAAGCCACTAAGAAAACGAATGGAATTTTTCCGCAGGCTTGAAGTTAAAATTTATTGCCAAGTGTTATTAGTAGCAAAAGGTGATACTTGAAAACTTAATCAACATACTTAGTTGCCCCACTAGGCATAGTGTAGTGATCATGCTAAGGCTTTCCTATCTCCTAATGACAACAATTTAATTAGCCAAGTAAGTTGTTAGGAAGACCTATAGATACAAAGGACTTTACTTACTTTTTAAGGAAAACCTAAAACTTAGTGAAATATAACCTAATTTAGTACAATCTACCAATCCGGGCCCAAATGTTGAGAGAATTTGAAATAGTTATATAAAGATACAGACCACGGCCATAGATTAACGACTGTAGAAAGTGTAAGTTAATTAAAAATAATACTCAAAGAAGTGGACAGTAGAATAAAATTAAATAAGTTGAATAATAACCGAATATTTGCATTGGATTAGGACTTGGGCACAAAATGGGCATATTTCGTTTACGTTTACACAGCGGTACTACTATAGCTTTACAATTTTAATTAATAATGAGACTCCATATGCGTTGTTTGTTTGCATACCATACCAATATCCAGCGTCAACCATGTGAAGCATACACTACATTGAATTGATTGAATACGTGTTCTTAATGAATTACTGATGCACGAGGTAAATGTTTAAGGAAGAAACCTAGCATCTCGCTACGCCAGAAACTTCAAATCCGGCCAATAAACCGTTTGAAAATATTGATTTGAGGGACACTTGTGACAATATTACTACAGTAGCAACAATGAAAAAACAGCTGATTTCGCTTCATGGATATAGGCATACGACAAACAAAAGCACTTGACAAGAAGATTTCATAAACTTTTTTTGGGGAAAAGTTTTAATTTTAGAAATAATTAACTTCGAGTAGACTATTACTATTATATAATATATGATGATATCAAGGTATACAGAATAGTATTAGTAGATTTCTACGAATACAATACTACTCTACCACTAAACTTAAAAATCATGTAGGTTTCTATTAATTCAATTTTCACAATGAGATGAATATCATACCTTGTTATAGGACCATCTTTCGCATCTCGAACTTTTAACTCAGTCAGTACCTTATACTGAAAATTCCCTGACTGGCTCGACTGGGTTATGCATGCAAAAAATAATAATGACAGGATTCCCGGTAACTTGTTTTGTTTGGATAACTTTGGTTTCAATAACACAATGACTCTTGTTTTGACACAACTAAAAGTGAGAACAACTCAGAACAAATTCGTTGTAATTGTTGTTTAGTAGTTGAGTAGCCCCGTTAATTAGTAACTCCAAAATTAAAGTTTTTAATTCAGATTCGAGCTACATCGAGCGATAAACCGAAATAGATTTGACGAATTACTTTACTCTCAATAACCAAGAAATAATTTCACATATTTTTATCTTTGTGTTACGCAATCAATGCATAATGATTGGATAGCATATACAGAATGAATTGATATTAACTTTTAAATCGAAACAACACGCGATTGCAAACTCTGAACGACATTTCTAACCACTTTACTTTTAAAAATTCAGAACAGTCAACGACTTTTCGGGGAGGTAGACGTGTAACCCCACCCCAGATTGCAAAAATCTAAAATTGTTAACAGTTCAAGAGGGTGAATCACTGTTTCTTGACTTCTCTGACCACTGACTAATTTTGGATTTACATTTCATGGAATCAAAACACACCTACTTTCATACTAATATTACTAATCCCAAAAGTCCCTCCAGTTTTCTATCACTGGCCAACGTAGTATTACTGGTTACTAAATCCTTTTTTTACACACGGGAACAATTGTACGCACCTACTTGCATGCATTTCATCTGTGAATATCAAGTGATTTCCATTGGAGAGTACGACAGCCAACCCTATCCAAAAACCTAGTCACAAAGTAGTGTGTGAATTCTTCCGGGGCACATGTGGTCTTCAAAAGTTCGTATTTAGTACGCGGGAAAGTAGTTTTTACTGTGACCAATTTGACAATAGCTTATTAAGTCTCCTGTCCCGTGGGGAAGACTGGGAACAGAATAGTATATAGTTAGTAGTGAAGTAGTATTAACAAATTCTTTGTAATTTAAAAAGTACAAAAGAAAATAGCTGTAATTAATTCATAAAACCGACAGTAGTACTACCAGGACCAACTCATCTTTGGATTCCGTAGTCGGAGGCCAAGACTGCTACTAGACAAGTGAACTCAGCTGTGATCACATCCCAACCCCGGGCTCGTGTGTTGTCTAAAGAATTTAGACAGACACTGCTATTTGAAATTCCTCAAACATTTCAAAAGACATCTTTTAAGTTTTTACTAGCTGCCCAGTGCCCTGTTTGTGTCTGCGTCAATTGGTAATCCCATTAAGAATTTATGACTGCGACATTAAGTTTTATATTTTTGGTTAGTTTAATATGAACCAGTGATGTAAGTTAGCTCCGCTCCGCTCCGCTCCGGGCACGGAGCGGAGCGGAGCTCCGAAAACTTTTTTTGGACTGGAGCGGAGCGGAGCGGAGCTCCGAAATTTTTTTTTTGGACTGGAGCGGAGCGGAGCGGAGCTCCAAATATTTTTTATGGACTAGAGCGGAGCGGAGCGGAGCTCCAAGTATTTTTTTGGTATTGGAGCGGAGCGGAGCGGAGCTCCAAGAAGTTTTGGTAACTGGAGCGGAGCTACACAATTAAAATTTTTTTTCACTAATT
>Ga0210040_10002865_pt1 | contig 23846 bp, 20 predicted proteins | sample CryGeyCG12114_NA_FD_185462 | JGI IMG/M metagenome (GOLD analysis project Ga0210040, IMG submission 185462) | Groundwater microbial communities from aquifer - Crystal Geyser CG19_WC_8/21/14_NA (SPAdes) (version 2) | ecosystem: Environmental > Aquatic > Deep subsurface > Groundwater | place: USA... | reverse complement strand
GAAGCCACAATAACTGAAGCTTGTTTTAAATCGTCGGGTTGCAGCCGTTCGTAGGTATCCTGGTTGGTGTGGTGGGTGCGCGTGCCGTATTCAATGCCGTCTTGGATAAACTGGAAACCCGGAATTCCCACCGCATCAAAGGAAAGATGGTCGGTGCCGCCGGTATTACGGTTCGTAACGGCGGTGGCACCCATATCTTTAAACGGAACGAGCCATTGCTGAAAAATAGGATTAATAGCTTCGTTGCCTTGCGTATATATGCCGCGGATTTTACCGGTACCGTTATCTAAGTTAAAATAAGCGGAAACCTGGCTGTGTTCTGGCTTTAAAGCCATGGTGGCCGGATCAGCAAAATGATTTTTAACGTAGTTGCGCGAACCATGAATGCCTTGTTCCTCGCCGCTCCATAGCGCAATCCGGATGGTGCGTTTGGGTTGGGCATTTACGGCTTTTAATATCCTCACGGCTTCCATCATCACCGCACAACCGGCGGCATTATCGGTAGCACCGGTGGCGGTATGCCACGAATCTAAGTGCCCGCCCAGCATTACTATTTCGGATTTAAGTTTTCGGTCGGAACCCGGTATTTCGGCAATTACATTGTAGCCTTGCCGGTCGGTTTCCTGGAAAGCGGTTTTACTTTCGTATTCCAGGTTTACCGGTATGCCGGCTTCGGCCAGCCGGACCAGGCGGCCGTAATCTTCTCCCGATATCTCAAACTCCGGCAGCGAAGGTTTGGCATCGGGAGCGTAAGACGCTCCGTTGCTGGTAAAAAAAGTGCCGTGCGTACCTCCGCGGTAACTAATAACCAGGCCAGCACCTTCCTGCATTAAAAAGTCATTCAAGCGGTTGCGAAAGGCTAAGCGGGCCCGGTAAACGGCCATGCGGTCTTCGTTCGCGGTATTGGTAGGAGTGGGGGTACGGGGAGCAGCCTGAATGATTAGTTTAGTTAAGTCTTCATCGGTGTAGCGTTTGGCATCAGCTTCGAAAGAGGTTTTCATAGGAGCCGTGAGCGGGGTAATTACAATTTTATTTTTGAGCTTACCGGCATAGTGGGGCAAATCTTCTTCTTTCTTGGCTTTTATCAGCATTATTTGGCCTGAAACCAAACCGTTGGTGCCGGGCGTCCAGGCTTTAGGAGCCGCTATTAACTGATCGTAATACGGCGCGGTCATGGCAATATATGATTTTTGGATTTCCCAGCCCTTGCCAAAAGTACCCCAGGGTTCGCGTTGCGCTTTCACCAGGCCCCAACTGCTCAGTTGTTTTACGGCCCAGGCTTCCGCATTCTGTAGTCCAGTGGAATTGGAGAGGCGCGGACCGGAAACATCGGTGAGGTAAAAAGCCGTTTCCATTACTTTGGAATTGTTTAGGCCTTCCTGTTTTATTTTAGCCAGCATGGCCTGGTTTAGGGTTTCAGGAGCCTGTTGGGCAAAGCCAGGACCGGATAGCCACAAAAGCAGGAATAAAAAGAGAATATTTTTTGTCATTTTTAAGAGATTAGACACTTATTATATACTTTTATTTGAAGAAAAAATCAACCACCCTTGGTCCTCCTTACCTAAGAAAGGGAACTTTCCGAGTTGTGAACAAGGATAATAAATATATTTAGCGACGATATTATTTTTTAATCTCAATCCGGAAGGCCGTACCTTGTTCTTTACGCGAATCAACGTGTAAGCTGCCGTTTAGCAATTGTACCCGGTTCCGAATGCTGTTCAGCCCTAAGCCGGTGCTCTGATCTAATATACTCATATCAAAACCAACGCCATTATCCTGCACGTGCAATTGTACTTCGTCCGGTTGGTTTATAATTTCGATGAAAGCTTCGGTAGCCTGAGCATGCTTTAGCATATTATTCAGCAATTCCTGAATAATGCGATATAGTGCTAATTCAATTTCGTAAGATGGACGTTCTTCAAAGCCTACTACATCACAAGTAATCGTTATCTTTTTGGAGCTAATGCGCCGGATAAGTTCTTCTAGGGCGGTCTTCATCCCAAAATCTTTCAGGATGGAAGGGGTTAGTTCAAACGAAATGTTCCGGGTAGCCGTTATGGCTTCGTCCAAAAGGTTCTCAATATTGGCTTTGGCCTTTTTCTGGGGAGCGCTGGTGGTTGATAATTCCAATAAGTTTAATTTAGAGGCATAAAGTATCTGACCTAAACCGTTATGCAGGCTTTCGGAAATACGGATACGTTCGGCTTCCTGGGTTTTTAAAACCGTAGTCAGGATTACTTTTTGCTGTTGCAGCCGGAGCTGAATGGCCGCTTCCTGGGCATCTTTTTGTTCCTGAATATCGGTGGCAGTACCCACCCACATGGTTATCTCCCCGGTTTTTTCCCGGATAGGAACGTCTTTAATTAAATGCCAGCGGTATTGTTGATCGGCGTGGCGCAAAATCCGGGCCTGCACATTGTGTACCCGGCCCGTTTTTAAGCAATCCTTATAGTCCGGAATAATAATAGCCAGATCATCGGGATGGAAAGGCTTGGTCCAGTTCCAACCGCGCGACTCCGCATCGCTCATACCCGTGTACTCATGCCAATAGTTATTAAAAGATAAATTTTCACCGGCGGGATTATTCGTCCAGGTAATATGCGGCACCGCATCAAGTAAGATCCGGAAACGTTCGGCATTGGCCCGGATTTCTGCTTGTTGCTCCAGTAACTGTTGCTCGTAATTTTTGCGCCGGGTAATATCATACAGGGTTAATACCACGCCATCGTCTTGTTTTAAGCCCATGAAGTGCAGCCAACGACCTGTCTCCTGCATGTGGGGCTGAAATTGCTCCCAATCTAAAAGCTCCCCAGTGTTTACTACTTTCAGGTACTGATCGAACAAACCATCTTGCAGTAAGCTGGGGTAAGCTTTGCTTAAAAGTTTATCCGACAACTCCGATTCGCTTACCGGCAACAATTCTTCGGCTTTTAAATTGAGCAGCGTACAGGTAAAATCTACCACAATGTTTAGGTTATTCCGGACTGCTTTTATGGCCAGTATGGCATTGGGCGAGCTATCCAGAATGCTGGCTTGCAGCAGATGCAGGTTTTTTAATTCGTTTATGTTGATGAAGACAATAATGGCACCGTCTACCAGGCGGTCTTGGGTAATGTAGGGCAAAATGCGCATTAAATACCAAATACCCTGATTATCCTGTACTTCGCATTCAATAATGGAGGTATTTTTTACCGCCTCCAGAATATCGTTTATAAAACCCGAATAATTTATGTTGTGGGTTATTTGCAGGATAGAGCGGCCTATATCACCTTCGATCAGGTTTATTTGTTGGGTAGCGGCCGGCGTAAATTTCCGGATAAACAGGTGGTTATCAACGTAAATCTGGCCAATATCAGTGCTCCGGAAAAAGTTGTTCAGGTCATCGTCCAGTTCCATCAGTATTTTTATTTTATACTGATGTTCGGCGTTAATAGTAACGAGCTCTTCGTTTAAAGATTGGAGTTCTTCGTTCGCACTCTGCAGTTCTTCGTTCGAGGAAAGTAATTCTTCGTTGGTACTTTGTAGTTCTTCATTAGCCGTTTCCAGCTCTTCCACCACACTCTGCAAATCTTCTTTTATAATTTGGAGTTCTACCTCCAGCTCGTGCACCCGGGTTTCGTAATGAATTTCGTTCCGGCCAACCCTGGGTTCTTCTAAAAGGTTAACTTGTTCTTTGTTTTCGCTAAACAACACCAGTATAAACCGATCTAAATTTTTTTTATCGCTGAGATACGGTTTTATAACTACGTTGATGTTGCGCAGCGTATCGCCATCCCGCACGGGTAAGCCGTTGGCTACAATTTTCTCTTTATGCTGTTCGGCTTTGCGCAGCAGGGTCCCTAACTCCAGAGCCAAGTCTTGAGGAACCAGTTTTAAGATATTAAACGTAAACTGCCGGTCCGGGAGGGTTACGAATTTGGTGTAATCGCCGTATCCGTGAATCAAATCATAATTCTCGTCGAGGTAAACGGCCGCGAAAGCAAATTCCTCCAGAATAGCATCATTCAGCGTCTCGGTTAAACGATTTTGCCCCTTTTGCCGCGGCTGCGATTCCCGGGTCCGGATAGGCGCTGGGGTTTCGGCTTTCCGGAAATTAGTACCGGGCGAGATAAACCCTTCCAAACCCAAAGCGCCGGATTGGGTAGTATTCTGGTATATTTTCCACTTTTTATGAACCTCCAAAAAATTGTTCATATCGCCCAGGCTTTCGCTCGGACCCAGAAATAAATAGCCACCTACGTTAAGCGCATAATGAAATTTACGCAGTACTTTTTTCTGTAGCACCGGACTTAAGTAAATAAGCATGTTGCGGCAGCTTATTAAATCCATGCGGCTAAAAGGCGGATCGTTAATGACGTTGTGCTGCGCAAAAATAACCATGCGCCGGATGCGCTGGGCAACCCGGTATTTGCCATCCTCGGGTATGAAATAGTTTTCCCGGCGTTCAGCGGCCATATCGGCCAGTGCACTATTGGGGTATAAGCCTGCTCCGGCAAAATCCAGGGCTTCGCGGTCTATGTCGGAAGCAAATATTTTTACTTCTACTTCTTTTTTAATTTTATCTAACTGCTCCCGTACTAATATAGCCATGGAGTATGCTTCTTCGCCGGTAGAGCAGGCCGTTACCCAAATGCGCAGGGTGTCGGAAAGCGACTTATCGGATAATATGGCTGGAATAATTTGTGCGTCTAGGGTATCGAAGGCTTCCGGATCGCGGAAAAATTTAGTAACCCCAATTAAAAATTCTTTGCTTAATACATCGGCTTCTTCGGGGTGCAAATGCAGGTAATCCAAGTAATTAGCCAAGGTATCTATATTGCACTGGGCCATGCGGCGGCTAATGCGCCGAATAAGAGTAGGTTGCTTGTAATTATTAAAATCAAGGCCGGTCCGTTCGCGTACGGTTTCCAGGATATGCAAAAAAGAAGGGTCCTGGGTATGCAGACTTGCCTTCATCTGAGCCGCCAGTGGCGAAACTTTTACAAAATCAAATATGATATCGGGCATCATTTCGGGCGGCAAAACCTGATCGGCCAGGCCCGCATTAATGGCACTGCGGGGCATGCCGTCGAATTTAGCCGTATCGGGATCTTGCACTAAAACCAAGCCTCCGGCTTTTTTAATGGCCAGTACGCCTTCGGTGCCATCGGTGCCGGTACCGGATAATATAACGCCAATTGCTTTAAGACCTTTATCCAGCGCCATCGATTTAAAAAAAGTATCAATGGTACGCGCGTTGCTGTTATCCGGGCTGCGATCGCTTAATTGGAGTTGGTTGTTTTTGATGGTCAGGAATTTGCCCGGCGGAATAATGTAGACATGATTAACTTCTACGGGCTGATTCTGATAAGCCTCTAAAAATTTTAAATGCGAATGCCGGGTTAAGATATCGGTTATCAGGCTCCGGTGTTCGGGGGCTAGGTGCTGCACAATAACGTAGGCCACACTATCGCGCGGTACATTGCTAAATAATGAATCCAGGGCCTGCAGACCTCCGGCCGAAGCACCAATGCCCACAATATAAGGGTCTTTCACCCTGAATTTCTTTTTATCCGGAGATGCGTTTTCTTCGTCTGAATTTTCTTTCTTGCTCATGCGCGGGGCCAAGTCGAATTTAGCTGGGAGAGTAAAATAAGTGCAAAAATAATAATTTAATTTGGCTGATTATAAATTAGGAAACAGCCTTTTAGGCTTCGTAAGCTGTAAAACAGCCGATTTAAGATAAACGGTAGTCTCCACTAGTAAATCTAAAAATTTCTCTAGCCTAAAAAATAATACATCTAGTTTTACTTAAGCTAGAGCTATCAGAATGCTTATAGATGGTACGCAAAATAAAAATGCAGCAGGATTTAGTCCATTACTATCATTCTGTAGTATTCGAAGAATTTTACAGAATGATAGTATTTGCCTCCCTTAGATAAAGTCTGTTAGCTTTCAGTAATGCTTGCGTTGCAACAGGTATTAATATCAGGAACAAAATAATTAGGCTTTCTTTAGATTCGAGCGATTTTAAAACAATGGTTCTAAATAGCTTTCGTCGGCCTAAAATTAAAAGCACAATAAGTAAATAAATCCTTATAACCCAGCCCGGACCTAACTTTACCAGAACGAATACTAATAACCTGAGTAGATGTCAGAATGTATTATTTTTTTGGTTTAACTTCCTTCTTCCAAAATTGAAGATCGCCGCTTAGTATTTGGTGCTTGAAGATAGAATCCTCCATTAATTTGGCCTGTTTGTTCGCAACATCTGCTTTCTGATAAAACAACTCCGCTACCTCTTTTTTCTTCGATTCATCAAAATAATTGCCTAACTGATTGAGCAGCATATTGGTTTCCTCCAGTCCTCGCATGGCCTGAGTCATAATACTTTCCACCGATTCGGTTACTTCGGATAAAAGCGCACTAATGGTGTAGGAATGGCCGGTATGGCAGCGAAAGCGAATTAAATTACCTTCTATGAGTTTGGTGAGCGCACCGTGGCAATCGGGGCAGGTAAAAGCCGTTAGCTCGCCTTTATCAATAATGCCTAACCGGAACGCGTTGTCGTGGCGGGCAATTGCTAATTCTATTTCAAGTAAATCGAGGTGTTCTTTTTCTATTTTCGGTTGTTTCGGGGCTGGTTCTGCCGTTAGTTTAGTTAGTAAGGCCGCTAATTCCGCAATGGGCACCACGTGGTCTACTTCTACAAACTCCAGCACATTAGTGGGCATAGCCGGAAAAGCAGCATCATCGGGATCTTGCACTACCGTCAGGCCGCCCAGTTTTTTCACCGACCATAAGCCCGACGTACCATCGTCTAAATAACCCGAAAGCACCACGCCAATTACCCGGGGACCATAAGTATAAGCGGCCGAGCGAAACAGCGCATCTACGGATGGCCGGAACCTGTTTTCTTTCGGGCCGCGCTTAACCAAAACTTTATCTTCTTCCAGTAGCATGTGGTGGTCGGGCGGCGCTACATATATTTGCCCGGGTTTTATCTGTTCGCCATCATCGGGATGCTTCGCATTTAAGGGCCCCAGCATGCTCAAAATATACGGTAACATGCTTTCGGTATGAGGGGCAATGTGTTGCATAATAAAAATAGAGGCAGAAAATAGGGGCGGCAGCGACTTTACAAATTCTATCAAAGCTTTTACACCGCCAGCCGAAGAGCCAATTACAATAATATCCCGTTCTGTTTTTTTTGACTTATCCTTTGCGGTGTTTACCATTTGTTGTTTTGTATGGTGTTATATTTTGGGCTTAAATCTTAATTAACTGGTATAGGTACGAAAGCCAAGTTTGGAAGTTGAAAAGCCAGTCGGCGGAAACAGGCAAGCGGATAGATTGCCTTTACTTTTTTCAAATTTAATAACAATATATCAGTTGGTGGGCAGGCATAAAAACAAAAATAAAAACTAAAAGTATATACAAAAAAGATATACTTTTGTGTAAGCTGACCAGTATGAAAAATTTATCATTAAAATTAGAAGACAATATCTTCCAGGAAACGGAGAATATTTTAGCAAAAGTTCATAAGAACAGAAACAGATATATAAATGAAGCTTTAGAATTCTATAATAAGCTTCAAAAAAGAAGGCTCTTGGCTAAACAACTAGAGAAGGAGTCGAAACTTGTTGCGGGTGAATCACTTTCGGTATTAGCAGAATTTGAAGCCTTGGAAGATGAAGGTTAAGCAGTTTGAATTATGGATAGCCGATTTAAATCCAAGAATAGGAACTGAAACGGGCAAAATACGACCTGTAGTGATTATTCAGACTGATCTTTTAAACAAAGCTCATCCTTCTACCATCGTTTGCCCCATAACCACAAACGTCCAGACTGAATCTGATATATTAAGAGTTTATCTGACAAAAGGAACGGCTAACGTGAAAGAGGACTGTGACATCATGATTGACCAAATTAGGGCAATCGACAACTCTAGACTTATGCATAGAATTGGACAATTAGACGATCCAATTAAAAATAAGATAAAGGAGAATATCAAAATCGTATTGGACTTGGATTGAAAAGCACGTCCGCCAACACCAGCTAAAAGCATTAAAACGCTTTTTAGCCGCGACCCGCTGGGATAAGAGGAAATACAAATTTTACTTATGTACTTGTTACTAAAATTCAGTATTTGTAAATTTACTACTGTTCTGGTTTGTGCGTTAATTTTGTAATTATTTTAAGCTTACAGAATTGTAGCTCCTAGTATGGAATAACTTAGATTATGATAATTTAACCAGAAAAGAAGTACTAGAGAATCTTACGTTAATTAAGACATTATACTGTTTAGAGAAAGATATCAGCAACAAAGTAAAGATCTAGAATCTTCAATTACAACTTCTAAAAATTGGTTTATTTACATAAATTTCGCTGATGCTGATAAAGATAAAATACTCTACAAACTACCTCTTTACACAACCAATATTTATAGTTATAAAAAGCAAGTATTCTCCACCTGCTTTTTATTTGCCCTCTTTAGCCTAACTAATAACAGCGTTACCTTAATTTAAATTGAACGCATGTGGCATTATAAGAATCCTACAGCGTTCCAATTATGATGATTTACCTGGAATTAGTGGCGTACTTCTCCCTATTCCTATATTCTTTAACCATAATTCTTAACCGTAGCGGCAAGCCAGCGTAAGCTAAAAATCTACTAACCTTACTTTCATGTTTCAAACTGGTCATAATATAATCGTTATTGGAACATCCGCGGGTGGGATGGAAGCCTTGGTAAAGGTGTTGGAGCCGCTACCCGCCGATTTGCCCGCCGCTATTTTTGTGGTGCAGCATTTGTCGGCTGATGCGGACATTCAATACCTGCGCAAGCGCTTAACGAAGCACACGGACCTTAGCTGCGTTATTGCCGAACATAATACCCATATAGCTTACGGGGCCGTGTACCTGGCACCACCTGATCATCATTTATTAATTGATGAAAAACATATATTAGTGGCTAAGGGGCCGCGCGAAAACCAATTCCGGCCGGCCATTGATCCGCTGTTCCGGTCGGCAGCCGCCTTTCACGGGTCCAAAACCATCGGCGTAATTTTAACCGGTTATTTAAACGATGGCTTAATCGGAATGGAATCGGTAAAACGCAGCGGCGGCTTCACGGTGGTACAGGAACCGTTAGATGCGGAATACCCCGATTTGCCCCGTAATATTCTGCGTCAGATGCAAGTAGATTACGCTGTGCCCGTTAGCCAAATGGGAGCATTACTGGAAAAATTGGTACATCAACCTGCACAAGATTCGGTTACGGTGCCCCAAGACATTGTTATGGAAGCAAAAATAGCGCAACGCATTATGATAAACAGTGAAAATGCGGATATATCCGAATTAGACAAATTAGGTAAACGGGTGCCTTATAGCTGCCCGGATTGCGGTGGTGCTTTGTGGGAATTAACGCAGAACAAAGGCGATGTGAAACGTTTCCGTTGCCACACGGGCCACGCCTACACCGATTATACTTTGTTGGGTGGTATGAATTCGGCCTTAGAAGAAACTTTGTGGGTTGCCATGCGCAGCCTGGAAGAACGCCGCAATATGCTCATGAGTATGGCCAACCAGGAAAATGGCCTGAATAAATGGGCTAACATGCAACGGGAGCGGGCCGACGAAATGAAAACCCACATCGAGCGCATTCGCCGCATTCTAGAACTCGCCACCGTTTCGGATGCCGAACAACAACGGGGAGCTGCAGGGTAGCTTTACAGGAATCAGTTACCAGTTACCGATAAAGTAGAAGTCTCGTGCGGTAAATAGCTCTTTATAATAGCTTATATTAATTTTAAAGACTCTTCCGGACTAACATGATTTTGATTAATGATCTTTGTTGGCGCATAAACGATACTGAATATAATACTTAACCTGCTAAAAAGCATAAAGGATATTACAAATTTTTAATTTATAATTCAACAATATATGCCTATTTGGTTGCAAGCCGGTAGCTGGGGTTTACTGGCCGGTTCGGCTTTAGTACTCGGAGCAGCTATTGGCTATTTCGCGAATATACCCGACCGGCTTGTAGCTGGCGTAATGGCGTTTGGCAGTGGGGTGCTTATTTCGGCTTTATCTTTCGATTTAATTGAAGAAGCGTATAATTTAGGCGGTTTTGATGCTACCATAATTGGTATTTTCACGGGTTCTGCCATATTTACTGCGGCAAACTGGTTTTTAACCCGGAGTGGTGCCAAACACCGCAAACGCTCCAATCATTTACAAAAAGCCGAAAAAGAACAAAGTGAAAACGGTTTAGCCCTGGCTATTGGGGCGCTGGTGGACGGGATTCCGGAATCGATTGTGATTGGCGTAAGCATGATTGCGGGCGGTACTATCAGTATGGTAACCGTCATTGCGATCTTCCTCTCTAACTTACCCGAAGGTTTATCCAGTTCAGCGGGCATGCGCAAAGCAGGCCGTTCGGCAAAATACGTGTTAGGTTTGTGGTTGGGAATTGCTTTTACGTCGGGTATTGCGGCAGTAATCGGTTATACAGTATTCAGTGGTTTTTCGCCGAATGTTATTGCCGCCACTACCGCCGTAGCTGCCGGCGCCATTTTAGCCATGCTCGCTAATACGATGATTCCGGAAGCCTTTGAAAAAGTACACGATTTTACCGGTATGATAATGGTAGCTGGTTTTATGACGGCTTTTATCTTAACCAAAATGGGCGGCTAATCCAGGCAGTTCAGTAGACAAATTATATTTGTTAGGAACCCATTCCTAATCTCCCGGGAGCAAATTTTAAGAGCGATAAAAATTGAGGTAATAAGTAAGGTTTACGAAAGGTTTTGACTCTTAAGTAAACGACAAAGTTTCCAAATTTACAAAATGGCCTGACTTTTGGGATGAATAGTCCGTATGCTTGGTTTCGGTTTTATTTATTTTTTTTAACTCTATGAGAAAACTTACTTTTATCTTTTTTTTATGCTTGTTAGCAAGTGGCGCTTCGGCGCAAAAATACCGGACGGCAGCCGGGCTCCGGATTCAGAAAGAAGGTTTTGGGATAAGTGCCCAGCAAAAAATAATGGAAAAAACTACTCTGGAAGGTATTTTGGGCTTTAGTAATCGGGAAGTGTCGGGTACTTTGCTCGTAGAAAAACACTTTCCTTTCCTGGGTAAAGGCTTTAATTATTATTTAGGCGGAGGTGCTCACGTGGGTAATTTAAAAGATAACGGTGCTTTTTTTGGCGGCGATGCTATTATTGGTACCGAGATGAAACTGCCTCTTTTCCCCATGGTACTTTCCCTCGATTTAAAACCAGCGGTGCACGTAAATCATGAAGATTGGTTTAACATTGGTGGTGGCTTTACCATCCGGTATATTTTAGTGAAAGAAAAAAAGGAGAAAAAGCTCTTCGGCATTTTTGGCGGCGGCGATAAAGACGAAAAAAGTAGAAATAAAAACAAAAAGAAAAATACGAGCAAAGACAACGATAAGCCCCGTATTTTTAACTGGTAATTTTTCTACAAACTACGCTGCTGGCAGGTTTAACTTATCTGCGCAAATAGAGGTATACAGTAAGAAAACTATTTAACGAAGGTACACCATGCAGGAAACAAAATTATTAGAGAGCTTACTAGATACACCGCAAAAAAAGCTGTCTTTTTTTCAGAATTTAATTATAGTGGCTGCGGCCGACGGACAACTGGATAACGACGAAAGTGATTTTATTTTAAGTATTGGCAATCGCTTAGGACTCACGCCCGACGATGTAATGCCCATTGCAAATAACCTGGGAGTACTTTCCTTTATTATTCCGGAAGATGGCTTGCAGAAAACCATTGAACTGCAAACGCTGGTAATGATGATGGTGGCCGATGGGCAAATTCACGACCGGGAATATATTATGTGTCAGGATTATGCCAACCGTATCGGTTACGGCAAAGAAATTCTCGACGATATGATAAATCAATTATCTGGGAAACCAGCTAATACGCGGGATGCGGTTTAACCACAGCGTAGACGCAATTTTTAATGATGGTGGTTTAATTCATATTATGTAATTCTGTAGGATAAGGACCGGCCGAAGCTGGTCCCTATCTTCCAGATCTCACACTCAAACAAACTAACAAATAAACCAAACACATTTTTACCAAATATAACACTTGCCTTTGCCTCTAATTAAAGGGGCTATAATTTTAAATAATACTTATTTTTTTAATCCTTTGTAGTCTATCTTTTTAATACTTCCCGGTTTGTAACTGTAAACAGACAACTCCTCTAAAATTTAGGCGGCTGATTCGTGGGTTCTTAAATACATGGTTCCCCTGATCGTTAACTTTACGGAAAGTTTTGTATCGATGGCAGTTGCCTCAATTAAACCTTGTCTTGATAAGTAACGGGTAATTTCCAAACGTTGGAGGTATTCTTTGGCTTCTAATCCTGGAATTTCGGCCATATCGTGGTAGCGTTCCGGATCAGAATTAAGGGTATGCAGAATAATTTGGGTTAAATCTTCCACCTCCTGAGGAGTAGCTTTTTCGTTGTCAGAAGTGTCCCCGGTTATGCGCAAAATGTAGCTTTCTTGTACTTGGTTAAATAGATGAAAATATCTATTCCCAGTCCAATCTGGAAAAGCTAATTGCAACTGCGTTCTTCCGCCATCCGGTTGCAGAAAATAGGATAAGATCCGACTGCTAATGCTTTCCTCTTGTTCTGTATAGTTCAGCCAGGCCAGGGTCTTGTCTAATATATCTGTGGTATTCATGATAGTGTTTTTTACTATTATAAACTTACACGTTATATATTTTTAAATAAAGGACAATGTGCCCGCATTTGTAACATAGTTTATGGATATAATTTTACCCAGAAAAAATGATAATTATGGATTTTAAACGTGTTTAAAGCGATTACACCCGCGAATAATTTGCCTGTTTGTAACAGGTTGCTAAATTTTTAAGCTTATTTGTAACGTCACTTTTTTAAACCGCATCAGCTCATTCCAAGAAAAATTTTTTCTGAAAAGAAGCAAAATGTATGATCGTGATAGTTTTAGGGTAACGGAATAGCTTGAAATTTAGATAAGAAAAATTATTCAAAATGAACCGGTATTCGCTTAAAAATCCTTCATGAGCGCCGCATCCAGAGAACTGGCCGGTAAAAAAACCGGCCAGAACGGAAGCACGGAATACAATTTATTTTACAAAGAGCTAAAAAGCCAAGCGTTAAAAAGCTGTTTTTGCTTTTCACTAGCTTGCGCATCAGGCCGTAAAACATGGTTAGAGGAAACGGATACCTGCATTACTTTTCCGGTTAATTTTCTTTCTGTTGATTTGCCGTTGTTGCCAGGGCGAGCCACCGTTATGGTTATGTTGGTGCCCACCGGAACGTTGATAATATGTTGAGCTACGAGTTGATTCAGGTTTTGCGCGGTGGCATTCTGGCCATTCACCGCCATAATTACGTTGCCTTTGCGGTAGCCCATTTTTTGACCAAAAATATTCATTTTTTCGGTACCTACTATTACAATCCGGCCTTCTTTATTAGGCTGAATATTGACGCTGCCAAACGTATTCTTATTCTCGGTTAATTCGGCCGCATAATTTACCCCTACAGTTTTAAATATTTCGGCATACGGCAAAGGCTCCGTACCGGCCACGTAGCGCCGGAAAAATCGCCGATTTCCGGATAAGTAAGGGCCGTGATGTTGGCAAATAATTCCTCGTCTTTAAAAGACCGTTCCTTGTCGTAGGTTTTAGAAAGATCGGTCATTAAATTCCGGATGCCGTATTTGCCGCCCGATAATTCCCGTAGCTTAATGTCCAGAGCCATCCCAATCAGGGCGCCTTTCTGGTACACATTACCGTATTGTTTTTCGTAAATATCCAAAGCACCTTTGCTCATTACTGTAAAAGGCAGGGAGTCGTTGTACTGCTTGGAATTAGCTATATAAGAAGATAATTTGGTTAGGTACGCTTCCGGTGATAGTAATTTCTGGTTTACCTGGACGTGCGAGGCAAAATATTCGGTAACACCTTCGTACAGCCACAAGTGCTGCGACATTTTCGGATTCTGGTAATCGAAATTGCCAATTTCTTCGGAATGAATGTGTAAGGGCGTTACAATATGAAAAAACTCGTGCGCCGCAATATTCCGGATTTGCCCGGCAATTTGTAAGGAAGATAAAGGCGGTAAATAGTAAACCGAAGAATAGGAATGCTCCAGTGCGCCAAAAGAACCGGTGGTATTAAAAGCATCATCAATGTAAATCAGAAACGCATATTTATCGACGGGAAGTTTGCCACCCAGGTAAGTTTTTTGCGCCTCTAACGTTTCCCGGATATTCGTGGCAATATCGGCCGATTTTATTTTTTGCTGCGCATCGTATACCGATACCAAAACCTGCGAGCCGCCAATATTTAAATTAGTAGTATCGGGTACATTATACATAAGCGGCGAGTCCACCACTTCCATGTACGAATCAATGCGGTAAGTATCAGCAGTAGAACTTGTTTTAGTAGCTTTTAAAGGGGTAGAACCATAAAACGGAACCGGTTTATTTATGGTGAGTTCGTACGGATGGCTTTTGAGATTATCGAAATAGCCAATAAAGCCGTGGGTATTTATCAGGAAGTTTTTATCTGCCTCAATGTTAGTACCGCCGGGCTCAAACACCAAATCTTCTTTCTTGGTATTATCAAACGTGTCATCGGCCCAGTAAGTAATCCGGTCGAGCTTAGAAGCTTTACTTATTTTCCAGCGGTTCTGGTCTAGTTGCTGCACAGCCAAGGAACGCCCTTTTTTGTCGTAAGCTTTAAAATCAGAAATAAATTTACCAAAATTGTAAACGGCGTACGTGCCGGGTACCATTTTGGGCAAATTGTATATAATTTCCGAGGCTTTTATTTTCGGCGTTTTTAAAGTAACCTGAATCCGGTCATCCTGCACTTTGGTGAGGTCGATGGTAAACTGGTAAGGATTTTTAGGCGTTGCAGCGGGCCGTTTCGCGTAAGCAGAAATATAGCTACTTAAGACGAGCAGAAATAAAAAGGTTTTTTTCATGACATTTTAATTTTAGCGAATTAAATTTATTCGGAACGGAGTGAATTTATGGAGTTACTTTTGGTTGCTTTTGCGACTTGTAAACTAACCGTTAATAGGACAATAAACAAAGAAAATAGGCCGGTAACTATAAATATCCAACCGTTTAGGGGTGCCCACTATTTTTAGCGAGAATGGGACCTAGCGCCTGATTGATTTTATTTTACGCCGCCTACCCCTGCGAAGCAAATAAATCCGCTCCAAACTGATTATACCTTGGAAGTACTAGATTCTTAAACGAAGGAACAGGAATTGGATGCCTGATAAAAACTTATCCGGGTGCTATTGCGCGAGATTCTGAATTCTATTACCTCGGCTATTTATTTAACAGCCAGCACTAAAACTTTGGTAAATACCGAATTATTTCAATCCGAAACTGCGGCTGATATCGACGAAGAAGCGCGATTAGATATCCGGACAGGTTTTCAAACTATTGAAAACCAGAGCCCGAATTTAATGCACTTTAAAGATAGATACCGGCAGTTGTCCCGCATTCCTAAACCGAATTTGTAGGGGCAGGACTTACGTATTTTATGCAATTGGATAAACATTTGTTAGCTCCTGATTTTGCAGCGCAAAGCGTTCAGCTAAAACGGGAGGTGCCCCAAGTTGGTAACTTAGAGGTGGAAATAAATGGCAACTTAATGGAACAAGCAATGATACACCTGCTTAAAAACGCCCTAGAAGCATGTATGATCAAGCCAGGATCGTTGGTAGAGTAACGGCTTACCGCGATGAAAAAGTTGATAATCGGGTTAAAATGGAAATTTGCCATAACGCACCAGGAATTGATCCGGAAGTACAGAAACAAATATTTATTCTTTTTTATACGACTAAAAAACAAGGTTCGGATTGGGTTGGGCTTAGCCCGTCAGATTGTGCGCTTACACAAAGAGAGCATTCGAGTGGCGCGCTCCGGATAATAAAACCGCTTTTACGATTGCGTTTAACCGTTGATTTAACCAGCATGCTGCCGTAAAACCTGGTTTAGTTGGTGCGCCGGCACTACCCCGGATTGCCGCCAAACAATTTTGCCCTGGTGAAAAAGAATTAAAGTTGGGATGCCCTGCACGCGATATTGTTGGGCAACCGCTTGGTTATGATCCACATCTATTTTAATAACCTTTACCTTACCGGGGTTTTCGGCAGCCACCTGCTGCAGAATGGGCGCCATGGTTTTACAAGGGCCGCACCAATCCGCATAAAAATCCACCAAGACCGGCATACCCGGACTATTAATCAACTCGGAAAAAGATTTTTTTGCCATACCGTTTTTACTTTAATCTTTAACTGGAAGACTTTAAGAAGTATATCCACGTTATTTTTACTCTTTTCAGATATTTTGGTTCTCAATAAAGCACTTCTTAAAACGTGAAATATTTATTCCTTTCTCTAAATTGTTATCAATTATCTTTTTATCTATATCAACTTAGCGAAACAATAACTTATTATTTTAGGTATAAAATATATTAAATTATTTATATGTAGCTGCTCGAAAAAGTGTATCTTATTTAAGGTTTATTTAATAATTAAATTTATGGGAAGAAGCTGGCTCCTGTTTGTTTTTGTAATTGCTGCTTTCATTAAAATGGTTAATCCGGAGGCAATTGCTACGCATGAATATCTGTCTGTTCAGAAAACAGGGTCCACTACCATTTATTTAGTGCGCCACGCCGAAAAAGTAACTACTGACCCCAAAGACGAAGATCCGGGATTAACCTCTGCGGGTTATAAACGAGCTGAAGACCTGAAATTCTTTCTACGGAACGAATCAATTGCTGCCTTTTTCACCACTCCGTACAAGCGCAACCACCAAACGCTGGCCCCTATAACACAAAACAGAAAGCCGGAGGTGTATGATGCCCATGATTTTAAAAACCTGAAAACCCGCATTATGCGCGATTACGCCGGTAAAACGGTATTAGTAGTGGGGCATTCAAATACGTTGCTGCCCATCATCGAAGCTTTTGGGGGTAAAAAGCCGTTGGAGCAAATAGCCGATAATCAATACGATAACCTTTTTAAAATAATTATTTCCCCAAGTGGTAAAGCAAAAGTAGAAGCCCTGAAGTTTGGCGCCCATACTATCTAAAGCACTTACGTACTATAACCATACCATCACCTTTTTCACCTTTATTTTAATCTTGTTTTGCCGGTTTACCGGAACTTATGGCATCTTGTTTGCCTTTAAATAGTAGCTGTAAAAACAGTCATCAAGGTAAAATTAAGATCAAGTGAAGAAGAATATAATTGCATACTGCCTTTCTTTGTTGATGCTGGTGGTGGGTACCAGTTGCCAGCATAACGAAATTAAAGAATCATCGCCCGCTCCGGTTTTGGAAAAAGATTACTTGGTAGAGGCGAAGCTTTTAGCCGAGCTGCCCCAAAGTATTTTGCAGGCCATGGCGGATTCGGAAGGATTTCCTGAAATAAAAAAAGATATTAAAACCGATGTGCAGGTATACCATATTACCTACCTGACGACTTATAAAAATAAAGAAATTAAAGCTTCGGGTTTACTGGCGTTGCCTAAAAACACAACGGACGCTTTGTCTATTTTATCCGGACAACACGGCACTACTTTCGAACAAAAATCGGCTCCTACTAATTTTCCTGCTGCTTTTTCTGGATTTGAGCTTTTTGCTTCGGCGGGTTATTTAACCGTTATTCCGGATTATATTGGTTACGGGGTTTCGAAGGCTATTTTTCACCCGTATTACGACCAGAAACATTCGGCGTTGGCGGTTGTAGATTTAATAAAAGCGGCTAAATCGTTTGCCAAAAAAAACCAGGTAGCTCTTAATAATAAATTGTTTCTGGTGGGCTATTCAGAAGGTGGTTATGTGACGATGGCCGCTCAGAAAGAAATAGAACAGAATCCGGTGCATGGTTTAAAGGTAACGGCCGCGGCTGCCGGGGCCGGTGGTTTTGATTTAACCGGTATGTTAGGGGAAATTTCCGAAGATAAGCCTTATACCAAGCCATCGTACTTGGCGTTTATTTTGCAGTCGTATAACACGGTATATTCCTGGAACCGTCCTTTAACGGATTTTTTCCAGGAACCTTATGCCACGGAAATTCCGGGTTTATTTAACGGCGTTGCCTCGGCCGGTACCATCAACCGTGCTTTAACCTCCGATCCGAAGAAATTATTTAACCCCACCTTTTACGCGAGTTTGAAAAGAGAAAACGGCGAACCGGAACTGAAAAAGGCCTTAGTGCAAAATACCATTTATACCGATTGGATACCTGCCAGCCCCACTAAGATATACCAGGGAACGGAAGATCAGTCGGTTTTTTATCAAAATTCGAAAGATACTTATGACCGGCTAAAAGCGGCTGGCGCTAAAGATTTGGAGTTTATTCCAATAAAAGACGGCACCCACAGTAGCAGCCTCGAACCTATGTTTATGGCGGTAATTCCGTGGTTTAAGTCTTTAAATTAATATTTAGCCACTAACAATAAAAAAGCCTGGTAAAGAAATTTGCCAGGCTTTTATGTATAATTTCATCCAGATTGCATTTTTATCTACATAATCCGGCAGGAAAATAGTTGGAGCGAAAAAAGATTATAATAGCAGTCAACCGTACAGGTAAACTTATATTTTAAAGCGATTAGCTCACAACTTTAATTCGCCGGATGATAAATATACATAAAATTGTAGCCACGGCGGCAATAATACCAATCGTATCGAAATGGAGCAAAGCGCCGGAAGAAGTTTTCTGAATAATAAGCCCCGACAGGAAAGCGGAAAGGCCAGATGCTAGCTGCTGCACCGAGGAATTAAAACTCATGAAACTTCCCCGTAATTTAGGGGCCACGCTCGAAGTAATGAGAGATACCGCGGGCACAAAACGGGCTCCAAAACCAATAAAGAAAGTAGTGGTAACCAGCAAAATTAGATAATGGGGTGCCGGTGTAAGGTTGGTGATTAGTAATATAGGAATAATAGAAAAGATGGCCGTAAAGGTGAATACTTTCTGTTTCCCGTATTTATCGGCGAGTTTACCGGCAATTTGCGAGGTAACTACCGTAGCCAAGCCACCAAACAAATACATGTAAGCCAATTCGCCTTCGGCAAACCCCACATTAGCCACTAAATACGGACTTATAAAAGGTACTACGGTAAAGCCAGCCAAGGTGAGCATGACCATCAAGGTAAGCGCCCACAATAAATTGGTGTTACGTAAAATATCACCTACTACCGTAAGCGGGTTGTTTTTGGTAGCATTGGTTAAATGGCCTTTCATGGCGGGCAATAAGGTATAGGCAGCAATTAAAACCAAAACACTTAAGCCGGTTAATAGATAAAAAGGTGCGTGCCAGTTAATACGGGTGGCTAGGTATAAACCAATAGGTACCCCGGCAATGGAAGCAATGGAAAAGGCCGACATTATTTTACCGGTAGCCGCGCCGCGCCGGTTTTCCGGAATGGCATCGCCGATAATGGCAAAAACTAAAGCCCCGATAACTCCACCAAAAGCGCCGGCTACAAGGCGGGCCAGCAACAGCATTTCGTAATTTGCCGCAATGGCACAACAAAACGTACCAATAATAAAACCAATATATAAAAGCAATAAAGCATTCTTCCGGTCAAATTTATCAATAAACAAGGTGCTGATAAAACCCGAAAGAGCAGCGCTAAACGTATAAGCCGAGACAATAAAGCCAAATTCTTTGGGGCTGATTTCGAAAACGCGCATGAGTTGCGGACCCAACGGCATCATAATCACAAAGTCCATGATGTGCGTAAACTGAATGGCCGCCAGTATAAACAACAGCCAACCTTCGCGAATTTGTATTTTTGGTACTAAGGAATCACTGGTGTCAGCAGCCGGTAAAGAAGAGTTAGAAATGGACATATTCTATTTAAGATCGGGGTTTATCGCAAAAAAATTATGGACTTGAAATTGCATCTTTACGTTCTGGACAAAGATCGGGTATAAATTTTATTTAACAGTTGTGGTTATTAATTGTTTTAGCCTGCCTATATGGGCCTTGTTATCAGATGCCAGCAGCGTTATGTAGCCAATAGAACGTTTGATGCCTTATCAGAACGTTTTGGTTTAGATCTATTTAACAAAATATTCGAAAACGAAATATCCGCTGGTAGCTGTGGTCTCTAAATAAAAGTTTTAAAAGAAGATTTTAGTCGCTGGCTTATTACTTTTGTGAGTCATTCATCTGTTACGTATGCAGCGCTATTATATTCCGTTCTCCCAGGTTAAAAATCAGAAAACCATTGTGGTGGATAGTTTGCACCCCAGGAGTTTTGTTTTAGCCCATTGGCGGGGAGCGCCTACGCCGTTTGCCGTTCGCGGCGACACCAGTGCCGATATTGTTTTTAACGCCTTACACCAAAACGTGCCCGAATTAGCTTACGAAGCTGTTTCGGCCAATCATTTTGATATAGATGGTTTTGTGGGCATTTGGGCTTTGCTGCATCCCGAGCGTGCTTTAGCTCACGAAAATATGCTGCGGGAAATGGCTCGCATTGGCGATTTCCGGGAATTAGATTTAAGTAAACCCGAGTCCGACCTGGCTTTAAAGTTGGTATGCTGGCTCAATGCGAAAGAAAAGGAGTTATTTTATCCGCCGTTCGGCGCCGAAGAAATAGAAGAAAATGAAGTGGTGGCATCGGTGCCTAAGTTTGAATTTTTTCTCCGCGAATTTGCTCAAGTATTGGCGCAACCGGAAACGGCAAGAGCAACCTGGGAACCCGAATACCAGCAAGTACGGCAGGATTACGACCGTTTGCATAGCTCCGCCACCCAAATAAAAGCATATCCCGAAATAGGATTAGTAGTTATACATACGCCGGAGCCGGCGCATTATTACGCTTTGTTTAGTTTAACTGCAGGTTATGATATGGTATTAACGTGCTATCAATCGCACCGCTACGAACTCGAATACAAATATACTACCTGGATTGATCTGGATTCCCGCCCCACCTTGCCGCGTTTGCCTTTGAAGCCGCTGAAGGATCTATTAAATAAAATTGAGCTATCCGATTATACCTGGATAGCGGAGGCCGTAACGGATACCGGACCTATTCTCCGGTTAACTAAAAATAAACTAAGCCGGGTGCAGCGCTACGCCAATCCTCCGGACCGGCCCATTTACGAATCGTCTATTGCGGCCGAAGTACTTGAAGGCATGGTGGTAAAATATTTTAAGGAGGGATACCGCAATTTGTTGCCGAAAAAATATTGGACTTGGCCGGAAATAAAAAGCTTAGGGAAGGTCGTTTCGCCATTGCTGCCCGAATAAATTTAACATAACCTTAATATGAATACGTATAGTTAGTAGTATTTGAAAGCTATATTTAAGATTGCTTACCTGATAACCTGTACTATGAAAAAGATACTTTGTCCGACAGACTTTTCTAAAGCGGCTACCAATGCCTTGGATTTTGCCGCTATACTCGCAGAAAAAACCGGGGCAGCTTTAACAATACTGCACGTGTTGCATTTGCCTATGCTGGACACGACCGAAACTGCGCTGGTGGCTGGGGAAGTGATGGGCGATCATACACGTCAGGCCACTGATAAGTTACACGCGCTGGTCCAACATTTTACTCAAAAATATCAAAATAAGCCATTACAAATAGATTACCAGGTAAAAGAAGCGTTGCTAACCGACACCGTGCAGGACTTAACCCAACACCAGGGCTACGGGCTGGTAGTAATGGGTACCACGGGTGGCGGCAACAGCATCGAAGAAATCCTGCTCGGCAGCAACACCGAATCCGTGATTGAGAATGTAAAATGTCCCGTTTTAGCCGTACCGCTGGCTGCTAAACCAAATAATTTTCAACACATTGTTTTTGCTTCTGATTACCAAGCCGAAGATGCGGCAGCGTTAAAAGAAGTATTGCAACTGGCTCAATTATTCGGCGCGCAGGTAGAAGTAGTACACGTAAGTACAAAAGAAAATACCTCCAAAGCGCAAGACTTCCGGCAAAAGCTAACGCAAGCTCTATCGGATTACCAATTGCAGTTTCAGGAAGTGGTACACCCCGACGAAGTAACCGGTATGAAAGATTACCTGACCCGGCGCAACGCCGATTTGCTGGCCCTCCTGAAAAAGCGGCGGGGCTTCTTCCATCATTTGTTTAGCCAGAGCTTTTCGGAGCAACTAACGTATCAGAGTAAATTGCCTTTACTGATTATTCACGAATAATATAGAAACGCAGTTAATTGCAGGTTGCGTGCGCCGTACGGCGCATATTTACCACGGCGGTACCCCGCGTTACGGTTTTTATTTCGCTTTTACAGCGTTTTAAGGAAGAACAGGTTTTAGATCCATGGTAAGTAGTGGCACCTTCACTGTCGCAGATATACACTCGGCGGGAGGCATCCGCAGGTTTAGCCGGTGTATTTTCGGTGCTGACATTACCTATCCCGGTGCGTTGGTTTTTCCGGAAATCCCAGGGAGCAGTTGGGTTTTTCCCCGCCCACAAACCTCGTTTTTCGGATCGAGCTTCTTCTTCCAGGCGGGCCAGTTCTTCGTCTTTTGAATAAGCTTTGTAATGCCAGGCAAAACCGTTCCGGACCAATTCCTGGTTTAACGTACGGCCATCGGGTAAAATAATGGTGCCTACCGTACGGCCGTAGCGATCCTTCCCATCTACTACTAAGTTTACGTATTTATTAAAACTTAAATCCGAAGTAAACTGACGGGAGCGCGTGCCAAAGTCCTGGTTTTTCTCCGGCGCATCTACTCCCAGTAAACGCACCCGCAAAGGCTGGCCGTCTTTTAACAACTCAATGGTATCGCCGTCTTTAATCGCAATAACTTTGTACCCGGAGGCAGTTGCTTCTGCCGTTGTTCTCTCCGATTGCTGACAGGAAATGAGCAAGAAGAGAAGCAGATAATAAAGATATTTAGCAGTGAAATTTTTCATAATAAGATAAATAACGGGGTGTCGTTGCCCGGAGTTCAATAATAAAAATAGCCAATAAATAACGCAAGCTGAACAGAGTATAACTGGTGCTTAAGAATAAAAGCCAATCGCTGACCGGCAGGAAGTTACAAACTTCCTCTTAGTAAATGTAAATGCATGCCGGATAAAATCCGGCGCGAGTAGAGAAAAAAGATGCATCTCTACATTCATTCCCCTTATACATACGCATCGGTCGCGTGGCCTACTACTTTAAGCTTACTGGTGCCGCCCGCTATTTTTATTACCTGAATCTGGGTGCTGATGCGTTCTTTAAGGGCTTCTACGTGCGAAATAATACCAATCATTTTGCCGCTGGCCTGCAGGTTTTCCAACGAAGTAATAGCCGTATCCAGGGTTTCGGCATCAAGCGTACCAAAACCTTCATCAATAAACAAAGAGCCAATCTGGGTTTGCCTTCCAGCCAAGTCCGATAAACCCAACGCCAGCGCCAAACTCACCAAAAAGCTTTCTCCGCCCGAAAGCGTGGTCATGGGCCGCACGGCATCGGCCTGGTAAGTATCTACAATTTGCAAATCCAGATCCTGGTCGGGATTTTTGAGGATGCGGTAGCGCTGATTAATTTTAAGTAAATGCTGATTGGCCAAAGCCACTAACCGCGATAAGGTCAGACTTTGCGCAAACTTGCTGAATTTTTTACCATCGGCAGAGCCAATGAGCACGGCCATTTTATCCCAGCGGGCTGTTTCTTTTTGCTGAACCGCCATTTGCTGGGCAATAGCCTGGTGCTTTTCTTTCAACTCTTCGTCTTTTTGCAGCAATTGCTCCAGCCGCCCGATTTCCCGGTTCAGCAAACTAATTTCGGAGTCGTAGCGCTGCATTTCGGTCAGTAAGTT
>Ga0210040_10002864_pt1 | contig 23847 bp, 37 predicted proteins | sample CryGeyCG12114_NA_FD_185462 | JGI IMG/M metagenome (GOLD analysis project Ga0210040, IMG submission 185462) | Groundwater microbial communities from aquifer - Crystal Geyser CG19_WC_8/21/14_NA (SPAdes) (version 2) | ecosystem: Environmental > Aquatic > Deep subsurface > Groundwater | place: USA... | reverse complement strand
AAAGCCCTAGCAAGGCGATTTGAGAAAGTATTCGGATGATCATGATGAGTGTGTGATGGTGCGGGTTGGGATGCTGACACGTGTGACATGGTGGTGGTGGTGAGGCGAGGCGAAGCGGATGGGGTTAGACTGGCTTGGCGAGTTGGTAAAATGGGATGGTGCGTGGGACCGCGTCTTTAGCGTGGTTTGGTTGCTTCGCCCACTCCCTCCTCAAGTCATCTCATCTTCACTAAACTCTCGTTCCTTCAGCTCCGGTCATGAAATTGGTCACTTTGACTTGCGATTCGCGACCTGCGCGTATGAAGATGGACGTCGCTTCCAAAAGGGCCGTCGCGGGGCATCACCTTCCCCATCCTGTTTCGCTGGAGTACAGCGATATGTCGTCCTCCGCAGTAAAGTGCACGAAGTGCACAGCTGACGCGGATCGCCCTTCTGGAGCCAGTGAGCCGTAAATGTAACGTGTCCAGTCCTTATAGTAAGGAGCCTCTGGTCCTTGGTCCATAGCCTTTCAAGACCCCGAAAACCCATCGGATCGTATCCATGGCAGCCAGTATAAACCATGCGGACAACTCCCTGTTCCTTCAGCACTGTGAGCCAGGTAAATCACTTAGCTATACCTTTCGATACCACACTGATACTATAAGCAGAAATTCGGCACGTAATTGTTGAGCGGGGTTTGACCGTGGAACCGTGGACCTACGGGGAACTGTACATGGTCAATCGAAGTCTGAGAGATATCAAAGCAAGCTTGGGTATCACTCTCAAATCACTCGAAGATAGTCACGTGCGGTGCTGGATCAATGATTGTGTTCGATTTGTGCCGAAGAGGATGTCCGAGGCGTTAGGCACATTTCTCGTATCTGTCATCATCAGATTCCAATACCTGGACCAGGATGTGGAATGGCTGAACAAGAAGATATACCAACTGATATCTGTTGAGCAACACCTTTTTCTCGCGGCGGTTGCTCGCTACGACCTGGCCCTGGTCAAGCAGCTTCTCAATCCGAAAATGGATCTTTCATCAGCCTGCGAAATACTCTGGATCGTGGGCAGCCCAAAGCTTCTTGAACATAAAAGGATGCGAGACTTACTAGCTTTGGACATCTTTTGTAGGGCAGAGCCCAAAGAAGCAATCTACGTGAAATTGGGGAAAAAGCTTTGGGCGTATCCGGGAATGCGTGCATTGCAGTCCTCACGCCACACCTCTCGTGATCCTGAATCAGCATTGGGGACGAGTTCGACATGGTACCACCTTCAAGCAACCAATGTGAGCAGGCTTTGGCGGAAACTGATTGAGACATATTGACTTTCATAGGGATTGGTAGTTTCGGTATGCTTTTCACTTGTCTCCGCGATGTAGCTAACAAAGAAAGGCCATTGTCGAAAATCATGCACCAGATCACATGGAACACTTCTACAGCACATTTGAAATGTCGGCAGCCATGTCCGGTGATCCACTTCTTAACTACAGAGAATCCGCGTATCAGTCCAGTACTCTGCTGGCAGTGGTGAAGGCAGTACACACTGGTCACACCGCGGACGGACGCACGTCGCCCCCTTCCCAGCAATTGGCACCAATCAGATACACAATGATCGTGGTTAGTAATTGATCCCGATGTGCTTCGCGGTGCTCACTTCTTTAGTTTCCCTGCTTGATGCTCACGACCTTACTTCGGCTGAATAGCAGTCGTAGGAAGTTCGAAGTCCTGAAAAGTACCTTACTACCTTGCTACAAATCTGGGGACTATCCCATCCACCTCGATCGTACGCTGGACGAAGCCTACTATCCGGGCCTCACTAAAGAGGCACTCGTAAAAAGAAACAATGACCAAGTCGTATCTCACAGTAATGAGGACTTCGAAGGTTACTCGATGAAGACGGACAGCCATAGGAACTTAGATGCGCCGATTCTCATGGTCTCTCAGCTCTGGCTCTGGAGGATTGGAGAATTTTTCATATCTGCGCATAACATGACTGATGAGCACCGCATTGTAGATGAACTGAAGGAAAGTTTCGGGACAGAGACTGACCTAGACCTCCTGGCCGGACTGCTTATCGCGCGCTGCATCGAGGTCTTTGGCAAGAACTACATCTACGAAAAAGTTGCTCATCTACCCGCACTTGATCTCTTTGAGAATCGAGTGGTTGCAATTTTGTCGGAAGTTGGCGACTACGTTGGTAACGACAAGTCCAGCAATGTCGAGTTCGTCAAAGAGCGATATTTTACGCACATTATCTCAGATGTCCGGAGCGAGCTTGCTATGATACAGCACTTCCTTGAGCAACAAGTGGAGATCTTGAGAGCTCTTCTCGATGAGCGAGAGAAGAGCAAGAACGCAATAGATACGGCACATCAACCGGCGCAGTCACCATTGCCCACCGACGATCCACGAGAGGAGTCATCAGCATCGGAATGGGCGAAAGTCGAAGGAGCTGAACGAACTCTCCAGAAGTACAAACAACGGGTACGAAAGATAGATGGCGATGCAGAGCGTATCGAGAGGGCTATACAAGACATGCTTAACCTAAAGCGCACCCACTCCAGCATCAATGACGCACACAGCAGTCTTATCCTCAGCACAGCAGTTATCGGGTTCACTGTCGTCACTATCGTGTTTGCACCACTCGCATTCCTCACCGCTCTCTTCGCACTCAAGGTCAAGGGATTCGGACGTCTTCAAGTCGACGGCCAAGACGACGTTTTTGACGGTGGGAAGTTAGGCGGGATCTTCTGTGAGTATTACCTCTCGTTTCGAGCCCACATGCAACTGATCAATCGCAGTCGGTGCAGAGATCCTGACCCTCATCCTCACATTCCTCGCTATCAAGCTTGCTTTCTGGTACACCAATCATTGGGACCAAAGAAAGTCGAGAAAGGAGAACTTCCGAAAGCTTTGGGAAGACATGCGTGATGCGCTCTACATCAAGCGTCAAGCCAAGCAATCTTCATACGAGGCAGAGAAGAAGAGCGAACCAGCCACGAAGAGCGAACCAGCCACGAAGAGCGAATCGGCCACTAAGAACGATAAAGCTCCGCAGGACGAAACTTCAGGTCCGGCAGTTGAGGCGCCAGCTTCAACGGCCCCAGTGCCAGGGGTGGCAGTCCAAACACCAGCTACGAGTGATCAGAAGGAAGCTTCGAACAACATCTCAGGGACTGGACTACTTGCATCAGCCAAACGAATGGTGAGCCGCAAGCGTGATCCTGCGCCAGCTCAACAACTCGATGTGTCGGAAAGCGTGTGAAGAGCATATCTGCCGGAGAAATGGGGCGAGTCGAGATGAGTGGCTGTGCGATACTCTCATTGGTGCCATCATGGAGGTGAAGAGATTGGCGATGATCGTGAGCTCATGGGGTATTCGTCCATGTTCATGATACGAGAAATGCTACGATGCTTCCGCCCAAGTCTATATGCTGACGCCAGAGTCCGACAAGGATACCACCACCCATCCTAAACGCCATCGCAATGCAAACTAACCATCGGCATATCCTCAACCCACCCATCATTCACCATCAACCCCCTCATTCTTCCTCATCAACATACCCATCAAATCATTCTCATCCAAATATCCGCCAAACAACCCACCCTCTCCCTCCAATATGCCACTCGGTTTATCAAGCGCCATCGCCTCCACGTCCTCATCCTTATCCTCCACCTTCACCTTTGCCATCGCCTCCCTAACCATCCTCACCCCCCTCAACGCCCCCTCATTCCCCTCCACCAACCTCTCCACCTCATCCAGCATCTTTCCCAAATCAACCTTCTCCTGCCTCCTTACACCCATCGCCCCAATCTCAATAATCCGCCGACTCTGCGCCAGCCGCGCCGGATCCACCATGCGCCGCACATACGGATCGTACCGATTCTCATGCAGTGGTGTACCGATTGGCGTCCCGGAGCCGTGCTTGAGCGGGCGACCGGGGCCCTGAGACACGCTGCGTATGTGCCGCGCTCGGTCTGGTGTGTAGGAGCGTTGCAGGCGGATGAAGGTTGGATTTGGAGGCGCTAAGTCGTTGGTGCTGAGGGAGCGGCGGCGGAGGTAGGGTTGTGGGGGGATGAGGAAGGTGGGGGTGTGCGAGCGGATGGGGAGGGTGTGTTGGTAGTGGTGGTCGAGCGGGTATGGGTGCGGACTGTGTGCGCCGGGGAGCGGGTATGAGGATGTTGGGCGGCTGAGATCGTATGGTGTGGAAGGGGTGGAGGAGTCGAATGGTGTGAGAGGAGTGGACGAGTCGAAAGTAAGTGGTGTGCTGCCGTCGTCAAATGTAAAGTCCAAATCATCCAGGACATCGCTATTCGCCGCAGAAAACACCGGTTCGTCTGATCCGAACAGATCGTCGAGCTGTGCTTGCGTGAAGTCTTCGTGCTCGAACGACGGGAGGAACGGGTCGATGGCAGCGTCGTTGAAGGGCGTGCTTGGTTGAGACATATTGTCGATATCCGTTTTTCGAGATTGGGAGAGTGCGTGATCGACAAGTGCTTGATGTGATGGGAAAACTGTTACGACGTGTCGATCCGTCCAAATATACACAACTTTTGATTTTCCGGTTGGTCAGGGCTGAGACATACTGACGTTGGGAGTTTGCATGGTGGCGTCGAGACCGGTGCGTGGACGGGTACCTGCGCTGAGTGCGTGGGCTTTTGGAGCAAACAAACGTGTCGTGCGTAATGGCCTATGCTGAGGTCTGTTCGGTGTCTGTTTGGCTGGTATGTGAAGACGATGAGCGCTTTGGTGTATGGGGCTGAGGCACAGATGGCCCGAATTTTGGGGTCGACCACCCATGAGACTTTTCTTCTGGACGTGCGGTCATAGTGCTTGAGCACTGCTCGTATGGTATGCAAGACTACTGGGTTGTGGGTCTGTCGCGATACTAGGGGTAGGACTGAAGCACTGGGCGAAGATTTAGACGTTACCGATGTCTTTCTTGCATTGCGAGAGAGCCGGCTACTGAGTGTCTAGAAGAAACGCCATATTCACTCTCCGTCATGCGATCAAGCTTTCATTGTCCGGGCACCCTTAATAACATGGAAAGGACCGATATGTCCGTCCCCGAGCTTTGGCAGGTGCCAGAGACGCCACATGTCTTAGAGGTCCGCGAATAGTTTGCGAACTTCATTGTCGTGATATGTCGTGAATAGTCCAATCGAACGCGTCCAAAAGCCTGCATAGGCCCAGTTCCGGCACCCTCTTAACGTCGTAGCCCATCTGTAATATACAGCACCCATATCATACATTATAAGCCTCTTTCCCGGTCTCATGCCACCCTCTCCCATCTCTCAATCCTTCTTCCTCCCCTTCCCCTCCCCATCACCCTTCTTCTTATCCCAATTCCACACCTCCCAAATCTGCCCAAAAATCATATCCATATACCCCTTCCCCTCCTCCAACGCCCTCCTCTCCTCATCCAACCTCCTCTCCTTCCAATCCTCCTTCTCACCCCCCATCCACAGCCTGCCAAAAATGCCCTTCTCCTCCTGCTCCTCTCCCCTCTTCACCCTCCCCTTCTCCCGCTCCTCCCTTATGCGCCGCTGCATTTCCCGTGCTTGGTCCGTGGGCAGGCCGTCCAGGTGCCGCGGCGCGAATTGCGAGACGAGGCCGCGCCCGGTTTGCAGCGTGCAGAGGTGGTCGGCGGAGAGGTAGAAGCCGACGCTGAGGGTGAAGGTGTAGAGGTCGAGTTTGCGAGGGGGAAGGGCCATGATGAGCGGGCAGGCGATTACGCCGCCGATGGCGAGGTTGCGGACTATGCGGTTGTAGCGGGCTTGTTGTTCGAGGGCGAGGCGTTGTTCGGGTGGGATGGGGGGTTGGGAGGTTGGTGTGGCCATTTTGGGGTTGGTGTGTTTTTCCGATTCGATTCGGAATGTTTGGGTATATTTTGGTCGTCTGCAGACTCGTGTTGTGATTGTGGGGTGTGATGGGGTTGTGGTGATGGACAAAGTTCAATGATGCGGAGACCGCGGTGATGCTCGGCTAAACTTTCCTTCACGAGTTCAGAACATCCAAGATGTTGCAATAGCGATGCCATTTTTTATCTTGATCTGAACAGCTTCGGAGTTTGTTGAGTCGATTCTTTGGCTCCACAGTATGCTCTGTGAAGCTTGACTGGGTGGTTTCTTTGGCCACAAAACGCCGCAAGCTACTTTCTTGATCCAAAGCCAGCGAGAAACCAAATATTGACATGTACAACCTCCAGATCAATTATAATACAAAGCGCTCTCCCCTGTCCAGGGCTTGGTCATAGTCTTCGCCTCTTGATGTTCTCTCTGTCCGGAAACCGCTGTGCTTCTGCACTCTCCGCCTTTCCATTCTCCTTCCTCTTCAGCATCTGCTCAAACGTCCCACTGCTCTTCAACCGCTTCGTCGGAGTGCCACCGTATTCGCTGCCGCTATAACCATTACGTGATCCTTCATCTCCTTCGGTCTCTGCTGCGCTCTCTGACCGGGGCTCTTCCAGTGCGTTACGCTTCCGCTTTTGTGCCGTACTGGGTGTCTCCATCAGACGCCGCAACCGACTTTCTTGTAGTCGCCTGTTCACTTCCTCCGTGACATCGATGTGTTCCGTGACATAGCCATTGTCCGACTGCGTGGGCTTGGCGCGTGGTGTAGGGCTCTGATCGACAGGAGGTGACACGGCTTGCGAGGGCGTACTTGGGGTTTGTGTGGTGGATGTCGGTGTTGAAGGCTTCGCTCCTTCTATGCTGAGTCGCTTGTTGGTTGTTTTGGCCTGCAGAAGTCAGTCTTCGTCATATAGCAGCGAGCTCATGGTGCACGCACTTTCTTCACCGCCAGCCCTTCGCTTTGAAGCTTATCTCGAAACCGCTTCATGTCATCCTGCAGTCGCCCTGACTTATTGCGTAGCGATATGAGGTCTGTGGCGAGCCAGTCAGGCGCATTATGGTCTGTCGCATCGAGGCCCTCGTTCAAGTACACCAGCTGTGCGCGCAGGTTCTCGATGTGCCTGTCAAAGTCCTGGAGGGATTCGTGAGTGAGGTGGAAGAAAGAAGATCAGACGTTCTGACCTCTAGCGAAAAGCCCGGCATGTCGTACGGGGTTGGTGTAGGACAAAGAAAGAAGTCCACGAAGCTTGGGCGACTGTCAGGGATTCACGTCCGTTCGGAATCGTTCCGAAGCTGCAGGTACAGAACGCTAGTCTCAAAACAGGTGCTACAACGATACGTAATATAACATATGGTTTGGAAGCATTCTGTATATCTTCAAGACCACTTTATACGCTATCCTATTTTCGGATATCCCTTGAAGATAGACAGGCTCTTAGATGAGACAACTCGCTACTTTCAAAGGCTATAATACTCCTCCCAGCATGGAGTGCTTGACGTTTCCCACACCAGAGTCCTTCGCAGCTCGCTCAAACCTCCGCTCTCCGAGTCCCTAGCATGCTCCTCGTCATTGCCACTGCTTGCTTCCTCCATGATCTTCGCCTCTATCTCCAGCCTCAACGCCGAACACATCTCTTCACCGTCCTCTCCGGCCTCGGCTTGCTTCATTGCGCACAATGCCCTCGCTGCCGCAAGCCTCGTCTCGACACCGTACAGCGGACTCCCTGCGACGAACTCGAATTCAATCTTCCAGTCACGCCATCGATCCTTGGCCCACGGCTTCCAGTTGTTGCCGTACGTGATTTTCTCGTTCTTCAAACACATGCGATAGACATATTCGCGTATATGTGGGTAGATGAGCCATTGTGCGGCTGCTGTTATCTTGTAGTCCTTGATGAACTTGCACCGTAATTCTGATAGAAGACCTGGTGTGATGTCGTGGAGTGCGCTGAAACGGTGGCAATCAACAAGTTCGTCTGCTGTGAGGCGGGCCATTGTGTGTTGAAAGTTCCGCCAGCGGTTGCGAGCAGCTGCGTCGTGGTGGTCTTCTGGAATGACGCGGTGATACTGGAGTGAGAATGCCTCCTCTAATCCGATCCAACTGAGTCCAAACTTCCAGAACGTAGACGTGTAGACCTCGCCCTTCGCGTCGGGGTAGGTTTCGGGACCCTCCCAGCGTGGGAGATCTTGTAGCGCCTTCAGAAACGCGAACAACCGATTCTGGCCCTCGGTGTACGGATCGAACGCAGGGCACAATATGGCAACATAGTCGAGAACTAGTTCCGCAAACGCACCTGCATTAGGCGGCGGGAGGTCTCCCCAGTTGAGATATTCGCGGTCTTCCTCGGTCATATCGTGAGATTGGGCATATGCTCCGAGCTGGCGGAGCCGCTCGGAGGTTGTGTTCTGGAGGATTTCGTTGATGTTGTAGGCTGCGGCATGAGCCGACAGCTCGCCCTTCAAGAGTTTGTCGAGCGGGGTTTTGAACTTGATTTTCTCTGCGTTGTCGTCCTTATCCCAGAGGTCGTACCCGAAAACGGGCAATGGTGAGTCTTCGGACGCCATTGTCGTCGAGTTCGGAGAGGTATGGCTAGGCAGGTGTTTGGAGGTCGTGTTCGATCAAGCGCGTGTAGATGGACTACGAAAGTTATTGCGAGGACTGTGGAGTTGCTTCCTTATATGTGTGGGAACTTACCCTATTCGCTAGTGCGGGCAGGTACCATGGTGCCGAGTCGTGACTCACGACTGCCTCAAGTAAGTGAGCGTATGTTTAAGACTGGTAAACAAGTATACAGATGCTGTTGTAAGTGGCATAAACTTGCATGGTTCTTCTGTGATATTTGAAGCCCAACGACACTTGCTGCACATCAAGCTTGTGTTTCGGTCGAAGGAGTTCACCATCGTACTTCTGAATTGCTTTCGATTCCATTTTGGAACAATCGTGTACCTCCTCGAAGGTTTTGATCTCGCACTGATCGAATACTCTGTGGCGGGTCATCGAATCATGTGTTTTCGATCTTGATGGGAGCAAACGCAGTAAAGCAGGACTGTCTTCGTGGCGCATTGATCTTATGGCAAAGCACGCATCATGGTGTGGAGGCTGCACCACAGTCTACCGTGATAGGCAAAGGAAACCCCAGAGACTATCAGTCTGTGACACGATTTTTGCTACTCGCGCTCGACTTGGTTCGCGGAATGGCTGATGCTTTGCGCCTGGTCCTGGCTGCTGTTGGCAGGATGTGCTAACTCAATCTCGATCAACCCTCTTCTTCCCCGAAGGTGAGCTTTACTGCCTTCGCTTTCTTCTTCGGCTTCTTCACTGGTTTGGCACCGTTCTTTTCGAGGACCTTGCTCCCATCCTGTGGGCTTTCCTCAGTCTCGTCGCTAATGATCTTTCCCACTTTTCGCTTCTTGTTCCCAGCACCTACTTCGGCGATCTTGTCCTTCAGCTTCGGTTCAGCATCTGTCGCATCTTCTTTGCTGGCGTCTGTTCCATGCTCCTCCTCGTCTTTAGATTCTTTTCCTGAAACGAGCGCGTCATACTCCTCCTTGGTCAGGGACTCTTTCGTGTCCTCCAGGACGTAAGTCGGGGCATCGTCATCATCGTCGCCCTTCTTCATTCTCTTATTCCTGGGAATGGGTTGCTCATGACGCGCCGTATCACCACTTGTCAGCTCGCCTCGCAGCCGACGCAGGAAAGCGGGCTGTTCGCTGTCTGTTCGTCGTTAGGAGTGATTTGCGGAGAAGTAAATAGTATGCATACCGAAGTGGAGGTCTTTGGCCTTGAAGCTCATGTTGTTGATAAAACGGTGCTTCTGCGAAGAAGCTCCGCATGTTCCGCAAGGCTGCAAGGGCGGAGGTTCCACGGCGGCACGCGCTAGGTGGACGATTTGCGGGAGATCGTTGCGGCTCTGCAATGCAGGTCTGTCTTGGCAATATTTATCTCCGATGACGCACGTCGCCAATCTCCACCTTGAACTTTGACGATCTCACAGTCGCAATCGTCGTCGTGAACAGATGACGCGCCAGATGGTTATTGGAAAGGTATCGACTCCCATGCACCGGTCGTAGCTGCGATTGCTGTCGCTTGGTAGCCGCGGCTCGTTACCTTGGTAGTGCCCACACGCGCGACTCCAACTTCTAACATCTGTTCTTTAGCTCGCTCCGCACGCGCTTTCGAAACTGCGAGGCATTCACAACCCCACGGCGAATGGCCAACATTAGGCCTTTCACGCTTCTACACCCTTGGCTTGTGAAGAGCCACTCTGAAGATCGCTGAGCGCTTCACGGCGTGCCAGTAGCCAGGCCTCTGTTTCACGATTTGACGTTACTAGTCGCTCCTTACCAGCTCGCTTTTTCTACGCCGACACGATTCCTCCTGCAACCACAACACTACCCCGCTACGACACAACCTAGACCATACATTCCACCTCCTCCGCGTGTGTCAATACTCCGCAGCAGCCGTAGCTGGAAGCGGACACCATACAAGTAGCTGGGATAGGCTTGCAGTAATGGCACTCTTCCCAGATGTGACCCGGAGACTGCCCTCCACCCAAAACAGCCCGGAAAAGAAAGTCGAGGAAAGACCGCGCCGCGTTGAAAAGCCTGCGCCCTCGACAAATTTCTTCAACCGGCGAATACGACTAACTGGCGATTCTTCCCTTTCGCTCCCGCTAGCACTGGTGCTGTTGTTTCCATGTCTAGTAATACTTCTAATCATGACACTTTTCTGGCGGTCGCCCGATTCCAACGGGCTCATGAACATGCCCGCCGGTACCCCTCCGTCTATACGGTAAATCCAAGCTCCCATGTACCAACAGCGTCCATTATATTAACACATGCGTAGGAAGATCAGTGAAAAGTACGACAAGGTATTCGCCGTAGGGTGCCTCGAGCCTCAAGTGAACGCGCCGCGAGCGAACGCCGCCTTCGTGGTTCTAGCGAGGAATAAGGAACTGGATGGCGTAATACAGTCGATCAAGTCAATCGAAAGACACTTCAATCGGTGGTTTCACTACCCCTATGTCTTTTTGAACGACGGAGACTTCAACCAGACCTTCAAAGACACTGTTCTCAACCATACAAGCGCGCCGGTGGAGTGGGGTCAGATACCGGCAGAAGATTGGGGATACCCAGACTGGGTCGATCCTGCGGTCGCGAAGGAGGGCATCGCAAAGCAAGGCGATCGAGCCATTATGTACGGACACATGGAAAGCTACCACCATATGTGTCGCTTCTACTCAGGGTAAGGTTATTTGCAAAGAGCGGTCATTCAGCAGCTAACACTCGCAGCAAATTCTACAAGCACGAGCTACTGCAGAAGTACAAGTGGTACTGGCGACTTGAGCCTGAGATCAAGTATTTCTGCGACATCACCTACGATCCCTTCATCCACATGGAACGTCACAACAAGATATACGGCTTCACCATCGCCATCAAGGAGCTACGAGAGACGGTCCCCAACATCTGGCGGTATGCCTCGGCGTACAAGAGGATGAACAACATCACCTCCCAGGGCCTGTGGGAGATGTTTGTGGAGAAGCCGAAAGAGAAGAACGAGGAAGAGACCGACGCAAAGCACAAGAAGCCTCTTCCGCAAGACGCCATGGACTCAGAGCCTGGCATGGGTTTGCCAGAGATCGATCCCGAGACAATGGAGGGCGAGTCGTACAACATGTGCCACTTCTGGAGCAATTTCGAGATTGCCAGGCTGGACTGGTTCCGAAGTAAAGAGTACAATGATTTCTTCGAGCTCATGGACCGTAGTGGTGGCTTCTGGATGGAACGATGGGGAGACGCGCCTATTCATTCACTCGCAGCTGGCGCGCTTCTCAGCCCGAAGGATATTCATTACTTCCGCGACTTCGGCTACCGACATACCACGATTCAGCACTGCCCAGCTAATGCACCCGCCCGCCAGCTGGCCAGAGATCCGTATCTAGAGGAGACGACTCTCAATGAAAAGGAGCGGTTGGAAGAAGACAAGTACTGGGCGACACCAGATCCAGTGAAGGAGAACGGTGTCGGCTGTCGCTGCAAATGCGACACTGACATCCCAGACGTAGAAGGGAAGGATGGGTCCTGCCTAGCAGAGTGGGTCGAAGTCGCCGGCGGTTGGGCGTCACCAGGGCCGCAGAGATGATGACCACGATTTCCTCATGTTTGTGTATGATCTTTTAGCGAGCATAGGTGGGAGCATGGGCATCTATACCCCTTGAGCATGGCGTTGTGTTGCATATGGGTTAGGCGCTCTGCGAGCATTGCGGCTTCAAGCACTTTGATGTGTTTCGGTCCTGTGTATACGGAACACTACGTCTATCTACAGGTCATCGTTGATATGGCGTGAATACCTGATCGCACTGCACATATATCTTGTTTCAGACTTGCTCTCTGAGAATTTATTTTGAGAAAACAATAAAATCTGAAAACCGGCCTCCAGGAAATAGACCTGTGACGCTGTCCGCTTCTCCCTGCTAGTGAGTCGGGTCATTCTTGTGTTCGGGTGCGGTCACTTCTTCGGTGTCCATGCACTAACAACACTTAGCCCGTCTCCGCTACCACAGTACATGGTGCTGTTTAAGGATGAGTGCTGGCTCAGAAAGTGGTCGTCGTTCAGTGAAATCGCACGAGTAATTGCGCCATGGGTCACCAAACAATTGCTATGTCGGTTCGTTCATTCGTCGTGCATTTGTTGTTCAAACAATTTGCGACCCGCGTTCAGACGCTTTGCACAGATAAGATGGCCTGTACGTATTTACTTTTCTTTGAAGAAGTCAACAGAGCGAGGAAAATCGTGAAGAGAGACAGCTTGTCTTGGGGCACTAGCTGCAACACCTCTGGAGTGAGTTTCGGGTTCGTTATCTAATCGGGGCCCGGCGTGGGGCAAGCGGGCAGCTGCGACCGACCATTACTAGCCCCGCACTGCCTCATTCGGAACCAAGAGCTCACCACGCATACGCCGACAAGTCACAGCTGATGTGTTGATGATACAGCCCTCCTTCACCGATTTTCCCTTGGGCATCAACTTTCGAATCCACGGCGTCCCAAAAGGTACGTTTCACCAGCACTCCCGGTTGCATCATCCCTTCCCAAGGCTTCCACACGCGCCCTGGTACACTAGCTCCAGGCAGACGAGAGCACCCCGTGCACTTCCTTCCGCACCTCGTCACCCCGCTGCCCAGCACCTCTCTTTCTTCACACACGTTACCTGCGTACTTTCTATGGCGTTGTACTGACATGCCTTCCACCAGCAGCGATAACTCATCTCAAGACCTCAACTTCCCACCTGTGCAGATCAATCACTCGCTCTCCAAGCTCGATCTCGAGACGCTAATCATGAGGTCGACCTCTCGGCGAGCGATGCCAGAAGAGTCTGGTAGCGCTCTGGATGACAGCACCTTTGAGTTCCTCGGCGACAGCATGCTCGAAGCATCAGACGACGAGGCTCATACAGAGTCGATAGCCTCAACCGATGGTTGCACACCAGACGATGCCTCCAACTTCAGCGATGACGACGTTGACTACCCGAATCATAACCCCGAAATGCAACACAGCATCCCCTCTTTCCACGCCGAAGCCCTAGAGCAGCACCACGATTCACGTTCAACACAAAGCGCGGGAGACAGCACCCTCACCGAGGTGCCGGCATACGTGGGGTTCCATGGGGACTCGCACTACATAAGGTTGGACGAGCAGCTAGTAGAAGAGCTAGGCGCGATTCAAGGTAGCAAGGTCGACCGGAGCTTCCCAGACGACAACGGCTTCTTCTTCGATGTCTTGAAACAGTACGGCCGCCCGCAGGTGAGGCTCGTCGTTAAAGCAGCCTTGTCGCAAGAGTCAATTTCCACACCAGACTCGTACAGGATACTGTACGTTGGCCCACTAACTAAGGAAGAGGAAGAGGTCGTCTCATCAAAGATATGCGCCGCACTCACTGCTTGTCAGAGCACATCTAGGTCGATCATGGTGCAAGGCCGGCTGCAGCCCTATAGCCCCGTCATGCACGCGTATCACTGCACCGACATCCAGAAGCTGTCCAAAGAGGACGAGCCGACCCGCATCGCCATTACCCTCGATGATGGCAAGCAACTCACGTTCGGGCCTGGGCGTTCGTCCACCTCTGAGCCTCGGCCCGACCTCGTCGTATTCTGTCACCCGTGTATTCCTCGCAGGATTACTGACGCGCAAGAGTATGCTTCTGCTCGTGAAGTATTCGACCGTGAGAAAGTGCCGTATCTCGACATGATCTCAGCTAAACAATATGGCTCTGGAGCCTCGTCATACGATTCGAGGAGCCTGAGCGTCTGCATCGAAGGTCGAGATGACTCAGAGGCCGACTTCGAGCTGCAAGAGGTACACCCGATTGACTACTACACATTCAGTTGCCTCGAGCCTTCTCAGATCAACCGCCATCTAGCAATGATCAGTCCTCACATGCTGGCAAAAACTGAGAAGCAGTCGCGCACTTCGTCCGTGGCGGATCTGTGGAACGCATACGTGAAGAAAGTACGAGCGGCACGACCTGCACCACTGAAGATGATGATCTTGTTGATGGCCCTCACCGGGATGATTACGGCCTACTTCTTCAGTCCAGTTCTCATGCCCATGCTTTCTGAGACGCTGTCGAATATTGAGGTTGCTTCAATGGCGTCAGCTCCATCCTCTGAGCTCTGCACTTCGAGCGCTACAATCACGATGACCCCACCGACTGCTTCCGTCTCTTTGCTTGCCCCTCCCGCGGTCAAATCTGCATCAAGAGACCTCAGTCTGGTGCCACCACAAGCAAGGTCCAAGAAGCCGGAGAAGAAGAAGGGCGAAAAGATGGCGCCCTTCACCATTGAAACAAGTACCGACCATCAGTTTACCCTCGTCCCCCACAAGGATATACTCCATGCTCGTAAGAAGCCTCAGCTCCAGATCCGAGTCTCTCGTGGTTCACAGGACATTCCGATACGGTTTAATCGAACTATCAGTGGCGTCTACGTTGTTGATCTCGAGCAACAAGAACCATTTGGCATCTTCAATGTCAGTATCGCGAGTTACTCCAAACCCTTGCTCCAGCAATCCTTCGAGATCGGCTTGGGACACAACAAGTCAAGTCTCGCTCAATCCTTCGACTCCGCGATTCGAAGCTTCAACGACCGGCAGCATAAGATGCTGAACGTTTCGACGACGATGGCACGCGAGCTGCTTGCAGGCATGGCCAGCGCCGATGCTGTTGCTCGATTGTGGCAGATTCCAGGAGAGACTGGCCAAGAAGTCGCAGCCTACATTCAAACCTTCAAAGACGCGCTGAGGCGCCGAGTGAGTGCCAGCACTGAGATCGCGAAAGAGGTACCCGAGACAGCTTGGGCAGGTGTGCGGAAAGCCACTGCACCAGTCCGGACATCAACAACGATGATGAGGGCGAGGTTGAACGCTCTTCGCGTGCGATGCAAGGTGGAGACGGCGGCAGGCTTGTCGAGCAAAGACAGCAATGGGAAGGAGAGCTGGGCTTGCTCGAAGGTGCGGGGTCAGGCCTGAAAGAACGATTGGAGAAGAAGCACATTGGACGTGAGTCTGAACCATGGATGGCGTTATTTCGTTGGACCCTGGAGGAACATGGTAACTCTGGGATTTGCGCTGAGGAGCAGGGGATTATACCCACAGGAAGAGCAGGATCAGCAATTGGCAACATTTGGGCATGATACGAGGCGAAGATATGGCGCTGGGCTACTTACTTGAAAATCATGTCTATACCAGGAGGCCGTACGAACTCCAACTCCAACATGTATCTTGCGCGAGAATCTGAAATCACTTATTACTTATGTTTCTGACAGCTGTCTCTGTGGTGATGTCAAAGCGACGAGTGATAGTTACGCACGTGCTAGCGCAGGGTCCCTGGACGAATTAGGCAACGCTAGGCCCCTCCACTCGCTGCTTCCGCCTCAGACCAAAATCTAGGTGTGCTTAGACAACATCAACAACACCGTTTGCTGTGACACCTCAACCACATTTTTCGAACGTAACCCAATATCCACTTCACCTGACAATACACATCACCTACGACCTGCAAAATGTCTGACGTTGCTAAGCCAGACCCCGCCGCCGACCAGGCCGCCAACCCTGGAGCGACGCTTGTTAAGGACGAGACCGCAAAGGTCACCACCGACATCGCTGCCAACAAGCCCGACACAACCGAGACCAAGGATGACAAGCCGCTCACTGAGAAGGCAACCGACGCTGCTTCATCTGCCGCCGCGGCTGTAAAGGACAACGTCTTCTCCATGTTTGGTGGCGGCCCAGCCAAGGTCAAGAAGGAGGAGGTCGACGATGTCGACGAGCCCTCGGGCGCCACAAAGAAGCCAGAGGCAGTATGCATGAGCCCTTGCGAGTTTTCGGGCATTTCTGACACATCGTAGGAGGAAAACCCCGAGAACGAGGAGCCCAACGTCGACTTCCAGCCCGTAGTCCACCTGACCGAGAAAGTCGACACCAAGACCAACGAGGAGCTCGAGGAGCAAACCTTCAAGATGCGCGCCAAGCTGTTCAAGTTTGACAGGGAGTCGCGGGAGTGGAAGGAGAGGGGCACTGGTGACGTCCGGTTACTGAAGCACAAGGAGAATGGCAAGACCCGTCTGGTCATGCGACGTGACAAGACTCTCAAGGTCTGCGCCAACCACTACGGTATGATACAGAGGTTGCAGGATCAGGGCGTATACTGAGATGTGCATAGTTGTCCCCGACATGAAGCTCTCGCCCAACGTGGGCAGCGACCGCAGCTGGGTCTGGAACGCTGCTGCCGACGTCAGTGAGGGCGAACCTGAGGCTCAGACCCTGGCCATCCGTTTCGCTAACAGCGAGAGTAAGTGCACATATTCGTGATGCGAAGAAGCGCATGCTAACCACGTTCCCAGACGCCAACGCCTTCAAGGAGGCATTCATCAAGGCTCAGCAAGAGAACGAGGCGTTGTTTGGCAAGGGAGAGCAGTAGATGTTACCTCGATGTTGTTGGGATCGGCAGGTAGATGGAGGAAGGAAAAGCATGCACGCATGACATGACAGCGACGACATTCTGGGATGGTATCATATCACGGCGATAGAGCGCATCCCATACCCTGCACATACTAGATAGTAACACAAATTCGCCTGGCTTTAGCCAACGGCTTCCCCAACTGAACTGCTTGCTGTCATCCTCGGTGAGCCTTTTGCACTCTCTCTCACCTCGAGTTCGCAGACGGTATCATCGAGCTCAACACGCCTTCACCTTGGTATCACAGGGTTCAAACAGGCTAAACCCTGCAGCAAGCAGCTTTCCCGCGCGTGCAGATGGTGAGCTTGACCCGTTTGCCAAGGCAAAGCTCCCCGCGACGTGCATCCGCCAAATCAACGCTCGCGACCAGCCACCACCGCGATTCTCAACTTTACTTGACCACATTAACCGTGCAACTCCACCTCCACTCGCGCATTATCGCTACCAGTCGCTTGATTGACTACAACTACAACACACATCGACGCGTACATACGCTACCAATCAAGATGCCGGACGCAAGTTGCTCCTATTGCCTGTCATCTTCAAGGCCATACTAACAGTCGCGCAGGTCAAGCGATGGGTTAAGCTCATCACCCACCAGAAGCCCATGTACGTACATCATACGCGACCGCATGCGCCTGCAATGCGCTACCAACCAGCGATCGCTAACCCCATCGAACAGCGCCGAACCGTCGCCTATGGAGGGCTTCCCCATGCGATCATGGAGCATCGAGATTTGGCTGCTGGATGAGCAGGGCAATGAGGTCATGCCCAACGTCTTCGAGAAGGCCACCTACAACTTACATCCGTCATTCGAGAAGAACAAGCAGGGTATGCGCCCGACAAAGTGCACTGGGCGATCGCATGGATGCTAATGGCGCATAGTCTTCAAGAAGCCGCCGTTCCGCATCGACGAGAAGGGCTGGGGAGAGTTCGACATGAGCATCGTGCTTACGACCGTCGGCAAGGGCGGCGACCACACTCTCGGCCACGATCTCAACTTCCAGTCCGAGCGCTACGAGGCCAAGCACCAGGTGGTGAGTTGCAGCAGGCGCGTTCTATAGCGCAAGGATGTCGCTTATATATCAATCGCAGACCTTCCGAAATCCCAAGCCGGAGCTCATCGCCCTCCTCCAGGAGTCCGGCGCCGCCGACGCAAACGGCGTGCGCACCAAGGATGCAGCCAAGAAGAAGAACAAGCGGGACAAGAACGTCGACATGGAGAAGCTCGCCGACGGTCTGCAGAAGCTGCCCGAGGACGACTTGCTGCATGTGGTTACCCTGATCCACGACAACAAAACCAGCGAGACGTACACTAAGAACGACGTTGAGAGTATGTTGGCCTGAATCATGCATGTACGAGTGGATTGCTAATACCTTGTAGACGGCGAGTTTCACGTGGATCTTTACACCCTCCCAGATACGCTAGTCAAGATGTTGTGGGAGTACACGGCGAGCAAGGTCGACATCTAGACGTGCTTGTGCTGTCTAGCAGCAGCCAGTCGGGTGCGATTTTGATCTTTTACCATCTTATGTCGGCTGAGAGTACGATACCCTTCAATGACGAGTCTTCCCTCAGGACGGTGGACCTCGAGAACGAGTAGTAACTCAGAATCTGGACGTGCGACTGCAGGACGAACAGTCTTGGATCTATGGTGCACAGCCGAAAGAGCGGAAGAGCGAATCTTTTTCCTTGCTACCTCCTTTATCTGGCCTTTACGTTTGCTTGTGAGCTCGGAGTTTGGGCAAAAGAGCATGGCATGAACGTGCATATTGGGTAGGCGCCGGATTTATCGATATGGGTACGCCTATAAGTAATGGATTCATTCGAACGAACGGGAATACCACCTTCCTTACTTCTTCTCGTCCTTTGGCTTCTCTGCTCATTATTGGTGTTTTCTCAACGTCGACAGCACAATTACCGAAGCTGAAGGGTCAACAGAACCCCTGGCGCTTTGTCAGCCAAACTCTCCCTCTTCGACTACTAACAAAAGACAACAGATACCACGCGATGCTACTACACCGAAAGTCGTCGACATAGCACAAGTAATGCAATTCCGACACGCATGCTTTGTTTCTTACCCCGCACAGATTCGGAAACACAGCTCACTGTAATCCGGAACAGCATACCCGACCTCATCCAAAAGTTCGCACGAAACTCGACCTGATCATAAACATTCCCACCTTTCAAAGCACCATTCCCATAGAACACCTTCCACCACCTAACAACCATGTCATCCCTCCGCGGCCGCACCATCGCCCTTACCGGCGCCGCCTCGGGTATTGGCCTCGCAACCGCACACCTCCTCGCGTCCCACAACGCCATCTTGTGCATCGCAGACTTGAACTCCGCTGCTCTGGAACAAGCAGAGCGTGACCTAAAACAAAAGTACCCAAGCGTGGAGATACTCAGTTACGTCCTCGATGTCAGGAAAGAAGAGGACGTAAGCAAATGGATCGAAACGATAGTAAACGTATACGGTCGCCTCGATGGAGCAGCAAACTTAGCTGGCGTAATCGGTACATTCACCATTTCCTTTCCCCACCAACACACTCACTCCCTATACATCAAAAACCTAATCCCCCCATCCAGGCAAATCCATCGGCCTGCACGGCATCTCCCAGCAAGACATTTCCGAATGGGACTTCATCCTGGACGTCAACCTCAAAGGCGTAATGCTGTGTCTCAAACACCAGCTCCGCGTCATGACGCACGGCGGAAGCATCGTGAACGCGTCTAGCATTGCGGGCGTGATGGGCATGCCGAATAACGCGGCGTATGCGGCGAGTAAGCATGCGGTTATTGGGTTGACGAGGAGTGCGGCGAAGGAAGTCGGACACCGCGGCGTGCGCGTAAACGCCATTTGTCCGGGGTACATCGATACGCCTATGAACGCCAAGAGCAAAGCTATACAAGAATCGCGCGATCCGGGACATGCGGAGAAATTGAATAAGGCGATTACCAAGGTGGCGTTGGGGAGGAGCGGGAAGGCGGAGGAGTGTGCGGAGTTGATTGTGTATTTGTTGGGTGATGGGAGTAGTTTTATTACGGGGAATGCGGTGAGTGTGGATGGGGGGTGGAATTGTTGATGTGGTGAAGAAGAGGGCAGAGCGGCGAAGGGGAACTCATATACGTCCGGAGACGGAGCTTTTTAATGAAGGACATATGAGGTAATCAGGCCGATTTCAGTCTCCGCACCATTTGACTTCTTTGCTGTAATTTTGACACCTCAGGGTGCTGCAGTGTGTGATGAAGAGAAGAGGGAGGGCTGTTGTGCTTTATATACCCTGTCCCTATCCCCATCTTTCACATCGAAAGTATAAAACAGCGCGTCAGATCATGAGTTCTCTGGATCAACTTCTCTCGTCCACAACAGCCATCCCATCCTCGTTCTTTTCCCAATCCCTCAGCCCATGAACTCTCTGCATCAACGATTTTCATGTCCAAAAACATCCATCCCTTCCTCATTCTTTTTCCAATCCCTCGGACTGGTTCTCAACATGCGGCTCATTCCAGCGACGTTTTTGACCACAACATTTGCAGGCTGCCTAGTCGCTTTCCATCATCCTATCGGTCCTCGGCCCTTTCTGAAAAAGCACTGCGGATGGGACAGAGGACATGCAGGACGAGCAAATTGGTTTTGGTGCTCGAGAGCACAGCAAACTCCATATCCCGAGACTTGAAGAGGTTTGTTAAGATTGAGTGAGGCGCAAGTTGGAGAAGGAATGGTAGTGGGAAAGGAGGGGTTTATATACGGGTTGGTGCGGTGTGGAACAGCCATGCGATGTCCGAACGAACGCTTTAGTCCATCAGGATTGTTCTTAAAGAATTTTAGACTTGAGAAGGGCGCATTGAATGCGAACATGTACCGGTCAGGAACGTGTTCAGTGCTCGAGGCGGACTGGACTCCATGTATCTCTTCTGTGGTCATTCAGGCGGAAGGAATTCAATTTCGCTGCGTAGGAAATACGGAAGGGAGAGAGGGAGGTAGGCTTTTATTCTGGCTGATCGTTTGAGGTTGTCAAGCTTGCACGCTTTCCAACAGCGCCATGGATCTTTTGGTCGAATGTTTTGATCCATCGAAGAAGACGTTGCTGATTTTTGGAAATGAGGGATGCGCGCTCAACGCGAACATACGTGTGAGAACGGTGGATTTGGTGCTCGAGGCAGACCAGTCACCATCCGCGAAATCTTTCTCGCTTTTGTTGTCATAGGCGAAGAATTTTATGGTGCAAGAGAATTGCGGAAGAGGAGAAGGTAGAATTTATACACCTGATGGTCGAAGTTGTGAAGCGTGTCCGCCTTTCAATCAGCTCTATATCGCATGTCACAGAGATTTATAATCCAGCTAACATGTTCACGAAAAAAACTTTTGTAGAAGAGGTGCCAGGTGCAGACACAAACATGGCGTGTTCGTATCATGCAGGTGATTTTAGTGCTCGAGACGCCATGTCTCGTTTCCATTTCTGTTTTGTGGTAAGATGGAAAGAATATTCGTACAAGAGGCTTGGACAAGGTACCAAGGGCGTTTTATAAACTCGTTGGACAACATGAAGTGCAACGCAAAACCCACAAACATCCAACAGCACGTAGCGAGATTTGCAGTTCTTCAATCCATCCAAGAGCAATCCGGCGATTTGTGCGACAAAGACGGGAGATCTGGACGCAGACATATAGCTGCCAGCAGTATTTTTGGTTCTGGAGGCGCAGCGCACTTCATCGTTGCAGTGCCGATGTTTTGGTTTAAGGTGCAGGAAAGTTCTTTTTCCTAAGGATCGACTAGGCGTAATGTGATAGTTTATATTTGCGCACAGAGTGGCGAGGGAGATCCATAATGCAGATGCGCCTCATCCCATAGGACCATGCCTGCATTGGGATTTCTTTTGGTATCTCGCGAACTTCCGAAACAGAAAAGAGCGGCCCGGACACCGACATGGGTCGTTAGCCAGCATGATTTTGGGGCAGAGACGCACAGTATGCCATCCAGCTCCACTGGATATATTTGTTGTAGGAGAAAAAGTGTGTGTGTGAACATGCTAAGATAGCAGAGCTGAAGGGGATTTATTTATGCCCACTAGCTGGCTCGGTACGTAGTGCTCGTCGCGATCTGCATTTCGGGCATTCATATCAAAGGTTACTTGGTTCTTTTCTTCTCTCTCCCACGCGTATTGCGAGGACATACGAGGGGTTTAGATCGAAATGACGACGAATTCGCATATGCACATGACAAGTTCGAAACGACTATTCTCGACACATGCAATCAACGCATCTTTCTTTCATCATCTTCCCAAAACAGGAGAAGAGGAGATCGACCTCAGCGGTGAGCGGCGAAGAAGACGCGACGACTCATGTGCTGGAATAATATGGATTTGGAGGATATGAATTTGTAAGAGTGGAGTTCAATGCGCTGCGTTTAGTCGGTAATCTTCTGGATTTTTCATGCCATGCTTGTTTCTGATCATATGTGCCGCCACCCCAATGGCACAAAAGGCAGAAAGCTATAGAGCCAGAGAAACGCCATAGCCCCGCTCGAGATCGGTTTCCGCAGCACGTCCGCTGATCGTAGTGGTGATTTCGGAGACTCAGAACGAGATTCGTAGAAAGAACAACACTGAAGATTGGTAAGAGAATCATATATCTGGTGCGAGCAACGTGCCCTCATGAAAGCGGATGTGGAGTATTTGGAAGCACTACATGGCTTCGCCGAAAAGCAGAAGCGCATGTAAGCGGACACTGGTGGTTTTCGGTCGAATACCTAGGTATTGACTTCGCGAAAAGTTCAAGGACTTAAGAGCCTCGCGAGATTTCCCAGCACCCGAGGTCTAGAGAACAACATCGTCTCCACGTCATTCTCTTTTCGGTCCATGACGTGTTGTGCCTTGTTTCTTGGAGAAGGGGTACAGTGAGTATTGACTCAATAAGAAGCGTACTACAGCGAGAGTAATTTGTTATAGCCCCGGAACACTCCCATGCATTCTTGAGATCGAGTCTTTTTAGTGGAGTATCTTTGTCACTATTAGAACTCGCTAAGAACCCAGAGGAACGGATCATGATATGGCTTCCCTTATATTGTGACATGTCACCATTCTGGTGGAATTAATGAGCTTGAGATACGAGAGAGCTGTTAATCTTTCGCGAGCAACAAAAGGACATAAACCAATGCTGCATAGTTTTATTACATGGCTCGAACCAGAACCACTTTTGGGAGAAAGACGCACTGCACTGTGAATTGTTGAGAAGGGAAGAGAAGATGGATGGCTAGCGAGAACTTATGTATTTCCTGGGAAGCACAAAGTTGTTCATGATAGTGGAGCCTAGGAGTTTCGATCACACAAGAGCCGAAGCTCAGCCAAAAGTGCGCATGACTTGCCTAAACTGTTTTATGGCAGCTCACTCTCCAAACCCAAGATCATATCATTCAGTTTTCTTGTGCTTTCTCGAGGTTGTGAATATGGCGTATCTAGGTAAGTGCGACATGAGCAACTTCATTGTCTTTTTGGTGTGATCATGATGTGGATATCTAGTGCATTTGGCAACACAGTAGGATAAGCCACAAAGCCAGCAGCATAACAAAACATCGACTCCACCAAGCCTCGTTTCCTTTCCATGTGCGCACCATAGGTCCCTTTCAGAGAGAGCAAAAGAGCTCGTGTGGAAGGAACACGGAGTGGAGAAAGTGCAAGAATTTATACCCATCAGCATCTTAGCACCATTTTGGGCTTAGGTGCATGTCCACAAGCCGTGTACAACAGAATGTGGTACCTTTGGCTGCACACGATACGCATGGATGCCTTCACTGTGAAGCTATTGACTCCGCAGCTCAGGAACGGCGCCATCAATGTTCCGAGCCCTCAACATACGTCCTTTCCCGTCAGCTATTATTCCAACGCGCCCAGAAAAAGAAGACGGCCATAGGTCAACTAGGTGTTGTCTTTTGGACCAGCAAGCCATGGTTGTGGGTATTCCATATTTTCTGTACTGCCGCCCACCAGTCCCAGCAT
>Ga0210040_10002863_pt1 | contig 23849 bp, 21 predicted proteins | sample CryGeyCG12114_NA_FD_185462 | JGI IMG/M metagenome (GOLD analysis project Ga0210040, IMG submission 185462) | Groundwater microbial communities from aquifer - Crystal Geyser CG19_WC_8/21/14_NA (SPAdes) (version 2) | ecosystem: Environmental > Aquatic > Deep subsurface > Groundwater | place: USA... | reverse complement strand
ACGTCAGGCCCGAACCCAAGAGCCACGGCATGGGCAACCAAATAGAAGGCCGCCTGTTACCCGAACAAAAAGTAGTGCTGGTAGAAGATTTAATTTCGACGGGTGGCAGCTCTTTAAAAGCAGCCAGCGCGGTAAACATGGCTGGTGGTACCGTAATTGGCATGGCCGCTATTTTTACCTATGGTTTCGAAAAAGCATTGCAGAACTTTAAAGAAGCCAATATACCTTTGGTTTGCCTGAGCAATTACCAAACCTTATTAGGCATTGCCCTGGAGCAAGGTTTTATTAAAACCGAAATGTTGGAGACCCTGAGTAATTGGCGCAAAGCGCCGGATAAATGGAAGAAATAAAAGTTTTTATTGTTCGGCTTACATCATTTTAATTTTCACCAATGCCAGCGGTTTAAGGTTGCCTCAATTTTTGCAAATAATAAATGGCTCTCCTGACCGGATAGGCTTATACGGAAGGAAGATTATTAGTAAAGTTAAACAGAATATATTACCTCCATTTATAATGCAGATAACCGGAACAACTCCTGTTATCTGTTCGTTAGGCGGAATAATAAATATAATATGAAGAATGTAATCTTTGCGACTTTTATTCTTGCAGCCTTCCATTCCTTCGAGCAAACCCAAAAAATAAATTTAAAGTTGAAGAGTCAACTTGATAGTATTGGTGTTCTTGACCAGAAGTACAGAATCCTCATGTTTGAATATCCTGAACAAAGCCAGAGGGATTCTATTGCTAAATCTTTTGACATTCCAACCTCAGAGCTTTATGGCTATATACAGAGCAACATGATGAAGGCAGATTCTTCCAATCTCGTTTTTATTGAAAAAGTGTTCGCTAAGTATGGCTATCCAGGTAAAATACTTGTCGGAACAAAAACAAACGAAGTGGCTTGGAATGTAATACAACACTCAGACAAGATTCCTCAATATATAGGTTTAATAAAAAAGGCAGGTAAAGAAAAGGAGCTACCTTTTACGCTGGTTGCTATGATGGAGGACCGCTACTTGATGAACCAAAAAAAGGAGCAGGTTTACGGGACTCAAGCTTGTGGTGGATGCTTAAGTAACGGGGAGAATACTCCTGTCATATGGCCAATAAAAGACCACGAGAATGTAAATAAGCGAAGAAGAGAAGCTGGATTTGAGGATACTGTAGAAGAAAATGCAAAACGTATGGGCATTAAATACAAAGTAGTTACCTTATCTGAAATGAAATAATTTCTGCGCTCAACAAGACCTATAAATTAACTACACCACCTTATAGCTAACAGTGTTAGCTATGACAATTATATCCAGTTTGGCTAAAATTCGTATTTTTACAAAAAAGCATTATAACAGATATTCAATCATATACCTAGATATCCTCTTTGCCAACGGAACTAAAAAAAGAAGTATCGGAATTTGTAGAATTTTTAAAGCATAAATTTAGGGCAAAGAAAGAGATAAAAGAGCGACAATTCGGGTGTACCAAGGTTTTTTTAAAATGGCACCTGACTTTGACGAACCATTGGACGACTTTAAGGATTACATATAATGGAGCTTCTTCTTGACACGCACACCTTCATCTGGTTCATCAACGGTAACAACTCATTACCTGAAAATGTCAAAAATTGAAATCAAGGACATTAGAAACAAATGCTTCCTTAGCATTGCAAGCCTTTGGGAAATAGCTATTAAAACAAGTCTTGGGAAGCTAGAACTAAAAGCTGATTTCAACAAAGTTGCCGGATTCCTATGCGCTAACGGATTGACATTATGCCTATTACTTTAGAGCACTTACAGAGATTATTGAACCTAAAATATCATTACCGTGACCCCTACGGCAGAATAATCATTTCACAGGGTATAACAGATAAGTTAACTGTCTTGGTCAAAGACGAAAAATAGCATGAATCCTAAAGTTGATTTTTATTTTACAAAAGCCCAAAAGTGGCAGGAAGAACTGGAGCAATTAAGAATAATTGTTCTTGACTGTGGGCTGACCGAAGAATTGAAGTGGGGAGTTCCTTGTTACACGTTTGAGAAAAGTAACATTGTTTTAATACAGGTGTTTAAAGAATACGGTGCGCTTTTGTTTGTTAAAGGTGCCTTGTTAAAGGATGCCAATGGTATGCTAATCCAACAAACGAAAAATGTGCAGGCGGCGCGCCAGATTCGGTTCACCCATGTTCAAGAAATAGTGGAGATGGAAGCTATGCTGAAAGCCTATATTTATGAAGCGATTGAAGTGGAAAAAGCCGGTTTACAAGTAAATTTTAAAAAGACGACAGAATTCACCATTCCTGAAGAATTTCAAAATAAATTAGATCAAATTCCTGCCTTGAAAACTGCTTTTGAGGCATTAACGCCAGGACGACAAAGAGCTTATATTCTTCATTTCTCTGCACCCAAACAATCTAAAACCCGGGCCTCAAGGATTGAAAAATGTATAGCGCAAATTCTCCATGGAAAGGGATTGAAGTAAATTCACACTTCTGTGAAAGTAACCAGCGACCATATCAAACAAATAAAAGCTTTTTGCGATCAACACAGTGTAAAAAGCCTTTTTGCGTACCATACTTACTGGCAAATTAATTATAAAATCAGCTAGTTTTCATCCAGTAACCAAACCAACAATTAATTTGAAAATAGGTCTTATTTCTGACACCCACAGTTACCTCGACGAACCTATTCTGCGGCACCTGGCTAGTTGTGATGAAATCTGGCACGCTGGCGATTTTGGTACACTGGCAGTTTCAGATGCCCTAGCGGCTCTGGCGCCACTCCGGGGCGTATACGGCAATATCGACGACCAGCAAATTCGCAGCATTCACCCCAAGGTGCAACGCTTTACTTTGGCAGGGCTGGAAGTACTCATGACGCACATTGGTGGCTACCCCGGCAAGTATCACCCCGATATTCGTTTAGAGATAAAGACCAATCCGCCCCACTTATTTATTTCGGGGCATTCGCATATTTTAAAAATAATGCCCAATAAAAGCTTACCGCCCTTGTTACATATAAATCCGGGCGCAGCCGGCAAACATGGTTTTCACCATATCCGCACCCTGGTTACTTTCAGGATCGAGGATGCTAAAATCCAGAAATTACAGGTAATAGAATTAGGCAAACGAACTGGTTAAAAAAACAAAAAGTGTGACTGCAACCAGGCACACTTCCGTAGTATATCAACCAGAAACTAAATTTTATTTAACCGGCTCCAGAATATTAACTGGCAATTAAATACGGCAGAATTACTCTGCTGGTTTCTCTTCGTTATCAGGGTGGATAACGTTATCTACTCTTTCTTTTACCGATTCTACTACATCTTCTACTCTATCTACTACAGAGTGAGTGGCATCCACAATAGCGTTTCTTACACTGCTAAACAGGCCGGTACCAGCTTCAGGGGTTGCACTTGGCTCAGCAGCCGTAGCAGGAGTAGCAACGTTTTCAACTTTATCTTTCACAGCTTCTACTACGTCTTCCACTTTATCGGCTACCGTATGCGTTGCTTCGGTAACAGTTTCTTTAACGTTATTAACTACTGCTGCGACCGGATTAGATTTAAATCGAGCTTTCAGTTCTTCCGGATCTACGTTTTTTATAACTGGGGTAGAAAGCAATTGTTTAATGACGCGTTGCTTATTATTGGCTCTCGCTATATTTTTTCTGTGTTTTCTTTTTAATCTTGTAACAGCCATTGCTCAAATTTTAAATTGAAACGCAAAAGTAACGCTTTATTTTCTAATTCTCAAATAATTAATTACACTACCTACCGTTTGCCCCTACTATATTGTAGCAAATTGGAATTTAAATTTCTATCACTTACAAAAAAGCTACCCCACAGAAGCAGCATGCCGTTGTTTTGTTTCCTAATTTTGCGAACTTAATGAAATTAACCGACTGTTACTGCCGGAAAACTTATAAACTATTATTATGATTACAGCTGATTTGCGAAGCGATACCGTTACCCGGCCCACGCCGGCCATGTTGCAATGTATGTTCGAGGCCGCTGTGGGCGACGATGTATACGAAGAAGACCCGACGGTAAATGCTCTGGAAGCCAAAACAGCCGCTTTATTTGGGCAAGAGGCTGGCATTTTCTGCCCATCCGGCACCATGACGAACCAAATTGCTATCAAAGCCCAAACCGATCCGTTAACCGAAGTAATCTGCGATTATACCTCTCATATTTACCAGTACGAAGGCGGCGGCATTGCTTTTAACTCGGCAGCTTCGGTTTATTTATTGCACGGCGAGCGCGGCAAAATAACCCCGGACATGGTAAAAAGCGCCATTCGGCCGGACAATATTCATCACCCAATTTCGAAATTAGTTAGCCTGGAAAATACTTCTAACAAAGGCGGCGGTGCTTACTACACACTGAATGAAATTGCCGCAATATCAAAAGTATGTAAAGAAAACAATTTGGCGCTGCACCTGGATGGTGCCCGCGTGTTTAATGCTTTATTGGCTGCCCAAGAATCGCCGCAACCTTACGGCCAATATTTCGATAGCATTTCCATTTGCTTGTCTAAAGGTTTAGGAGTTCCGGTTGGTTCGGTATTGGTAGGAAGCCAAGCCCTGATTCGGAAAGCCCGCCGCATACGGAAAGCTTTGGGTGGTGGCATGCGGCAAGCCGGTTATTTAGCTGCAGCCGGCATTTACGCCCTCGACAACCATGTAACCCGGTTAGCCCAGGACCATGCCAATGCCCGCCTTTTACACGATACGCTGTTAACCTGTTCTTACGTAGAAAGCATTTTACCCGTAGAGACTAATATTTTAATTTTTAAATTAATACCGGAAGTTAGCACTACTATTTTTCTCCAGAAGTTAAAAGAAAACAACATTTTAGCCATAGATTTCGGACCACAACAAATCCGATTTGTGACCCATTTAGATGTTACCGATGATTTAATCGACCATACGATAAATGTGCTGAAGAATCTAAAATTTTAATAATAACTCTTTTTCCTGCTACTCTTGTTGCTGTGGTTTTAATCGCTATTATAGAGATTAAATATTAGATCGCAAGCTAATTTATCGGAAAAGCGGGTGAGAAAGAATGGCTGAGCTCCCCTCCTTTTTTCAAAAAGCTGGCTTTCCGAGAGGGCTTCGGAGTGGTTTTCTTTTGATATTTTCGGAATCATATTGCATTCTATCGCTACTGCTCAAGAGGTGCCGGTATTGATTCAGATGGGTCGCAAATCTTACGATTCATTTCAGGAAGTTATTAGCTCTACAAACTTGCTCTAACATTTATGGACAACTTAACCGGCTCCTCTCCTACCTGGCTGACTATTTTAAGTCAAGACGAAATTATGGCCAATATTATCCAGAACGGAAAAGAAATTGAGCATCAGCCCCACGAGGATATTTACCTGAGTTTATTAAGCTCTATAATCAGTCAACAACTATCTACCAAAGTAGCCCGGGTAATAAAAAACCGATTTCTGGACCTTTTCCCGGAGCGTTACCCGGAACCCTTGCTGGTAGCGGCCCAACCAGACGAAGTGCTGCGGAGCGTTGGGCTTTCTTTTCAGAAACTAGGTTATATTCGCAATGTAGCTGCTTTTGCCTAAGCCGGTCAGTTGCAGTACAACATTATTGCTGCTCTGGATAATGAAGCCTTAATTAAGCACCTGACCCAAATAAAAGGCGTTGGCCGTTGGACGGCCGAAATGATTTTGATGTTTACTTTAGCCCGGCCAGATGTATTTCCGGTAGATGATTTAGGCATTCAGAACGCCATGAAAAAAAGCTATCATTTATCCCAAACCGGTAAAGTGCTGCAAGCCGAGATGATACGCCTGGCCGAAGCCTGGCGCCCTTACCGCACCCTAGCCTGCCGTTATTTATGGCAATCGCTGGATAATACTTAATTAAATTTAAGGAGCGACTAAGCAAATATACATTTCTTAGTAAACAGAATCTACACCTGTCATTCAGGAGGAAACTATTTAGTAGGTAACCAAAGAGTTTCCTCCTAAATGATAGGTGTGAATTAGATTGCTCTAAATTTGTAAATAGCTTTTATTATAGATTTCCAACAATTCTATCAATTTAAACCTTCGCTTTTGTAGCTACCAAGGCTATAGAAAGCCCCATTAAGGCTATAATAGAAAAAGAAACCCGCAAACTGGTAGCACCAGCTACTAAACCAATAAGCGGCGGCCCAATTAAAAAACCTAAAAAACCAATGGTCGATACCGCTGCCAAAGCCACTCCCGGCGACATTACTTTTGATTTACCGGCAGCACTATATACCAAAGGCACCACCGATGATACGCCGGCGCCAACCAGCAAAAACCCCAGAATAGCCGTAATAAAATGCGGAAATAATACCGCAATAAGCAAACCCGATGCTGTGAGCACGCCACTTATTTGCAAAATACGTTTCAAACCAAAACGCTGCGTTAAATTATCGGCCGCAAATCGGCTGAGAGCCATGGTACACATAAAAGCCGTATAGCCCGCCCCCACCATTGCGTGCTGCGCCAATACCACTTTTTTAAAGTAAACGCCACTCCAGTCGAACATGGCCCCTTCGCAAATCATAGCACAAAAAGTTATAACGCCTAAATGAATCAACGACTTATCGGGTTTTACAAAGATGGGCTGTTTCTCCTGGCTATTTAAATCATCTCTCAGGAAATAACGCGAGCTTAGGGCTATGCCCACCCAGGCTAAAACCAGAACCAGCACAAAATGCTGGAAAGGAACTATTCCGGTGCCAATCATGAGCGTTCCTAAAGCAGCCCCGAAAAAACCGGCTAAACTCCAAACCCCGTGAAAAGAAGCCATAATAGATTTTTTATAGAGCGCCTCTACGCCCACGGCCTGGGTATTAATAGAGATATTTACCATATTGCCGGCCAAGCCAAACAAAAATAAACCGCCAATAAGTTGTAAGATTGTCTCGGCTAAACCAAGCGTTACGAGTACCAGGCTATAAAGCATAGCCGCTATAATAACTACTATCCGGCTACCTATTCTGGTTATTAACCAACCCGAAAATGGCAAAGATAGCATTAACCCTACTGGTAAAGCCAATAAAACGGCTCCTAACGCCGAATCTGATAAACCTAAAAATTGCTGGATGGTTGGTATGCGCGAAGCCCAGGAAGCAAATGCTAACCCTTGAATGAAGAATATAGCGGCAACGGCATAGCGATAATGTTTTTTGGGTATGGTATGTTCTTTAGTGTTGTAAGATAAGCTACTTATATCGAGTGTGTTGTTGGTATCCATATAAAATTAAATAAAATAACTATTCGACAAATTTACGAATAAGTTACAAATATTTTAATCATATAGAAACTGCATTAAATTTTTATCAATAAAATTAATAAAATATCGAAAAATAACAATACTCAAATTTTCTGTTAAACTAAATGGTTCGAGCTTTTACAAATTTATTAAAAGCCCTAGAACAACTTAAGGATAAAATTTATTATTTTCTTCTGAAATGGACTTTATTAATTAGCGCGCAAAGGTTGTTAACAATCAAATTATAGATTAGATATTTACCTGACTTTGCTGCGTTTAATCAAATACGATAATAAAACTTTTTCGAAGGGCTCCTGGATATCGACCGGAATAAAATCTATTTTATATTGCCCGCACTTAAGCGCTAATTCCTGTTTGTACTCGCTCATGGCTTGCAAATACCGCGAACGCACCTGCGAAGGTTGCAGTTTTATTTCTTCTCCGGTTTCAATATCCACAAAAATATAAGGTCGTTCCGCAAATTCGAATTGTTCTTCGGTACTCTTATCGGTTACGTGAAAAATAAGTACTTCGTGGTTGCGGTGCTTTAGGTGTTGCAGGGCGGCCAGTAAACCCGTTGTATCTTCGTTGCGGCCCAGCATATCACTAAATATAATAACCAAAGAGCGCTTCTGAATTTGCTGGGCTATCTGGTGAATAACACCCGACACATCGGTGCTTTTACCCGTGGATGGATTTGAAATTAAGTTTTGCAGGTGCAACATCAGCGTATGCACGTGCGAAGTAGTGGAGCGAACGGGCGTTTGCGCCTCTACCTTATCCGAAAAAGTTACCAAGCCTACGGCATCGCGCTGGCGTTGCAGCATGTGAGCTATGGCGGCGGCGCACAAAGCACTAAAAGTAACTTTACCGTATGTTTCAACCGGGTAAAACATAGAAGGCGATATATCCAGGAGCAAATGACAACGCAGGTTTGTTTCTTCTTCGTAGCGCTTCACAAATAATTTATCGGTCCGGGCAAATACTTTCCAATCTATGTGGCGGGTGCTCTCGCCGCTGTTATAAAGCCGGTGTTCCGAAAACTCTACCGAAAACCCGTGGTAAGGCGATTGGTGTAAACCCGTAATAAAGCCTTCTACTAATTGCTTCGCCAGAAACTCCATATTTTCAAACTTGCGCACGGCGGCTAAATCAACAATGGTCTGTTTCATCGGTTATTTTTAAAAAGTAGATTTAAGCTGAAAGTGTATATTTTAAGTTGATTAACCAAGTATAAAAAAAATTACTGAATAAAATTTTTTAGATAAATTAAAAATATTATATTTGTTGAATATATAAAATATTAGATACAAACGTAAATATTCAGAAAATGAATATACCTAAGCCGGTAATGTAAAATTAATTGTAAAAATTTTTATAAATCATCCAAATCAATTACTTTAGCCTTACATTATACACAGTAACTTAATAAAAAGTGGAAGAGAACAACGAAAAAGCTGAAATTTATTCGCAACGAATAAGAGCTGGGAAAAGGACGTATTTTTTTGACGTGAAATCAACCCGATCAAATGATTACTACCTGACGATTACAGAAAGTAAAAGAAAGTTTAAAGATGAAACTTATTCGTACGAGAAACACAAAATTTTTCTTTACAAAGAAGATTTCGCTAAGTTTGTTGAGGCGCTGCAAAGCACCATCGACCACGTAAAATCGGAGCTTTTAACCGAAGATGTACTGGCTGAACTAGAAAAACAAACCCAAGAACCAGCTACGCTCGATGATGAATTAAAATGGGAATAACCTGCCCGTTACTCTTGTGTAATTGTCTTTAAGCTCATGTAAAACATGAGCTTTTTTTAATTTATAGGATTTCTATAACCAGCAGTAGGTTATATCTTCAGGTAGAATTATACCTAATTATTAGTTAATAAGCATCCCAAATAAATTGTGAGTATATTTGCACCCAATTTAAAAATTAATTAACCCTAAATAATTTATATGGGACTTCGCTGTGGAATTGTTGGCTTACCCAACGTCGGTAAATCAACTTTGTTTAACGCTATTTCCAGTGCCAAAGCCGAATCGGCTAATTATCCTTTCTGTACCATAGAGCCCAACGTAGGGGTAGTAACGGTGCCCGACGAGCGGTTGCAAATTTTAGAAGAATTAGTGCATCCGGAGCGGGTGTTGCCTACTATTATTGAGTTTGTAGATATAGCAGGTTTAGTAAAAGGCGCGAGTAAAGGCGAAGGCTTGGGCAATAAATTCCTGGCCAATATTCGGGAAGTAGATGCTATTATTCACGTGGTGCGCTGTTTCGACGACCCCAATATTGTGCACGTAGCGGGCGGTGTTGATCCGGTTTTCGACAAAGAAGTAATTGATACAGAATTACAACTTAAAGATTTAGAATCGATTGATAAAAAAATAGCCAAAGTAGAACGTACCGCCAAAGCCGGTGATGCTAAGGCCAAAAAAGAATTTGCTGCTTTACAAGCCTTTAAAAATCACTTGGAAAGCGGCAAAAATGCCCGCTCGCTGCCTGCCTCCGAAGAAGATTTAGAAGCCGTAGCCGATTTGCAATTATTAACCCAGAAGCCGGTAATTTATGTAGCCAACGTAGACGAGGGATCTATTAATACCGGAAATAAATTTGTAACAGCCCTTAAGGAGCACGTTAAAGACGAGAACGCCCAGGTAGTGGTTATTTCGGCGGCCATTGAGGAGCAAATAGCGGAGCTTACCGACCCGGAAGAAAAAGAGCTATTTTTAGCGGAGTACGGTTTACAAGAATCGGGTTTAAACCAATTAATCAAAGCTTCTTACAATTTACTAAACCTGATAACTTACTTTACAGCCGGGGTAAAAGAAGTGCGGGCCTGGACTATTCAGAAAGGCTGGAAAGCGCCGCAAGCCGCCGGTGTGATTCATACTGATTTTGAAAAAGGATTTATCCGGGCCGAAGTAATTAAATTACCCGATTACCAGGAATATAAATCTGAAGCTAAAATAAAAGAAGCCGGTAAAATGGCGGTAGAAGGTAAAGAATACTTGGTGCAGGATGGTGATATTATGCACTTCCGGTTTAATGTATAAGTAGGAATTTAAACTTAATTAAAAAAAAATTTTTATCAAGTTCAACATTAGAGTTTGTAGTAAAACAAGAAGAGAAGTACTGAATATATTTAGGATATTATTTACTAAGAAACTGTTTTAAAACCAATCAAACAGGAAAAATCTATTTTTAAAAAATGCTTAAATAGCTAAAAAATCAACTTTGAGGCTTGAATCTAATTTCTAAAATACGCATCCAATAGGTTTTAAAACAGTTTCTTATCGCTCCACTTGATACTTTTAAAATATAAATAGACTAATGCAAATAGGAGAACCCATTTATAATTTATTTATAATAGTTTCTCCGGCTTATAATGACTTTTCGTCCGCTTGTACTTCTGCTCTTACAAATTTTTGCCGTAGATAAAACATAAGCCCCAGCAAAATAAGCGTACCTAAAGTATAAGTCGAATTATTCTCGAGCAAGTCAAAAATTCTTTTCCCCATTAAATCCCTAATATTACCGCCAATTAAAATACAAGCTACCGCTAACGCTATTTTACCCTTGGCAGGCAATTGTGGAAAATTATATAATAGAAAAACCAAACAAGGCGCCGAAAATAAAAAAGCATTGATGCTGGTAAAGGCAAATAAAGGAATTAAAGCTATTAGAACCGCTCCTTCAGCCACCAAGGATCTCCTCAGGTGGCGCCCTTTCTGAATAAAAAACAGCAGAATAAAACCAATTAGCCCCAGCATACTTAGTTGATAAAACCGGGCGGCGGTGGCACCACTTAGCAAATTACGCAACGGCGTGTACCGGGCTATTACCGAAAATATAGTATGATTACCGGCATTTAGTAAACTCTGTTTTGCCCGCAACTCTATGGCTAACTCCTGGAACCAACTTAAGTAAAGTTGTTTAAAAGCAGCTAGGCTTGGGTAAAAAAGCAACGGTAACAAACCCAGAACCAGCACGAATATCGTGGTATAAAGGAGCGTTTGATATTTTTTCTTAAGAAATAAATAGGGTAAAAATATCAACCCAAAAGGCTTTATAAACAAACTAAAAGCTAGTGTAAATGCCGCTATTTTGTACTTTTTATAAATTAAACTGTGCAGTGTTGAAACATATAGGGCCAACAGCAGCAGGTTAACCTGTCCTAAGTGCCACTCCCGATGAATGTGCGTAACTACAGCTATAAAAGTTAAAAGTAAAACTGTATTTTTTTGACGAAACAACGTCGAAACCTCCTCCGTACAGGCGGTAAGTTTGTAGAAAATATTTAAAATAAAGCCTACCAAAAAAGTTAATAATAACCAATACCCTACTTTAGCCACCGTAAATGGCAATAGTAAAAAAGGAATAAAATAGATGGCACTGATCGGCGAATATTTAAATACATAATGCCCATGGGCTTTTATACGGTAAAGTTCCTGGCCCTGTACCAACCGGGCGGCTGTCCTGTAATAAACCTCTAAATCGTGCATATAAAAACGCTTATTGATTATATCGGCGAGAAGCAATATCACACTAATTAATATCAACAGGTATAACCAAGTATTTTTTTGGTAAAACAATCGGATCATGTGGAATTTGTTGCTTTAGAATAGAAGAAAAATCTAAAGGTTTATTTCTTTTTTCTTTAAAAATAAAACTGTAGCGGCTTATACAGCTTTTAAGAAATTTAATTCGGTAAGGTTAGATAATTTACCTACCGGCCATTAAAACTTACCGGCTGATAACCAATCAGCAAATCGGTGCGGGCACCCGGCGGACGGTAATACACCAGAATATCGTACTGGTTTTCGGTATTATTAAAACTGCCTTCGTAAAATACTTCGTTGCCGTTGGCAGCGGCGCTGCTGGATTGCACAGCGTAACTATAATTATAATAGCCTTGCTTTAGTAAAATACGCCCGGTATAACGCTGGTTGCCAGCATCGTAAGTTAGTTGAAAATCTTTTCTTAAGTTCCAATCGGACAATGCTCCAAATACATACACATTGCCGGGTGCCGGTTGGGGAGACAGCAAATTAAAAGTTACCCAATTATAATCGCCGTTTAAAGCCGCATTGCCGTACTCGCGGTTACCAAATATAAATTTACCGTTAACATCTATTTGGGAGCTGAAGGCTTCACGGGCGCGGCTTTTGTCTCCTATCAGTAATATTTCTTCTGGTATTACTTCACGGTTTGCGGCAGCCACATTAGCCCCCAGCGAGCGCATGCTGCGGGTATCAAAAAACCGGTACTCATTTAAGCCCGCAAAATTATTCTCGAAATTAAAATAAGTAAATTCCAGCTTGTGTTCCGGATCGCGTACGTAGAGCGGGCGCAGGTTCAGTTTGGCATTGTCCCAGCGATAATTCTGACGCAACACTACTTTTACTTCCTGGCTGGGGTTAACTAAAGCATATTGCCGGTAATAAATATCAAAATCAATCTGCTGGTTCGTCAGTCGCTCTTTTACACCCGTAGATAAAACCGGACGAGCGGCTACCGTTACCCGTTGTTCGTAAACCAACAAGCGCCGCGATAAAATATTGGTGCCGTTTTGGGTGGTTACCACCATTAAATAATTGCCACTTAGCTTTACCGGCGGCACTTGAAATCGGTAATGAAAAAACGGCACTTTGGTGTTAAACGAAGGCGATATATCGGTAATGTAGAACTCGTTAAAATCCTGCATGTACTGAATCTGAGTAATGCGGGCTTCGGTCCAGTCGGAGTTGCAGTAAATAAATTTTACCAGAAAGCGTTGCTGCGGCACATTTAGTTGGTCGAACTCCAGCACAATGGGTTGCTCTTGCGTAAGCGGAATAACCGGCGCGGTTAATACTTCTTCGGGGTGCCCGCTTTGCACATAACACTGCACCGAACGTATGTTATCATCATAAATATAATCTTCAAAACGCAGTTGTTTATCAGCGTAATATTCGGCCTTTGCTTCGTTGCTGGTACCGGTAGTTTGTTCAGAAATCGGCACGCAGCTATACCATACCAAAGCTACCAATAAAACTACTAATTTGGGAAACTGCTTAGGTAGCATGATAGGAAAACAAATATGCGTATTTTAATGCTAGTTTGATTTTAACTTTACTTCCAGGTTATCGATAGATTCCATTACCAATTCCCACTGGTTGTTTTTAGTAGTAAGGGCTTTTTTGGCGGCTTCGAATTTTACCGTGGTATCTTTCAGCGTGGCTACATTGTTGTACACTTTCGGGTCGGCCAGTTGTTTTTCGTAGCCGGCAATTTCCCGCTCTAATACTTGTACTTCCTGCTCTACTTGTTTTAGTTGCTGGTTCAGCTTTTTCAAATCATTTTGCAGGTTGGTATCAGGCGCCGCGTTAACTTTAGGTTTCTCCTCGGTTATTGGTTTAGGAGCCGCCTTTTCAGTTTTAATACCGTTTTTACGAATTTCTTTTTCCCGTTGCTCCTGAAAATACTCGTATTCATGGTACGTGCCCGGATATTCTTTTAGCTGATAATCTTCGATGTACCAGATTTTATTCGCAACATTCTCCACGAAATACCGGTCGTGCGAAATAACCACAAACGTGCCTTCGTATTGATCCAGTGCCTGAATGAGAATATTCACCGATTGCATGTCCAAGTGGTTCGTTGGCTCATCGAGCAGCAGGAAGTTAGCTTCGGAAATTAAGGTTTTAGCCAAAGCTACCCGCGATTTCTCGCCCCCTGATAATACCTTTATTTTTTTAAATACGGCTTCGCCGGTAAACAAGAAAGAACCCAGAATGGTGCGTAGCTCCATTTCGTTACGCTGGCTGCCGGCTTCGGTCAGTTCCTGCAGTATTTCGTTTTCCACGTTCAGCGATTCTAACTGGTGCTGCGCGTAAAAGGCCATAATTACGTTGTGGCCCAATTGATGCTTGCCTTCTACCGGCTCGGTACCGGCAATAATACGCATCAGCGTCGATTTACCTTTACCGTTGGCCCCAATTAAGGCAATTTTATCGCCGCGCTCAATATTAACGTTCGTATCCCGAAAAATAAGCTTTTCGTCGTAACGCTTGCTCATGTGCTCCAGGCGCAGAATGTGGCGTCCCGGCTGGGTATTAAACTGAAATTTAAAGTTTACTTTAGGCGCATCGCCAGCCACATCCTCAATGCGTTCCAGCCGGTCCAAAGCTTTTACCCGCGATTGCGCTTGTTTGGCTTTACTGGCTTTGGCTTTAAAACGCTCAATAAAACGCTCGGCTTGCCGGATTTGGGCTTGTTGGTTTTCAAAAGCACCTTTCTGAATTTCGTTGCGCAGTTCTTTTTCTTCTAAATAAAAACTATAATTGCCGGCGTATACATTCAGTTTCTGCTGCGCTACTTCCACCGTCATGTTCGTGGTTTTATCCAGAAACTCCCGGTCGTGCGATACAATTATTACCGCGCCTTCGTAATTTTCCAGGTACGATTCCAACCATTTAATAGAAGGTAAATCCAAGTGGTTGGTAGGCTCATCGAGTAATAACAAAGATGGCTTTTGCAATAATATTTTCGCCAGCATTACGCGCATGCGCCAGCCACCCGAAAAGGTTTTAAGTGGGCGTTGCAACTCTTCGGTGCTAAAACCCAAACCTTCCAAAATCTCTTCGGCTTTAGATTGAATATTATAGCCATCCAGCGCTTCGAACTGCTCCTGCAATTTGGCCAGTTTGTCTACCAGTTCGTCGCGGTAATTGGTTTCAAACTCCAGCAGTACTTCATCTATTTTTTTCTGCAGTTCCAGAGCTTCTTCAAAGGCCTGCATGGCTACCGTTAAAATACTTTCGTGGGTATCGTACGACAATAAATCCTGGTTCAGAAAACCCAAAGAAGTTTCGCGGCTCATCTGAATAGTACCGCTATCGGGTTTGTATTCGCCGACCAGTACGCGTAGTAAGGTCGATTTACCGGTACCATTCAGGCCAATCAGGCCAATTTTATCTTTGGGTTTTATATGTAAGTTGGCGTCTTCGTAGAGCGTGCGGCTGCCAAAATGGAAGCTCAGATTGTTTATAGAAATCATGGAGAAATGCTGGTATTAAACTGCAAAGGTAATTATTTCTAACGAATTTTTCAGGGCTTTTAGTTCGCCACACAACTAGTTCTGGTTTTTCTGTTGTAATTAATTTGTATTGTTAATTATTTATTTTTTCCCAGCATCGTATATTCACCTGCAAGGCCCAGCCGGCTTATGCCTTATAATTACTTTATGCTAGCTGTAACTTCTCTCCTGGATTCTAAACATACCGATCTGGTTAATACCATTATTTTGGATTTTGAAAAGGAATTTGGGGTAAAACAAGTGCAGGCCACACCCGATCCGCACCTAACATATTTGACAACCGAAGCCTTAAACCGGGATTTGCTAAAAGATTACCTCGATCGGGTGTGTCATTACGGCGATGCTTTCCATGTGTATACCACCGGTATTGGCGTGTTTCCGGGCGAACATCCGGTCATTTACATTCCGATACTACGCACGCAACCTTTAAATAAATTTCATTCTAAACTCTACAAAGACATATCTAAACTCAGCATTGAAGTAGGGCAATTTTCCCAGCCTAAATTTTGGATGCCGCATATTTCCTTAGCGCTCCACGATACATCTTTAGACATGATGACGCCCATGTTTAAATATTTAGCCCTACTAAATTTTAATTGGGAAATAAAGGTGGACAACCTGACTATTTTCCGGGAAAAGCAAAAGGAGAATGATACTGAACCGGTTTATGAAAAAGAAGCGGAGTACTTTTTATCTAACCGTGTTTTAGGTTGACTTAGTGCTAATCTGATTTTTGTAAGTAATAGATAATATTATCAGTACTCAAAGACAAGCTCAAAAATTAAAAAGAAAATACCTTTAGTATTAATTATCTGATGTTACGCAAAACTTCAATTAATTCAGCTATATCGTACTTATTGCCGTCATTCAGGAGGAAAGAAGTTAAATTAAGTTTTATGCTATAATTGTGTAACAGTATACCAAATCTGCTAAACTACCTCCTATTTAACGTGAATACAAAAAGAAATAATGTAGCTTTTTCTGTCATTTTGAAAAAATATGTTGGTTACAAGGCCTTACAAGCAACCACCAGTAGAACGCATTTTGCCTATTTTACTTTCTAAACAATAGCTCCTTCTGGAACCAAGGTTCTGGAATTCTGCGAATTCTACAGGATGACAACATGTGATGTTATGAAGGGTAATAAATACTATTTGGTATTACTTAATTAAATTGCTTTACTAAAAACTTATAAAATAAAACGGCCAGGAATATATTCTTTCTGGCCGTTTGTTAATCAGAAAACTAGATTCTTACATATCCAGCACAATGGCAAAAATAAGTGGCGCCACAATGGTAGCATCCGACTCAATAATAAATTTAGGGGTATCTTTTCCTAATTTACCCCAGGTAATTTTCTCGTTAGGTACAGCTCCGGAATAAGAACCATAACTGGTAGTAGAATCCGAAATCTGGGCAAAGTAACCCCACAATGGCACGCCGGTACGCTGCAAATCTTGGTGCAGCATGGGTACTACGCAAATCGGGAAATCGCCGGCTATACCGCCACCAATTTGGAAGAAACCAATCGTAGATTCTTCTTTGGCGGTTTGGGTATACCAATCAGCCAGTTCCATCATGTACTGGATACCTGTTTTCATGGTATGCACATTTTTGATATCGCCGCTAATAACGTGGCCGGCATATATATTACCCAGCGTTGAGTCTTCCCAGCCCGGCACAAAAATCGGCAAATTCTTTTTCGCCGCTTCCAGCATCCAGCTGTTTTTAGGATCAATCTGGTAATATTGTTCCAGGTCACCGGATAATAAAATCTGGTAGAAAAATTCGTGCGGGAAATAAGCTTTACCTGCCTGATCGGCTTTTTCCCAGAATTTCAATACTGTATCTTCAATGCGGCGCATGGCTTCCATTTCCGGAATACAGGTATCGGTCACCCGGTTCATGTGGCGGTTCAGCAGGTCTTCTTCGTCCTGGGCCGTTAAATGCCGGTAATGCGGCACGCGTTCGTAAAAATCGTGCGCTACCAGGTTAAAAATATCTTCTTCCAGGTTAGCCCCGGTACAGCTAATGGCCTGTATTTTATCCTGCCGGATCATTTCGGCCAAAATAATTCCCATTTCGGCCGTAGACATGGCACCGGCTAGTGTAACCAGCATTTTATTGCCGTTAGCCAAATGAGTTTTATAACCTTCAGCCGCATCAATGAGAGCAGCCGCGTTGAAATGACGGTAGTGATGTTTTAAAAATTGAGTTACCTGCATTTTTGTTTTTAGCGGTTAGAATTAATTCAGGAATAATTTATTTCTGATTAAAAAATATAAGCTAGTGAGCAATTTATAGACAATCCTTTTGAAAAGCTCTGGGAATTTTCTAAAATCAGCAAAAACCAGCATATAATAAACTTAAAATTGCTGGTTATAATTCAAAATATAATAAAATATCTGAGCTAGCTTGGCTTCTCTACAATTAGGTTATGGTTGGTGAAAACACAAATATCGGCCGCAATATTCAGGCCTTCCCGCACCATTTCCTCGGCGCTTAAATGCGGAGCGTGCTTTTTTAAAGCCGTAGCCGCCGCCTGGGCAAACATGCTGCCCGAACCAATGGCCGCTATGCCCAAATCTGGGTCCAGTACATCGCCGGTACCCGAAATAATAAGCAATTCTTCTTTGTTCGCCACCACCATCATGGCTTCGAGTTTATGCAAGTAGCGATCTTTGCGCCAGTCCTTGGCTAACTCAATGGCGGCCCGTTTCATGTTGTTGCTATAAGCGTTTAATTTTTCTTCGAATCGCTCCAGTAAAGTAAAAGCATCGGCGGTGGAGCCGGCAAAACCGGTTACAATTTTACCATCTTGTAATTTCCGGATTTTTTTGACGTTGCTTTTAGCAATGGTATTGCCCATACTGGCTTGCCCGTCGGCACCCAGGGCTACTTCACCGTTGTGGTAAACACCCAGCACGGTGGTTGATCTTATTTTTGGTAAAGACATATCGGTTGCGAATTAAGGTTATTATTTTAATAAAATTTAAATTACTATTTTTAAAGCTTTTGCTGGCTATCCAAAATATCAAAGGCCACCAATATTAAAAATTTAGATGCAAAGCTATCTTAAAAACAACTTACTTTTAAAACTTTTTCAATTGAAAATACAGCATCTGCTTCGTTTGTTATTTTTGGGGATGGTATTGGGATTGATACAAGGTTGCTGTGAACAGGTAGATTTAAAAATAAATGCGCCGCTTAAAACCTGGGCACCTTATAAACAGCACCAGGTAGTAGATTTTGTAAATGCAAACGAAGAAGTTATAACCTTTGTAGCCGCTACGCAGCATTACAATCAAAAAGCCACCGACAAAGTTTGCGGAACCTACAATATCGAAACCCTTGCAGTTACTTTACAAACTTTATCTGATCCTGATTTTAAAATATCCATTTTGTTGAGTCATCAGGTGTTACTTAGCATAAGCGCTATAAATACTCAATATAACAGCCGGAATTTGTACATTAAATTTAATACCCTTTCGGAGCAATATGTATCGGACAGTTGGCGGGATATTTATACGACAGAAACAGCTGTTAACGGGCAAAATTACCAGCAAGTATTGCATGCTTATGGTGATAATATGCCTGGAGATTTAGCCTTAGCCGATATTATTTATACCAAAGATAAAGGTTTAATAGCCTTTAAAACTTTTGCTGGTGGCTGGTATTTTTTAAAATAATAATAATTCCTTTTCTCAGAACGATTCTTAATTTCTTATCAGAGAAGAAGCCATTCTATTATCCTGTAAACAAGTAATTAACTGGTGTTACGCAAAAGTCAAGATATTATAAATTTAATCAACTCAGATTTGTCATTCTGGGAATTCAAGAATTCCAGGAGGAAACTATTGCGTTATCTGCTAAATAGTTTCCTCCTGAATGACACATGTGAACTTTAATAGCTTAAAATAGATACCTTATAACTATTTGCGTAACATCAGTTATTAATTACTTGCAAATCATCAACGAAACTATATGAGGATAATCAGCTAGAGGCAATTTGTTTTTATCTATATCACTTTTAAAGAGAAAACAATAACTATTTAAAACAATATAAACTTTAAAACAGGGCAAACCGCAATAGCAAAATAAAAGCCTTTCTGGTGGGAAAGGCTTTTATTTTATTATTAAACTTAGAGGTTTATACTAAAATCCGGATAGGATCTTCGAGTAACTTCTTAAAGGTTTGCAGGAACGCCGAACCAACTGCGCCATCTACTACGCGGTGGTCGCAAGATAAAGTTACCTTCATCACGTTGCCAATCTGAATTTGTCCGTTTTTAACGACTGGCGTTTGTTTAATACCACCCACAGCCATAATACAGGCATCCGGCGGATTAATAATAGCGGTAAATTCATCAATACCAAACATGCCTAAGTTAGAGATAGTAAAGGTATTGCCTTGCATTTCGGCGGGCTGTAATTTTTTAGATTTAGCTTTGCCGCCTAACTCTTTTACTTCACCGGCAATCTGCGATAACGTTTTCTGGTCGGCATTGCGTACCACTGGCACCAGCAAACCTTCTTCTACGGCCACGGCAATACCAATATTAACCTGGTTGTTGTACCGGATTTTATCGCCCAACCACGAAGAATTTACGGCCGGATGTTGTTTAAGCGCGGCGGCGGCGGCCTTTACTACTAAATCATTAAACGAAATTTTAACCGGGCTTACTTCATTTAAGCTAACCCGCGCTTCCATTGCCTTATCCATGTCAATTTCCATGGTCAGGTAAAAGTGCGGTGCGGTAAACAAGCTTTCGGCTAAACGCTTGGCTATAACTTTGCGCATCTGCGATACCGGCACTTCGGAATAAGCCTCCCCGGTTGGAGTTGGAACAGCAGTTGGAGCTGGTGTGGCAGCCGGGGCCGGGGCACTGGCGGGTTTAGCCGTAGGCACATAAGTTTCTACATCTTTTACCACAATGCGGCCATTATCGCCGGAACCTTTTAGCTGGGCTAAATCAATGCCTTTTTCTTCGGCTATTTTTTTAGCCAACGGCGAAGCCAGAATACGGCCACCATTGTTAGCCGATGCTGGTGCGGACGACTGTCGACCATTGCTGTTGGGAGCGGGTACCTGTACATCTTTGGTTTCGGCAGGAGCAGCTTGTTCCCTTATTTGGGTATCCGTTTTAGAATTTTCAACGCGGGAATCGGCAACTTCTGCTTCTTGCCGGTCAGCCGGCTGGGCACCGCCCGTATTGCCTTTTAGCAATTGCTGGTAATCGGCACCGGCTTCGCCAATAATAGCCAATACGCCATCTACCGCTACTGCATTACCCGCCTCAACTCCAATGTATAAAAGCGTTCCATCTTCGTACGATTCCAACTCCATGGTGGCTTTATCCGTTTCCACTTCGGCCAGAATATCACCCGATTTAACTTTATCGCCTACCTTTTTCTGCCACGAAGCAATAGTACCTTCGGTCATGGTATCGCTCATTTTGGGCATCCGGATTACAGAGGCATTTACTTTAGCCGCTGGTGCTTGGGTGGCCTGGGGAGCAGGTGCTGCCGCAGGGGCTTCTTGGCTTATGGCTTCGGCAGGTGAAGCTGCCGGCGCTGGCTGGGCTGCTGAAGCAGCAGTGCCACCATTATTCTGTACCTGGCCGAGTAAACCCGATATATCTTCATCTTTTTTACCAATAATAGCCAGTACGCCATCTACTGCTACTGATTCTTTTTCTTTAGGACCGATATATAATAAAGTGCCATCTTCGTAAGATTCTAACTCCATGGTGGCCTTATCGGTCTCCACTTCGGCTAAGATGTCACCTGATTTTACGGTATCCCCTACCTTCTTCAACCAAGATGCAATTACACCCTCGGTCATGGTGTCACTCATCTTGGGCATTTTTATGATTTCAGCCATAAATAGTTGTTTAGAGGCTCAAAAATAGATTTAAAATATTCAATTATCAAATTTAGCTTTTAGATAATATGCTTTCGGATGAAGCTCTCCAGTAATTACAAAACTTAAAAGCTTATGAGGTTTAAGTTACCTTATTTTAAAACCTGATAAGCCTACATTATAGACTAGTGCTTCGCCAAATTAAAAATTAGAAATTAAGAATTATAAATTGAGTGAGTTTACTATCCTGATGCCTTTTGTGAACCAATTTAATTCTGAAAATTAAATTAGTCAAGCACTAAAACTTAGTTTGGTAATCAGAACTATAAACAAAGTAAGTAAAAGTCTTTTTATTTCCCTTAAGTTTAATATTAAGCTACCAACAGTTTATACTTGCTTTAGCGGCTAATACAAACCGTATCCGGTTGTTAATTACCAAAACCTACTCTCCTAAATGGGCAATATCCATGTGCTTGTGCACCGAGAACATGGTACCCGTGTAATGCAATACGTACAGGCATAAATTATGGTGCTCAAATATATCCATGCTATGCAAAGGGTAATTAAGCATTACGCATAAAAAAATACGCATGGCGCGGCCGTGCATACAAATAAGTACGGTTTCTTCCTCGGGACGCGACAGCAGTAATTCCAGAAATACCCGTTGCCGGGCCGCCACATCTTCCGGACTTTCGCCCCCTTCTACGCTTAAATGACAATCACCCTGCTGCCATTGTTTTAATATTTCAAAGAAATACACATCCGTTTCCGGCGAAACAAAGGTGCCTTCGCGGTTGCCCCAGCAAATTTCGTTTAACTCCGGGTGCTTCTCGTGCGGAATACCTTTATTTATAAAACCTTGCACCGATTGCATGCTCCTTTTTAAAGCCGAGGTATAAATTTTATCAAAGTGAACCTCTTTATAAGCCTCGTAAAAGCGCTGGGCCTGCCATTCGCCCGTTTCGTTTAAGGAAGAATCGACCCCACTGCCCTGAATAATACCTTTTAAATTATAATCGGTTTGCCCGTGGCGGAGTAGGTATATTTTTTTGGTACTCAAAATAAAGATACTTTTGTTTTCGCGACGAAGATAATGAAATGTTATTAGTCGCAAGACCTTCGCTACTATTTAAAAAGCACGGCAAAATATTCTTATAATAAAAAGAGCATGTCTTCACCCTCCGATACTCTCGAAAAACTAAATCTTCTTTGTAAAAATACGTTGGCCGAAACATTAGGTATGGAGCTTACGGAAGTGGGTCCGGCCTATATTAGCGGAAAAATGCCTGTAGACCACCGCACCCACCAACCAATGGGTATTTTACACGGCGGAGCTTCGGTAGCTTTAGCCGAAACATTAGGCAGCATTGGAGCTATGTTGCAAATAGATACTACTAAACAAAATTGCGTGGGTTTAGAAATAAATGCCAATCATATAAAAGCAGTACGCAACGGCTATGTACACGGTACGGCAACAGCTATTCATATTGGACGTAAAACTCAGGTTTGGGAAATAAAAATTAAAAACGATGCCGGCGATTTGATTTGCATCAGCCGCTTAACTGTAGCTGTATTGGACCGGGCTAAACAATGATTATATAATGGCTGAAATTAATAGACGAAATATTCCCTAAAAAGAATGTCGCTGAATATACTTAAATTTTAAATTAATGAAGTGCTTGATTAGGTTACATAATGATAAAACATATACTTTAATATCCCATTGATTATAAGTAACTTATCATAAGTTATCAGCTTTTTTACTCTAAACCCGAAATATTATTTTACCAATTTTTAAGTGACGATAGAAGGCGATTATAAATTAACTCTAAAAGCTTTATTTACCACTGCCATTCGGTTTAACTTACCGGTGGCTGTCTGGCGTTTACCTCACTCTTCCGAAGTAAAACTTTGCGTTTCGTTGCGGGGCGTACAAACCCTGTCTAATGTGCCGCAACTCGAAGGCGGTTTATCGGGCTTTGCTTTTTATCCCTTCAGGGTTACCCCAAACCATCCGGCTACTTTTATAAAAGCCGATATGACGTTTAGTAGCTTATCGGCAAAACTAAAGTTTAATTTTAAACTGAGTGAAAACCCGGAGTACATTTTGTTGGTGAACCGGATACAGGATTATTTTTTAAAGATCAGAAACGCTGCTATTGCTTCTAGCTGGCACGTAAATCGGCACCCATTGCCTCCCGAAATAATCAAATCCCAGTTTGTGGAGGCGGTACAAAAAGGCATTAACAACATAGCCGACGGCAATTTTGAGAAAGTGGTTTTATCACGTCCCAAAGCTTTCGCGCTCGATGCCGATTTTGATGTAATGCAGGCTTTTTGTCAATTACAGAACAACTATCAAAGTGCCTTTATTTCGTTGGTTTCTATTCCGGAAATTGGTACCTGGGTGGGAGCTTCGCCGGAACTGTTGGTAGAAGTAGATAAAAATAAAATATTTAGAACCGTGGCTTTAGCCGGTACCCAAAAACTATTACCTGATATTAATCCGGCAAATGCCATGTGGCGCCAGAAAGAAATCGAAGAGCAATCGATGGTAGAGCGTTACATCATTAATTGTTTGAAAAAGATTAGGTTACGCGATTATAACGAAGTAGGCCCTAGAACGGTAGTAGCCGGTA
>Ga0210040_10002862_pt1 | contig 23855 bp, 17 predicted proteins | sample CryGeyCG12114_NA_FD_185462 | JGI IMG/M metagenome (GOLD analysis project Ga0210040, IMG submission 185462) | Groundwater microbial communities from aquifer - Crystal Geyser CG19_WC_8/21/14_NA (SPAdes) (version 2) | ecosystem: Environmental > Aquatic > Deep subsurface > Groundwater | place: USA... | reverse complement strand
CTGAGGAGCTAAAGAATCAGCTCATAAATAATTGTAAAAAAGACTTCAAGAATGTAAACCACTAATTGTGTAAAAAAACATGCGATAATGAGTGATGCTTAAGTATGTGCTGGTGAGTTAACGAACACACTAGCTTAGGAGAATAGAAGTGTGTTCCTTTTTTGCCGAGTTTGGTGGTATGGTTTGCACATATCACTCTATTTTTTTGCCTTTTGATGAGCTCCTTGTGTGTTCGAAGACAAATAATGTTTTCACAAGAGAAATTCTTTCACAAACGATTCATTAGTTTTTGTCGTCTGATTTTTATCTTGTGAATGCTTCAGTGCAACTTGAGAACAAAAAGTCAGAAAACAAATTAGTAGAGCGCATTTCAGCCGTATTCTTCTTCTTGTGCATTCTTTGTTTGTAATTTAATGTCAAGCACTTTCAGTGCTCAGCATGACAGTCTTGACAAATTCTTTTTCTCTCCAACTACCAAAATAAATGCATGAGAAACTAAGTTAGGAATTCACAAAAACCTTACAATTGAATGCACTAGCAGCTGCATTGTCGCAACTCTAATGTTTGCCATTATGCTAATCTTAAAGTCGTACCTATCCTCAAGTGTATTGATAACACTGAATGAAAAATCTAATATCCAATTTTGTGAAACTATTGTAATTGTTTGCGTTACAGTTCTGAAGGAAAGGACTTGGAATTTGAAGTTTTGGAGAACCTTGTCAGCCTTGGAGAAGATTCAGCCGCTAAAAACATATCCTCTGCTAATGCATCGGGACCACAATATTCCCTGTCTCGAATATTTGGGAAGCCAACGAAAGACACTGAACCATTGTTGCACATTCAGGAACCTACCGGACAGAAAAAAGAGTCTAAATGTGATTCGCCTATGCCACAAAGTCCTATGGATATTTGTCCAGCTCCAACTCCCGCAGAGAATAGCAATAGTAGTAGTCAAGACGGCAAGTTTAAAGTGGGAGCAGCCAAATTTTGCCACGAATGTGGCGTATTTTATCCCACAGCCACAGCTAAATTTTGTCCAGAATGTGGGGAAAGGAGAATTTTCCATGTTTAAGTTTTTTGATGAACTGTGAAAGACAATCTTGTGTAAAACTAACAGTAGTTTGGGAGGTAGTACTGACTGAAATTTTTAGATATTGTTATTACTAGTATTTTATAGTTGGATAGTTTTAGCTGTTGTGATCCCTTGCTTTGTCATCACTGTTACAACAATATAATTTCTCACAAATTAAGTTTCCATCTTACTGTCGAAACTTTCAATTTTAATATTAGGGTTTAGTTAGTTTAGAAAGTTGACTAACGTTTTAAGACATGTAACGATGTTTAATTGTGGCCATTATGGGAACTGTTGTTGTAGAATGTTATGATTTGTTGGCAAATTACGTTATCATGTACTAACTATCTATTCTACTGCTGATGATTTATTTTAATAAAACCAATTCTGGTCCATTTACCGGTGATTTAGTGTCAATGAAAAATATGTACCAGGTTGGATTTACCAACTTTTAACTTTTAGATTTAACCGCCCAATGTGTTAAGACTTTGTTAAGGGATAAGACTAATTTGAAGCCAATCTTTACTACCATTACTAATTATGTAGTAGAATGTGAAGGAGTGCACAATATCTTCTGCTGCACAATGTTTTACATGCGATGCGTCAAACTGCACTATGTAGAATATCATGTCAAATAAAAGAGGTTTGATGAGAATAAAATTCACTAAGGTTTACTTCATGCGCAATGAAAAATAAATTTTGTAAACCCAACTACAGTCATGATAATTTCTAAATCAACGTAAGCAGCTTTATTGAGTCGTTTCATAATCTGCATCAACTTACATATTAATCTTACACATTCTTATTTTAAACGTAATATTGATTCTACACTTGTTAAATATCATACCCTCCAAACAAATAATGCGTAGAGTACATTCCATAATTCAGAAAACTTTCTTTGAAATTCAAAATTCAATGTACAATGTTAGGGGAAATACCGAACCGAAAAAAATTACATTTAACAATCAATACTTTTGAAACAAAGGAGCTGAAAAATTCACAGGGAAAAGCACTAATCGACTTGTTTCCGACATCAGACAATAAAATAGCAAGTAAACCGCCATGTACAAATTATATGCATATACTACCCCAAAACAATACATTATTATCAAAAAACGACTAGGAATTACCAATATAAGACAAAAACAAGTAGTAGTTGTACCTATCTGGACGACAAACAAATTCTCTGTAGTATTTAATATTAATAAAAATAGACAATTAAAATGAAAACAAACGAGTAATGGAGAGAAACAGATTTTTTTCACTCCAGCGAGCATTATATTCCGGAATTCTTGCTACTTTCTTTGAGCGTGATAATAATAATACATTAAATAGTAAAAGAAGCACTCTGTATCAATAATATTTACTCGCCCTCATGAACCCAAAAAAAATCAAAAAATGTTAGCTAAAACCTCTTACAAGCTAACTATTCCAATTAAAGGGATACATTTGACGTCTGAGCAAACAGTTCAACAAGTTAATTATGCTATGATCCTACAAAATATAATATTTAGAACCACACCACACCACATGCAAATAATATTCAACAAGTTATATTTACTTTGTAACAAACAACAACCAACAATATATAGATTGCGGGAGCAGGAGCCTGCGCAGCACATAGCGTTCATAATTTAGACAAAGAAAACAGCGCCAATTTTAAATTAAACTTTTGTTGTAGTAATCATTATCTACTTTCTATCACCGGGACCAAAATTTTATCAATTCTTTCGTACACAATCGTATTCGAAATATAATATCAGAGTAACACATTACATCTGTACTTTACAAAACAACACTCATCCATCCTTATAAACTAACTACGAAGTTTATCATCTTTGGTAAAATTGAGCCTTCTCAGAGTCTACAACGAGGAGTAGTTGAAATCTTCCAGTGCAAGATTTCTTACAGTAGACCAACTTAAATATCACAAAACAAATGCATCGATCAAAAAATGACCGTTAAAATAGTTCAACTGCAGCTCTACAATATTTTAAAGTTATACCGTCACCGTTTCATGAATACATCAGATAGCACTCGCAGTATTTTACAAAAGGATTTGAATTCAATAAACGAAATGATATATTATGTGTACAAGATAAGCACCTTCAAGCATCGGTATTCCCATGTTTGGCTAATTCATGATTGAAATGAGGAGATGCTATGCTACAGATCAATTTAGAAAAGAAAATTCGAAAAAACTCAATTAGGTCTCATTTGCTAAAACTTTTACAACTAAACAAATCCCATTTCCTATTCCTTATTTAACAGTAGCTCTTACATAGGCACAATTTTCAATAATAATGACGACAGTAGTATAGTTTAAGTTTAGTTATAGTACAGTTGGTACGAAAGATAGACCATTCACACGCATAAAACTTGTGTACAAAGTGTGCATTCACTTATGTATATTTATACCTTCAGTTAAGCCTAAGTTTACGCTTGTAGCAGGTACTTTAATAAGATAACAGTAGTAGCAGGCAACTTTTTCATGTACCACATGGTGAAAAAAACATGCACACAATTTATTATTACATGACTACAATCTTCAAAACTAATGGAGTTTAAAGAACACTACCAACTTGCTATAACGAAATCGTGCATCCAAAAATACCAACAAAATCTAGGGAAAAAAAGCTAAAATAAACTAAACACCACTTTTTATTAAAAACATAGAATAAACGCTAGGAACACAAGGTGGGCTTTTCATTAAATTCTCCACAAATATCCCCAACTCAAACACAACCCGTTGCAAAAATATTACATTAGAGACTTGATGTCGGCTTGTTTCTTTTTGCCATGAGCAAAAATTAAAATAACATCTCTCTTGTTTTGGCTGCATTTTTCTTTGTAAAATACATCAGTTAGGAACGTTCAATGATACATGAAGAGGAATACAAAGGTCCACTGACATGCATAATATGACTGTTTTATACATTGAGTAATATAGGTAGCGCAGGTAAAAATAAACAGTAAAAATGACAATACATCAAAAGTACTATGTGTACCGTAGTTAGGAATTTTCCTTCTAAAAAAATGAGCCCCAAAAAAGTAACAACAATGTCACTAAAAACTTTTCCTAAGCACACCAATAAAAATCTCTAGTCCAGTCTACCATCATCATGACATTATACTTATTACAACACTTTCATGTTAGAATCTTTTCTAACTATCCTCATACTAATTACCATACACTAAAACCTTAGCTGCAAAACCACTGCAATATATCTTTAAAGCATTCGTTAACTTCACATGATTTTGCATCATCATCATAAGTGATAGTGAGTACACCGGTGTACAGAACGAGGTTCAAAAAACAAAAACAAAACCGACAAAATGCGAAAATAGTGATAGTCAGCATTCACAAAACTTATAATGATGCACTCATAAATAATCATACAAGCCCGATTCTCTTGCAGAATAATAGCAGTTAGTAGTTAGTAGTAGTACTGAACACTTCTTTTCCTCACAAAAAAATCGATCTACCCGTAGTTCTAATTAACAAACTAAAAAACTCATTTCCAAGAAGCTAAGTGCTTTTTACAAAGTCAATCTGGGAGTACGTCACAGAACCTTTACAGGTTTTTGCACTACTACTAGTGTTTTTAGGACTTTTGGGTCCCCCATCCCCACTGAGGGTTCGTTTCACAGGTGGCATCACCTCGATCGTCGTGTAAGTCACTTGGTCTTGTCCACAACTGGGGGAGGATAAACGTTTCGTTAAACTTTTGCTGGCATCTTGTTTTTCAGGAGATTCTTCAATCCTCGAGAGCCCTACACCACCACCCCCACTAAGCACAGGACTGGCGGGTTGCGGAAAACTACTGGAAGTAGTCGTAGAGGTCACCCCAACTGGTGAAGCAGCATTATTTGTGGGAGCAGAGCTCAGTTGTGGACTCTTGACACTAACACAGGAGGTGCCACTACTACTATTACTGTTATTACTAATGTTGCTTATATTACTGGAACTACTGATGCTGCGGCTCAGAAGAGGCCCATTTGTACTGACGGTACTAGCTCCCCCCTTGTCCCCTCCTAGTTCACTACTTTTTCCATTCATGAGCAGATAGTCTCGGGAGAAACCAGTGGTAGCGCTCACCACAGACTTCCTGGGAGCCAGCACATTCTGTTCCACACGCTTTTGTGGGTTGAAGTCCATATCCAAGTAAGCTCCCTCTTGATCCAACTGTTTTAGTTTACTTGTAGACATCCCTGTCATCTTGCTGAGCAGGGAAACTCCCGAGGTGTCCTTGAATCCTCCAACTCCACTAACCACATCACCACTGCCACCACATGATGTGGGAACCGCGGCACATGAGGGAGGTCCCAGTTTGAATCCCTTTTGTATAGAGATGGGAGCAGAGGACACATATTTTTTTTGGTTCGGGCAAGAAAAGCCTTCCTGTGATGGACTAGCACTCAAAAAGGACTTGGGAGCGTCTGGAGTGTCAGGTGTGTCACTCCCATTGCCACTACCACTGAAACCTTTGGCACAAGGACTCACTTTGGACATGGAGGGCGAGATACTAGATGAGAAGACCCCATTGGGGCCAGGCAACGATCGTTTTCGATTTTTCTTGTTCCTCGTGAAATCCAACTCCATCAAGTCCGAGTCGGTCGTAGATTCGTCAGTGGCATGTCCATGGGACGTGAAATTAGTAGGCAGTCCAGATGGGGTGCAATTTACCGCTCCGCCGGTAGCAGTCGACGAAGAATATCTTAGCGGTGGCCAGCGGCCAGTGGAACCACTCCAAGAACTACTCAAAGTCACAGAGGATCCGCTTTTCCCACTATTCCCAGTGGAAAAGAATCCACTTGACCCAGGCGTCACCACTCCATTATTCCCATTTACTTTTCGAGGGTGTCTTGAGCCCACAGACATGGCTCTAATTCGCACGGATTCCTGTACAGCCTCCAGCCTGTTCTTTCCAGATAGGCTTTTCCCTGTAGACGAAGTGTCCGACCTAGATCCTACAGAGTAAGCACGCATAGGTCGCATATTTGAACTATCTTCAGAATCATCTGCAGTGAAATAAGATGGCACTTTTTCCAATGGGAAGTCTGAAGACGGCGTTCCACTCTGGAGAGATTCGCTGCTAGCCGGTGACATTCTCTGCATGTCTGCAATGCAATACAGTAGCAAAATATATTAGTACACGTTACACATACTACTATTACACAACTCATCAAAATGTACAACCCACTACAACAGGTATAGTTTATCCCAACGTACCATCATTACTCAGATTCATTTTTCTTGAAAAATCCATGTCAAGATAAGACTCATCAAGGCCAGTGGTGGAACCCACGTTGGAACATGCACCAGACTCACTACGGCTGAAGAAAAAAAAACACATTATTAGGTTAGCTAGTTGTGTTTATAGCTCCAGACCGGTTACCATTATTGTTTCTAACGACATGTGTTACTCTCACAAGACCACGTCAGTCATGGCCGGTCATAATTGGATAGGATGTGTTATGTCCAAAAGTTACACAATAAATTTATCTAATACTAACTAAATAATAAACATATTAAATGAGCTAGTAATTGTAATATTTACCTGTGAATGTGATTAACTACTGAACTAGGAATCATGGGAACGTAAGCATTATTTTCTTCAACTAAACTGGAATTCCGACTGTGAGAAACTGACAACTTCCCTGTAGCTGGTTTAATGATCCCGTTCATACTCTGATTTCCTGCTGCAAAAAGAATATGCTGTTAATCAAGTATTTCAGCAACAACCACGTCAAAACTAAACCAACAAACCTTCAACGTCATCCCCATTAACCATGATTACATATTCTCACGCATCGTTCATCGTTCTATTCTAACTTATAATAAAAATACGCAATGATAAAATACCTGGACTCATGGGCACATAGTTGTCATAAGGGGACATAGGACTTTGCATCTCCATATAGCTTGACGGTGTTTGAGCCGCTGAACTAGACTCCTTGCTATTATTAATAGACGTCTCTACGTAGTCACTTTTGTCCCCAAGGCCAAGCGGAAGAGTCAAACTCTGAGGATTCTCTCCAGGATTCCATGGAACATAGGATGCATCCTCATCTTCCAAACTCTTTGGACCGGCAGATGACACGACCAAACCGCCCCCAGATGGTTGGCTCCCGTGATGGTGACCATTGTTGTTCAGATTATTTTCATAGTCTACAGAGTAGGAACTGGAAGCCGAGTCTGTCCCTGTGGAACACATGGGACTACTGAAGGCAAGGGAGGGGGGAGTCCGTGACAGGATGGGGACAGGTGGGGACATCCCAATCACACTTCTTCGTTCCGAAGACATCGAGTCTGTTCGGATGCGAATGGGGCCATCCATGGAGTTCATTCGGTTCATGCCACCAGGGGGCGTGTTGTTGTGAAAAGTGTTGGCACGACCAGAGTCGTTATTCCACGTGTAGGTTCGTAGTCGACCAACGACTTCTCTCTCCCGTGGAATGGCGTCATCTTTTGAGAAATTGTCCATTGCACTAGAAAGGAAAGTGAACACAAATTAGTTCCATTCCAATGCATGTTGTCATGCTATGATTGCATACATCTTTGATTCAAAAAGCCGGCCCATCGATACAAGTAGCTATTAGTTCTTAAAATGAGCTTTAACATCAGGAATATTCTATATTTGGCACAAATGTTTCTGTAGTTCCCAATACAACAGATTACTCTATTCATATTCCTATTAGAATACATAACGCAATGGCATTATAGGGTCAACAATAGCTAAAACACACCTGCTCATTCGTTTTCATCAAAACACCCATTTTCCTTTTTTTCGTGTGAATTGACGCTCGTTGTTCATACACATTGAGGATACAAGAATAGCATAATAATGGCATGCCCGTGCCATGTACTTAAGCAAATGATGACGACCATAAGTTAGTAATCCACGTTTTACTGTGTAATCAACTGTTTTGTTATTGGAATTTTCAATTCATTCCATGGATAATATAATACACTGTCTAAACAAGGTTTCCAATGTGCACACATTTTTACTGATATCACACAGACAATGGGAGCATACAATGTTTAAAATTCTGAGTCTGCATTCTGCATTTCAACCCTGATAGTAAATAATGAAGCATCAATTGCCGATTCACACTAACTAACTACTAACACATATTCCACAGCCTTACGAACGAGCTTCGAATTTAAATAAATGCATTGTTATCACATCAATAATAAATACTGTTCCCTAAACTCATCAATTCATGATACACACCACACTTCGCTCATAAGATCATGGAATTTGTAAAGCAGCATGCAAAACAAAATCCATGTATTTGCTCACTCCAAGTACAGCAGTCGTCACACACATTCATCATCATGCCAAAAAAACTACATGCATTCACTTTAATTCCCTAAATCCAATCAGTACATTTTGCAAAGCTCATCATCATCACAAAACCATTCCGGAATGTCAAAAAATGTAAATAATACTTGAAAACAAAAATCCCTTTCAACCCAATAAAATGGCTCATTATCAACCTACATAGGTTCACCATCCAATCGATAAGAGTAACTCATTGAGAACCACACAAAAATAAGCCAAATATAGTCACTGGCTGACTGTAACAAACAAGTTACAAGAGTCCATTAGAGGTTTAAGCTAACTAAACTGACTAAAACTAACTGGAAACCCGCTATGTGTTTACGTTGTACTCCATAGGATTTCACAACAAGTACCATCAAATAACAATACCCATTTCTCAACCATATTTTCCATCCGCTCACTATAGCATGACTGCAGAGCTTTGCACACAAAAACAATATTGTTCATAATAACACAGTTGACGTCATTTGATACTAATACTGAGTGAGAGCGACTGAACTGAGCTCCTGTATCACAACAACACATTCTCTCATAAATAACCACAAAAACGCTCCATTCTCAAGCAAATGGCCATACAGGAGTTCCACGTAAGCCATACATTCACTAAAATATGGTCTCATCGTGGTCATGTACATTTCTTCACCGCTTATAAACTTGAAACCTACATCATCATCATCATCATCTCATTTTTCGCAATTCTATCCACAATCTACGTACACCACTCTCCTCCTTTGACTTTCAAAATTGCAAATAACAAAACTGTTGGAAAACAAGCTCAAATTCTCTATAGATGGCAATCAAATAACTCATGATTATGATAGTACAACCCGATGAAAACAAAACTCTTTCTTATAAGGCACTAAAAACCCTATTCAGACATCCATCAACATGTTTCATGCACAATGGTAAAATAATGAACCTTGTTATGATGCTATTTGTGACTAAAAGATAAAAGGAGACTTGTGGAGCCAACGCAAACATTAAAATTTTCCATCCAAAAGTCGTCTTCGTAACCTCAAATCAATAAGTCCATCCTATGCATGCGTGCACACTGATAAAATTCTTCAAGACTGCTGACACATGAGAAGAACTCAAGTCAAATGCAAATTGCATAGATACAACAACCATCAAAGAGCGACCAAATAAGCCCTCCATATAAACTTTACTCTACACACACACACAAGCTAAGGTTTAAGCTCTCTTATCTCCATCATTAGAAATATGGTTACAATAAATCATACGATCATATCAAAACATTTTTTTTCTTCAGATTCTACATTATTGATACTATTCAATTGAGACAGCAGTTTCCCGTCCATATAATCAACTTCATAATATGTCTCTGGTTGACAACAGTAGACGCCATCATTCCGAGCTCAATGTAATTAATTGTAACTAACTATAACTAACTAACTTTATTATCCCCAAGAAATGATGAGCACGAAATATTAGTACATACAGACCAGGGAAAACATTATAATAACTTGATTATTGAAACTTGTGTAGGCTTCAATATGGCACGTATGTCGCAATCTGAGCATCATAAAAGCTTTTTTTTATTTTCTTCAAATACGTAGATTTCATACTTGCAGTTGTGATTAGTTACTTTGAACTCATAAAATCGGGTTATCGCTCAAATTTGACCTCTTCATGCATACTTTAGCTCAATTCTACCCTCTTTTAGATATCTGCCACTTGTTTCAGGTTCCTGAGAGGTGCACAAGTTGACAAGCAAATATCCACCAGACCACATGTTTATGTTTTTTTTACACAATTGCACCATACGCAATTACAGCTTAAATCGTCCACACATCCCCGATTATCATACAAATATTGAAAAACAAAATTTCCGTAATCATGTTACATCCACTACTGTATCTGGCCCGCCTAAAAGAACCTAAGCTAATTACCAATAATTGGTCATAAACAAGCCCAATAAAAACTGGTTAGAAATTGCTTCACTGTGCAAATTATAGTTGCATTTTAATACCTACAGATAACAACATCAAGGTCACGAAAAATCCTGTAATAAGCCCTATGAAAATCTCACGACTCACAATAATTTATGCTTCAAAGTATGTATGCCATTTTCCTCCTCATCTGAACAAACATGAAAGTACAAAAACCAAATCGGAATATATAGGTGGTCTGAACAATTCTTTCCAACTAACAGGTAACTTATAATAACTAACTCCGTCACAGGGGAATTCATATTTAACCTATATGCTATATATTCTAAAAAATACTGAGTCCACATAGCCAAACAAACAATGCAAATGGATGCCTGACATTGCACAAAATCAAAAGCACATAATACCAAGGGAAGTACAAATACAAGCTGTCAATCATGCCCAATGTTTAGTCAACCACTAAAAGCACGCTACAAAAAGTAACCAGCAAACATATGTATATAACTGATCTGTCCAACATATTGCATCAAAAACTACCATCCCATCTCAAGGTTACTAATATTTGTCTTGGATTCTCCATATCGTAATTAAAGGGGACATGCAGTTTACACAGCAACAATAATTATAAAACACATAACGAGGAGCGTAGACAGACAGAGTAAGTTAGGGTAGGCATGAGATACCACAACGCCAAATAAATAAATCACGCAGCTGGCCCTGGGATCATTTCGCGATTACTGACCAAACTTGAAATATTTCAAGATTCCAGTTTATGAACTCACGCCCTTTTATTATTATACCCATTATCATGAATCACGAGGAGATCCAAAAAAATAATGGTCCGAACGCATATAAAACTAGCTGTACTTCGGCCATAAACTAACCTAGCACAATGAAAATTATCTCTCCAGCTTGATCTAAAAATCCATGATATTTTCACCCAGACCATTTTTCCTCAAAACTAAAATTCAGGGTCAAGGTTTAAACACATGTGCAAGTAAGAATAAATACTATAGCAAACCATGGGTTCATTTCGTCTCCAAACGAATAATAAAAATTTACACAAAATGTTTTCATTTTATCCATGCACATTATCTGTGAGCCTAATTCATTCAATCCATTCAGTGATCTACGAATTACAAAAAAAATCAATCATGTACGCAATAAGCGCCATAAAGACTTAAAAACATCCCATGACCCATCCTTTCAGCTTCCACAACCATTACTAACTAGCTAACATATCAAAAACAGATGACGGCTATACATATACATAAAGCTGCATGGAAAATTCCTTCACAAACATGATCACAATTACAGTTTTTCGTAAACAATTCCCAATAATCTGACTAAGAGGAGGTTTGCGTGCACTGACTTGTCACTCTTAATACATCAAATCATTTCCACGGCTTCCTTTTCAACAGTGTATCCAGCACGAAGCAATAGCGAGTAAAATAATATATGGCTATAGTTAGTTAGTTAGTTCGTTACCAACTAAAATCAACAAACAGGCCTCTTCAAATTCAAAACCAGCAGTCATATTTCCAGCACACAACAACAACAGAAAGGTTCTATCATGTAATGAATATCCAGCATGGTCCTACCATAGTCAATTGTGAGTTGTGTACATCAATATTACAGTAAATAGTGCTGATAGAGCAACTCACAGTCACTGAATGGAAATCGTATTTACATTTACACTGAAAATATTCCTAACAACACAACATTAAAGTTGCAGATAAAACGAGTAAAACTCCGCAATATTAATCATAAAAGCATTTGTACATACAGAATGACTGCGCCATATTCTCATTCATAAATTTTTTTGAATGTAATCTGTTCATCTGAAAATTTCAATCGTCTGTGCTTGCTCATCATGTGTAAAACTTTGAAAAAAAATGTGCTTCATTGTACATATTTATTCACTCATTTGGAATGAGTTGAAATAAAAGATTTGATTCACAGTCAGCCAGCTCTTGCAAAAATTAGCAGCATTAATAATTAGTCTAGTAGCATTTCCATTTTTATAATGATATCAAGAAATCTTATCATAGGTAGTGATAAAAAAACTTTTAAACTCTGTACAGGAAAAGAAAATCAATTCATCCATTCAATTACAAGAAAATGTACTATTTAAACGTACCGATTTCTACATAATTTACCTTGGAACTAGAAAAAAAAACATTTATGCTCATTCCGAGAACTCACGTAGACAGAAAAACTACTAAATACTACGTCTCAAGTAATGAATGAACTGAACTTGTATATAACATTGCTTTACACAATCCATCATCCAATAGCAAACAAAGGTTCCCAAAAAAACATGCATTAATGCGTAGTATGTCTTTTAGCTACAGCAATATACATTTCATACATAAGCTCATGTTCATGTGACTATAATTTCCAACAGTTCCAACAAAATGACAGTCCATGTCCATCGTTGTCATTATTTCAGAAATATTTAATTAACACTAGCCAACTAACTAACTAACTAACTAAATACACATAGATACAACCCAACCATGCTTGCTTTGTTTATCAACTTGCCGCGTGGCCATGTCATGCATGAGCCATTCATTCAATTCACAAAAACAACATAAAAAATATGAATCAAAAGAGCTCTTCAACTAATAACATGCTCCAAAAACCACATGAATTACATATTAGTAAATTCCAAACAGTTAAAGTCCAGAGCTTCTCATTAAATTAAGTATGAAATAGAGCACATACAAACTTTATAAAAACATGCACAAGAAATACCCAAAGTACTCCCTCGTGATTCAAAACATGGGAGCCAACCAGCCTGAATAAGTGAATTCCAAACAACTAACTAACTAAATAAAGTAGATAGAAAATCCGCTACATTCCACTAGAGAATATTGGCAACACCAAAGCCTTATTATGTTTTCACAAACAGCTCTCAGAAGATTACAACTAAAGAATACACACAAACAGACCCAGATGATTAATATTCTTGTTTGCCTATTTAACCCACCGCTCAAAAATGTTAATACTCACCTCGTTAATCATATGAACATAAAAAACATGATTCACAGATCAAAAATCCTATCCAAATTCTAGGCTCTACTTAATCCTACGAAGCACAACTTCATGTTATATACAACTCAAGATTTCATGACTAACAAAAACCTTCAACTCCAAATTTCCACATTCTATGACCACAAAAACCACTGCCAATTTAGAGTTTAACATACACTCTCTGATTTCCATTGTGAGCATTGGACACAGACAGACATATGCACATTTGTATTTATGATCCAAAATAAGAAGCAAGCTACCCTTATAGCATACATAGTTAGTTAGTTAGTTATCATTATTGGATATGGGTACACTAATATGATAACAACAGCAGGCCAGGAACCAGACATAAACTAACTAACTGACTGACTAACTTCAAAACCCTGGCCTCGTCTTCGTAGATCCTTATTTGCACGCCAACCATCCAGTATTTACATAAACGAGAACAAACAACAACACCATCAACTTATAACAAAGTCTCCCCTCAACCATTCCATTCTTTATGGATTCATTTACCTTTGAGTCTGAGTAACCTTGTAAGGAGACATTGTTGCTCGCTCACTCGCAAACTCGCCAATATAACTTCATACCTCACTCACTGCACCGTAAACTCAAGGACAATGTTCCAGAAAAGCGGGGTTTCCATACTCTCTACCTTGGTTAATCCAGCATACAGCACTACTAATTACATAAACTAACTTTCATCCAATCCAGCTATATAATATTCCTTGTGGGACCAACTTTGACATAAAAAAATCACCCCTTGCAAAATATCCAGTTGCATCCCAGCCAACCGAATTCCAGGGCATTAATTCAAATCAAGCCATATAAATACATAGCACTCATAGCACATCACATGCGTGATGGATGAGTGGTATCAACTAATACAGCTGGGTATACCCAACCCAACATGCAAACTAACTAATTAACTAAATAGAGACAGAAACCGAGAAACCCAGGGTCCTACAAAGATTTGCCTTCCTTCCCTACTATGTGTTACATTTTGCAAGCTCTTTTACACATTGCAAAAGATTTGGAGGCTACTACGCACATTGTGAGCACGTTATGTGTCTGTCTACGATCCAACTGTACGTTACGTAGCTCCTTAACGAAACTCTCTGTAGCCAACAAACATGTACACGTAGACTGGATTTTCTGCAATATCCCCGTACTACGTTAGTTTAAGTTCGTATCACATCACACACCAACGACGACCAAAAGGATCCTTACTCTACAATTTAGTTATAAAATATGCTCTTCGCTCTCCCACATCTGATTTCTATATAGCCACAGCATACAAGGTCATCATTCTACGCGTCAGCCAGTATAGTCTTGGCATTTTCAGCTAGCATGCGATAACATGGGAGAGTCATATGCATTTGTGTGTATTTGACGTAGTAGCTGAAAATGCCAAGACCATAGTCACTAGTTAGTAATTCCTCACTTTTTGTGCTCCAAACTAACTCACGTTGTTTGTTGCAGATGGAGAGTGAACTCGATTCTTTCCGACAAACAAACAAACAGCAGGAGTATATAGTCAGTAGCAAGTATTATAATGTAGAATTTTGCATGGGCCAAATTATATGTCATATGGTAAAAAAAGAAAGAAAAACACAACGTGGACTGCATGAATTCAAGGGATAAGGCAATATAATAGGGGAATTAACAAAAGCCAAGTCCTTGCTACATATATTTGCAATACTAACCAACCAACCAACCAACAAAGTATTTGCTCTGTGTGACGCACATACGTCAATTCTCCTGCAACAAAATGAAGAAGTCATAAAACTTTCTGCTTGATTACATTTGCACACACAAACAAGTGAGCCTACATAAAGCATCACATATCTTCACCTAGGTTAATAGAGTTAGAGAGCTAGCATAGCTATGTACCATATGTACTGATTGGTTGCTACAAATACATTCCAAATCTCCTGGCTATGGCTGGTTAGTTAGTTAGTCAGTACCTGAAATACCAGTATTGACGCCAACAAATTGTCCAATACAGTGTACATTATATGCCCAATCCAAATTCCAAATAAATACATTGTTATTTGCATGCAACTAAAACTAAACAGTTAGCTGCAGCTTGATCATATATGTAATTCTAAGTATTGAAAGTTGACAGAAGTCGTCTGAATCACTAAATATGATTAGGCTACACATCAAACTTTGGACTTGCACAAATGACATTAGTATTTTCCATTTTTTTGGACCACTTGGTGATGCAACCAAATCATAATAAAGCTAGGCAATATGGCAGTTTAAAGGTAACCGTACTGTAGTTAGTTAGTCAGAATACTAACTACTGCGTATAGATAAACAGCTAAAGGGAAAATTCATTTTGTATCATATCCATCAAGCAGGCTCGTAAAATTAGCATCGTAACATTTATGAAAGTATACATGAATGAACGAGAATTATATATGCTAGTGTGAGTATATAGCTACTACACTCGTACTTGATAATCGTCTCTACCATATATTACTTATGAGTATGTGTATTTTTATCCATTCACCATTCTTCATTTAGTTAGTAAATAATAAGAGACAGGGAGACCATTAAGCCTGTTTGACAGCAGGTCGCAAAACCAATTTGCACAAAAAATGAAAGCCCACATATGTCCAACAATAAAAGCAGGCAGGTCATGTTCTATGTTTCCTAACTAAATAGTAAAAAAACAGTAGTAAAAACCATACAAAATAAATAGCCATGCACTTTCAGTTGTCAAAAACTGCTTACTTGCTCTAAACAATTCAGTAATATTGTGCCACTCTCATGACAAAAAGGCAAGCTTTTCATTCATAACGAATAAAGTGCTGGTCAGCAAAACCAATATCATTTTCTACATCGCCTTAGTATTATTTGTTGCCACTATGATTATACCAACCAAACCAAGGTACAGGGCATTTGATGGGACAATCAACAAACAGTAGAGAAAGGTCTTTGTACCAATAATAATAATCTGCTCCCACGCTGACATGATGTGACAACCATTACAGTAATAAAATAAACAATGCAAAAATCTATAAACCCGACTGGTACATACTTTTCAGTCTTCATAAAAAATACAATGCTCCTATGTGCTCCTATTCCTATGTTTCCAATCCAATCTCCAGTCCAATTTCATGATAACAAGTTTCATAAATTCCTTTGCGCGTAAGCAACAGTAACAACTATAACTAGTGGCCACTGCCCAAAAGCCAAGATAATATAAGCAAGCAAAAGTATGGTTTCCCCACGCCCCACATAATAAAGTTGAACTTACTTGTAAATAGTTCGATGTATATTGTCAGCAATATTGTTGTCCTCCGTCTTCAAGCTAAGCTGACCAGGTCCAGTGACGGCGCTACGTCCTAACTCAATGTTGAAGAAACAGCCAAATGTAGCGTCGTGAGACACATTGCGGATTACGTTCAACTAAAGGGGGAGAAAAAAACCAGACATGTCTTTATGTACCATATCAGGTTTACTGGATACATTCAGCATGGATTACAAATGCGTTCTTTTCTCCATAATTTATTCTGTCTGCAATATCGTGGACAGTTATTACATGGGAGTTTATTAGGTCTATAATACTCCAAATACTCAACCATTCAACATGATATTTCCTGTTCATACACATACACTTTTCAGCACTAACTACATATGGGACCGAAAAACACAAATACTATTCACTCACTCACTGGGCATTTACATTTTATGGCCTTGTCTATTTAATAACAAAAAGCTTTAATAAGCACATTTCAAAAGCTAATTTCGTCCCCAGCCCTGTATACGCGCGAGAATAAACATTGGCACTTGTGAAACCTGATAAGAGGGCCAGTTAATTAATTTCCTATGTGATACAGTGGACACTAAAAATGTCCCATCGGCTTTAAACCGAAATACATAAAACAATTGGGAGTCAGAAACTAACTAACTAGTAACTAGCAACATACCGGAAATTTCAGTTCTGAGTTTTTTCCTTCGTCTCCCACTTTGAGAAGAGTGATTTCTTTAGACGTCAAACATAGTCGGTATTGGCCAAGAATGTTCACTTTACTTCCCAGCCCTTTATTAAGAGCCTGGACCATCCATATATGCTCGAAATGAGGTTTTGTGGGCTCCTCCAGCTCTTCTTCACTTCCAGTCAACTGGTTCATGAGACGAAGCCATTCGTTCATCTCCTCTTCAGAACTCATCTCGATCCGAACGCAATCATTATGAGTATGCAGAGCTACCAGGAACTTGCAAGAGGAGTCTGTCCGGCTGATATTAAAGCATGCTTTCAAGATGATGACCCTGCAAAAAGCAAATAGTGCGAACGTAAATAATGATTCTCTTCACAATCATCATAGTTACATATTTGCTATACCCTATGCAACAAAATCTAATATGCCGTGTCAATATCATAAAAGAATATGAAAATTCATATGGAGCCAACTTCCTCAAAAATTGTCCATCAGCTGAGTCGCTGAGTGGGTGTAACACCTGGAAATGTCTACAATTTAATTTGCTCATACTGTGGTTGTAGTTTTAAGTTCTCCTTAAAATCCCTCAAAATGTTATACTCACTCTATTACATCATGAGATTAGTTTTACGTCATTTGAGAACACATGAAATCTATTATTTTCTTGTTACAAACAACAAGTTCAAAGTGAACTAAATGATAAGTAAGAAATTAGACTCATTTCAGTCAAGTACGACACACACACGCAATAAACTGACTACATACGAACAATAATTGTGTGGTTATCTGTGCGTTACGGATACTACGACAATTGACATGCAAATGCAAGAGGAATATAAACCTAAAACTATGCATACTACCACCTTACTAACTAACTACTAACTAATTACTATGGGCTTTCCATCAATCCTTATCTTTAATAGGCTCAACACTCTTGCGTACACAATTTCACACCGCTTGAATGAACATTTTTAGTTCCAGGTACTCTCTATTAGACAAGATTATTATTTACATGACGTGTTTGTTTCCTTTTGAGCCTTACTAATTAGTTGTTCAAGAGAATTGTATTTTATGACGATGTCGCTAAATACTCATACAAACCATTGCTTCATCCCAATCTAGTGAAAGATGCCGCCTACAAAACATTCCTGTACATACACTTTTTTTTAGAATAGGGCTAACATCAGCAGTACACATTGTAATCTATTTCATTGCACTGCAGTACAAATAACTAACTAACAACCTTTCATCTAGCATTATCAGTTATTCATTAGAAAAACAAATGGCTCAATATTGTGCTATATCTAACTAACAAACATTGTACACATAGGCAATAGGACAACGCACAATAATAATAGGAGCTCATTTTCAGAGAACAGCGAGCGATGGTACTCAAGTGAATGTCCTCTGTCTCTAACAATAATGAAATAGCTATTTAAATTTTACGACCGCTATGAATGATGATGAACTCTGTGAATGACTATGATTCAATAATTCCAGTGAACTTAAGGAAATCGACAGAGTTCCTTTTTGTTGATAAGAAAAGAATGTCGTCCTGTCCTCATAGAGCGTATCAGTTTTCACAATCCCAGCAAATTAAAATCATTCTAGATTTAATATAGATAGATAACTAAACTTAGTGTGAGTTGAACTGATGAAGAAGATTTGAGTAAAATAAAGCATACAAAATATTCATATATCACTGATGCTGAAGAAAAAAACGCAGAAACACCTCAAGAATTCATTGAACCCTTATTATGAAAAGTCTGCATTTTTACCCATTCATTCACTTTTAGGCTTCTCTTTGCATAAATAACATTTTTTCTCCTATTTAAATCATCCTGTCTGGAAGAAATAGGAATTTTAATACTTTACTTACTTACTTTTAATACAATACTAACTTACTATCGACTACACTGTAGTTATAGTTAGTTACTAACTAACTAAGTGTCAGTCAAACAATTCGCATATTGGCACTTACTTATTAACTAAACTTTGAGGGATGACTATAGACTCTTAGATAGACTCTTGGTAAGTAAAGACCATGTTATAGCAAATAACTACAACTAACTAACTATAAGGGAGGAGTAAAAGTTGACTCCATAGACTAATTAAATTAGTTCATCGAAAAATCCTCCCTGCTTTGCGTTTCATTCATTCATACTAGTTTTACAAACATCGCCCGTTCTAATACACGTTTGTGCACAATTCCAATGGAATTTAGACTCACGTAGTCATATAAATTTTTATGAACTCATCCACAATACGCTGCTCCTGACTACAACTTGTATGCAAGAATATGAATGAAAATATAATGCCATGCTGTACACACGTGTTTTTCCACATCCTCATATATAGCAAAATCATACTAGCAATTTTGTTAGTTGCTCACTAGCTCACATAAAACTAAACCTCTAAACTGTACCATCCCTGCTTACCAACTTACTACAAGACCATCATAACATGCGAGATATCCTGATCCTGTTTCCTTTATAATTTGCATAAAGTGTAAAGATATTTGATTTATTTGTCCGTAGCTATCAGCAGCGATTATTACCAACTACAATATGTACGTGTATGAGATAATTTTCTACCACTCAGTATATATTGAGAATAATATGAGAGTAGGTAGTTAGTTAGTTAGTAATGTTGTGGTTGTGGGTCCAGTTTAATCAAACTCTTTAAATTCTTCACATAACATACAGCAGTAATAATAATGCAGTTATTCAGTTAGTTGGACAAAAAAATCAATCCCTGATATCGACTTTAAAACTGGACAGACTAGACACAATATGAAATTGATATCGGAACAAAAACTAGGCATAAAAAATGCATATTACTTTTTAGGAGGTTGTCCCATTCGAAATTTTCTTTCGTTAGCATAATACTCCAAACGGGCTGGCTGGTCTGTCTCCTTTCGCAAAACGAAGAATTTCTTCTTCCCTTTCCATTTACGAAGAGAGCCACTTTTGATGACGTCACTGATGTTTGCTCCATTCCCAAGTGCTGTTGTTGAAGCTGTTCCGGTGGACGTGGGCGTCTCCAAACTTCCACTTCCCCCGCTGCTCCCTATTTGAGAGCTCCCTTTTCTTGTCACATTCATCTTAGCTCACTGTTTATGATGATCATTAAGATTGGTGTCCAATATGTTCCTCTATACGGCAAGTCGACGTCCTAATATATCTGTAAACATCAAACCATGTTCATTAGCTTTAGCTTATGGGCAATTGGGCAACACAATTCGCTAACTAAGTAATTGTTCTTAAATGTTATAAATAGTTGGGTCGGTAATTGGGGGTTTGGATACTATTAATATGGATTTTTGTAATCCGTCTGAGTTCTATGACCTAAACTGATTAACTAATTGACTGAACCAACTGACAACAGAAAATAATCAAACAATGCTATTAATTTAACATTGGTCGTTAATTTTTAACAGCATCACTATCCAGACTCTGGACAATAGGATTTTAATAAGGATGGTAAAAATGCTAACGTCCCGTTAACAAAATAATGGCTTTCACGTTAGTTGAGTATAGCTGACTGTAAAGTACTTGATTAGCATACGTAATGAAATAGCCATACATTCTAGATTGATGAAAAGGTTATATAAATCCTCAACTTCATTTCAGGAATCCAGGATTAACTTTGTAAGCTCCAGTGACCAGTTTACAATGAGATTACAATGCAGGTTTAGGTAAAGTATGTGTGTGAATAATTTTGCCACTTTTATGCAAATGGATGCATTTTTTTCTATCTTTACCACTATATTTGCCCGATAATTCAGGGTCATAGGTTTTTGTCGCGATAGATTTATGAATTTGACTCCACAAGTAGTGTTCCCAGTTCATGAACCCTGAACAATATAATGCCACAGCTGCAACCAGCATAAATTAACTATTCCGGGCAGTGATAAGAAATTTTCCTATTTACAAACTAATTTCCTTGACCTTTCTTATGAGTTCTTTTGGTAGATAAATGATCCACAGGATGTGGACCTTGATCCACAAAACTGAACGATAGCGACATTTAGCTAAGAAACTTAAAGAGTTACTTGAGCAAATAAACTACCCTGCCTTGGCTTTAGCTTTGATTTCGGGAGAAATGATGAAAGTGACAATTTTCTAATCCTATTTTCTTGCATCCCCCCAAATCAAGAAAATATGATACAAATATGTGAAGTATAGTTTGCTTGAAACATAAATGTAAACAATGAAACAATGTTTTAAAATTGCATTCATTATTGAAAGTTTAAGGACATGTCAATGAAAACCAACTTGCTTAGAAAATATCAGAAAAGCTTTTTTTGTCAAATGTCAAAAAATAGACAGCTCGAGTCAAGTCGATTTTTTTTAAACACGGACCTGTATCAAAACACTTGACCAAACTGACTTTAGGTTTACATTCTAAAATATGTTTTTAAACAACCCCAAAAATCTATAGATAAGCAATTCGAACGCTAAATTTAAAAATTGAACAAATTATTGCAACAAACTATTCTCCATTTCACTCCGAATCAACTAATTGTTGATTACTGCCCAAGATCAGTAAAATTAATTGAATTCCAAGTAATTGATTGACTCATCGTCAAAAAATATATTTAAAACGAAAGGAGAATAATAAAACACAGCTGTTAATCAACTTAACAGCCATTTAGAAAATATTCTACAGCGCAGTAGCACTACGAAATCACAAATAACAAATTCTATCATTTGAATTAAAGACAAAACCTACATTCCAAATAACAACAAACTATAGAACTCAACTTACACAAAATTTAATTGTTCCAATCCTTACTAACAAACGTTCGCATTCCAAACTGGAAGCTTATGGATCGATGAACGAAGTAAACAATAACAATGACGATCTATTACAAGTGTCCATAATTCCAAAAGATTTAGCGATGATATTCATTGAAACCACACCACACAAGTCAACCCCGAGGAATTTCCAACACAGTCTCACAGTCTATTGTCCAATATTCGAAACTCACTTTAACTGTTGGTTAAAAAACACGAAATTCTTCACAGATTGTTTATATTTATTTCCCGTACTGAATTCCGAGCTACATGATTCACTCTCCACCACGCATTAATCAATGAGATACTTCAATCGTACAAACCAAGCAGTAGTAAGGTTTGTGGCGTAGTAAATGATGAAAATACGACCACTATGACTTCTCACATATACAAGTTTCGTATATATGATATGAACTAAACTTTTACCATCATACGCAAGGTCTCATTTTGCTAGCTGCTGCTTATAGGTTTTCCTATTGCTCAACGCGTACACAATAAAGTGTGTGTAGTATGGTAGTAGTGTGTTGTTATTGGACAACAAATTCAAAACAACTGTAGTTAGTTAGCTAGTTAGTTTACTTGTGAGCTGGCTCATGACTACAAACTGAATGCGCAAAAAGCGTGAGAGAGGAGTGGATTTTCCTTCTCATTCTGATCGTCTCCCCCATACATTTCATAGTTTTATACTGACGACTCAGAATGTTTTCCTTCTGCAGCTTTGTGACTATGTGGAAAGTACATGGGAAGTCAGCAAGTAAGTTAGGAACATGATGATGGAATTCAGAAGCTTAAGGATATATCTATACTTAAGTGGAATCCTTTTTTGTAAGTTTTACTATGTCTACTATGTTACTACTACACCACTACTTTTACTACGACTGCAGACGGTACACTGGAGTCGAAATTCATAGCGTTAGTTTCAATGTGGTGTGGGTATTGGAGTTTAGGAACCAAGTTTTGTGCGTATGTATTAGGTGGCTAGGTTTTTGTAGTTTCGACTGTGTTGTAAAAAGGCAGACAAACACGCGGTACTCTTTAGTTCAGTCCACTCAGCGCGTCTCTTCTCTGCAACACATTATAGATATGGGCATGAAGGTTTTTGGAGGTGCTGGGAAATGGCCCTATATGAGCTGATTCATGAAATCACTACTACTACTACTACTACCAGCCCAACAATGTATGTTGCTAGCTATGTTTCCCTCCATATCCGCATTCATAGTCAGGACTCAGGAGCAAGTGTGTTTAGCCCTGCTCAATTTAAAAGAAATGCTTTAGCTATGTTAAATGAAAATGGGCACATACAGTTCAGTTCAAGTTTTTTTGGGGGCTAGCTATTGCTTTTTACCGTTGAATTGTTTTTTCGGATTATTCATGCGTATTTTTGATGGTCTAGAAGTAAAATCAACATGGCGTAAATATCGATTAATGAATTTCACTAATTGATTCACTTAAACTTATTACTAAACTTCTTAGAAATGCATACAAAAAATCTCACTGGAGTCGTTACGAAGACGTCTTTGCTTGTTAATTTATCTGATGCTATGGTCTAATATTCAAATAGAGCCAGCATTCAAATCAATAAAAAGTCTTACGGCAAAAATTTTAGTTTTTTACTACACATAGATAGATTGATTGTAGTTACATTAACTTTTCATCGACATCTATAAGGTTTGTGAATAGAATAAACCTCAGCAAGAGGGTATTACGACGAAGCCGGGTTAGGAATTATTTATGTT
>Ga0210040_10002861_pt1 | contig 23901 bp, 15 predicted proteins | sample CryGeyCG12114_NA_FD_185462 | JGI IMG/M metagenome (GOLD analysis project Ga0210040, IMG submission 185462) | Groundwater microbial communities from aquifer - Crystal Geyser CG19_WC_8/21/14_NA (SPAdes) (version 2) | ecosystem: Environmental > Aquatic > Deep subsurface > Groundwater | place: USA... | reverse complement strand
TGGTGCCTCCAGATCCCAATCGGCGAGCCACTCCTGCAGCTGGCCCGCCCTGCCGATGCGGTTGGGCGCTAGCTTCGCGCGCATGGCGGCAAGCTGTTGGCGAAGTTTGGCATCGAGGCCCAGCTCCCGGCTGCTTGCGATCGTGCGGTCGAACAGGTCGCGCAGAACCTGCATGTCCAATGTCGGCCCGGCGCACAGCGTGCTGCCATGGCCATGGTCGTTCTCCGGCGAGAGCGAAGGGTTGGTGACCATGAATCCGGTGGCCGGATCGCGCTGCAGCGTATCGAGATGGAACAGCGCCGCGCCGCGCAGCAGCGGATAGATGCGCCGCAGAAAACCCCGGTCGCGGTGATAGTCCCAATGGTCCCACAGCTGCACCGACAGCCAGGCGGCGCCGGTCGGCCACACCCCGGTGCGGGCGTGGTCCACCGGGCCCGATGCGCGCCACAGGTCGGTGTTGTGATGCGCCACCCAGCCGCGCGCGCCATACATCGCCTGCGCGGTATGCGCGCCCGAGACGGCGAGCTCCTCCACCATCCGGACCAGCGGCTCCAGGCATTCGGGGAGGTTGGCCGTGTCCGCCGGCCAGTAGTTCATCTCGGTGTTGATGTTGATCGTGTACTTCGAGCCCCAGGGCGGCCGGTTGCTGTCGTTCCACTTGCCCTGAAGGTTCGCCGGCTCCGATCCGCGCGAGGAGGCGATCAGCAGGTAGCGGCCGAAGTGGAAGAACAGCGCGGCGAGCGCAGGATCGTCGCGGTCGACGGCATGGCCTGCGCGCTGGTCCGTCGGCTGGTCGACCGCCGGGGTGAGCGGGAGTTGCAGCGCCGCACGGCGAAACAGCTGCCGATGGTCGGCGGCATGGGCGTCGCGAAGCTGCTGCCATCCCTTGCCGGACACCGCCGCAAGCTGCGCGTGGACGATCGCCACCGGGTCGCCCGAGACGTCCACGGGTGAGCGGTGGCTGGTAGCGGCGGCGAGCAGCACCATCACCGAACGCGCGCCGCGCACCTGGAGCACGGAACCTGCCGCGCTGGTCGTGCCGCCCTCGGCAACGAGCTGCAACTGCGCGGCGAAGCGGAGCTTTCCCGGATTGTCCCGGTCGGTGTTGTTGACCCCGCTCAACAGCAGCGTGCCGCCACTCGTCGCCGTGACGCTGGCGCGCTGGCCGGATGACAGCGAGCAGTCCAGGTTGAGCGGACCGCCTTCGGCGCGGATGGCAATCGCGATCACCTCGTCCGGATGGGAGGCGATCACCTCACGGACATAGGTCACGCCCTCGGAGGTGAAGCTGGTGCGGGCCACGGCCCCGTCGAGGTCGAGCTCGCGGCGATAATCGGCAACGGAGGTTTCGTTGACGTCGAGGAGATCGATGGCAAGGTCGCCGAGCGACTGGTACGACATCTCGCGCCAGGGCCTCGCCTGAAGCGATTGCTCGGCCAGCGTTTCGGCTTCCGCATACCGGCCGGCGAAGATCAGCTCCCGCACCTGGGGCAGCGCTGCGCGGGCGGCAGGGTTCACGTCCTGGTAGGGGCCGCCCGAGAACAGCGTGTCCTCGTTGAGCTGGATCCGCTCGCGCTTCACCCCGCCGAACACCATGGCGCCGAGCCGCCCGTTGCCCACCGGATGGGCTTCCTGCCACGATTGTGCGGGCTTGTTGTGCCACAACGTGGTGAGGCGGCGGTCGACCGGCGCCCCGGCGGCGGCAGCACCGGGCTGCGCGAGGAGCGGACCCGCCAAGCCTCCAAGAGTGGCGGCGACGCCGGCCTCCAGCACAGTGCGGCGGTTCAGGTCCATGTCGCTCTCCCGGGCGCCTGCCGGATGCAGGTCTGACCCCAGCATTGCCACACGCTGATGCGCATGCAAAGATATCTAGTTACTGCACTAAGATATCAACGGGAGAGTGGTGTGTTCAGCGTCGTTGCTCGCTGGGTCGGTTGGTCCCGATGGAGCTCCCTGTTGTTCGTCGGCGCCGCGGCTGCGTTGCCGGCAGAAGGGGCGCAAGCCACCTCCCGCATGGACACGGTGATAGCCGGCGAATGGCGCAGCACCGTGATCGACGCCGATGCGCAGGGCCGCACGCCTAGGGTCGACGCGGGCCAGGAGCGACCGGCCTATGACGACAGCGGCTGGTCGCGGCTGTCCGTTCCCAACAACTGGCAGGGCTATTCCTATAACCGGCAGGTGGTGAAGGGCGCGAGGCACGGCGTCGCCTGGTATAGAACGCACCTGCGCATCGATCCGCCGCGCGACGACGAGCGCGTGTTTCTCCAGTTCGAGGGCGCGAACAGCTACGCAACGGTCTGGCTTAACGGACGGCCGGTGGGGCGGCATGGCGGCGGCCTGACGAGTTTCACTCTCGATGTCACCACAGCCGTTCGGGCAGGCGACAACCTGCTGGCGGTGCGTGTCGACAACCCTGCCGGGATCAACGACCTCCCCTGGGTATCGGGCGACGACCAGGCCGACCCCGGCTGCTGCGAGGGATCGCAGCCGTTTGGCATCTTTCGTCCCGTGCACGTGATCCGCACGCGGGCGCTGCGCGTGGCGCCTTTCGGGCTGTATGCCTGGGGCAAGCTGGGCGACATCGACGCGGCGCGGGCGCGGTTGACCGCCCGCACGGAGCTTCAGAACCTGTCCGCCCGTCCACGTGCCTTCGAGCTGCTGGTCGAGATCGTCGCACCGGACGGAAAGGTAGTGGCGCAGGACCGCTCCGGGCAGCGGCTCGCGCCCGGTGCGGCGCTTCGCGTGGAGCGCATGTTGCCGGCAATCGCGCGGCCCAAGCTATGGTCGCCGGCCTCGCCGACGCTCTACACGCTGCGCGCGCGGCTGCTGGAAGGCGGGCGAGTGGTCGACGAGACGGCGACCCCCTATGGCATCCGCACGGTCGAGGTCCGCGCCGACGCCGCCGGCAACCGTCGCCTGCTGCTCAACGGCCAGCAGTTCTTCGTGCGCGGTGTTGCGGAATATGAGCACCTGCTCGGCGGTTCGCACGCCTTCGCGCCCGAACAGGTGGCTGCCCGTGTCCACCAGGTGGAAGCGGCCGGCTTCAACGCCTTTCGCGACGCGCATTATCCGCACAACTTCGCCTATGGCGACCAGATCGCGCGCGACGGTTTGCTCTGGTGGCCCCAGTTCAGCGCGCATTTGTGGGCGGACAACGCTGCCTTCCGGGCCAACTTCCGTGCGCTGATGATCGACTGGATCCGCGAGCGCCGAAACAACCCGGCGGTGTTCCTCTGGGGACTGCAGAACGAGAGCCGCTTGCCGAAGGCGTTCGCGGAGGAGATGACGCTGGCGATCCGTGCCGAAGACCCGACAGCCTCCGAGCAGCGTCTGGTGGTCACCTGCAACGGTGGCGAAGGCACCGACTGGAACGTGCCGCAGAACTGGTCGGGAACCTATGGCGGCGACCCGGCGAGATATGGCGAGGAGCTGGTCAAGCAGGGCCTCGTCGGCGAATACGGCGCCTGGCGCTCGCTCGAACTGCACAGTGAGCCGCCGTTCGGCGCCACGCCCTTCTCCGAAACCCGCATGGCGGCGCTGATGGAGCAAAAGGCCTATCTCGCCGGCACCGTCGCGGACCGCTCGGTCGGCGACTTCCAGTGGCTGCTCACGACCCACGAAAATCCCGGCCGCCCGATGCGCGCCGACGGCACCCAGATCTGGGACGGGGTGCGCGAACTCGACCATGTCGGGCCGGCCAACAACAAGGGGTTGATGACGCTGTGGGGCGAGCCGCTCGACGTCTACTACATGTACCGCGCTCGCCAGGTGCCGGCCGGCGTGGCGCCGATGGTCTACATCGTTTCGCACACATGGCCCGACCGGTGGACCGCGCCGGGCGTCAAATTCGGGATCGAGGCTTATTCGAACTGCGACGCGGTGGAACTGTTCAACGACAGCGCCGGTCGGGTCTCGCTGGGACGCCGCCAGCGCGACGGGGAAGGGCGGTTCCGCTGGGACGGCGTGCCCGTCCGCTACAGCGTGCTGACCGCGACATGCCTGATGGGCGGCAAGGTTGCCGCGCGCGATCTGGTGACGCTCAACAATTTGCCCGCACCGCCGGCCGCCACGGCAGTGGCGGCCGGGCCTGCGCTGACGGCGGGCGAGCCGGGGCGGCGCTACCTTTATCGGGTCAACGTCGGCGGGCCGATGGTCGTAGATCGCCACGGCCAGCGCTGGTCGGCCGACCGGCACCTGATCGCCGGTGCAGGCTGGGGCTGGACCAGTTGGGCGGACGCCTATCCGGACCTCGACCCCGCACTCGGTAGCCGTCGCAAGACCTTTGACGCGATTGCCGGCACCGACACGCCCGAGCTGTTCCAGACCTTTCGCTTCGGTCGCGAGGCGTTGCGCTACCGCTTCGCCGTGCCCGACGGGCAATACCGGATCGAACTCTATTTCGCCGAGCCCTGGTATGGCCGGGCGGGCATCGACGCGCGGGGCTGGCGCGTGTTCGACGTCGCGGTGAACGGCAAGACGGCGATCCGCGATCTGGACCTGTTCAAGGAAGCGGGTTTCGAGCACGCGATCAGGAAGGTCGTCACCGCCGAGGCGCGCGGCGGCTGGCTGGAGATCGGCTTTCCGCGTGTGGCGGCCAACGAGGCGATCCTGTCCGCGATTGCGATCAGCGGCAACGGCGCGGTGTCACCGCCGGACGACGGCGGCAGCGATCTGATCGCCCGCTGGACCAGCAACGGAGGCAGCGTACGAACGTGGCTCGACAATGGCGACGCCGCTTACGCCGACACCAGCGCCTATTGGACGGGGGGGGCGCACGAACTGCTCGACAGCGACTGGTTGCGGCCCGCTGCGCGTGGGCGCACTGCCGGTCCGGTAACCGTGCGGGTGAACGCGACCCTGTACCTGCCGCTGGCCGCCAACGCCGCTATGCCGGCGGGCTGGGGCGCCTCGCCGCTGGCAGCGTCGCTGCGTGACAGCGCCGGCGTGACGGCGGTACGCTTCGCAACCCGTACGGCGCGCGCGGGAGAGACGGTTTCGCTTCCCGGGGGTATGCCCGTGCTGGTGCGGCGGACGCTACCGTCTCCTTACGCGCCGGGGATGTTCAGCCTGTCGCGCGAGGCGGGCCTGTTTGAGGCGGAGGGCAGCGGCGCCAAGGCCGTCAACGGATCAGTGGCCAGCGACATCAAGGGCTATGGAGGGCAGGGTTTCATCCGCTTCGGAACCGGTGCTGCCAGCCTGCGGTGGCCGGTCGAGACCGGCGTCGCGGGACGTCACCGCTTCCGGCTGCGCTACGCGCTCGCCGGCGCTGCCCGCTCCGGCTCGCTGGTTCTGCGCGATGCAAGCGGCATCGTCGCCGCAACGATGAAGGTCGATTTCACGTCGGGCGAGGGCTGGCGGGACGTCGATGCCGAAACCCCGGCGATGATCAACGCGGGCTCCTACAGCCTGCAACTGGACGTGCCGGATGGGGGCGGTCTGGCAGTGGACGCGCTGCGGCTCGACTGACCCGATCCGCCCGACCGCGTTCACCGCGAAGAACACTATTGACTGAAATACCAGAGGAGGCAAGTGATATGGATAACAGATAGGGCGGCAAACGCGCCCAGATGCGGAGGGGATCATGCACACGTACCGGCGTTTCCTGTTGTGCTCGGCGGCCGCCGCGATCGTCGCGGCAATGCCCGCGATAGCTCAGGAGACGGCGCCCGCTCCGCAGACGTCGCAAAACCCCGATCCGGCCGCCAAGGCCGAACAAGGCTCCGCCGCCGGTTCGCAGGCGGCGGCCACCGATCCGGCGCCGCAGGACGACATCGTCGTCACCGGGCTTCGCGCGACGCTGACCAACTCGGCCAACCTCAAGCGCACGTCGAACCAGATCCAGGATTCCATCATCGCCGAGGACATCGGCAAGCTGCCCGACACAACATCGCCGAACTGCTTCAGCGCATTCCCGGCGTGCAGATCTCGCGCAACACCCGCGGCGAAGGCAACGCCTATGTCGTTCACGGCCTCAAGCAGGTCAACACCACCGTCAACGGCCGGCAGCTGTTCACCGTCACCAACCGCACCGCGACTCTGCTCGACTTCTCGTCCGACATCATCTCGGGACTGGATGTCTACAAGACCGCGGCGGCGGACCAGATCGAGGGCGGGCTCGGCGGCCTGATCAACGTCCACACGGCGCGTCCGTTCGACTTCAAGGGCCTGCACGTGTCCGCCACGGCGTCCGCGCAGTACAGCACTATCAAGGATGGCGCCGCGCCGCGCGTGTCCGGCGCGATCAGCGACCGCTTTCAGACGGGGATCGGCGAGATCGGCGTGCTGGTCGGCGGCTCCTTTGAGCGGTTCTATTCCGGCGGCTATCAGGTTTCGACCAACGTCTACAGTGACACCCGGTCGGTGTTCGACCGCGACGGCAACGGCGTGCGCAACCAGGCAGGTGACCTGGTCACCATCCCGAGCCAGGTCCGTCCGCGCTATGAGGAGGGCGATCGCGTCCGCTCGTCGATCTACGGCGCGGTGCAATGGGCGCCGTCGCCGGACCTCACCTTCCACGCCGACGCGCTCCAGGCCCATTCGGGCGGGCACAGCTTTACCCAGCAATTGTCGGTGCAGACCGACGGCGCGAGCGGCAGCGCTCTGACCTTCGGATCGAATGCCGGGGCCAACGTTCCGACCGGCTACACGCTGGCCAATGCGCTGGTCCGCTCGATCACCGGCGCTGCCGACAACCCCTATGATACGACCAGCATCGGCGCGGGCTTCGACTTCCATCGCGGGCCGTTCTCGCTGGCGGCAGAGGGCGCGTACATCGACAGCAACGGTCCCTTCTACTCGCGCAGCATCACGATCCAGACGCGCGCACCCAGCGCCACCGTCAGCCTCGCCGGCAAGACGCCCACGGTGGCGGTGTCGGGCGTCGATCTCACCAGCGCGGCGGCCTATACCGGTGCGGTGACCTACTCGGACCTGGGTCAGCAGAGCGTCGGCCGTGAGCCGTCGGCCCGCATCGACGGGAAATACGAGTTTGCGAACAGCCCGCTCACCGCGATCCTGGTGGGCGGCCGCTGGGCGCGGCACCGTGCGATCAACGACGTGTACTCGATCAGTCAGACGGTGACGCTCGCTCAGCCGATCGCCGCAGCGACGGAGCTCACCGGCAACGCGCTGTTCGACAACCAGTCGGCGCCGCTCAACCAATGGCTGGCGATCGACAAGCCGCTCATCACCAGCCAGGACCGCACCCGGGCGCTGGCGAACGTGTCGCTGTTCGATCAGCCCTATCCGCCGACCAACCACTACAACTATCTGGAAACCACATGGGCGGGCTATGTCGAGGGCCAGTTCGCCTTTGACATGGGCCTGCCCGTCGATGGCAACGTCGGCGTCCGCTACGTCAGCACCGGGAACCACCAGCGCGTCTACGTGGCGAGCGGCAGCGGCTTTGCGCCTGTCGAGGGAGAGGCGAAGTACGACAACTGGCTGCCCGCGGTGAACGTGCGCCTCAAGTTCACGCCGACGCTGTTCCTGCGCTTCGGTTATTCCAAGGCGATCACCCGCCCTGATTTCGGCAACCTCTCTCCGGCGTTGGTCCTCAACCAGCTGTCGCTGACCGGCAGCGGCGGCAACCCGGATCTTTCGCCAACCAAGGCCGATCAGTACGATGCTTCGCTGGAATATTATTTCGGCAAGTCGAATTACGGTGCGGTGTCGCTGTTCCGCAAGGACGTGACCGGTTTTACCCAGAAGTTCGCCGCGTTCGAGACGATCAACGGGCAGAGCTACAATATCACCCGCCCGCGCAACACCGGCGCCGGCCGGATTCAAGGCGTGGAGGTCACGTACCAGCAGTTCTTTGACTTCCTGCCAGGGCTGCTCAGCGGCCTCGGCTACCAGGGCACCTTCACCTACGCCGATAGCGAATTGCCGGTGGTAGGCCGTACAGTGACGGTTCCGGCCGACCAGCTTTCGAAATACAGCTACAATCTGACGGCCATCTACGAAAAGGGCCCCGTCTCGCTCCACGCGTCGTACAACTGGCGGTCGCGCAGTGTGCAGACCAACTTTGCCGACGCTGCCGGCCGCACGCTGTGGAATGCACCGCAGCAATCACTGGACCTGTCGGCGACGTACAACGTCAACGAGCATTTCTCATTGAAGTTCGACGCGGTGAACCTGACCTCGGCGTATCAATATCAATATTACGGCGTGCCCAGCATCCCGACGCTCGCCAACGAACTCGACCGCAGCTACCAGCTCAGCGCGCACGTCAACTTCTGATGCGAGCCGCGGTCCTGGCGCTGATGATTGCCGCGGGGGGGGGCGCCTCGCCTGCGGCAGCCCAGCTCGACGGCAATGCCGACGAGGCCAAGGTCGCGCCGTACAGCCTGCCCGACCCGCTCCGCCTGACCGACGGTGGCCGCGTGACGACACCGGCAGGGTGGTGGCGTCGGCGCCGGCCCGAACTGGTCAGCCTGTTCGAGCAGACCATCTATGGCGTGGCGCCTCCCGCGCCGCGGCGAATGCGGTTCGAGCAAACCGACCTGGACGGCGCGGCGCTGGGAGGGCTCGCGGTGCGCAAGCAGGTGACGGTGCTGCTCGATGGCACGCCCGAGGGGCCGCAGCTCGACCTGCTGCTGTACCTGCCTGCGCATACCCGGGGGCCGGTGCCGGTGTTCCTCGGGCTCAATTTCCATGGCAACCAGGCGGTGTCGGCTGACCCCGCCGTTGCGATCACGCACAGCTGGGTCGTGCCCGCCACGGGAATCGTGAAGGGTCGGGCCTCACTGCATGCTCGCGGTATCGATGCGGCGGACTGGCCGATCGAAACGATCCTGCGCGCGGGCTATGGCGTCGCCACCTTCTTTTCGGGTGACCTGTATCCGGATGCGGACGGCAAAGTCGCCGAGAGCATCCAGCCCTGGTATCGGATCAGCCCGTCGGCGCGCGATCATTGGGGCGCGATCGCGACTTGGGCATGGGGCCTCAGTCGCGCCTACGATTACCTGCGCACCGACCCCCAAGTGGACGCGCACCGCGTGGTCGTGATCGGCCATTCCCGCTACGGCAAGGCCGCCTTGTGGGCGGGCGCACGCGACCAGCGTTTCGCCGCCGTGATCTCGAACTGCTCGGGCGAAGGCGGCGCGTCGCTCTACCGGCGCAACTTCGGCGAAACCATTCGGGTCATGAACAACTACTGGTTCGCCCCCATGTTCAAGACCTTCGCCGAGCGCGAGGCCGCGTTGCCGGTCGACGCGCACGAACTCATCGCGCTGGTGGCGCCGCGCCCGGTCTATATCGCCGGCGCGACGGAGGATTGGTGGGCCGATCCGCGCGGCAGCTTCCTGGCGGCCAAGGCGGCAGAGCCGGTTTATCGCCTGCTTGGCGCCGGAGGTCTTGCGGCGGACGCGATGCCGCCGCCTGACCGGCCGGTACTGTCACCCATAGCCTTCCACCTTCGCACCGGGCCGCACGCGATCACCCCGTGGGACTGGGCCAACTACATCCGCTTCGCCGACCGCTACCTGCCGGCGCGGCGCTGACTTCAGCCGAGCGCGGCGAGCGCTCCCTGCGTCTCGATCCGCTCGAGGTGGCGGGTGAGCGCCTCACGCACCGTCTGATCCTTCGCCAGCGCGGGCGGAAAGATCGCATCGATCGCGAGCAGCGCGTCGACCCGCTCGGCGGCGCTGCTGCGGCCCTCGATCGCCGCGGCGGTGCGCTGCGCCAGCGGGTCGTCGACGGTGAAGCTGTTGCCGGCGTCGTCGCGCCCGCCTTGCCAGCGCATCCACGCCACAACCGCGAGGCTTAGCGTGTCCGCCGGCTTGCCCTCCGCGCGGCGCGCGGCGATGGTCTGGAGGAGGCGTTGCGGCAACTTCTGCGAACCATCCATCGCGATCTGCTGCGTGCGGTGTTGCAGCGCGCTGTTCGAGAACCGTGCCATCAGGTCGCGACGATAGGCGGCGACGTCGAGCCCCGGCGGCGGGTTGAGCGTCGTTTCCGCCTCGTCCCACAGCCGCTCCACGAACGCGCGGCCTTCCGGCCGGGCGACGAACTCGTGCACGAACCGGATGCCGGCGAGCCCGCCGAGGTAGGCGATCCCGGAGTGCGCCCCGTTGAGCAGCCGCAGCTTCGCCTCTTCCCAGGGCGCGACGTCGGCGGTGAGCTGGACGCCATACCGCGCCAGGTCCGGCCGTTCGCCGGCGAACCGGTCCTCCACCACCCATTGCGTGAACGGCTCCGTCTTGACCATCGCGCGGTCCTCGACACCCAGATCGGCAGCCAGCGCGGCGACGTCCTCCGGGGTGGTAGCGGGCACGATGCGGTCGACCATGGTTTGCGGGAAGGCGCCCTCCGCGGCGATCCAGGCGGCGAGGGAAGGGTCGTGCGCCTCCGCCACCCTCAGCACCGCTTGTCGCAGCCGCGCGCCGTTATGCGGCAGGTTGTCGCAGCTGATCGCCGTGAATGGCGGCAGCCCGGCCGCGCGTCGGCGGGCGAGGCCGGCCACCAGGAAGCCCGGGGCCGTCCGCGGGGCGTCGAGGCTGGCAAGATCGGCGGCGACGTCAGGCTCGTCGGCAAGCAGCTCCCCGGTCGCAGGATCGAGCCGGTAGCCCTTTTCCGTCACCGTCAGCGTGACGAGGTGGACATCGGCGCTGGCCAATGCGTCCACCACCGCGGACGGATTTTCAGGCGCGACCAGCACGGCACGCGTCGCGCCGACGATCTGCACCTGCTGTTCCTCGCCCTGTCGTACGACCAGGCCGTAGAGCCCGTCCTGCGGCGCCATCTGATCCCGTACGCCGGCGGAGCGGAGCGACACGCCCAGGATGCCCCAGCGCGCGTCGCCATCGGCCAGCGCCGCCTCGAACACCGCCGCCTGATGCGCGCGGTGAAACGCGCCGATGCCCAGGTGGACCACGCCGGTGCGGACCGCGCCGCGGTCATAGGCTGGCAGCGCGACGCCGGCAGGCAGGTGGGACAGGGCAGCGTTGGACAGGCGGTCGGTCATGGCTATCCTTGGACGAGGTGAGGTCTGGCGAAGCGTCTGGGCTCCGCCGGCTCTAGCGCGATCGGAATGGAGAAGCCCAGCGCTTGATGCCGGCGCAGAGATATCTCATAGTCCGCGTGATATAACACGGTGCTGGCCCAAGCAACCGGCACAGGAGGAGAGCGGCATGCGGATTGGGCTGACGAGTGCGATCGGGGCAGCGGCGATCGCGGTGGCAGCGGGTCCGGCGTGCGGCCAGGCTGGCACGACGGCGGGGCGGATCGAGCAATCTCTGGCTGAGGGCTGGCGTTTCCACCTCGGCGACATGCCGGCCGCGGTGACCACGCCGGGCTTCGACGACAGCGGCTGGCAACGTGTGGCGGTGCCGCATACCTGGAACAAGCTGGGCAACTATGCCGAAACCCGGCGCGCCGATGCCAATACCGTGCGCGGCGTCGGCTTCTACCGGGTCCATTTCCGCGCGCCCTCGGACCTTCGCGGCAAGCGTCTGTTCTTGCAGTTCGACGCGGCCAGCATCGTGGCGGAGGCCTGGCTCAACGGCGAGCGGCTGGGGCGTCATGCCGGCGCGTTCAGCCGCTTTCGCTTCGACGCAACCGCCGCGGCTCGCCCCGGCGGTGACAATGTCCTGGTCGTCAAGGTCGACAATTCCAAGCCCGATCCGGGTAGCCCGACCCAGTTCGTGGTGCCGATCTCCGGCGACTTCTTCATGTTCGGGGGCCTCTACCGGCCAGTGTCGATGATCGTGACCGGTGGGGCGCATGTCGACCTGCTCGATTTCGGCGGCCCCGGCATCTACGAGCGGACGACGAAGCTGAGCGACGCCGCGGCCGAAGTGTCCGTGCTCACCCGCCTGCGCAACGACGATGCCCAAGCGGCGGCGCTGACCGTGCGGACCACCGTGATCGACGCGAGCGGCACGGTGGTGGCGCGGCAGGAGCAGCGCGTCCGGCTGGCGCCCCGCAGCACGGGCGAGAGCAGCGCCACCATGGCGATCGCCCGGCCGCACCGCTGGACGGGCCTCACCGATCCGTATCTCTACCGAACACGCGTCGACGTGCTCGCCTCCGGCGGAAAGCTGCTCGACCGGGCGACCGAGCCGCTTGGGCTGCGCACGGTTGCCGTGGACGTCGACCGCGGCTTCCTGCTCAATGGCCGGCCGATGCCGCTGCACGGCGTTACGCGTCACCAGGACCGCCAGGACAAGGGCTGGGCGCTGTCGCCGGCCGACCACCAGGAGGACATGGCGCTGATCCGCGAGATGGGCGCCAATTCGGTGCGACTGTCGCACTACAATCACGCCCAGACCTTCTACGATCTTGCCGACAAGGACGGGATGATCCTTTGGGCGGAGCTCGGTCTCGTCAACCTCGCGGCATCCGTAGGCGAGCGCGACCCCCGGCCGCCGATGGTGGCAAGCGCGAGGCAGCAGCTCGTTGAGTTGATCCGCCAGAACTACAACCACCCCTCCGTCGCGATGTGGTCGATCGGCAACGAGATCACCAATTTCACATCAAAGGGGCTGACGCCTTCCAACGCGCGGCCGCTGATGAACGCGCTTGATGCGCTGGCGCATGCCGAGGATCCCACGCGCCCGACCACCATCGCCGTGTGTTGCGAGCCGCTGCCGGGCGAGCCCGAGACCGGCGTCGACAGGACGTCCGGAACGGCCGATCTGGTCGGGTACAATCTTTATCTCGGCTGGTACGGTTCCGGCCATGTGGAAGAGGCAAGCCGGCTCGGCGCGGTGATGACCGCCCTTCATGCGCTGCATCCGACGCTGCCCGTCGGAATCGGCGAATATGGTGCAGGCGGCGCGATCACGCAGCACACCGATAATCCCTTTGGCGGCAAGATCGAGAGCATCTCGCGTCCGCAGCCCGAGGAGGTGGAAAGCGCCGTTCACGAACTGTCGTGGCGTGCGATCAAGCCGCTCCCCTTTCTGTGGGGCACGTATGTCTGGCAGATGTTCGACGCCACCAGCGACGTGCGCCGCGAGGGCGACGCGAGCGACGTCAACACCAAGGGGCTGGTCACCTTCGACCGCCGGGTGAGGAAGGACCCCTTCTACTTCTACAAGGCGTCTTGGAGCACGGAGCCGGTGCTGTATCTGACCGGACGGCGCTACGTCGATCGAGCCTATCCCGTGGTGGACGTGCGCGCCTACAGCAATCTGCCGGCGCCGATGCTGAGCCTGAACGGGCGCAGTTTGGGTGCGGCGAACTGCGCCGATGCGGTATGCGTGTGGCCGGGCGTACGGCTGGACCAGGGAGCCAACACGCTGGTCGCCACGGCCAAGCGCGGCGGCCAGACGGTCACGGACCGTATCGCATGGCGCTACGACGGGTCGGCGCGGGCGCTTCACATCCGGGCGGGCACGCTCACGGGCGTTCGTCTGGCCGATGGAACGCGCTATGGGTCCGATGATTACTTCACCGGCGGCACCGGCAATACGCTCAACCCGTTCAAGCGCGAGCTGTACGCGACCGGGCCGAGCCATGCCGCCCCCGGAAGGACCGTCACCGGCACCCCTGTGCCCGAGCTGTTCGCGAGCTGGCGAGCCGGGCAACGGCTGAGCTACGCGCTGCCACTGCCGAACGGCCGCTACCGCGTCACCGTCCGCCTGTTCGAGCCCGATGAAGCGGCAAGGGCAGGGCAGCGCGTATTCACCATCGCTGCAAGCGGTGGCGCACGCCGCGATCGGATAGATCCGGCGGCGATGACGGGTGACTCCCTACGCGCCGCAACCGTGGAGCTGCCGGCCGTGGTGAGCGACGGGACGCTGCATCTCGACTTCGCCGCGAGCAAGGGGGAGGCGGTCGTCTCCGCGATCGACGTGCTGCCGGTTCCCTAACCGGCAGTGCCGTTATGCTCGGTGAGGCGGAAGATGCGGTCCATGACCATCCAGCTACCGTCCGGGCCGGCGGCGGGAATCGGCTGCTGGAAAACGCGCATCCGCTTTCCCCATTCGACCACCGCCGGGTTTGCCGCGTCGGCCGCAGCCTTCTCCTCGGCCGAATAGTGCTCGTTCGCCTCGATGATCATGAACAGGCGAGTGCCCGCCCGGTAGATCTCCATGTTCTCGATTCCCGCGTCGCGGATCGACTGGGTCACGGCCGGAAAGGTCTGGCCCACCTGATGCCAGCGCTCGTATTCGGCGATCAGCGCGGCATCGTCCTTGAGGTCGAGCGCGAGGCAGATGCGCTCGCTCATGAGTTGGACCAACCGCCATCGATGATGTTGGCCGTGCCGGTGGTGTACGCCGACAGATCGCTGGCCAGATAGAGCGCAAGCTCGGCGATTTCGTCCGCCTTGCCGATCCGGCCCATCGGCTGGCGTGCGACGAACTGGGCGCGAGCCCTGTCGGCGTCGCCCGTCGCGGCAAGCCGTTCGTCCAGCGAGGGGGACTGGACCGTTCCGGGGCAGATCGCATTGCAGCGGATGCCCTGTGCGACGAAGTCGAGCGCCACCGATTTGGTCAGGCCGATCACCGCCGCCTTGCTGGCACCGTAGACGAAGCGGTTGGGAACGGCGATCACCGAGCCCGCAACCGAGGACATGTTGACGATCGACCCGCCGCCGCGCGCGATCATCCCCGGCAGGAACGCACGAATCATCCGGTAGGCAGACTTGACGTTGAGGTCGAACGAGAAATCGAAATCGCTCTCTTCGGTGGTCAGCAGCGTACCCGCATGGACGAAGCCCGCGCAGTTGAAGAGTATGTCGATCTGCCCGACCTGATCGGCGAACGCGCGGATGGCGTCGCCGTCGAGCAAGTCGAGCGTGTACGGCTCGCACTCTTGCAGTGCGGACAGCGCCTCGGCATTGATGTCGGCGGCGATCACGCGCGCGCCTTCACGCGCGAACAGCTCGGCGCTGGCGCGGCCGATGCCCTGGCCGGCGGCGGTGACCACCGCGATCTTGCCTTCAAGACGTCCCATCTTTGCTCCTGTCAGTGGTCGCCGGGAACCGGCGCATCGGGGCGGATCAGCCCCTGGTCCTTGAGATCGCGCCACAGCGCGGGCGGTATGGCAACCGCCATCAGCCGAAGCGCATCGGCGACCTGGCGCGGGCTGTTCATTCCCGGGATCACCGAAACGACCTGCCGGTGCGCGAGCGGGAACTGGAGCGCGGCGGCGGCGAGGGGCACGCCGTGCGCATCGCAGACCGCCTCGATCGCGCCGACGCGGGCGATGATGTCCGCGGGCGCCAGCTCGTAATTGTAATGGAGTTCGCCGGCGTGCTTGACGCCCTTGGCGAGGATGCCTGAGTTGTACGGGCCGCCGAGCACGATCTTGACGTCGCGGCGCTCGCACAGCGGCAGGAAGGTCTCGAGCGCCTCCTGCTCCAGCAGCGTGTAGCGCCCGGCAAGCAGCACCACGTCGATATCGCCATGCGCGAGCACCTCCTCGCATACCTGATATTCGTTGACGCCCAGGCCGATCGCGCCGACCGCGCCGCCGTCGCGCAGGGCGCGCATCGCGCCATAGCCGCCGTCCATGAATTCGGCGAAGCGGCGCGGGTGGTCGTCGCCGTGGGTGAAGCGGCCGATGTCGTGCGCGTAGAGGATGTCGATCCGGTCCCGCCGCAGACGTTCGCGGCTCGCCTCGTAGGAGCGCATCACCGCGTCGTGCGTGTAGTCGAACACGCTTTCGAACGGCTCGGGCGTGACGAAGCCCTGGCGTAGCTGACTCAGGTCGTCGTCGGGGCGCGGATCGAGACGGCGGCCGACCTTGGTGGAGACTGTCGCCGACTCGCCCGGATCCAGGCCGGCGAGCGCCGCGCCAAGCCGCTTTTCGCTGAGGCCGAAGCCGTAATGCGGTGCGGTGTCGAAATAGCGCACGCCCGCGTCCCAGGCGCTTCGCACCGTTTCAGCCGCATTGTCGTCGCCCATCGGCCGGTACAGGTTGCCGAGCGTGCTCGCGCCGAAGCCTAAGCTGCCGAGCGCCGTCAGTTCGACCATGAAACTAACTCCAACTGAGATATCAGACTAGCCGCCTAATACCTCAAAGGTCAATCTGTAACGAGGCCATAGAAGCGGCGAGCGGCACCCTCGAATAGCCATTGCTCGGCGTCTGGCGCGAGCCTCGCCAGACGGCGCGCCGCGTCCACCCAGTCGCGATAGCCGTCGCCGGCATGAAGCAGTACCGGCCAGTCGCTGCCCCACATCAGCCGGTCGCCGAACACCGCGACGAGGTGCTCGACAAAGGGGGAAAGGGCGTCGGCGGGCTTACGGGGCGCCTGTTCCGTGCGAAGCCCCGATAGCTTGCAATGGACGTGCGGCAACGTGGCGAGCGCGGCGATCTCTTCGCGCCAGGGATCGAGCGTACCGGCCGCCGCGTCCGGCTTGGCGGCATGGTCGATCACCATCGGCAGCTCCGGCCAGCGTTCGGCGACCAGGCGCAGCATGGCAAGGTGGCGCGGCTGCACCAGGGCATCGAAGCGCAGGTGGTTTGCGACCATCGCAGCCAGGCCAGGCTCCACCGACGGTCGAAGAAGCCACTCCGTGTCGTCCATCGCTTGCAGCATCGGGCGCAGGCCGACCAGCTTGGGCCGGCGGGCGAGCTCGGTAATGCGCGCGGGAGCGTCTTCGGCCTCAAGATCGGCCCACCCGACGATTCCCTCGATCAGGGGGGCGTCGCCCGCCACCGCCAGCATCCAATCGGTATCCGCGTCGGCCGGCTGTGACTGCACCAGCACCGTGCCAACCAGGTTCACGCCCTCCGCCGCGACCCGCAGGTCCGCGGGCAGGAAGTCGCGGTAGATCCCCGGCCACCCGGCGTCCGGCCAGGAGTGGCCGGGGCCGCCGATCTGCCAGAAATGCTGATGCGAATCGAAGACGCGCACGGTCAGAACATGCCCAGAATACGCTGCAGCGCGGCCTGGAAGTGATTGGCGAGCGCCGCTTCGGCACCTTCCGGGTCGTGCGCCGCCACCGCCTCGAGAATGTCGATGTGCTCGCGCAGCGTGCGCAGCGCGAGCGGGCGGGTGACCAGACGGTCGAGCCGGATCAGCGTGACATAGTTCTTCAGGCGCCGCGCGGTGGTCTCGATAAGCGGGTTGCGCAGGCTGCCGATCATGCCGCCATGCAGTTGCTCTTCCAACTCGCCCAGGCGCTGAATCGCGTGCCTGCCGAAGCCATCGTTCTCGATGGAGGCGATGAGCGCGCGGTGCTCCTCGATCAGCGTCTGCACTGCCGCGACATCGGCCGACTCGGCATAGCTGCGTGCCGCGGCACGTTCGATGATGGTGCGGAACTGATAGGTGCTGCGCGCGAGCTCCAGATCGGGCTTGAGGAACTGGATCCCGGAGCGCGGATGGATGGTGAGGACGCCCTCCGCCTCGAGCACGCGCAGCGCGTCGCGCAACGGCTGGACTGGGATCTCGAGCAGGTTCACAAGTTCGTTCTGCGACACAAAAGCGCCCGCGGGGACCGTTCGGTCGAATAGCCCTTCCAGGACCTTGCGATAGGCGATGTCGCTGAGCCGCTGCGTGTCGCCGGCACCGTTGCGCGCGCCGGTGCCGGCCAAAGTTGCCGCTTGCGTCATTCCGCCCCCTGCCATATCTCTTTGGTTGTTTGATATTTCAAATTGGTTCCACTGGATAGAGTGTACCGCTGCTCATGCGAATAGTCGACTTCCGGATCACGCGATTCCAGTTCCTGCGCGATCGTGTGATCGGCGACAGCCAGGTGCGGGCGGACGATGTCCATGTCGCTGCGCTAGAGCTGATCGGTGAGGACGGCACGGCGGGGCTGGGATTTGTCCAGAGCCTCTTTTTTCCGCTTCCGGCCGAAGCGGAAATGGCGCGCGTGTTCCGGGAGGAGGCATGGCCCGCGCTCGACGGCGAAGCGGCGGGCGCGCTCGCGCATCGCGTCGGACGCCCGCGCGGCGGCAACATCCGCCGGCTGTCGATCCCGTTCGAGGAAGCGCTGCAGCAGGCGATTTGGGACCTGTTCGCAAAATCCGTCGGCCTGCCGTTGTGGAAGCTGCTCGGCGGCCGGCGCGATCGTGTCCGTGCCTATGCCAGCGGGTTGGACTTCCACCTTCCCGACCACGACTTTTCCGAGCTGTTCGGGACCGCCGCCGAGCAGGGCTTTAGCGCCTTCAAGATCAAGGTCGGCCACCCCGACGTGGCACGCGACATCCACAGGCTTGACCTTCTGCGCCAGGCCGTCGGGTCCGATGCGGCGGTGATGATCGACGCCAACGAAGGGTGGTCGCCCAAGCAGACGATCGCCAATCTGGAGGCGATGCGCCGGGCGGGGCACGCGATCTTCTGGGTCGAGGACCCGATCCTGCGCCACGATTTCGACGGGCTGCGCCTGCTGCGCCAGACCGCGGGCACGACGCTGATCAATTCCGGCGAGTATCTGGACGCGTCGGGCAAGCGGATGCTGATGCAGGCGGGCGGCGCGGACATGCTGAATGTCCATGGGCATGTCACCGATGTGATGCGGATCGGCTGGCTGGCGGCGGAATTCGGCGTGCCGGTGTCGCTCGGCAACAGCTTCCTCGAGATCGGCGTCAACATGGCCCTGGCGCTGCCCGAGGTCGAATGGGTCGAATACAGCTATCAGAATTTCGACCATCTGGTGGAGGCGACCTATTCCATGGAAGGGGGATACATCCATGGCAGCGCGGCACCGGGCCACGGCCTCGTGCTGAGCGAGGACGCGCGGCGCGCCTGGAGGCGGCCGGACATCGTTGCCCACGACCAGCTTGGTGACCCGCCCGCGCAAGCCCGACTTCGCCCGCGCTGACGTTCAGATGCGTACCGTGCCCGGCAGAGGAACGGCCGCTCCACAAGAGGATGACCATGGAAGAGCTTCGCGCGCCTGCCACCTTTGAGTCGTTTGCCAACCTGATGCACGAGCCCGAGCATCCGGTGGGCCGCGCGAAGTGGGTGCTGCTGGGCTCACTGACGCTGGTCTTCTTTCTGCTGCTGGCCCTATACTGCGGCGTACTGTCGGTGCTGCTGCCCAACCAGATCGAGGCGCTGGACCACGCGCACAAGGCGCGCGACCTTGCCATCGTCTTCGCGGTCACCTCCGTCTTCAGCACCCTCGCGACGCCGCTCGCGGGTGCGTTGTCGGACCGGACCCGCACGCGGTGGGGCCGGCGCACACCGTGGATCCTCGGCGGAGCGCTGGTTGGCGCCGCCTGTCTGCTCGCGGTGCCCCAGGCGGACAACCTCGCCCTCATCACGGTGCTCTGGGTCGGCGCAGCCATCGCGTTCAACGCCATGCAGGCGGCGATCACCACGGTCGTGGCCGACAGATTCCGTGAAGAGGAGCGCGGCACCGCGTCCGGCTTCGTGGGGGCGGGCATGACGGCGGGTGGCACCGTCGGCATCGTGGTCGGCGGCATGATGGCTGCGCACCTCGCCGCCGCCTACGCAGTGTTCGCGCTCAGCACGGCGGCGGCATGCCTGTTGTTCGTGGTGCTCAACCCCGAACCGCGCACCCGCCTCGCCCCGCCGCCGCCTGCCGCCGGCCGCCGGCTCGGCTTCCTGCGCGGCTTCTGGATCAGCCCACGCGAGCACCCGGATTTCGCCTGGGCCTTTCTGGGGCGCTTCACGATCTACATGGGGTATCAGGGCATCGTCACCTACCTGCTCTATATCCTGCAGGACCACATCCACCTCTCGGTCGCGGATTCGAACCGCACCATCGCGGCGCTGTCATCGGTGACGTTCATCGCCTTGGTCGTGGCGGGGTTCGGGTCGGGCATCGTCTCCGACGCGATCGGGCGCCGCAAGCCGCTGGTCTTCACCTCCAGCGTCGTGATGGGCCTGGCGCTGCTGGTGCCGCTCCTCGTGCCTACAGTTGGCGGCATGTATGGCTATGCGGTGCTGATCGGCCTCGGCTACGGCGCGTTCATGTCGGTGGACATGGCACTGATGACGCAGGTGCTGCCCAAGACTGGCGGCAGCTCGACCGGCAAGGACCTCGGGCTGCTCACCACGGCCGTAAACATTCCGCAGATCCTCAGTCCGGTGATGGCGGCGTGGCTGCTCGGCGCGTTCGGGAACGACTATCGCGTGCTGTTCATCGCCGCGATGCTGTTCGTGTTCGCCGGATCGCTGTTCGTGCTGCCGATCCGTTCGGTGCGCTAGCGCCGGCGGAACACCGGCGCGCGCTTCTCCTTGAACGCGGCGCGCCCTTCCAGCGCGTCCTCGGTGGCGAAGCAGATGGTCTGCAGATCGCGCTCGTATTCCATCGCCTTGTCGATCGGCATCGAGAGTGCGGCTCGCAAGTTGAGCTTGGCCGTCTCGGCGGCGATCGGCGCGCGTGCCGCAATCGTCTCGGCGAGCGCCCGGGCGCGATTCATCAGCTGCTCGGGCGCGACGACCTCGCTCACTAACCCCCAGGCAAGCGCCCGCTCCGCATCGATGGGGTCGCCCGTCATGATCATCATCGCCGCATTCGATTGCCCGATCGAGTGAGAAAGAAAAGCCGCCATGCCGCCGCCGCCGATCCAGCCGAGCTTGATCTCCGGCGCGGCGAACTTGGCATGAGCCGACGCGATGCGGATGTCGCAGGACAGCGCGGTTTCCAGCCCGCCGCCGAGTGCATAGCCGTTCACGGCGGCGATGCTCGGCTTCAGGAGATGGTGGATCGCATCGCAATAGTCGGTGCGGTTGCGGAAATGCCACGGCGTCGCGTAGCTGTCGAGTTCGGCGATGTCGGACCCTGCGCAGAACGCCTTCGGGCCGGCGCCGGTGATGATGACGCAGCGCACCTGGTCGTTGCGGTTGCACTCCTCGGTCGCGGCGACGATCGCCTTGGACATGGCGGGCGTCGCCGCGTTGAGCTTTTCCGGCCGGTTCAGCGTGATGGTTGCGACATGCCCATTGATGGTGAAGAGCAGGTTGTCAGTCATGGCGGCCTTCAGCGTTCGGCGCCGGCGGGCCGGCTGCGGGTGTAGATGTTCTGGAGCGCGCCAAGCGCCGCGTGCGGCGACTGGCCTCCGGCGAGAGCGTCACGGATCAGCGCGGAGGTCTGGGTCTGAAAGGCGATGGCCCCAGCATGGCGCGGCCGCACGTAAGCGTGCTCGATCGTGTCGGCGGTGTTGCGGTAGAAATCGCCCCACCGCGCATTGACGCGCGCGTCGGCCCAGGCGGAGCGGCGGCTCGGCTGACCCTCGTGATCGGGGATGAAACCCTGCTGCGCCTCGGCGCCCATCAGCCAGCGCAGGTGGTCGAGCAGCGCGGGAGTAACCTCCGCCCGCGTCGAGATGCCGATGCCGGTGCCACCCAGCGTCGATCCCGGGCGGCGGCCGGGCCTCGCGCGCGGCGCGTTGGCAAAGGCTATGGGGTGCGCCGCCGGATCGCCTGGCGCGGCGTAGTTCACGTACCCGTAGACGAGCGGGCAGAGCGCGACCTTGTCTCCCGCCGCCATCGCGCCGAGCAACCCGATCGGATTGAGGTCGCGTACCGCCGCCGGGGTCGCCGCCGCCAATCGGGCCATGATGTCGAGCACAGTGACCCCGATCTCCGCCGACACGAAGCGTTCGGGATCGTGCTCGGCCCCCGGCTCCGCAAGGGCGGCGGCGATCGACTGAAAGGTCAACGCCGCATGAGGGCCGGCGAGCGACAGCGCCACAGGTCGGCGCGCGGCGAGCGCGATCACCTCCTCCCAGGTGGCGGGAGCGGGGCCATCGACCAGATCCGCGCGATAGGCCGTGACCTGCGTCGCGGCGTCGAGCGGCAGGGCCCAGTGGCGCCCGGCATAGCGATAGCTCGCCAGCGATGGCCCGATCGTTTCCCGTCCGAGCGCCTCGACCTCTTTGAGCGAGAACAAATCCTCCAGCGGCCGCAGACAGGCGGCTTCCACCGCCTCGCCGACATGCGGGTGATCCAGCACCACGAGATCATAGCTCGCGCACAGCTCGCCGATCGGATGCGCCTCGAATCCTTCGAGCGGCTGCTTGTCCCAGTCGATCGCGATGTCCCGGAGCGTGCCGGCAGCAGCCGCCAGCGCGTTGTACCCGCGCGGGTGGTCCCAGGTCAGGCCGCGATAGCGCATCAGTCCTGCCGCACGACGCCGGCGGCGATCAGGCGATCGATCACGTCGGCGTCGTAACCTGCCTCGCCAAGCACTTCACGGCTGTGCTCGCCCACCTGCGGCGCGCCGCGCTCCACGGTCGACGGTGTCCGGGAGAAGCGGATCGGGAACCCCGGCGTCTTCACCCGACCTTCGCTGGGATGGTCGTATTCGACGAAGGTGCCGTTGTGCTGCACCTGCGGGTCGGCGACGACGTCGGCATACCCGTACACGGGGCCGGCCCAGATGTCGTTGGCGCGGAACAGCTCCAGCCACTGGGCGCTGGTGCGGGCGGGCAAGCGCTCGCGTACGGCGGCGAAGATCGCGTCGCGATGCGTCCAGCTGTCGGTCTCGTCATCCATGCCGGCAAAGCTCGGCTCGCCGATCAGCTCACCCAGCGTATGGAGGCTCGCGAATGCCAGGGCGATATAGCCGTCGGCGGTGGCGAACACGCCATAGGGCGCGCGGATGTAGCAATGCGCGTGAGGCTCGGCGGAGCGGGTCTGCGGCTTGTGCCCGGCGGTGAAGACCGACAGCTCCTGCATCTGAAAATTGATCACCGCGTCGAGCATGTTGACCTCGACAAGCTGACCCTCGCCCGTGCGCTCGCGGTGAAGCAGTGCGGCGAGCACGCCTTCGAAGGCCGAATAGGCGGTGACCGCATCGGCGAGGTACTGGCCAGCGGGGGCGGGCGGGTCCCCGGCGCGGCCGTGGGACAGCATCGCTCCGGACATCGCCTGGAGCAGCAGGTCCTGCCCAGGATATCTGGTATAGGGTCCGGTCTCGCCATAGCCGGACATCGACACGTAGACGAGGCGTGGGTTGGTGGCGCTCAGCGTCGCGTAATCGACGCCCAGCCGCGCTGCGACGCCGGGGCGGTAATTCTGGACAAAGACGTCGGCATCCTTGACCAGGTCGAGCAAGGCGGCCTTGCCCTCAGGCGCCTTGAGGTCGATCGCCAGCGATCGCTTGTTGCGATTGAGCGACAGGAACGAGGTGTTGATGCGATTGCCGGTCGCGCCGCCGGCGGCACGGAAGCGCTGCCACTCGCCCGCGGTCGGCTCCACCTTGATCACGTCGGCGCCGAGATCCCCCAGCCGCTGTGCCGCGAACGGCCCCGCCATCGCGATCGAACAATCGAGCACGCGATAGCCGCTCAGAATTCCCATGTTTCGTGTCCTCAATGCATGACCCAGCCGCCGTCGACGTTCAGCACCTGGCCGGTGATGAACCCCGCCTCGTCCGAGGCGAGAAAGGCGAGGGCACTGGCGATGTCGGTGGGAGACCCGCGACGCTTCACCGCCTGATGCTCGAGCACGAAGGCGTTGTAACCTTGCGGGTCAGGATGGATTTTCTCGGCATCGGTGGGAAAGGCGCCGGGCGATACGGCATTCACCGTGATGCCGTCAGGCCCGAACTCGCGCGCCCAGGCGCGGGAAAGGCCGACCAGCGCGCCCTTGGAGGCGACATAGGGCGAAAGCAGGGACCAGCCGCCGTAGAAGGTGACGCTGGCGATGTTGACGATCCGGCCCCAACGTTGCGCCCGCATGTGCGGCAACGCGACCTGCACGGCGACGATGCCGGCGTCGACATTGACGCGCTGCACCGCCTGATGCTCCTCGACCGTATAGTCCTCGAAGCGCTTGGACGGGTAGATCGCGGCGTTGTTGATGACCACGTCGAACCCGCCGAAGCGGGCCGCCGCGTCGCTGATGTCGCCGCGAAAGCCCGTGAGGTCGGCCATGTCGGTATGCAGCGCGAGCAACCGCTCCCGCGCATCGGCCGGCGTCGCCTCGGTGAGCGCGTTCAGCTTTTCGGCGCTGTTGTCGGCCGCGACCACGCGCGCGCCGCGCTGGAGAAAGACGAGGGTGGCGGGCAGGCCCAAGCC
>Ga0210040_10002860_pt1 | contig 23904 bp, 23 predicted proteins | sample CryGeyCG12114_NA_FD_185462 | JGI IMG/M metagenome (GOLD analysis project Ga0210040, IMG submission 185462) | Groundwater microbial communities from aquifer - Crystal Geyser CG19_WC_8/21/14_NA (SPAdes) (version 2) | ecosystem: Environmental > Aquatic > Deep subsurface > Groundwater | place: USA... | reverse complement strand
GGCCGACGCCGACCGCGTGCTGGCCGTCGAGCTCGACCCGGCCGGGCTCGAGGGGCTGGACCTGGGGCTGGTGGGGCCGCACCCGCCCGGGGGCGAGGTGCAGCTGGAGGTGCGGGCGCTGCTGGTCGGGGACGTCCCCGGGCAGCCCGTGGCGGAGGACCCGGTGACCGGCAGCCTGAACGCCGGGCTGGCCCAGTGGCTGATCCGGACGGGGGCGGTGCCGGCCCGCTACGTCGCCGCCCAGGGGCAGCGGCTCGGGGCGGCCGGACGGGTGCACGTGGAGCAGACCGGGGGGACGACCTGGGTCGGCGGGCAGGTGCGGCGGGTGGTCACCGGCTCGGTCGACCTCTGAGCCGGCCGGGAATGCCGGTGCCCCGTCCGGCGCTGGCCCTGGCATGAACATCGTCCTCACCGGAGGTACCGGGTACATCGGTCGCGCCGTCCTGCGCGAGCTCGTCGCGGCGGGTCACGAGGTGACCGCCGTGGTCCGCAGCCAGTCCGCGGCCGACACGGTCGCCGCCGCCGGCGCGACCCCCGTGGTCGGCGACCTGACCGACACCGGCTGGCTCACCGAGCAGCTCCGCAGCGCCGACGGCGCCATCCACACCGCCAGCCCCGGCGACCAGACCAGCGCCGCCTTCGACAGCGCGGTCGCCGCCGCCGCGGTCGCGGCCTTCGCCGGCACCACCAAGCCGTACCTGCACACCGGCGGCCTCTGGGTCTACGGCAGCGGCACCGGGCTCAGCGAGCAGTCGCCCCTCGCCCCGCCCGCGCTGACCGCCTGGCGGCCGCAGGTCGAGGACATCGTGCTCGGCTCCGACATCGTCGGCTCGGTGGTGGTCCCGGCCGTCGTCCACGGGCACGGCGAGGGGCTGCCCGCCCTGGTCAGCCGCGCCCCGCGCACCGCGGACGGCGCGCTCACCCTGATCGGTGACGGCAGCCAGCACTGGGCGGCCGTGCACGTCGACGACCTGGCCGACCTCTACCTGCTGGTGCTGCAGGCCGGCCGCGGCGTGGGCCGGGTCATCGGTGTCGTCGCCGCGGCTCCCACGGTCCGCGAGCTGGCCGAGGCCACCGGCGAGGCGGTGGCCCCCGAGTCCGTCGAGGCCACCCGGGCCCGGCTGGGCGAGGCGTTCGCCGACGCCCTGCTGCTGGACCAGCAGTTCGACAACGGCTACGCGCTCAGCCTCGGGTGGACCCCGTCGCGGCCGGCGCTGGTCGAGGAGTTCCGCAACGGGACGTACGCCGTCTGAGCGTCGCCGGTGCCGAGCCGGGCCGACCGCACCCGGTCGGCCCGGCTCACTCCGTGTGCAGCACCCGGAACCGCTCGACCACGACGGGCATGCCGGGGGAGAAGCCGCGGCCGTGCGGGTCGTGCCGGGTGAAGTGGTCCTCGTGGTCGCGCCGCCACTGCGCGAGCGTCCGGGTGCCCTCGCCCTCGTCGTGGGCGTCGGCCTCGGTGACCTGGTCGAACGGCTTGACCTCCACCGAGGTGATGGTGACCAGGGCCCGCGGGTGCCCGTGGCCGTCGAGCAGGATGCCCATGTCGCCGGCCTCGGGCAGCGGCACCTCGTCGAGGTCGTAGTCCTCCGCGGCGCTGGCCGTGGCCGTCTTCGTGCCCTCCAGCACCAGCTGCAGCAGCCGGTCGGCCTGGTCGGGGTCGGCCCCGAACGACCAGGAGAGCGGCGTGACCGCCTCCAGCGTTCCCGGCCCGAGGTAGCCCGGCAGGGTGCCGATGCCCGCGTGGCGGCGCGCCCGCACCCAGAACTCCTGGACGGCGTCGTCGTGCATGCCCGGAGACTAGCCCGGTCGCCGGTGCCCAGCTGAGTCCAGACCGATGAGATCAGACCGATGAGTCCAGACGGGCCCGCAGGGAGAAGAGTGTTCATGACAACTTCCTCCTCCACGCCGGACTCCGACGTCTCCACCGTCGCCGAGCTGGCCACCGGCATCAGCTTCGCCATGCTCACCACCACCGACGAGACCGGCGCCCTGGTGAGCCGGCCGATGGCCTCCCGCGGGATCGACGAGCAGGGTGACCTGTGGTTCCTGTCCTCCCGCGACTCCCGCAAGGTGGCCCAGATCCAGGCCGACCCGCGCGTCGGGGTCGCCCTGACCTCGCGCGACGTCTGGATCTCGGTCGCCGGCACGGCCGAGGTGGTCGAGGACAGCGCCAAGGCGGCCGAGCTGTGGTCGCCGCAGATGGAGGGCTGGTTCCCGCAGGGTCCCGAGGACCCGTCCGTGGTGCTGGTCAAGGTCAGCGGCGAGACCGCCGAGTACTGGGACACCCCGGGCGGGCTGGTCGCCTCCGCGCTCAGCTTCGTCAAGGTGAAGACGACCGGCAAGCGCTACGCCGGCAACGAGAACGAGGTCGTCTCGCTCTGACCGCTGCGTCCGGACGGCGGGCCAGAGCAGGGTCGCCGTCCGGACGGCCGGAACTGTCCGAGGCTGCCCCTAGGCTCGTCGCCATGACGCGCATCGCCCTGGTCTCCACCTCGGACACCGACCTGCTGTCCGCGCGCGCGTCCGGGGCGGACTACGTCTACGTGAACCCGACGAAGTCCGCGCACACCGAGATGGCCGAGGTGTTCGCGGCCGCGGACCTCGTGGTGGCCCGCATCCTCGGCTCGGCCCAGTCGCTCTGCTCCGGCTTCGCGCGGATCCGTGGCGAGGGGCAGCCGATGGTCGTCCTCGGGGGCGAGCAGGCGCCGGACGCCTCGCTGATGGAGCTGTCCACGGTGCCCATCGGCATCGCCGCCGACGCGCACGTCTACCTGGCCCAGGGCGGCCCGGAGAACCTGGCCCAGCTGCACGCCTTCCTCTCCGACACCGTGCTGCTCACCGGCGAGGGCTTCGAGCCGCCGGTCGCCCAGCCGGTCTGGGGCGAGCTGCCCCGCCCCGCCCCGGCCGCTGCCGAGCAGGTCAGGCCGCGGGTCGGCATCCTCTTCTACCGCGCGCAGCAGACGGCCGGGAACACCGCGTACGTGCACGCCCTGGCCGACGCGGTGGACGCGGCGGGCGGGGTCGGCGTGCCGATCTTCGCCGCCTCTCTCCGCGACGCCCCGGCCGACCTGCTGACCCACCTCGGCACGCTGGACGCCCTGGTCACCACGGTGCTGGCCGCCGGCGGCACCCGGCCGGCCACCGCGTCGGCCGGTGAGGACGACGGCGCCTGGGACGTGCAGGCGCTGGCCGCGCTGGACATCCCGATCCTGCAGGGCCTCTGCCTGACCACCCCGCGCGCGGTCTGGGCCGAGTCGGACGAGGGGATGAGCCCGCTCGACGTGGCCACCCAGGTCGCGGTGCCCGAGTTCGACGGCCGCATCATCACCGTCCCGTTCTCGTTCAAGGAGACCGACAGCGACGGCCTGCCCACCTACGTGCCCGACCTCGAGCGCTGCCGGCGGGTGGCCGAGATCGCGGTCAACCACGGCCGGCTGCGGCACCTGGCGCCGGGCGAGCGCCGGATCGCCCTGGTGCTGTCGGCGTACCCGACCAAGCACTCCCGGATCGGCAACGCCGTCGGGCTGGACACCCCGGTCTCGGTGATCCGGCTGCTCCGCGCGCTCCGCGAGGAGGGCTACGACGTCGGCGCCCCCGGCGACATCCCCGGCACCGGTCACCTGGAGCCCGTCGAGGGCGAGTCGGCCGACACCACCGCGGGCAACGCCCTCATCCACGCCCTGATCGCCGCGGGCGGCCAGGACCCGGAGTGGCTGACCTCGGGCCAGCTCTCCGGCCAGCCGGCGCGGGTGCCGGCCACGACCTACCGCCGCTGGTTCGCCGACCTGCCCGCCGAGCTGACCGACAGCGTCACCGCGGCCTGGGGCGAGGCGCCGGGCGAGCTGTTCGTGGACCGGAGCCGCGACCCCGAGGGCGAGGTCGTCGCCGCCACCCTGCAGGCCGGGAACGTGGTGATCCTCGTGCAGCCGCCGCGCGGGTTCGGCGAGAACCCGATCGCGATCTACCACGACCCCGACCTCGCGCCCACCCACCACTACCTCGCCGTCTACGGCTGGCTGCAGCACGAGTTCGGCGCCCACGCGGTGGTGCACGTGGGCAAGCACGGCAACCTCGAGTGGCTGCCCGGCAAGAACATGGGCATGTCCGCGGCCTGCGGCACCGACGCCGCGCTCGGCTCGCTGCCGCTGGTCTACCCCTTCCTGGTCAACGACCCGGGCGAGGGCACCCAGGCCAAGCGGCGCGCGCACGCCACCGTCGTCGACCACCTGATCCCGCCGATGGCCCGGGCGGAGTCCTACGGCGACATCGCCCGGCTGGAGCAGCTGCTCGACGAGTACGGCAACGTCGTGGCCATGGACCCGGCCAAGGTGCCGGCGCTGCGCGGGGAGATCTGGACGCTGATCCAGGCCGCGCAGATGGACGCCGAGCTGGGGCTGACCGGCCGCCCCGACGACGAGGCGTTCGACGACTTCGTCATGCACGTGGACGGCTGGCTCTGCGAGATCAAGGACGTGCAGATCCGCGACGGGCTGCACGTGCTCGGCCAGGTGCCCCAGGGCGACGAGCTGGTCAACCTGGTGCTGGCCGTGCTCCGCGCCAACCAGGTGTTCAGCGGCCAGGTCAACGGCATCCCCGGGCTCCGGGTCGCGCTGGGGCTGGCCGAGGGGGAGGCACCGCTGGCCGAGGTCGACGCCGTGGAGGAGCAGGCGCGCGCCCTGGTGGTCGCGGTGGCCGCGACCGGCTGGTCGGTGGCGGCGCTGCCCGGCGTCGTCCGCGAGGTGCTCGGGCGCGACGACGAGACCGTCGCCGCGGTGCTGCGCTTCGCCTGCGTCGAGGTCGTCCCGCGGCTGGCCCGGACCAGCGACGAGATCACCAACACCCTGCACGCGCTGGCCGGCGGCTACGTGCCGGCCGGGCCGTCCGGGTCGCCGCTGCGCGGGCTGGTCAACGTGCTGCCCACCGGGCGCAACTTCTACTCCGTCGACCCCAAGGCGATCCCGTCGCGGCTGGCCTACCAGACCGGGCAGGCGATGGCCGAGTCGCTGGTCCAGCGGCACCTGGACGACACGGGGGAGTACCCGCAGTCGGTCGGGCTCTCGGTGTGGGGCACCTCGGCGATGCGGACCTCTGGTGACGACGTGGCCGAGGTGCTGGCCCTGCTCGGCGTGGTGCCGGTCTGGGACGAGGCGTCCCGGCGGGTGACCGGGCTGGACGTGCTGCCGCTGGCCGAGCTCGGCCGGCCGCGGATCGACGTCACCGTCCGGATCTCCGGCTTCTTCCGCGACGCCTTCCCGCACGTCCTGGCCATGCTCGACGACGCCGTCCGGCTGGTCGCCGACCGCGACGAGCCGCTGGACCAGAACCACGTCCGCGCCCACGCCCAGGCCGACCTGGCCGCCCACGGCGACGAGCGCCGCGCCACCACCCGCATCTTCGGCTCCAAGCCCGGCTCCTACGGCGCCGGCATCCTGCCGCTGATCGAGGCCGGCAACTGGCGCGACGACGCCGACCTGGCCGAGGTCTACACGGCCTGGGGCGGGTTCGCCTACGGCCGCGACCTGGACGGCATGCCCGCCCGGGAGGACATGGAGGCCAACTACCGCCGGATCAGCGTCGCGGCCAAGAACATCGACACCCGCGAGCACGACATCGCCGACTCCGACGACTACTTCCAGTACCACGGCGGCATGGTGGCCACGGTGCGGGCGCTGACCGGCACCGCCCCCAAGGCCTACGTCGGCGACTCCACCGTGCCCGACGCCGTGCGGACGCGGACGCTGGGCGAGGAGACCGCCCGGGTGTTCCGGGCGCGGGTGGTGAACCCGCGCTGGATCGGGGCGATGCAGCGCCACGGCTACAAGGGCGCCTTCGAGCTGGCGGCCACCGTCGACTACCTGTTCGGCTTCGACGCCACGGCCGGGGTGGTGCCGGACTGGATGTACGCGCAGCTGGCCGAGAGCTATGTGCTGGACAAGACCAACCAGGACTTCATGAAGCACGCCAACCCCTGGGCGCTGCGCGGGATCATCGAGAAGCTGGGCGAGGCCGCCGAGCGCGGCCTCTGGGCCGAGCCCAACCCCGAGCTGGTGGAGGAGATGCAGCAGGTCTACCTCGACGTCGAGGGCGACCTGGAGGACGAGCTCGCGAGTCCGACCACCAGGCTGGAGGACCACGCGATGCCGAGCGCGACGTGAGCCTCGACGTGGCCGACCTGGGCGAGGAGGTGCTCACCTTCCTGACCGAGCACCACCTGGCCACCCTGACCAACGTCCGGGCCGACGGGACGCCGCACGTCGTCCCGGTCGGGTTCACCTACGAGCCGGAGACGCGGCTGGCGCGGGTGATCACCAGCGGCGAGTCCGTCAAGGCGAGGCTCGCCGGTCGCCCCGGGGCGGTCGGTGCGCTGTGCCAGGTCGACCGGGGACGCTGGCTCACCCTGACCGGGTCGCTGCACGTGGAGCGCGACCCGGAGGTGGTCGCCGACGCCGTGCGTCGCTACGCCGAGCGCTACCGCGTCCCGCGGGAGAACCCGCTGCGGGTCGTGCTGGTCATGCAGGTCACCCGCGTCCTCGGCCGCGGCTGAGTCCTTCCGCCCTCCCCGCGAACTCACTACGGTGAGGACATGGTGGTTCCTGAGCTGAAGCTCGACCTGGTCGTCCTCGACTGTCCCGCCCCGTCCGCCCTCGCCCGGTTCTACGCCGAGATCCTCGGCTGGGCCGTCGAGGAGGACCCCTCTGAGCACTTCGTGACCCTGGAGCCGCCCGGCGGCGGGGTCACGCCCGCCAACCCGGACGGCCGGACGACGCTGGCCTTCCAGCGAGTCGAGGACTGGGTGGCGCCCAGCTGGCCGGGCGGCGCCCACCCGCAGCAGTTCCACCTGGACTTCTCGGTGCCCGACATCGCCGCGGCCGAGCCGGCCGTGCTGGCGGCGGGAGCCCGTCGGCACGAGCACCAGCCGTCGCAGGACGGCGGCTTCGTGGTCTACCTCGACCCGGCCGGGCACCCGTTCTGCCTGGTCTCCGCCTGAGGCAGCCGGCCGCCGTCGGCGCGCGCCCGAACCCCGGTGGCGTCAGTGGCCGAAGGAGTCGGGGTCGGCGACGTCGACCTCGCCGCGGTCCAGACCGTCGATCCGGGCCATCTGCTCGGCGGTGAGCTCGAAGCCGAAGACGTCGAGGTTCTCGGCGATGCGGCCGGGGTCCGCCGACTTCGGCACGGCCACGAGACTGGTCTGCACGTGCCAGCGCAGCACCACCTGGGTCGGCGTCCGGCCCACCTCGGCCGCGACGGCGGCGACCACCGGGTCCGAGCGCAGCCCGTCACCCGAGCCACCGATCGGGCTCCAGGACTCGGTGACGATCCCGTGCGCGCGGTGGTGGTCCTGCGCGGCGCGGCGGGCGGCGTAGGGGCTCAGCTGGATCTGGTTGATGTCGGGCACCAGCCCGGCCTCGTCCTCGAGCCGCTGCAGGTGGGCCGGGGTGAAGTTGGAGACCCCGATCGCCCGGATCGACCCGTCCTCGAGCAGGGCGGCGAGCCCCCGGACGGCGTCGACGTAGCGGTCCTGGCCCGGGTTGGGCCAGTGCGCCATGAAGACGTCGATGTAGTCCACCCCCAGCCGCTCGGTGCTGGCCCGCCAGGCCTGGCGCACGCCGTCGACGCTGTGCCACTCCTTGTTGAACTTGGTGGTGACCACCACCTCCTCGCGCGGCACGCCGGCGTCCCGGATCCCCTGCCCCACGCCGTCCTCGTTGCGGTAGTTCTCGGCGCAGTCGACCAGCCGGTAGCCGGCCTCCAGGGCGGTGCGGACGGCGGCGGCAGCGTCGGCGCCGCGCAGCGGCCAGGTGCCGAGGCCGATCACGGGCATGGCGAGCCCGTTGCGGAGGGGGATGGTGGGCGTGCTGGGCATGGGTCTCCTCGGTCGGACGGCAGGTCCTGCACGCTAGCCGGACGGCGGCCGGGGCTCAGGGCAGGGGGCGCCGTAGCAGGTAGGTGTCCATCACCCAGCCGCGCTCGGCCCGCAGCCCCAGCCGGACCGCGCGGATCTCGGCCAGGACGTCGACGAGCCGGCCGGCCACCAGGGCCTCGTCGGGCAGCCCCAGCTGCGCGCCCCAGAAGATCTCCAGGTCGGGGTGGCGCTCGAGCAGCCCGGCGCAGGCCAGGGTGCCGTCCAGCATCACCACCACGTCGCCGAGCCGCGGGTCGTACTCCTCGACCAGCCGGCGGCCGGTGGTCAGGTGCACCGAGCCGCCCACCCCGTTCAGCACGATCCGGTGCCGGGCCGCGAGCAGCTGCACGCTGCTGATCCCCGGCACCACGGTGAGCCGCAGGTCGAGGCCGGTCTCGGCCACCGAGCCGACCACCCGGATCGTGCTGTCGTAGAACGCCGGGTCGCCCCAGACCAGGAAGCCGACCGTGCCGCCGTCACCGACCTCGGTGCGGATCACCTCGGCGTAGCGCTCGGCGCGGGCCCGGTGCCAGTCCCGGACGCCGGCGGCGTAGGTCGCGCGGTCGCGCTCGGCGTCCGGGCCGCGCTCGGGGTCGGCGACCTCGACCACCCGGTACCGGTCGTGGGTGATCACCGTCCGGCACAGCTCGGTCCGCAGGGCGGTCAGGTCGGCCTTGGTGGCGCCCTTGTCGGCGACCAGGAAGACGTCGACGCGGTTCAGCGCCGCCACCGCCTCGCCGGTCAGGTGGGCCGGGTCGCCGCTGCCGATGCCGACCACCAGCACCTCGACGCTCACCGGGCCGTCCCGGCCCCGACGCGGGGCAGCGCCACCCGGGTCCCCGTCAGCAGCAGGTCCAGGTCGAGGTGGGCGTCGACGGCGTCGGCCAGCCGCTCGACCATCTCCTCGCGCCGGGCCCCGTACGCCGGGGCCCCCGGGTCGGGTCGCCAGTCCGAGCCGGCCGCGGTGGCGACCCCGAGGAGCCAGGCCCGCCGGAACCCGTCGTTCTCCAGGGTGCCGTGCCACATGGTGCCCCACACCTCGCCGGCCCGGGCACCGTCCAGGAACGGCTCGGCGGCGCCGGTGACCGAGGCGACGCCGTGGTGGATCTCGTAGGCCTCGACCCGGTGCCCCGCCCACTCCCCGACGGGACGGCCGAGGACCTTGGCGGCGGAGAAGTCGACGCGGGTGGGCAGCAGCCCGAGCCCCGTGACCGCGCCGGTGCCGGACTCGACGGGGTCGTCGATCACGGACGCGAGCATCTGGTAGCCGCCGCAGACGCCCAGCACCGGGGCGGACCGGGCGGCCCGCCCGGCCAGCACCGTGGCCAGGCCCCGCTCGCGCAGCCAGCCGAGGTCGGAGACGGTGGCCCGGGAGCCGGGCAGCACGGCCAGGTCGGCGCCCGCCACCACGTCGGGGTCGGTGGTGACCAGCACGTCCACCCCCGGCTCAGCGGCCAGCGCCTCCACGTCGGTCAGGTTGGAGACCCGGGGCAACCGGACCACGGCCACCCGCAGCGCCCCAGGACGGGGCTCGGTCCGGCGCCAGGCCCCGACCTCGAGGGTGTCCTCGGCGTCCAGCCAGACCCCGTCCAGCCAGGGCAGCACGCCGGCGAAGGGGACGCCGGTCCGGCGGGTGAGCTCGGCCAGGCCGGGCGCGAGCACGTCGGGGTCGCCGCGGAACTTGTTGACCAGGAAGGAGCGCACCACGGCCCGGTCCTCCGGCGCCAGCAGCGCGACGGTGCCGTAGAGGGAGGCGAAGACCCCGCCGCGGTCGATGTCGCCGACCACCACCGCGGGCAGGCCGAACCGCCGGGCCAGGCCGAGGTTGACGTAGTCGCCGCTGCGCAGGTTGATCTCGGCCGGCGAGCCGGCGCCCTCGCAGACCACCAGCTCGAAGCGTCCGGCCAGCTCCTCGTACGCGGCGAAGGCCGCCTCGGCGAGGTGCCGGCGCCCGGTCGCGTACTCACCGGCCTCCAGCGTCCCGGCCGGCTGCCCGCGCAGCACCACGTGCGCCCGGCGGTCCGAGCCGGGCTTGAGCAGGACCGGGTTCATCGCCGACTCGGCCGGCACCCGCGCCGCCTGCGCCTGCAGGTACTGCGCGCGGCCGATCTCCGCGCCGTCCGCGCAGACCATCGAGTTGTTGCTCATGTTCTGCGCCTTGAACGGCGCCACGGCCACGCCCCGGCGGGCCAGCGCCCGGCAGAGGCCGGTCACGACGAGCGACTTCCCCGCGTCCGAGGACGTCCCGGCGACGAGCAGGCCGGAGGCGGGCAGGGGGGTCGGCACCCCGCGAGCCTAGGGCGTCCGACCCGACCCCCCGGCTCGGCCGGGAGCGGCGGTCAGCCGGCGGCGTGGGCGAGGACGAGGGTGCCGACCAGGTCGCCGGAGCCGAGCAGCCGGCCGATGACCCCCGACTGCTGCTCGGCCGTCTGCCAGGCCGGGTCGTCCCCGTGCCGGCGCTCCAGCTCGGCGTCCACGGCGTCGGCCTGCTCGCGCCAGTGGTCGGGCAGCCCGGCGAACTCGGCGGCCGACGCGCTGTCGCGGACCTGCAGCCCCGCCCCGGCCAGCAGGTCCCGCAGCCGGTCCTCGGTCGGGAAGTCGTTGCCGACCGGCTGCTCGGGCAGCGGTCCCTGCGCGACGAAGACGAGCATCCCCAGCCGTCCCCCGGGGCGCAGCACCCGGTGCAGCTCGCGCAGCAGCAGCGGCTGGTCCGGCACGGTGCAGAGCACGCCGAGCGACCAGGCCACGTCGAAGGAGCCGGACGCGAACGGCAGCTCGGTGGCCGCCTGGACCACCGGCAGCCCGAAGAGCCGCCGGGCCGCGCGGCAGGCGCCGACCTCGGGCTCGGACAGCACGGGGGCGACCCCGACCTCGGCCCGGGCGAACCCGGCGGGGCCGCCCACCCCGGCGCCGGCGTCCAGCATGGCGTCCGCGCCGGTGACCTCCAGCCGGTCGAGCAGCCAGCGCAGCGCCCCCGGGCTGCCGCTGCCCCGGCAGCCGGCCGGCAGGTAGGTGTCGGGTCCCAGGTCGAGGGCGACCTCGCCCGTCCAGGCGGCCACCGTGTCGAACTCGGCCTGCATCTCCGCGGTCATGCCGCCGTCCTTACCCGCTCGCGGCGGTCTGCCCCGCCCGGACGCGGCGGCCGATCTCGGCCTGCACCTCGGCCGCCGCCGCCACGCCGGCCGCGGAGGCCATCCCCGACAGGTTGACCCCGGCCACGCCCTCGACGGCCAGCAGCGCCGCCGCCTCCGCCACCGCCACCTCGATCCCGGCCGCGACCGGGTCGGCGGCGCTGAGGACGGCCTCGACGGTGGCCGGCTCGATCTCCAGCCCGGGCAGGGCGGTCAGCACCGCGGCCGACCGGGCGTCGGTGTAGACCGCCACGGCGGCGACCACTGGGATGGTGAGCCCGAGGGCGCGGGCCGCAGCCAGGAAGCGGGCGACGTCGGCGGCCGAGCGGACGTGGTTGAGCACGGCGACGCCGGCCCCCGCCTGCTGCTTGCGCAGCAGCCGCTCCGGCCGCAGGTGGACCGGCGGGGCGGTCGGGGTCTCCGCCACGGCGACCGGGAGGCCGAGCGAGGCGGCCAGTCCGGCCAGCCGGGTGCCCTCGAGGTCGAAGACCTGGGTGACCTCGGCGGCCACGTCGTAGGCCCGGCCGTCCCCGGTCACGCAGAGGACGGTGGCGAGCCCGTCGTGCCGCAGGCCCTGCAGCTCCGACTCCAGCACCACCCGGTTGCGGTCGCGGCAGGCCAGCGTCACCCAGGGCCGCAGGCCCGCGTCGGCCACCAGCCGGGCCAGCAGCGTGGGCGGGAAGTCGGGCCGGTCCTGGTGGTCGCCGAGCAGGACGGCGTCGCAGCTGCCGGCCAGCCGGCGGGCGGTGGCGGCCAGGGTGGCCGCGTCGGCGGCCGGGACGCTCAGGTCGGTCAGCACCAGCGGCACCTCGACCGGCCGCGTCGGCCCCGCGGGCCGGGGGACCGCCGGCATCGTCGTCAGGTCGACGAACACGCACCGGGAGGGCGCCATCTCGCAGCCGCCGTCGGCCCGGACGCCGCCGCAGGGCCCGTAGGCCATCCGCTTCGGGCAGCTCACCTGCTCGGCGGCGAGGGTCCCCACCAGCTCCATCGGGTCAGCCTTCCACGCACGTCCTGAGAATCGTCCCCAGCGGGACCGACAGGGCCCCGATGGGCTCCCTCCGGCCATCTGGGGACGGTTTCCCAGGGCGTGCGCCCGCAGACTCAGGCGGAGCGGCGCTGGACCACCGCGATGCCGGCGAGCACCAGCAGCCCGCCGAGCAGCTGGGAGCCGGACGGCTGCTGGCCGAGCAGGACCACGGCGAAGGCCACGGCGAAGATCACCTCGGCGAGCGAGACGAACGAGGCCACCGAGCTGCCCAGCCGCCGGACGGCCACGATCCCCGTCAGGTAGGCCAGCACCGCGGTGATGCCGACCAGCAGCAGCGCGGGCACCCACCAGCCGACCCTGGCGCCGGCGAGCACGGTGGTCCCGGTCCGGGTGACCAGCGGCAGCGCGCCGGTGGCGCCCACGCCGAGGATCAGCAGCCCGCCGACCCCCGCGCCGACCGTGGTCATCAGCAGCGGCGCCACCGGGGCGGTGCTGCCGCCGCCCTCGGCGAGCACGAAGTAGGCGCACAGGCAGAGCGCCGCGCCCAGCCCCCACAGCACCCCGACGGGGTCCAGGGTCACCCCGCTGCGCAGGTCGAGGACGAACACCAGGCCCAGCAGGGCGAGCCCGGCCCCCACGAACACCGAGGCCGCCGGCCGCTGCCGGCTCCGGGACCACTGCCAGAAGATCAGCAGCACGGGTGCGAGGTACTCCAGCAGCAGGGCCACCCCGACCGAGAGGTACTGCACGGCGCTGAAGTAGCAGAGCTGGGCCAGCGCGACCGCGACCACCCCGTAGGCGACCAGCCGGCCCCACTGGCGCCCGGTCGGCCGGGCCATCCGGCGCAGCAGCAGCAGGCAGGGCACCAGCAGCACGGCGAACGCGCCGATGATCCGGACGGCGACCACCCCGGCCGGGCTCCAGCCCAGGTCCAGCAGCGAGCGGGCCAGCGAGCCGGAGAGCCCGAACGAGGCGGCGGAGAGGACGGCGACGGCCAGCCCGGCGCCGTACCCGGAGCCGGGGGTCCGTCGCCCGGGGAGCCGGTCGCGTCCGAGGGCGCCGGCCGCGGTGGGCAGGGTGGTGGCGGTCGGTCGAGTGGTGCTCATCGGGGGGCTCCCGTCGCAGGTCGGTGCGTCCATCCGGAGTGGCCGCACCGGGATCCGCAGCGCTGCGTCCTCGGTGTCACGACCAATGCGTGGTTACACTCGTGACCCTAGGGCGAGCACCTGTCAGGAGTCAACATGCTTGTCACCCATGACACCGAGATCGCGCTCAGCGAGGCCGCCGCGCTGGTCAACACCCTCGGCGACGACGGCGACAGCCTCGACGACCGGGCCGGCCTCGACGCGTTCCTGGCGCGCCACCCCTTCTCCGGGCGGGTGGCCGGCGACGAGGAGGAGCTGCGGGCGGTGCGCCGGCTGCGGGAGCGGCTGCGGACCTTCTGGACGGCGACCGAGCGCGACGAGGTGGCCGGGCTGGTGAACGCGCTGCTCGCGGACTGCGCGACCTCGCCCTACCTGAGCCGGCACGACGCGTTCGACTGGCACCTGCACGTCACCCGGCCGGACGCGCCGCTCGCGGACCGGATCGGCGCCGAGGCGGCGATGGGGTTCCTCGACCTGGTCCGCGACGACGACCTCGGCCGGCTGCGGGTGTGCGCGGCCGAGGACTGCAGCGACGTCCTGGTCGACCTCTCCCGCAACAAGTCCAAGCGCTACTGCGACACCGGCAACTGCGGGAACCGGGCCAACGTGGCCGCCTACCGTGCCCGCCGCCGGACCGGCGCGTGACCCCCGGACCGGCCGCCCGGGCCGCCGTGCCGCCGTTCGCGGTGATGAGCATCCTCGGCCGGGTCGCCGACCTGCGGGCGGCGGGCCGCGACGTCATCTCGCTGTGCGCCGGCGAGCCCAGCTCCGGGGCGCCCGCCGACGTCCGCCGGGCGATGGCCGCGCTGATGAGCGGCTCAGTCCCGCTCGGCTACACCGAGACGATCGGAGTCCGGCCGCTGCGCGAGGCGCTCGTCGGGCACTACGAGCGCTGGTACGGCCTGACGCTCGACCCGGCCTCGGTGGCGGTGACCACCGGCTCGTCCGGGGCCTTCACCCTGGCCTTCCTGGCCGCCTTCGACCCGGGCGACCGGGTGGCGCTGGCCCGGCCGGGCTACCCCGCGTACCGCAACATCCTGACCGCGCTGGGCTGCACCGTCGTCGAGCTCGACTGCGGGCCCGAGCAGGGCTTCCGCCCCGACGTGGCCCTGCTGGAGCAGGCGCACGCCGAAGCCCCGCTGGCCGGGCTGGTGCTGGCCTCGCCGGCCAACCCGACCGGGACCATGCTCGCCCCCGACCAGCTGGCGGCCCTGGCCGCCTGGTGCCGCGACGCCGGCGTCCGGCTGGTCAGCGACGAGATCTACCACGGCATCACCAGCGGTGCCGGGGTCGGCGCGTGCGCCTGGGCCTACGACCGCAGCTCCGTGGTGGTGTCCTCGTTCTCCAAGTACTGGGGGATGACGGGCTGGCGGCTCGGCTGGTGCCTGGTGCCCGACGACCTGCTGGCCCCCTTCGACGCGCTGGCCGGCAACTTCGCCCTGTGCGCGCCGGTCCCCGCGCAGCACGCCGCGCTGGCCGCGTTCACCGAGGCCTCCTACGCCGAGGCGGCGGCGGCGGTGACGACCTTCGACGAGGCCCGACGGGTGCTGCTGGACGCGCTCCCCGGCCTCGGCTGGGGTGCGGTCGCGCCCGCCGACGGCGCCTTCTACGTCTACGCCGAGCTGGGCGACGCCCTCGCCCCGTACCCCGACTCGGTGGCCTGGTGCGCGGCCCTGCTGGAGGCCGAGGGCGTGGCGCTGACCCCCGGCACCGACTTCGACGGCCTCCACGGCGGGACGGCCGTCCGGATCTCCCTGGCCGCCGGACCGGCGGCCGTCGCCGCCGCCGTCGGACGCATCCGGCGGTTCCAGCAGCGCTGACCCCGCCCGCACCTGCTGCGTCGGCGGCGCTCGGGACAGCCACAGCTCCAGTTGCTCGCCGGTGAGTACTCGTGCGAGAGTAGTCCGGTGTCGTCCATCCGCCTGTTCATCCTCGACGCCCTGGCCCGGCACGGGGAGATGCACGGCCACCAGCTGCGGCTGCTGGCCGAGCAGGAGCGGGTGCACCTGTGGACCGACATCTCCGTCGGTGCGCTCTACGGCGCGATCAAGCGGCTGGCGGCCGAGGGGCTGCTGGCCGAGGTGCGCACCGAGCGCGAGGGCAGCTACCCCGAGCGCCAGGTCTATAGCATCACCAACGCCGGCCGGGCCTCGCTGACCGGGCTGCAGCAGGCCGCGCTGGAGCAGGTGGCCTTCAGGCCCGACCCGTTCGACCTGGCTCTGTGCCGTCCCGACCCGCACCGGCTCGACGAGCTCGGCGCCGCGGTCGGCCGTCGGCTGGACACCCTGACCACCCTGCTGGCGGAGGTCGAGCGCGCCAACGAGCGCGCCCGCCCCCACCTCTCCCTCGGCGAGACGCACGCCCTGCTGCACCGCGAGCACCGGCTGCGCGCCGAGATCGAGTGGCACCGGGGCCTGGTCGCCGCACTGCCCGACGTCGTCGCCGACGAACGGTCCCGGGCGCTGACGCCCGACCCCCTGCCCACCGCCCTGCACCCCGAGGACGCCCGATGACCTCTCCGTCCCAGACCTCGCCCGCCGACGGCGGGCCGCTCTCGGAGGCGCCCGGCCACCGGGCCGACCGCTCCGACAGCCCCGCGCCCCGCCGGGCCGCACCCGGCCCCTTCGCCGCCGGACCCGACGGTTCGGTGCCCCGCCGCTCCTGGCAGGCGCTGGTCGTGCTGCTCGTCGGCATGTGCATCGCCCTGCTCGACACCACGATCGTGAACGTGGCCCTGCCGACCATCCGCACCAGCCTGGAGGCCTCCGAGGCCACCCTCTCCTGGATCATCTCCGGGTACGCGCTGGCCTTCGGCCTGGCCCTGATCCCGGCCGGCCGTGTCGGCGACCGGCTCGGCCACAAGTGGGTCTTCTTCACCGGCATCGCGCTGTTCACCCTGGCCAGCGCGGCCTGCGGGCTCGCGCAGTCCGACACCCAGCTGGTCATCTTCCGCGTGGTCCAGGGCCTGGCCGGCGGCACGTTCGTGCCCGCCGTCACCGCCTTCATCCAGCTGCTGTTCCCGGGCCGCGTCCGCGGCAAGGCGTTCGCGATCATGGGCGCCGTCATCGGTGTCTCCACCGCGCTCGGCCCGATCGTCGGCGGCCTGCTCATCCAGGCGTTCGGCGAGGAGCAGGGCTGGCGCCTGGTGTTCGGGGTCAACCTGCCCATCGGCGTGCTCACCCTGGTCGCGGCCGCCCTGCTGCTGCCGGCCGCGCACGAGACCGGCACCGCGGCGAGGGCCGGGATCGACGGGGTCGGCCTGGTGCTGCTGAGCGCCGGGCTGGTCGGCGTCCTGGTCCCGCTGATCGAGGGGCAGGACCGCGGCTGGCCGCTGTGGACCTACCTGACCCTGGCGGCCGGCGTGCTGGTGCTGGTCCTGTTCGCCGCCTGGGAGGTGGCCTGCACCAGGCGCGGCCGCAGCCCGCTGGTCCCGCCGCACCTGTTCCGGCACGCGTCGTTCACCGGCGGTGTGGTGCTGGCGCTGGTCTACTTCGCGGCCTTCACCAGCATCTTCTTCACCATCTCGCTGCTGTGGCAGTCCGGCCTGGGCCACACCGCCCTGGAGTCGGGTCTGGTCTCCATCCCGTTCGCCATCGGCAGCATCATCGCCTCCGCCCAGAGCAACCAGCTGAGCCAGAAGCTCGGCCGCAACGTGCTGGTGATCGGCACGGCGCTGGTCACCGTCGGGCTGGTCTGGGTGTGGCTGGTGCTGCGCTCGGCCACGCCGGAGAGCCTGTCGCACTGGGACCTGCTGGTGCCGCTGTTCATCGCCGGCCTGGGCAACGGGGCCTTCATCGCCCCCAACGCGCAGTTCATCATCGCCACTGTCGACCGCGAGGAGGCCGGCGCCGCCAGCGGTGTGGTCTCCACGGTGCAGCGCGTCGGCAGTGCCGTGGGCATCGCCATCATCGGCAGCGTGCTGTTCGGCTCGCTGGTGATCAGCGGCCCGGACACCGTCGCCTCCGGCTTCATCACCGCCGCCGCGGACGCCCTGGCCGTCAGCGCCGCCTTCAGCGTGGCTGCCCTGCTGCTGGTGTTCGTCCTGCCGAAGCGCACCGCGGTCGGCGGTCCGCCGGTCCCCCCGAGCGAGTGAGCGGGGCGCAGCCCTCGCCCTTCCGGGGGACCACCTGCTCGTCCCGCTGAGCACCGTCCGACCGCCCGTCCCCGTGCCCCGTCAGCCCGACGGTGTCCACGGTGGACGGGCGGTCGTTGCGTCGGGGGCCATTCGTGAGGATGCTTGCCTCTGTCCGGCGGGGGACGGTATCCGTCTGGCCGGGGGCCGGAGTCATGCCTCAGCCCCCGGAGGACTCTCGACGTGTCTGCCCCCGCCCTGCCCGCGCCCCCGGCGATGCTGCCCGGCAGTCCGCTGCTACCGCCCGAGGCCGCCGGCGACGACCGGTTGCCCGAGCTCGCCGGCTGCTCGCTGGCCCAGCTGTTCGAACGCGTGCAGCACGGGGACGAGGCCGCCTTCGCCGAGCTCTACCGGCAGACCCGACGTCGGCTGCACGCCGTCGTGCACCAGGTCCTCCGCTCCCCCGACCTCACCGAGGACGTCGTCCAGGAGACCTACGGCCACATCTGGGCCCACCGCCACCAGTTCCGGCCCGAGCTCGGGTCGGTGCTGGGCTGGATGAGCACCATCGCCCGTCGCCGGGCCATCGACCGGGTGCGGGCGCTGGTGCGCACCCGGAGCCTCGAGACCCGCTACGCCGACAGCTCGGCCACCTCCGCCGAGACCGACCACCAGACCCGCGTCGTCGACGCCGTGCACGCCACCGCCGTGACCAGCCACGCCCTCACCACCTTGACCCCCACCCAGCGGGAGGCGCTGCTGCTGACCTACTGGGGCGGCCGGACCGCCGCCGAGGCGGCGCAGCTGCTGGGCATCCCCCTCCCCACCCTGAAGAGCCGCATCCACTCGGCCACCAGCCGGCTCCGCCGGCTCCTGGACCCCCACCGACCCGCCCAGACCGACGACTCACGCACCGCCGCACCCGGCACGCTGCCTCTGGCCACGACCGGTTCGAGGGTGCTGCCACCCCTCCCGCTGGGCCTGCCCCTCACGGCGTCCTCGCTGGTGGTGCCAGCCGGCTGAGGGCGGCGAGCCGGGTGCAGCGGCAGGGGCACCGCGCAGGTGGACCGTGACCGGCGCGAGGTCGAGCAGCAGGACGCCGGACAGGTAGGTGCACAGCAGGGTCTGCCGGGAGTCGGCGACCGTGGAGCGCGACCCGAGCTCGCGGCCGGCCCGGCGCTGCCCGTGGGACAGCAGCGGCATCACCGCGAGGCTGACCGCCGCCAGCACCAGCCCGGTCGTGGGGTGCCCGGCCTCGTCGCGGCCGAGGAGTGAGCGGACGGCGTCGGCGGTGACGACGGCCGCCAGCCCGAAGAGGGAGAACGCGATCACCCGCAGCGCCACCTTCTCCCTGGCCTCGGGGTCACGGCCGGCGAACTGCCAGGCCACGGCGGCCGCGGAAGCCACCTCGACCACCGAGCCCAGCCCGAAGCCGACCAGCGCACTGGAGGACGCCGCGGTGCCCGCGGCGAGCGCCACGACGGCTTCCACCACGTTGCAGGTGATGGTGGCGGCCACGAACCAGCGGACCCGTCGCGCCAGCACGGCACGTCGCGTCGGCGACGGGCTCGACGTCACGGTCGCCGTCGTGGTCACCGGGACGCCACCGCCGGCGGAGCGGTGGCCCTCGCGTCGGTCGCCCCGCCGCAGCAGTGCGGGTCGACGACCAGCACCAGCTCGAGCACGTCGGCCAGCGCGTGCGCGAGGCGTGGGTCGGCCAGCTCGTAGCGGGTGCGGCGGCCCTCGGGGACGGGGACGACGAGGCCGCAGCCACGGAGGCAGGCCAGGTGGTTCGACATGGACTGACGGGTGACGCCGACGAGGTCGGCGAGGGCGGCGGGGTGCGCCGGGGTGCGCCGGGCCCTCACGCAGCGTCAGCAGGATCCGGGTCCGGGTGGGATCGGACAGGGCGTGGCCGAACCGGGCCAACGCGTCGACCGGGGTCGAGAGCAGCACGCGGCCACGGTCCACCGCCGGCTGTACCAAGAGGGCTCTGCTGAGGACGGGGACCCAGGAGTGCAGAGGAGCGTGCAGCGCACCTCGCTGTACCAGTGGAACCGAACCGGCCGTAGCAACGGAAACGACGAGGGCGCCCGGCTGCTACCGTGGCGCGGTGGTCGACCCCGACGTGCCCGCCGACCGCTCGTCGCTGCGGGCGGCGATCACCACCGCTGCCGCTGAGCTGCTGGACGAGGGCGGGGCCCGGGCCGTCACCACCCGCTCGGTCGCGGAACGTGCCGGTGTCCAGGCGCCGACCATCTACCGCCTGTTCGGGGACAAGGACGGCCTGGTCCGGGCGGTCGCCGAGGCGATGATGACGTCCTACGTCACGTCGAAGCAGGAGGCGCCCGACGAGGGCCTGGCCCCGGCCGAGGCGCTCCGGCGGGGGTGGGACCGCCACGTCGGTTTCGGGCTGAGCCACCCCGGCCTGTACGCGCTGCTGAGCACGTCCGGGGCAGAGGAGCTCTCGCCGGTGCTGGTCGCCGGCATCGACGTCCTCCGCGGTCTGGTGCGGGCGCTGGCCGCGGTCGGCGAGCTGGTGGTCGAGGAGGACCGCGCGGTCCAGATGCTGCACGCCGCCGGCAGCGGGGCGGTGGCGGCGCTCCTCGAGCAGCCGCCCGCTCGACGCGACCCCGGGCTCTCCGCCGCCCTGTTCGACGCCGTGCTGGCCGCGATCAGCAGCGGCCACGGCGCCGGGACCGGTCCGGACCGGGGCGTCCGTGCCCAGACCCTCCAGTTCCGCACCGTCGTCGACGAGCTGCCGGCGCTCTCGGCCGCGGAGAAGAGCCTGCTGGGGGAGTGGCTGTCCCGGGCGGCCGGCCACCCTCCCCAGGACCAGAGCTGACCTCGCGGCGCGGGGGTGCCGTGGCTCAGAAGGCGTGGGCCAGGAGGTCGGCGAGCAGCTCGTCGGCGTCCACCTCCAGCCCCCGGGCGCGGAACCAGGTGGCGACGTTGCGGCAGTCCCGGGCCAGGAACTCCACGCCCTGGGGGTTGGCCACCACGTCGACCGCCTGCGGCAGGTCGATCAGCACCAGCCGCTCCTCGGTGGCCAGCAGGTTGAACGGGGACAGGTCGCCGTGGGCCAGCCCGAGACCGGCCATCACCCGCATCGCCGCGGTCAGCTGGTCCCAGTAGCGCTGCAGCAGCTCCGGGCCGGGCCGGCACTGGGCCAGCCGCGGGGCGCCCGAGCCGTCCTCGAGCGTGACCAGCTCCATCAAGATCTCTACCCCGTCCAGCTGGACGGGGTAGGGGACGGGCAGGCCGACGAGCCAGAGGCGGGTCAGGTGGTCGAACTCGGCGGCGGCCCACTGCCCGGCCTGGACGGTGCGGCCCCAGGCCGTGCCTTTGGCCGCGGCCCGGCGGTCGCGGCTCCGCCGGATCCGCCGGCCCTCGGTGTAGCCGGCGTCGCGGTGGAAGAGGCGGTGGTCGAGGCCCCGGTAGCGCTTCGCCGCCAGCACCACACCGCACCCCTCCTCCTCGTCGCGGCCCGGGACGGCGCGCTCGAGCAGGAAGACGTCGGCCTCTTTGCCGGTCTTGAGGATGCCCAGCTCGGTGTCCACCGCCGCGTCGGAGGTGACCACCCAGGGTGGGAGCGGCTCGGGGCCGGCGAGGACGCCGATCTCGTCCCAGGTGGACCAGCGCTGGCCGGGACCGAGGTCGTCGGTCTCGACGTAGGTGAAGTCGGGGAGGTCGGTGAAGTCGGGGAGGTCGGGGGAGCCGGTGGCGGGCGCCGGCGGGTCAGCGGAGGTGCGGTGACCGGCGGTGGGGACGTCGTGCGGTTCGGGCATGGTGGGGCTGTGCTCCTGAGCGGGAGGGATGGGTCATGGGCGACCCGGGGACCGTGATGGACACGTCGCCACCTCCTCGTACTCGAGCTCAGCCGCACGCTGCGGCCGGACGGCACCACTGAACGCCCCAACAACTAGGAGGGGCAAGCGGTTTTCCGCTGCTCCGCGGCCCGGCGGTACGTTGCGGGTCCCAGCCGAGGAGGAGATGCTCGTGAGCGACGGACCCGACGACCGGACCCAGCCGCCCGCCACCGGGGTCGCGCCGGCGGTGCTCCCGGTCCGCGACGACGCCGAGCTGGTCCAGCTCCTCACCCCCGAGGGCGAGCGGCGCACCCACCCCGACTACGCGTTCGCGGGCAGCGACGAGGACGTCCGGGGCTTCTACCGCGACATGCTGCTCAGCCGCCGGGTGGACGCCGAGGCCACCGCGCTGCAGCGGCAGGGCGAGCTGGGCATCTGGGCGTCCAGCCTCGGCCAGGAGGCGGCGCAGGTCGGCTCCGGCCGGGCCCTGCTGACCCAGGACTTCGTCTTCCCGACCTACCGCGAGCACGGCGTGGCCTGGACGCGCGGGGTCGACCCGCTGCGGCTGCTGGCCATGTTCCGCGGGGTCGACCACGGCACCTGGGACGCCCTGGAGACCCGCTTCGGGCCGTACGCGATCATCATCGGCGCGCAGGCCCTGCACGCCACCGGCTACGCCATGGGCATCGAGCGCGACGGGCTGGTCGGCACCGGCGACCCGGCCCGCGACACCGCGGTGGTCGGCTACTTCGGCGACGGGGCGACCAGCCAGGGCGACGTCAACGAGGCGTTCATCTTCGCCAGCTCCTACAACGCCCCCGTGGTCTTCTTCTGCCAGAACAACCAGTGGGCGATCTCGGAGCCGAGCGAGCGCCAGTCGCGGATCCCGCTCTACAAGCGGGCCTCCGGCTTCGGGTTCCCCGGCGTCCGGGTGGACGGCAACGACGTGCTGGCCGTGCACGCGGTGACCACCGCGGCGCTGGAGCGGGCCCGGTCGGGCAACGGGCCCACCCTCATCGAGGCGTACACCTACCGGATGGGTGCGCACACCACCTCCGACGACCCCAGCAAGTACCGGCTGGCCGACGAGCTGGAGCACTGGCGCCTGAAGGACCCGATCGCCCGGGTCCGGGCGTACCTGGAGGCGGGCGGGCTGGCCGACGAGGCCTTCTTCACCGGCCTGGAGGCCGAGGCGGACGCCCTGGCCACGAAGCTGCGGGCCGACTGCCTGGCCCTGCCCGAGCCGACGCTGGCCGAGACCTTCGACTGGGTCTACGCCGAGCAGACGCCCTACCTGCAGGCCCAGCAGGCCGCGTACACCGAGTACGCCGCCACGTTCGAGGACGAGGCGACCGCGCTCGAGGGGACGGGAGGAGCCCGATGACCAGGCTGACCATGGCCAAGGCGCTGAACGCGGGCCTGCGGCGGGCGCTCGAGGCCGACCCGAAGGTCGTCCTCGCCGGCGAGGACATCGGCAAGCTCGGCGGGGTCTTCCGGGTCACCGAGGGGCTGCAGAAGGACTTCGGCGAGGACCGGGTGATCGACTCCCCGCTGGCCGAGTCCGCGATCGTGGGCACCGCGGTCGGGATGGCCATGCGCGGCTACCGGCCGGTCTGCGAGATCCAGTTCGACGGCTTCGTCTACCCGGCCTTCGACCAGATCGTCAGCCAGGTGGCCAAGCTGCGCTACCGGACCCGCGGCGCCGTGGCGATGCCGATGGTCATCCGCATCCCCTACGGCGGTGGCATCGGCGCGGTGGAGCACCACAGCGAGTCGCCCGAGGCCTACTTCGCGCACACCCCGGGCCTCAAGGTCGTCACCTGCTCCAACCCGGTCGACGCCTACTGGATGATGCAGCAGGCCATCGCCTCCGACGACCCGGTGATCTTCCTGGAGCCCAAGCGGCGCTACCACGAGAAGGGCGAGGTGGACGAGTCCGCGACCCCGGTGCCGCTGCACCAGGCGGCGGTGGTGCGCCCCGGCCGCGACGTCACCGTCCTCGCGTACGGTCCGATGGTGAAGACCTGCCTGGACGCCGCCACGGCCGCCGCCGACGAGGGTCGCGACCTCGAGGTCATCGACCTGCGCTCGCTGTCCCCGCTGGACATGGCCGTGGTCGCGGAGTCCGCCCAGCGCACCGGCCGGGTGGTCGTGGTGCACGAGGCGCCGCTCAACCTGGGCCTGGGCGCCGAGCTGGCGGCCCGGGTCACCGAGCAGTGCTTCTACTCCCTCGAGGCCCCGGTCCTGCGGGTCGGCGGGTTCGACACCCCGTACCCGCCGAGCAAGATCGAGGACGGGTACCTGCCCGACCTCGACCGCGTGCTCGACATGGTCGACCGCTCCCTGGCGTACTGAGAAAGCTGACCCGTGGCCATCCGTGAGTTCCGCCTGCCCGATCCCGGCGAGGGCCTGGTCGAGGCCGACATCGTGACCTGGCGGGTCGCTGTCGGCGACACCGTCAAGGTCAACGACATCCTGCTGGAGATCGAGACCAGCAAGTCCCTGGTCGAGCTGCCCAGCCCGTACGCGGGCACGGTCAGCGCCCTGCTGGTGGACGAGGGGCAGACCGCCGACGTGGGCGCCCCGATCATCGCCATCGACGACGGCACGGCGCCGGCGGGCCCGCCGAGCGTGCCGGACGTGGTGGAGCCGGCCGAGTCCCGCCCGGCCGCGCCTGCCCCGACCGCCCCTGCCTCGACCGCTCCTGCTCCGGCCGCTCCTGGCGCGAGCGCGGTGGACGGCTCGCCCGCCCGGGTGCCCAACCTGGTCGGCTACGGGCCCCGGACCGGTGAGACCCGGCGACGGGCGCGCAAGGCCACCGCGGACGCCGGCGGGCAGCAGGCGCACGAC
>Ga0210040_10002858_pt1 | contig 23929 bp, 20 predicted proteins | sample CryGeyCG12114_NA_FD_185462 | JGI IMG/M metagenome (GOLD analysis project Ga0210040, IMG submission 185462) | Groundwater microbial communities from aquifer - Crystal Geyser CG19_WC_8/21/14_NA (SPAdes) (version 2) | ecosystem: Environmental > Aquatic > Deep subsurface > Groundwater | place: USA... | reverse complement strand
TGGGAGATGTGCTCGCTCATGCGACCTAGCCTGAACAAAAAAGGCCGGAGCGCAAGCTCCGGCCAAGGGGGAGGGGTTGTGAGGCGATAAGCCTCAATAAGTCAGGCGGGCGGTGACGCTGATCCGGCGATCGTTCAGCACCGATGACTGCGGCCGGCTCGCCACACCGTAATAGGTGCGGTTCTCGGTGTTGGTCAGGTTGGTACCGTCCACCGTCATCGCGAAGTGAGGTGCGATGGTGTAGGTGATCGACGCGTCCAGCTGGCCACGCGCATCGTTGAAGATCGGCAGGTTGCCCGACCCGTTGCCACGCGTGGTGACCACATACTTTGACCGCCAATTATAGGCGACGCGCGCCGACAGCGGGCCTTTGTCGTAGAAGCCGATCAGGTTGTAGCTGTACTTGGACAGCTGCTCTAACGGCACCGTCAGCTGGGCACCGGTGGTATCTTGCGCGTCGGGCGAGGGTGCCTTGCTGTCCACATAGGTGAAGTTCGCCTGGGTGCCGAAGCCCGACAGCCAGCCCGGCAGGAAGTCGAAGAAGGTGTTGCCGCCAACCTCGAAGCCCTTGATCTTGCCGTTATCGCCATTGACCGGCCGAGTGACCTGGTAGGTATAGCTGTTGGTGCCAAAATTGTAGGTCTCGGGCGTGGTGATGTTGGCGATGAAGCCGTCCACCTTCTTGTAGAAGCCCGCCGCATACACCGACGACGTCCGCGAGAAATAGTATTCGAGGCTGACGTCGGCCTGGTCGGCCGTCAACGGACGCAGGTTCGCGTTGCCGGTCGTGGCGGTGCGCTGGCCGTTGGTCGGGTTGTTTTCGTAGATCGTAATGTTCGGGTTCAGCTGGTCAAAGCCGGGCCGGGTCAACGCCTTGGACGCGGCAAGGCGCAGCTGCAGCTTGTTCGTGAAGTGGAAGGTGAGGTTCACGCTCGGCAGGAACTTGGTGTAGTTCGAGTCCACCGTCAGCGCGTTGTACACGATCGGGCCGTTGCCAAAGACCGGCTGGCCGGCCGCATCAACGCCCGTTTGGACCTGGGCTGACGAACCGATGAAGCCCGACGTATTCACCTTGGTCTTGATCGCCCGCACGCCGACGTTGCCGTCGATCGGCAGCGCACCGGAGGTGCCGAAGCGAACCACGCCATAGGCGGTGTAGGTCTTCTCACCCTGGGTGTTGCGGTCGCTTGGCACATAGCCGACGCCGTTCAGCAGCGCCTGCTGCTGCGAGGGATCAACAAAGGGTGCGAGCGCCTGACGAGTCGCGTCATAGTCGAGCACCACGTCGCGATTGAAGAACGTTACTCCCTCCGGCACGCCCTGGAAGCCGCGGTACAGGTCGCCGCGGAAAAGGCGGGTCTGGTACAGGTCGGGCGACAGCGCGCGGGTCAGCCCGTAATAGGCGTAGGTTGAGCTGTCCGTGACCGCCGAGCGGTCCGTGTATCGCACGCCTGCCGCGATCGATCGCAGGAAGCTGTTGTCGAACTTATAGTCGACATCCAGCCGGCCCGCATATTCGCTGCCCACCGAATGTTCGATATGGTCGAGATAGCCTGCACCCGATGCGTAGTTTGCCGGGTCGCCAACCAGTCCGTTGCCATTGGCCGGATTGTTGTCGGGCGTGACGATCATCGTCGGCACGCCGTCGCCAACGGTCGTGTTCAGGCGCTCGGCGGTTGAGGCGAGGATCACGATTGAGCGCTGCCCGTCGGTCGTGCCGCGGATGTACTGGAAGTCGCCGTTGACGGTCAGGCGGTCGGTCGGACGCCATTTTGCATTCAGCGAGTAGTCGCTGGTGACCGACTTGCGCTGTTCCATGCTGGTGTTCGCATTGGTCGGCACGTTGACGAACGTGCCGCTGCGGAAGTTGCCGTCGTTGTCATAGGTGAACGGTTGCGTGAAGTCGGGCGTGATCGGGTTGTCGCCGGTGTAGGCGAAGTAGCTGTAGTCGCCGTAGCGGAACTTATAGTCCGAGCGGATGTACTCGGCTGTCAGGTCCAGCGTGTCGGTCGGGCGCCACTGAAGCGCGGCATCGACGCCGAAGCGGCGACGGTCGCCCAGATACTGGCCGATGCCGACGCCATGCGACAGGTAGGTCGGCGTGCCCAAACGGTTCAGGCCCTGTGCGGTGGCATAGTCGGTCGGATTGGCTGGCGCACCATTAGCACCAAGGGTGTCATTGAGCAGGTAGAAGGGCTGGCTCGAAATCTGGTCCTGCCGAAATGCCGTCTGCTGATAGGCGAGGTCAACCAACAGGCCGATCTCACCGATGCCGGTGTCCCAGCGATCCGACAGCAGTAGGTTCGCCTGCGGCTTTGTGGTGTCGTACAGGTCGTAATAATTGGCGCTGCCGCTGGCTGACAGTTTGAACCCGTCGAAGTCGAACGGCTTGCGGGTGCGCAGGTTGACGAGGCCGCCGATGCCGCCCTCGATCAGGTTGGCCGCGGGATTCTTGTAGACGTCGACGCCAGCCAGAAGCTCGGAAGGAACGTCCTCCAGGCTCAGCGTGCGGCCGTTGTTCGCGGTGAACACGTCGCGGCCGTTGATCTCGGTGCGGACCTGGCTGAGGCCGCGGATGGCGATGGAGCTACCTTCGCCGAAGTTGCGCTGGATCTGGATACCGGTGATCCGCTGCAGGGCCTCTGCGACGTTGCGGTCGGGCAGCTTGCCGATGTCTTCCGCGACAATTGAGTCGACGATCTGGTCGGCGTTGCGCTTGATGCCCTGGGCGGAGCTTAGGCTGGCGCGGACGCCGGTCACGACCACGTCGCCGCCGCTCGCGTCGCTGTTGCCGCTGTTGGGATCAACAACGCCCTGGTCGCCGCTGGGCGCCGTGGTCGCGTTAACGGTGGAGGAGTCCTGCCCTTCAGGCGAGGGGGCCGGTGTCGGTGAGGGAGCCTGGGCCGGCGCGGTGCCGGTCTGATCCTGGGCAAGGCCCGGTGCCGCCCATCCTGCCATGAGCAACGCTGCCAGGGAGGCCGTCGCCTTCAGGCTGGCGCGCGAACTACGTGCTGCCGTTGAACCCGTCATCATCCTCGTCCTTCACCTCCGCTGAGCAGGACCAGCTGGAATAGCCACGTCCTTCGCCGGACATCTCCGTCGGCCTAGCCGCACTGGTGCCCGCCATGTTCATTAGCGCAAGAGCAACGCTATTCATATATGAATTTTAATCGCACCAGCGATTACGCTAGGCTGACGCAAACAGGCGGCAAGCCGCTGCCTGGGTTGTGATCAGAAGGTAATGACGCATGCGGTTCAGCGTGGTGGCGGTCGCGGCGCTCGCCCTATCGGCTTCCTCTCCAGCCAGGAAGGCCGACTCAGGTGCCGCGGCCGAACAGCGCGAGACTGCCGAGCCCGTCTTTCAAAACTCGCCCGAGCGGCGGGTCGTGGAGGAGCGTGACTGGGGGCAGTGGCTGGGACCATTCCGGGCGAAGCTGGTGCCCAGCCTGATGCAGGATTTCGGCGAGCGTTACCTGTATGCGGCGGCCGACCGTGCCCTGGGAGTGCCAAAGCCAGGGGAGCACCGCGTCGTTTTCCTGGGGGACTCGATTACCGACCGCTGGGACCTGCCGCGCTCCTTTCCGAATAGCCCTTATGTAAATCGGGGCATCGGCAGCCAGGTCACCGCGCAGATGATCCTGCGCTTTCACCAGGATGTGGTCGCACTAAGGCCCGCGGCCGTGGTGATCCTGGCCGGCATCAACGACGTCCAGGGCTTCTTGCAGCAGGAAACGCCCGAGCAGATCGAGGCTAACTGGGAAACCATGGCCGACCTTGCCGACCGCCACGGGATCAAGGTCGTGTTCGGGTCTATCCTGCCCGTCAACAACTACACGGAGTCGGCGCGCGATGTGCTGAAGGAGCGCGACCCTGCAACCCTGCGCGCGCTGAATGGCTGGTTGCGGAGATTCTGTCGCCAGCGCGGCTATGCTTATGCCGACTATTATTCCGTGCTGGTCGACGACAAGGGCCTGATGCAGCGGAACCTGACGACCGATGGCGTCCACCCTCTGCGCGCTGGTTATGCCCGCATGGCTCCGATCGCGCGTGCCGCAATCGCGCGCGCTTTGGCGACGCGCTAGGGCTGCGCCGCCAAGTCGAAAATCAGCGCAGCCGGCGTCCATTTCTCGCCGGCATTTGCCCAGGGAAGCGGTTGCTGGAAGTCGTCCATCAGGCGCTCCCACGCTTGAACGTCGGGGTCGGTCGCATCGCGGGCAGCTTTCGCCGCCGGGTCGAACCCGGCCGTGACGTCCAGGATCATCACCAGCCGCGGGCCGCTGCGAAAGATCTGCATGGCGGCGACGCCGGCCTGCCGGATGCTGGCGACCACCGCGGCGGGCACCTCGCCCGCCGCATGCCATCCTTCATAGCGCTGGATCAGGGCGGGGTCGTCCACCAGGTCGAGCATCAACACATGGCGAGTCACCTCAGTTGATCCAGCCGCCGTCGATGATGTGCGCCTGACCGGTCGTGAACGCGGCTTCGTCGCTGGCGAGGTACAGGGCGAGCGCGGCAATCTCCTCGGGTCGTCCCAGCCTGCCCATGGGCTGCCGCTGGGTGAAGTCGGCGCGCGCCTTGGCGTAATCGCCCGTGTCGTGCAGCCGCTGCTGAAGCGAGGGGGAGTCCACCGTGCCGGGGCAGATGGCGTTGCAGCGAACCCCTTGCGCCACGAAGTCGGCCGCCACCGCCTTGGTCAGCCCGATCACCGCAGCCTTGGTCGCGCCATAGGCGAAGCGGTTGGGGATGCCCTTTATCGAGCTTGCGATGGAGGAAACGTTGACGATGCTACCGCCGCCGCGCTCCAGCATCGCGGGCAGGTAGGCGCGGATGGTGCGGTACATGGCGGTCACGTTGATCTCATTTGAAAAGGCCCAGTCAGCCTCCTCGCAGTCGAGAATGGTGCCGTTGTGAACAAAGCCTGCCGCGTTGACGAGCACGTCCACGGGCCCCGTAGCGTTGGGCAAACCGGCCACGGCCGCGGCGTCGCGCACGTCGAGTGCCAGTGTCTCGCCGGCCAGTCCCGTCAGCTTGCCCGCATCGATATCGGTCGCGATCACGCGCGCGCCCTCCGCGGTAAACAATTCGGCGGTGGCCCGGCCAATGCCCTGGCCGGCGGCAGTGATCAGGGCGGTCTTTCCCGCCAGGCGTCCGCTCATGGTGCGGTCTCCATCTTAGACTGTGATTGTATGGCCCGGTGACAATCGTCCCAGAGCGTATCGGGAATGGCGCGAGCGGCCAGGCACATGGTCGCCTTGACCTGATCGGGACCGACCAGGCCAGGAATGACGCTCGCCACGGCCGGCGCGCGCTTCGGGAATTGCAGCGCGGCGGCGGCGAGAGGCACGCCATAACCGTCGCAAACTTCCTCCAGCCGGGCGACGCGGGCGATCACCTCGGGCGGGGGCGGGGCATAGTTGAAGTGGCTGGCGGCGGCGCGCGCGCTCCCTTCGACCAGGATGCCGCTATTGTAAGGGCCGCCGATCACGATCCGGGTTCCCAGCCGCTCGCATCGTTCGAGCAGGGGCGCCGCCTCATCCTGCTCGAGCAAGGTGTAGCGGCCCGCCAGCAGGATGACGTCTAGCTCGACTCGGTCGAGCAGTTCCTGGCAGATCGCGACTTCGTTGACACCGATACCGATCGCGCCAACCGTACCCTCGTCACGCAGGCGCCGCAGGGCACGGTACCCGCCATCGAGAAAATCGCGAAGGTGTCGCGCCGCCTGCTCGCCATGGGTGGCCGTGCCCAGGTCATGCGCGAACAGGATGTCGATCCAGTCGCGGCCCAGCCGGGCGAGGCTAGCCTCATGACTGCGCAGCACGCCGTCATGCGTGTAGTCGAACACGGGCTCCAGCGGCGGCGCGCCCACAAAGCCGTGCCGCTCGACCGCATCGCTGTTGGTGGGCGCGAGCAGGCGCCCGACCTTGGTCGACACGATTGCGTGCTGGGCCGGATCGTGCCGGGCGAGCGCGCGACCAAGTCGTTCCTCGGCAAGCCCGAAACCGTAATGCGGGGCCACGTCGAAATAGGAGATGCCGTCGGCAAGCGCGGCCGCAACCGTTTCGTCGGCCTGCTGGCCATCGACGGACCGGTACAGATTGCCGATGCCGGCACAGCCCATGCCGAGTGGAGGAAGCTTTATCATCGGGTCAGGCCGTAGGTCGCACGCGCCGTGCCGCCGAACACCGCGTCGTGCAGGGAAGGCGGAACGAGCCGGCGGGCCTGCTCCAGCCATCCCGCATAGTTGCCGGCGAGGGTGAGGACGGGCCAGTCGCTACCCCACATCAACCGGTCGGGGCCGAACAGGTCGACCAGGACCGATGCGATCGGCTCGACCGCGTCGGCGGGCATGTCAGGCGAGAGCTCCGTCAGCAGGCCCGACAACTTGCAGCGTAGCCGAGGACGCGCGGCGATCGCGGTCAGATCGCGGCGCCAATCATCCAGGGCGCGCGGATCAGGCTTTCCGGCGTGGTCGACGACAATGGCCAGTTCCGGATGACGTGCGGCCAGGCGGTCGAGGCTGGAAAGGTGGGCCGGGCGGATCAGGGCTTCGAGGACCAGCCCGGCCTGCTCCATCGCAGTCCAGGCAGGTTCCAGCACCGGATGGTCGTACCAATCTGGCGCGAGACCCTGCACCATAGGGCGCAGACCGCGGAGCCGCGGATGCCTGGCCAGTCGCGCGATGGCCTGCGGGGCGTCCGGCGCCTCCAAGTCCGTCCAGCCGACGACGGCAAGGACGGCCGGGTCGCGATCGGCCAACTGGAGCAGCCAAGCGGTATCTGCCGGATCTTCCTGGGTCTGGACCAGGATGAGACCCTCGATGGCCGCCGGCGCTGTTTCCTCACGCCACTCGTCCAGCGAGAAATCGCGGTGAATCGCGCTCAGCGACGGCGGCGGCCAGGTGCAGCCATTCTCACCGATCCGCCAGACATGGACGTGCGCGTCGATCACGCTCGCCGCCGCTCCGCCAGTATTGCAAAGCCGAGCACGACCGCGAAACAGATGGCCGGCACGATCATCGCGACGACGATCGACCCGGCGCGATCCGACACCAGCCCCATGACGGCGGGGAACACGGCGCCCCCGACGATCGCCATCACCAGCAATGCGGCGGCCGATTTGGTGCGTGCGCCCAGGCCCTCGACAGTCTCGGCGAAGATGGTCGGGTACATAATCGACATGAAGAAGCTAGAAGCGACCAGCGCCACGATGCCGATCCCGCCGCCGACCACGGCCGCGACCAGCCCGCAGAGCAGGCCCACTCCGGCAAACCCGGCCAGCAGCCGCGTGGGGGAGCAGCGGGTCATCAGCGCGGTGCCGGCAAAACGGCCTACCATGAACAACACCAGCGATGCGGTCAGATAATCCGCCCCAGTGCGTTCATTGGTGCCGGGCACGGCCACTTCGCTGTAGCGGATAAGGAAGCTCCAGATGCCGACCTGCGCACCGACATAAAAGAATTGCGCGACCACGCCGGCCACCACGCGGGAGTTGCGCAACACGGCCGCGAAGTCGGACGCGGCGCCGACGCCCTCCTCCACGTCGTGCTCGGTGGCAACAGCGGGGAAGGGCGTTACCCGGATCAGCAGGGCCCAGACCAGCACCGCGAGACCGATCACCAGATACGGGCCCTGTACCGCGGCCGCCTCCGCTGCGCGGCTGGCCGCTGTGGTCACCGGGGCGGCGTCACCCGACAGGATGAACGTGCGCCCGATCAGCACGCCGGTGATCGATCCGAGTGGATTGAACGCCTGTGCCAGGTTCAGCCGACGCGCGGCCGTGTCTTCGCTGCCAAGTCGCGCCACCAGCGGGTTGGCGGAGGTTTCCAGGAACCCGAGCCCGCTCGCGATCACGAACAACGCCAGCAGAAAGGCAGGGTAGCTCTGCCACGCCGCGGCCGGCAGGAACATCAATGCGCCCGCCGCATAGAGCAACAGCCCGAGCAGCACCGCGGCGCGATAGCCGAAGCGCCGCATGATCAAAGCCGCCGGAATCGCGAGACAGAAATAGCCGAGGTAAAAGGAAGACTGAACCAGCCCCGCGCCAAAGTCGCTGAGCGTGAACAGCTTCTTGAAGTGCGCGATCAGCACGTCGTTTAGGTTGTTGGCGACGCCCCAAAGGAAGAACAGCGCAACAACCAGGACCAGCGGCGCGCGCCGCACGGCCATTTGTCCGGTCATGCGATACCCCGGCCGTCGATGCGCACCACGGGCACGAAGCCGCCCGGTGCGCGCCCGTTCAGCGACAGGTGCAGCCCGCGCGCGTCCTGCTGGTGCGATACTGGCCCACCGCCCAGCAACGTGACCCGCTCCACCACGCCTCCATCTGCGCGCTGCCCGAGAGCGGCGATCGTGGCGTCACCCGAGGGCGGCTTCAGGAAAAGCGCGTATAGCGCGCCGGCCCTGGTCGTGAACCGCACGTCATCCGCCGTGAATGGCTTGGCGGCCTGTTCGTTCTGCATGCCGGCGACGGGCTTGGTCGGGCCCTCGCCATAGATGCGCCACGGCCGCGACGCGAAGATCGCCTCGCCGTTGATCCCCATCCAGCGCTCCATCCCGTCCAGGATCTTCTCCTCTTCGCTGTCGAGCGCGCCATGGCCCGGCATCGGGATGGAGAGAAGCAGGTTGCCGTTCTTGGACACCACGTCCGCCAGACGCTGGATGACGTCCTCGGCCGTCTTGTAGCTGCGGTCCTTCAGCCGAGCGACATTGTAGAACCAGTCGCCGATGCAAGTGTCGGTCTGCCACGGTTCGGCGCGCAACCGGTCGCTGAAGCCCCGTTCCACATCCTCAACGATGCCGCCCAGTTCATGCGGTTGCAGCTTTTTGCCGGTCAGTACCACGTCCACCTTGCCGTGCCACTGGATGGAACGGTTGTAGTAATCGGCTGCGGCTTCCAACCCGACGGGGCCAAACGGCAGGCCGGTATCGTCCATGTAGCACAGGTCAGGCTTGTACTTCGCCATCAGGTCCGCCTGGCGTAGCAGCCAGGTCCTGACATAGGCCGCATCGCCGGGCGGCGGCGTTTCAATCCACTGCCCGTCATGGGCATCATGCCAGGCGTTCATCGCCTCGACCGAGTTGATCCCGTCGGGCACGACCATGTGGCGGCCTGTGTAGAGCTGCTGCGGATCGAGCCCGTTCCACCACTGACCGCGCCCGCCGGCACGGTTCAGGCGATAGGCATCGTAGCGGACACCCGCCTTGGGACCGACCGGGTCATAGCCATAGGCGGGCTGATACCAGTGCCAGCTATGGGCGGAGTGGTTGGACACCCCGAACTTCAGCCCCGCCCGCCGCGCCGCGCGCTCCCAGATGCCGACCACGTCGCGCTTCGGTCCGACCCGCAGCGAGTTCCACGCGTGGTAGCGACTGTCATAACAGTCGAGATTGTCGTGATGGTTGGCGAGGGCCATGAAATACTTGGCCCCGACCCGCTTGTAGCGGGCGATCAGCGCCGCCGGCTCCCAGCGCTCGCCGCGCCACAGGTTCTGGATGTCCTTCATCCCGAACACCGATGGGTGGCCGTAAGTGCGGACATGGTGTTCGTACATGGGGTGGCCCTGCATGTACATGAACCGGCCATACCAGTCGCCCTGCTCGGGCACGGACTGCGGCCCCCAATGCGCCCACAAGCCGAGCTTCGCGTCCCGGAACCACTCGGGATACCGGTAGTGCTGGCGAAGCGAGTCCCAGGTCGGCTGGACGGGCCCGCGAACCGTGCCAGTCGGGCTGGCGGCAAGCGCCCCGCGAGCGGCAGCAAGGGCGGCGGTGCCGGCAAGGAAGCCGCGGCGGTTGAACTGGCTCACGCGTCGCGCCCCAATGTGCGGCGGATCGCGTCTATCGCGACCGGCGCCATTGCCTTGTAGCCTGCGGCTGTCGGGTGGACGCCGTCGCTCGCCAGTCCCGGTTTCATCGCACCCTCTGCCGTTGCAAGAACCGGGTGATAGTCGACCCAGGTGAAGCGGTTGCGGGCGGCATAGCTCTTGATCCAGGCGTTCAGCGCTGCGATCTGCGGCGCGGGCTTCTTGTCGCGGCTCCAGGGAAAGCCTGCAGCCGGCGGAACGGAGGCGAGGATCACCTTGATGCCATTGGCGCGGGCCAGCTCCGCCATGCTCTGGATGTTACCCTCCACCGTCTCGATCGTGGCGGCGCCGGTGTTGCCGGCGACGTCGTTGGTGCCGGCCATGATGTGCACCGCCCGGGGATGGAGGTCGATCACGTCCTGGCGGAAGCGGACCAGCATCTGCGGCGTCGTCTGGCCGCTGATCCCGCGGTCCAGGCGTCCGCCCGTCCAGAACGCCCGATCGAGATTGATCCAATTGTCGGTGATCGAATCACCCATGAACACCACGCGGGGGCGTTCGCGTATCGCCCGGTTATCGGCGGCGTAGCGACACAGCTGGCCATAGTCGCGGGTCAGCATGTGCAGGTTCCACATCTGCCAGCCCTCGCCGTCGCTGGGTTTGGGATGAACAGGACAGGGGTCCGCGACGATGCCCGAAGGATCGTCGGCGTAGCGGTCACCCGGCACACTGGTCTGCCCCGACGCGTGGCCAGTTGCCAGCAGTGCGACCAGGATTGCTCCGCCAACGAACCTGACCACTCTTCTCTCCCGCTCCGTCGGCTCACCGCAACTGACGAGTCAGCCGGAAAGTCGGTGCCGTTCTATCGAACCTTACAGCAGAGCGGCCGTGCTAACGCAACCTGCCGTGAAAACGACATTCAGATATGAACACTGCCCCCCGTTTTGCTGGTGATTGCAGTTAGGGGCGCTTGTCGCCATCCGCTGGTTTCCCATCTTTAGGGAACGAGATTGCGCCCGTGCGCGCCTGCGGAGTTCACTCATGACCTATTGCGATACTCAGCTTTTCATCAATGGCGAATGGCGTGATGCCGCGGACGGCAGGTCACTTCCGGTGCGCAATCCTGCGACCGGTGCCGAGATTGGCCGGGTCGCCCATGCAGGAATCGCGGACCTGGACAGCGCGCTGGCGGCCGCAGACCGCGGGTTTGAGGTCTGGCGCGACTTCATGCCGGCGCAGCGCAGCAAGATCATGCGCAAGGCTGCTGCCCTGATGCGCGAGCGGGCCGGCGACATCGCCCAACTGCTCACCCAGGAACAGGGCAAGCCGCTCGCCGAGGCAAAGGGCGAGGCGCTGGCCGCCGCGGACATCATCGAATGGTTCGCGGAGGAGGGCTTCCGCGTCTACGGCCGCCTGGTTCCCCATCGCAGCAATCCCGCCATCCGCCAGATGGTGATCAAGGACCCGGTCGGGCCGGTCGCCGCCTTCACGCCTTGGAACTTCCCGATCAACCAGGTGGTGCGCAAGATCGGTGCGGGGTTGGCCGCCGGCTGCTCCATGATCGTCAAGGCACCCGAGGAAACACCCGCCAGCCCAGCGGCGCTGATCCGCGCTTTCCAGGATGCCGGCCTGCCCGAAGGGGTGCTGGGCGTCGTGTTCGGCAACCCTGCTGAAATCTCGGAATACCTCATCGCCAGCCCGATCATCCGCAAGATCACCTTCACCGGCTCGACCCCGGTCGGCAAGCTGTTGGCGGGGATGGCCGGTCAGCACATGAAACGGGTGTCGATGGAGCTTGGCGGCCATGCCCCGGTGATCGTGTGCGAGGACGCCGATGTCGCCCTGGCGGTGAAAAGCGCAGGTAGCGCCAAGTTCCGCAACGCTGGTCAGGTCTGCATCTCGCCCACTCGCTTCCTGGTCCACAACAGCGTGAAGCAGCAGTTCGCCGAGGCGATGGCGGAGCTCGCCCGCGGCATCAAGGTCGGCGACGGGCTGAGTGCCGATACGCAGATGGGGCCGCTCGCCAATCCGCGCAGGCTGGCTGCCATGGCGGAGTTCCACCAGGATGCGGTGGCGCGCGGGGCGACCGTGCTCGCCGGCGGCGAACGGATCGGGGAGACTGGTAATTTCTGGGCACCAACCGTGCTGACCGACGTGCCGCTGGAGGCCCGGTTGTTCAACGACGAGCCGTTCGGCCCGGTGGCCGGCATTCGCGGCTTCGACCAGCTGGACGAGGCGATTGCCGAGGCGAATCGGCTGTCCTTTGGCCTTGCCGGCTACGCGTTCACCCGCTCGCTCGCCAACGCCGACCTGCTGTCGCGACGGGTCGAAGTCGGCATGTTGTGGGTCAACACGCCGGCCGCGGGGTCTGCGGAGCTGCCGTTCGGCGGCATCAAGGACTCTGGCTATGGTACGGAGGGTGGGCCCGAGGCGCTCGAAGCGTATCTGAACACGCGGGCGGTGGTCGTCGCCAACGTTTGATGCTGGCCGGCGGGCCGCCCTTGAAGAATCGCAGCCCGCCGGTTGATGCAGATGGATGCACGGCCGGCATCAGAGTGTAGGCTGGGTCATGTTTCGCGCCACCCCTGACACCAGACATGGCGAGCCTGGCCTGCACTTCGGCGTGATCACCTCACCGGTGCGGGGCCATATCGACCCGCTGCTCGCCCTGGCTTCCGCCTTGCACGAGCGTGGCTGTCGGGTGACCTTTGTACATGCCGAGGATGCGGGATCGCTGGTCCAGGGTTCCACGGCAGGGTTTCGGGCCGTTGGCGCGCGCGACTATCCGTCGGGAGCGCTGCGGGAATACGTCAAGACTCTTGGCGGGGCGACCGGGCTGGTGGGCACGATCAGGATGGTCGCTGCTACGGCGCGACTGGCCGACATGCTCTGCCGGGAGGCGCCTGATGCCCTTCGCGAGCTGGGCGTGAGCATGGTGCTCGCCGACGTTGCCGAGCCGGCGGGCGCGCTGATCGCGCGGCATCTTGGCCTGCCGTTTGTCAGCGTGATTACCGGGCTGCCGCTGCATCCCGATCCGATCGTTCCGCCGCCCTATCTCGGCTGGCTGCCCGACACGTCGCCCCGCGGCCGAATACGCATCGGGCGCGTGTACCGCGCCGCGGGGGTGCTGATGACCCCGATCACGCGGGTGCTGCGGCGCTATGCACGATCGTGGAACGTCCCTGGCGATCCCACCCAGGTGCTGTCGCCGCTGCTGACGGTAGCGCAATGTCCGCCCGGCCTGGATTTTCCCCGATCGCTGCCGTCGCCGCCGATCGCCTGGTGCGGCCCATTCCGTACCAAGGAGGAGGGTAGCTTCGATCCGCCGCACGATGATGGCCGGCCGCTCATATTCTGTTCGCTGGGGACCTTGCAGGGCGGGCGGTATGCCACCTTGCGCGTGATTGCGGCCGCCTGCGCCGACCTTGGCGCGCGGGCGGTGATCGCGCATTGTGGCCTCCTTACCGAGGAACAAGCGCGGTCCCTGCCGGGCGACCCGCTGGTGCAGCCGTTCTGGCCGCAGCGCGCCGTGTTGCGCCATGCGCGGGCCGCGATCGTGCACGGCGGGTTCAACACCGTCCTGGATTGCCTGTCGGCCGGGGTGCCGATGGTAGCGGTGCCGATTGCGTTCGAACAGCCCGGCACCTCGGCCCGGTTGCGGGCGGCGGGCGCCGCGGTGGTCGTACCGCGCTGGCGCATGACTCGCAGAACGGTTCGCAACGCTCTCGCGAAGGTCCTGAACGAGCCAAGCTATGCGAGGGCGGCGGGCAGCTTCGCGGACCAACTCAGGGGCACCGAGGGGGCAGAAACGGCAGCGGCGGGCATCATGAGCGCCTGCGCGCGCCAGTCATAAGCGGCAAATGCACCCTTCTCGCGCGTGAATGGATCCGGCTGGCACCCGCCCAACTAGGCCCTTGTTGCCGGCAGCGCCCCCACGCCAGCCACTTCGTTCCGGGCTCCGGCAACCGCCACGATCAGCTCGTCTATCGTTAGGTGAAGCGCCTTTTCGTGCCGACGCTGCTTGGCGAGCACATCTGGGTCAGGACGAACCCGCCAATGGTCAGCGTCGACGCCAGCGCATTCTCACCACCTCACAATGCCAGCCACAAAACACAGGCGACCAGGATGCCCAGCTGGATCAGGGGATGTTCGGCAAAGGCCGCCACGGCCCGCGACAGGTGACCAATGTTGGTTCGCAGGGAGGCCGGCATCGACGCCCAATGCTTCGATCCGCTTGTCAGGTGGGGCCGTGTTAGTGCCCCGAACAGCGTCAGCGCGGTGCCGGTGGCGATCACGGCCGCGTGTCGTTTGTTGTCGGCGTCGGAGGCGTTCCGGGCCGCCAGCCGCCGCCCATTGCTTGATACAGAGTGACGAAGCTGGTCAACTGATCGCTCTCGGCCTGCACCAGCGACAGCTCCGCGGTCAGGAGCGACCGCTGCGCATCGAGCTGTTCGATGTACGACGAATACCCCGCGCGATACCGGTTGCGCGCATTCTCCAAGGCTCCGCGCGACGCGTCCACCTGGGCGGCCAGCGCCCTTGCCTGCTCGCCCGTGCGTTGCACGCCAGCCAAGGCGTCGTCGACCTCTCGGAACGCGCCAAGGGCGGTTCGGCGGTACGCGAACGCCGCCTGGTCCCGCCGCGCGGTGGCGGCGTTTTCCTGTGCGCGCAGCCGGCCCGCATCGAAGATCGGCGCGAGCCCGCTCGCCCCCAGCGAAAACACGCCCACTGGGTTGCTCAGCGCCGTCGACAGGACCAGCCCGACCGACCCGGTCAGGGCAATGTTGGGAAGAAAGGCTGCGCGCTGGCTGTCGAGCGACAGGTCCGCCGCGACCAAGGTCTGCTCCGCCTGGAAGATGTCGGGGCGTTGACGGAGCAACGACGCAGGCAAGCCATCGGGGATGGCGGGCAGTCTCAGGCGGTTGATCGGCACGCCACGGGCGATCGGGCCGGGCACGTCGCCGACCAGCAGTGACAGCGCGTTTTCCTGGCGCGCGATGGCGAGCTGGGCGGCGGGCACCAACTGCTCCGTGGCTGCATATTCCGCCTGTGCCTGGCGGTATTCGAGCCTGGATGAATAGCCCGCTTCGTAGCGGCGACGCGCGATCCGCAGCGCGTCACTGCGCGCGGCCAGGGTTTCGCGCGCGATCTGGAGCCGCTGGTCGAGCGCACGCAGGACAACATAGCCGCTTGCCGCGCTCGCCGCCGTTGCCAGCCTCACCGTGTCGCGGGCGCCCTCGCTGGCGAGCAGTTGCGCGCGCGCGGCGCGGCTGGCCAAGCGAAGGCGGCCGAACAGGTCGAGGTCGTAGCTGGCCGTGATGACCGGTTGCGTGCCGATCGCGCGCGATGGCGTGCCGAACGGGCTCAGCGTCTGCCCTTGCGTTTCGGGCAGCGAGCCACCGATCTGCGGCGATAGCTGCGCACGCGACAGCGCTTCAGCAGCGCGTGCTTCTTCGACACGCCCCGCCGCAATGGCAATGTCGACATTGTTCGCCAGCGCCCGCGCAACCAGCGCGGTCAGCGCCGGGTCGCCGAACCCCGTCCACCAGTCGGCCGTCACCGGGCCGCCAGGTTGCAGGCCCGTGCGCCACGCCGAGGGCGGGGTCACGGCCGCCGCGGGGGGCGTTGGCTCGCGCGGGCCCGGCGACACGCAGGCGGCCAGGGTGGCGGCCAACAACAGGGAGCCCGACGAGCGGCGTGTCACGGGGCGACAGCACCGGCGGTATCGACGCGGGCGACTACCGACATGCCTGGACGAAGCCGGGTACGAAGCTGCTGACCGGGATCGATGCGCAACCGAACCGCGATCCGCTGCGGCACCTTGGTGAAGTTGCCGGTGGCATTGTCCGACTTCAGCACCGCGAATTCGCTGCCCGCCGCCGGGGAGATGCGCTCCACCCGCCCGGTCAGCCGAGCGCCCGCCAGCGCATCCACCGTGAAGCTGGCGCGCTGGCCGACCGCAATGTGCGCGGTTTGCGCTTCCTTGTAGTTGGCGATCACCCACACCTCGGGCGGGACCAGGAACAGGAGTTGCGAGCCGGCCGTGACATATTGGCCGACGCGCACGCCCACTTCGCTGAGCCGTCCGGCCTCCGGCGCGCGGATCACCGTGTTGGCAAGATCGATGCGGGCGAGCCGCAAGGCTGCTTCCGCGCCCGACACGCCGGCCTGTTGCCCGCCGCGACCGACCTCCACCGTGCGGATGTCCTGCCGGGCGATCTCCCGCGCCGACTCCGCTTGCGCGACCGCTGCTTCCGCCTGGCGCAGCGATGCCCGCGTCTGGTCGCGCTCACGCAGCGACACCGACCCATCGGCTACCAGATCGTTGACGCGCGCCATGTCGGCCTGCGCCCGCATCAACTGGGCGCGCGCATTGGCGACGGCTGCTTCCTGCGCACCAAAGCTTGCCTGGCGGCTGGCCGCGGCCTGGCGCGCGTTGGCGAGGGTCGCGGCCTGTGCCTCCACCTGCGCCTGTGCCTGCTCGACGCGCTGGGCATAGATGCGCTGGTCGATCACCACCAGCGGCTGCCCAGCCTTCACCGTCGCGAAATCGGGAACCAGCACGCGGGTGACGTAGCCCGACACCTGCGGCGCGATCACCGTGACGCGGCCGCGGACGTAAGCGTTGTCGGTGCTCTCGTAGCTCGTCGCGAAAGGCCCGATGCGCCACGCTGCCAAGACGGCAGAGATCCCCGCAATCGCAAGGATCATGATGACCGCGACGGCGCGATGGGACAGGGCAGGGGGACGCCAGCCCGATCCGGCGGGTGCGCCGGTGGCCGCATGTTCCTCCGCCAGCTTTTCATCCGAAACCGGCTCAGCGGACACGGGCGATCGAACGTCGGTCATGCCGCTCCTCCACGGCGCGCACGGACCGTCCGGCGCACCAAGAGCACGCACAGATAGGCGAAAGTCAGCGCCGCCAGCAACGCGATCATGCGGAAAACATCGTCATAGGCCAGGACATTGGCTTCCCGCGTCGCCGTTTGGGACAACAGAGCACCGCCCTCCGCCGTGCGGAACGCCTGGTCGCCCACGACGCGACCGACCCCGGCAGAGCCCGCCTGCAATCGGGCCTGTACGATCGGATCGGTGGGGTCGATCGCCTGTACGATGGCGGCGCTGTTCGCCTTTTCCCGGACGATTTGGTAGGTGCCAAGCAGGGCAGTGCCACCCAGGCCCCCGATCGAATTGATGATGCCGAACAGCGCAATGAAGCTGATGATGTGGCCCGTTCCTTCCTTCAGCGCCCGCGTCAGGCCGAACAACAGCGCCGGGCCCAGGAAGTAGGTGGTCGCAAAGGCGATCAGCGCCTGCGTGCCATAGAATTGTGGTGCCCGCGTCAGGCTGGTCGCGTGGCTGTCGATGAAAGCGGCGATCGCCACCAACCCCACCGCGAGCATGATCGGATGGGTCGGTCGTTCGACGTCCAGCGTGACCGCGCTCAGCACCACGCCCGCCACCGACGCCGCGGCCACGATCGCGAACAGCGTCTGCATCTGGTCGTTGTTCTGCCCGAGCGCGTTCAGCAGCCCCACCGCGCCCACCGTCTGCTCCGACAGGACGATGCGCGCCATCACCGTCACCACCGTGAAGCGGATGATGTCTGCACTCGCCAGCCAGCGGGTGTTGAGCAGCGGATTGGCGCGGCCGCTTTCGATCAGGAGCGCAACGGCGAGCATCGGGATCGCGATGATCAACGCCCAGCCGATCCAGGCCGCCTGCGTCCACCAAACGATGCGGCCAAGCCCCAGCACCGCCGCGAACAACCCCATGCTGCCGGCGAACAAGGCGAAGGTCACGAAGTCCAGCGGCTCGAACGCCTTGCGCCGGACCGTGGGGGGCAAGCGGAACGCGAGCACCGCCGCGACGCTGAGGATCGCCAGGCCAAGTTCGAACAGGTACAAGGTGCGCCACTGGCTCATCGCCAGCAGGTCGGGCGAGAATAGCCGGGCGAGCGGCGTCGCGCATTGCGGCACCCCGATGCCCAGCACCACGCCGCGCAGCCGGGCCGCCACTGAGGTCGACTGCATGATGTAATACAGCGCGAAGGTGGACAGCGGCGCCGCGGCCATCCCGCTTGCCGCCCGCACCAGCACCGCTGTCGTGAAGCTGTGCGCGAACAGGTGCGCGAGCGTCAGCATCGCATACAGGCCAAGGAAGATCAGCGCGAAGGGGCGAAGGCCGAATTGCTGGCGAAACTTGATCAGCAACAGGTTGATGCTGACATTGGTCATGACATAAACCGTCGGCAGCCAGGCGATTTCCGCCGGGTCCAGGCCCAGTGCCCCCGCCAAGGTCGTCGTATTTGCCGATACCAGCGCGTTACCAAAACCTGCCGTCAGGCCCAGCAGCACGCCGACCAGCGCATAGGCTACCCGCCGCGCGTGCGGATGCTCGGGCGAACCGGGCGAACCCGGCATGGTCGGCGCCTCATGGGGCGCATAGGCCCATTCCTCTTCGCTGAGGAAGCGCTTCAGGCGGGCGATCAACGACACAGGGCCGACATAACCATTCCGGGCGCTTCGTCCTAAACCTGCCTTTATCTCCCCACAGCGGCGTTATTGCTGCGGTCACGGTCCGGCAGGCGGTGGTCGGGATCGAGTTCGGCGCGGATCACCCGCCCTGGGGGGGGCGGGATCAGGGTGGTTGGCTGGCGGATAAAGGTCTCGGCTGGCAGCTTCAGGTCCACGCTGCGCCCGCCGGCATAGGTCACCCGCAACGTCGCCGGCATGATCAGCCTGTCCCGCGCGGTGACCCGCACCAGTGTTTCGCCCGACTTGGCACGCTCGATGCCGGCGACGGCCAGGTCCATCTGCCAATTGTTCGCGTACCAGCCGCGCCACCACCAGGACAGGTCCTCGCCCGCCTCGCTTTCCATCGCGCGAAAGAAGTCGGCGGGCTTGGGATGCTTGAACGCCCAGGCGGCGGTGAAGCGGCGAAATGCAGGGTCGAAGCGCTCGGGGCCGATGATCTCCTCGCGCAGCAGCTTCAGTCCCAGCGCCGATTTGAAATAGGTGACGGGATGGCGATACTTCTCTGTCACGGTGTCCGACCGCGACAGGATCGGCGGCGCGTCGGGGTCGGCCAGCACGGGCAGGATCTCGTCCACCGGGTTGCCGCCGCCCGGCGCGAATTCACTGTCGCGCTTGGGGCCGTATTCGCCGCGGTTGAACTCGTCGGACTGGTAGACGTCGATGAAGGTATTGAAGCCTTCGTCCATCCAGGCGTGGCGCCGCTCGTCAAAGCCGACCATCATCGGAAACCAGCTGTGCCCGATCTCATGCGCGGTGATCCAGAACAGCTCCTTGCCCGCGTCGTCGATCCCGTCGAACACGATGCCGGGATATTCCATGCCCGCCGCCGGCCCCGCGACATTGACCGCCGCTGGCCAGGGATAAGGGAACCATTTGGCCGAGAAGCGCTCCACCGAGTCCTTCAGATATTCCGTTGAGCGGCCCCACCGATCCCGGCCCTGGGACTCTGGCGGGTAGAACGACATGGCGAGCGACGACTTGCCGCCGGGCAGGTTGATGCGCGCCGCGTCCCAGGCAAACCCGGCCGACGCGCTGAAGGCGACGTCGCGGCTATTCTCCATCCGGTAATGCCAGGTCCGCGTGCCGCCCGGCCGCGGCCGGGAGGCGGGAGCCGTGATCTCCGACGGTGAGCGGATCATGACCGTGCGGTCGCTGGCGCGTGCCTGCGCAAGGCGTTCGCGCTGCTGCGCGGTCAACACCTCATTCGCGTTCTGAAGCTCGCCCGATCCGGCGACCAGCATGTCGGACGGCACGGTGATCCAGTAATCGAAATTGCCGTATTCGAGATAGAATTCCTGGGCGAGGTAGGGGAGCGTGTCCCACCCGCGCAGGTCGTCATACACCGCCATGCGCGGGTACCATTGCGCGATCGAGAAGATGTCGCCCGACTTGCCCGTCAGCCATCCGGTCCGGCCGCCAAACGCCTCTGCCGGAATGAGGTAGTGATAGCGGATGCGGATCGTCGCCTTCCCACCCGCAGCCAGTGGCTGTGCCAGCCGCAACTGCGCGCGCGCGTCCGTCACGATCGGGATGACGCCGGTGCTGCGTCCGTTCACGTCAACCGTCACCGCGTCGAGGGTCATCCCCTCCGTCGAGCCGCGCGGCACCCCGCCCAGTGCCAGCCCGCTGCGCGATCCCACGCGGTACAGGTTCTGGTCCAGCTGGAGCCACAGCACTTCCAGCGTGTCGGGGCTGTTGTTGGTGTAGCTGATGTCAACCGAGCCGGTGATCGTCTTGGCGGCGGGATCGAGCGTCGCGCGGATCGCATAATCGGCGCGGTTCTGCCAGTAATCGGGACCGGGCAGGCCGTTGCCGCTCCGGTAACGATTGACCGGCTGCCCCATGTCGAACGGCGCGAACGTCTCGCGCGGCTGATACGTCTGGGCACTCGCGCCCACCGTCACCAGGGCAGAAATCAACAACCAGCCGCGCGTCTTCACGTGTCCGCTTCCCCAGGAGGCTCACCCTCCAACCGGAAGAGCCTTGGGTTATGGCGCCCGCGCCTGTCTACCGCAAACGAGCGGCGGCGGCGCAATATGGTCAGCCAGGCTGGCCTTGTCGCAAACGCCAGTTGGCGATGTGCGCCATCGCCAGGATCAGGCTGCCCGCGACCGTGGCGGGGACTTCGCCCTCGTGGTCAAAGGCAAGCGCACCGGCCGCCAGCAAGCTGAGGCCAGCCACGCCGACCACCAGGGGCCAGCGACGCCCGTGGTGCGCCCGCCCATGCCACAGTGCGATCAACGCCAAAGGGATCGCAACCGCCAGCACCCATAGGTGAAAGCTTTCGGGCACCGCGACCACCGACAGGGCCGGCAGCGCGGCGACGAGCAGCGGCAGCCCGACGCAGTGGAGCAGGCACGCGATGGAGGTGCCGATCGCCACCCGGTCGGCCCAATCCGTGCGGGCGGCGGTGAGATCATATCCGCCGCTCATGGCTGTTGCGTCTTCATCTAGCGTGTCATGATACATTATACCACAACTTGCAAGCGGGAAGCCCGCTTCGCCGGTTGCGAGGGATCTCAAAGGCAGCAGAACAGGTCGGGGAACTTGACGAACGCTGCTGTCTGCTCTTCGGGAACGCCGATGCTGTTCGCGATCGCGTTTGGCGTGGCGGCATCGCTGGCCACCTTGGCTGGCGGCCTGCTGGCCCTACGGTTGCGTGAGCGGCTGGTGCTGGTGCTCGGCTTCACGGCGGGGATCGTGCTGGGGGTCGCGGTGTTCGACCTGATACCCGAAGCGGTGGAGATGGCGGGCGACCGCTGGACCACCCGCGCGATGATTGCCTGGGTCGGGGCGGGGCTCGGCCTGTATATGCTGCTCGACCGCCTGCTCAGCCGGACGGAGCGGTTGCCGGTCGCCTGGCGCGCGCATCTGGGCCCTGCAACGCTGACGCTGCACAGCTTTCTGGATGGCATGGGCATCGGCATCGCCTTCCAAATCGACCATCAGGCGGGTTGGCTGGTCGCGCTGGCGGTGCTGACCCATGACATCGCAGATGGCGTGAACACGGTCAGCCTGTGCATGGCTGCGCAATCAGAGGCCTATGCGCGGCGTTGGCTGGCGATCAACGGGGCGGCGCCGCTGTTGGGCGTGATCGCCGGGCTCGGCGTGGCGATCCCTGCGGGGGCGCTGGCGCCGATGCTCGCCATCTTTGCTGGTGTCTTCCTGTATATCGGCGCGTGCGAGCTGGTGCCGCGCAGCCAGTCGCTCGACCCGCGGTTGCGCACCACCCTGGCAAGCCTCGCCGGGATGGCGTTGATGTTCGTGGTCGCGGGCGCCGCTCGTTAACGAAGCGCCTGCCGGACGGCGGGCAGGATCCGCCGGACGATGATGCTGACGCCCTGCGCATTGGGATGCAGCCCGTCGCGCTGGATCAGGGAGCGCTGCCCGGCCACGCCGTCTAGGAAGAACGGGTAGAGCGGCACCCGATGCGCCCGCGCCAGCGCCGGGTACATGCTCTCGAATGACCTCGCATAATCGGGACCCAGATTAGGTGCCGAACGCATGCCGGCCAGCAGCACGGGGATGCGGCGGCGCCGCAACTCGGTCAGTATCTGATCCAGGTTCGCACGGGCTTGCGCCACCGGCAGGCCCCGCAGCATGTCGTTCGCGCCAAGCTCCACGATGACCAGGTCAGGCGTGCGCTTCAGCCCGCGCAAGCCCCAGCGCAGCCGGGCACGGCCCTGCGCCACCGTGTCCCCGGCAACCCCGCCATTCGCCACGGTCGCAGCAATCCCCTGCCGCCGCAGCGCCGCCTGCAACTGAGCGCTGAAGCCCTGGGCGGGCGGCAGGCCGTAGCCTGCAGTCAGGCTGTCGCCGAACGCCCAGATCAGCGGCTGCGCGGGCGCCGCGGCCGGGACCGAAGCGCTCGTCGACGCAATCAATGCGAACCCTAAAGCGAGGTGGACAAGCACGCGCCGCCGCTCGTACCGCCCTTGTTGTGACAACCATGCCATCCCCGATGCCTAGCGCGGTGATCGACGCGCGCAACGTGCAACTGACGCTCGGCCGCGCCCCCGCACGGGTAGAGGTGCTTCGCGGCATCGACCTCAGCGTTGATCAAGGCGACAGCGTTGCGCTGTTGGGGCCATCGGGATCGGGCAAGTCGTCGTTGATGGCCGTGCTCGCCGGGCTGGAAAGGGCGAGCGCGGGCGAGGTTCAGGTGGCGGGCCTCGACTTCTCTGCCCTGGACGAAGACGCCCTGGCCGTCGCGCGGCGCGGGCGGATCGGCATCGTGCTCCAGGCCTTTCACCTGCTGCCGACCATGACCGCGCTGGAGAATGTCGCGGTACCGCTGGAGCTGGCCGGGGAAGGGGACGCGTTCAGCAGGGCGGGTGCCGAGCTCGCCGCCGTCGGCCTGGCCGCGCGCACCGGGCACTACCCGGCCCAGCTATCGGGCGGCGAGCAGCAGCGTGTCGCGATTGCCCGCGCGCTGGTCGGGCGGCCGGCCTTGCTGTTCGCGGACGAGCCGACCGGCAACCTCGACACGGCAACGGGTTCGCAGATCATGGACCTGTTGTTCGAACGCCAGCGGGCGAGTGGCGCGACCATGGTGGTGATTACCCACGACCCGGCGCTTGCGCGCCGTTGCGCGCGCGTGGTGGAGCTGGCGGATGGTCGGATCGTCGCGGACCGGCGGGCAGCATGATCGGCGTCGCCTGGCGGCTTGCCTGGCGTGACCTGCGCCGGGGCGGGCAGGGGCTGTGGCTTCTGGCGCTGTGCCTGTTCCTTGGCAGCGCGGCGCTGGCCGGGATCGGCAGCCTGTCGGCCGGCGTCCTTTCCGCGCTGGACGAGGGCGGCCGGGCGATGCTGGGCGGCGATTTGGAGATGACCGTGTCGCAGCGGCGCGCAAGCGTGGAAGAAGGCGCGGCCTTTGCCCAGGCCGGTCGCTTGTCGGAGGTGGTGCAGACACGGGCCATGGCGGATGCGGGGCGTGGGCCGGTGCTGGTCGACCTGCGCGCGGTGGACGCGAACTGGCCACTGGTGGGCCAGTTTCGCCTGGCCCCGGGTGCGCTGGCGGCGCGGCCGAAGGGAGCGCAGATTGCGGTCGCCCCCGCGCTCGCCGACCGCTTGGGCGTAAGCGTCGGCCAACGGCTGCGGGTCGGGCGTGCGGACATGCAGATCATCGGCCTGATCGCGGACGAGCCCGATCGACTGGGAGCAGGCTTCGCGCTCGGGCCGCCGGTGCTGGTCGACCCGGCCGGGCTGGACCTGATCGGCGCGATTCAGCCCGGCAGCCTCTACCAGAGCCATTACCGGATCGCGCTGCGGCCCGGAGTTGCCGCCCGCGCGACTGGACGCCGCCTGACCGATCGTTTTCCCGGTGCCGGGTGGGCGACGCGTACCGCAGGCGAGGCGGCGGGCGGGCTGAAGCGGGGGCTGGCGCAACTGGGGCAATTCCTGCTCCTTGTGGGGCTCGCATCCCTGGCCGTGGCGGGCGTGGGCGTCGGCAGCGGGGTGTCGGCGTATCTTGCGGGCAAGACCCGGATGATCGCGACGCTGAAGGTGCTGGGCGCGCGCGCTCCCCTGATCGCGGCGGTGTTTCTGGGGCAGATCGGGTCCGTCGCGGCGCTCGGCATCGCGCTGGGGC
>Ga0210040_10002857_pt1 | contig 23930 bp, 14 predicted proteins | sample CryGeyCG12114_NA_FD_185462 | JGI IMG/M metagenome (GOLD analysis project Ga0210040, IMG submission 185462) | Groundwater microbial communities from aquifer - Crystal Geyser CG19_WC_8/21/14_NA (SPAdes) (version 2) | ecosystem: Environmental > Aquatic > Deep subsurface > Groundwater | place: USA... | reverse complement strand
TTTTTAGTTTTGAATGCAATAATAGTGGGAAGAATGGTTTTTCAAACTAGAGCTACGCAAATCATCGTACTAATAACATCACATATTTACATAAAAAATGACACAAGAATTGTACATTCTAATTCTACAACTTTTGGTCGCGTTTTTACTGTATCTCGTTCCTGAAACTCAAGCAGTATGAATTTGTAAGTAGGTGTATTTTTGAAGAGGCCATGTATGCATGGAATATATTTTTTAGCGTTGATAATTCATAATGTAAGGTGTATGCAAACAGCATAATTGAATTGAAGTTAAACATGGCAATGGCTTGATTTGTCTGTATCATCATCATGCGTTCTCCTGTGCGTGTGTGTAACCCAAGCCAAGGCACGTAAACAATGGTTGAATAAATTGACTGTAGCTGTATATTCATGATATGCAAGAGATCATGTGATTGACTGGGAACATGTGAGTTGAAAATTACAATGGTGGGGTGGACTTTGGACGTCAAATTCACTTTCTCTTCTTTGTCAACCTTTTACTGCTATATTAGACCCGAGTGTCATAAACACTTGATTATCTTTATTACAGTGATTGGGGTCTCACTCTCTTTTATTTAGATCCACTTACTTTTCAATGCCGTAACTAATAAATACCATTGTGATGAGTGTATATTTAGATACAGCTTTTATATTTACTCAGGATGACAACTCAAAGAAAGAAAACAGACTATTTAGGAATGGACTTGGTTACAGCCCAGATTATAATGGTTAGGGTTAGAGTAAGAAACATCATTTTTTCTCTTATTTTTATCATGAGAATTTGAACAAAAAGTCTATTTTATCATCCGCGGTTTAATAATGCTTTAGTTTGACTTTGCTTTAAAAAACCTCCTCTAGCCTCCTCATATTTTTTCGTTATGCTATTTAAACTCATGCTATTAACTTTAAGCAAATATGAATTGCACAGTAAAAGGATACTGCTCATTTCCAATATAAATTTAGAGTATTAATCAGGATTAGTGCTACTCAAATTTTAATGAATAAGCCATGTAAAACATGAACTCTAGTACAATTTTTTCGATTTGATTTTCTGATTAAATCAACGAATTATTTCATTAGAATGAGCTCCTAATGTAGCATTTGCATTTTAGTAAGTCATTACGGATTTATATAGTAATCTACTTCTATCGTCAGAGGAGAGAATATACATTGAGTTTCTTTTCATCCAACTTATGCATGAAACGAGAGGAGTGCGAGCTACAATTAAGCATCTTTTGGCAGTTGTTCATAAAAAAAAGTTTCTTTAGCAGCACATAACATGCTACAAAAACCCATGTATTCATGTAGCTGTCTTACATTGTTTCTTCAAGATGCGAATGGCATTTTTATGAGAGATCTACCTTCAATGAGTAAATTAGTTGTAAACTATATTCTGAACACTATTAGTGTGTAACTGACTCGCGTTACTTGCACGAAAAGTATATTTGTGCTCATTAAATGTTGAAATGACCAGGTATAAAATGCTTCTGCATGCATCAAGGTTCTGCTCCCATAATCGGTTAATTGTAGTGTGTTTAAGTGTGTCTGTGTCAAAAAGCGAAATCAGATAAACGTCCAAGTGAAATTCTACATAGTCTACGTACGTACGGATATAGTGTGAAAACGTAAAATATATTTAATGAGCTTTTAAACGTGAATCTTGTGTTTTTAATATTGCTATTATGATCTAAAACGATCTTCATCGCGTTTCATTTCAGTGAATTAATTATCATTTCTTTATTCATACCAATATGCTAACAACCCCTCTCTCTCTCTCTTGATCGCTATCTAATCGTAAAAAGATTTCATTCTGTATAAGTGGCTGCATTTTACACACAAAATTGCTTTGGAAACCATCATATTTAGCCTGTAAAGTCTTAAAAAAATTGCACTTCTTATTAGACTACTGTTTTATTGACTCCCGAATTCAAATGTCAACTTTTTATCCAATATACTGCGGTGCTGCTGCAATCTTTTTACGATTTTACGAGAAGCCACTTCAAAGCTCTAAAATAAGCCCCAACTTGTTGTACGTATAGAAATAATGGGAGTTATATTGTTTCAAATTGTAGCATATCAATTTTCTAGCTAATGTCTAGCCGAACTCAAACTATTTTAATCATAGGGTCTTGAATTTTGCTGACTCAGTCAGTCAGTTCTTATTTTTACTTCATATGAACCCCTCCTGTGAAGTCCAACTGGTTTTTTCAAATATATGCAGCCCCAGTGTACCGCTGGCCTGCTGATGCTTTATTTATGGCGACGTACGAATCAATTGAAAGTATAAAATTTGTGGGATGTTTATTTTATTAAGACGTGGGATATTGCAACTATATTTTTATAGTACTCAATACCCTTACCATAGGTGGTAATCAGGATTAATCGACCGCTAACGGAAGGACTAATTGACGCGTCTATGAATGACTGAAATGTTACATGAATTACTTTAAACCCCTATCATGTTTTTGGGAATTGTACCAGTAAACTATATAAGTTCATATTTTGTGCATGAAAATAAGAATAGCATGACCATATTACCAACGGCTTGAAACTTGAAAGCTTCTTTATTTCATGCACCGTATCGCATTAAGTAATGCAATCGTCGAAACCCGTTCATCGTGCAAACTAGACCTAAATTGCAAGTCTCACTCCGCAGTCAGTATGCTGCAATCTGCAACTGATCTTTCTTTGATTTTTCTTGCGAACATAGTATAGCACTAAAAACAATACATAGTTGTATTGCCCATTCGAACTTAGCATGTAAATAGTAGATTTGTTGTGTACAAAACAACTTTGTATGTAGAACACCTATCGCTAAAAAAATATAAATAGAACGCACTGGTCAACAAGACGTGAAAAAACCATATTTTTGAGTCCGAGGCCAGGAAAAAAATCAACGAGAATTATGTTTTTAATCAATACTGTACGTTCTCTTTTGCGTACCTGATAAGGTTTATAGGGAAATGCTATCTACGACATATTACAGAAATTGTAAAATTTCAAATTATAGTTGAATGGTGACTCCCCTATTCAATACACGTTTGCCCATCCAAATCAACAATGTGAAAAATAAAAATATATTTGATTGCCATGTGTTCGTACGAATAGAAAAACTTACTCCGTACCATTCTGCATGCTTAAGTATCGTAATTTATTGCTATTGTTGTACACGTATTTGCATGTTGAAAGCTACAACCATACAAAATCTTTGTTCTTATCCTACGCCATTTAAAGCTTGACAAGGCATTTGAGGGCAAGTTTGACATTTGTTCAGCTGATTTAAACACCTGGAATTCATATGCTTAAGAATCCTACAGAATTATTTCTATTGCTATTTAGCCTGCTTATTAGTGCTGCCGAATTGGTGTAGCATCCATATCTTAAAATTGATTTTCTACAGGAAGGAATGGAAAAATCGAGCATTTTCATTACCTTCATCCCCACCTGATGACCACGTCGGAGTATTAAAGTCATCATCATTTTCTGTACTAATTCCTTGAATTGAATTGTGCGTAAATGTTGCTGTCAGAAACACAAAAACAACAATGGGATTCATCATCGTCATACTGGAACTGATGAAATTAGCATTTGCCTAATGAAAGAACATGTTTATCACAATCAATATTGAATAATATCACTCTTCCGCCCGCACATGCTGGGCAACACACAGATAATATTACTTTGCACAAAAAACGGTCTCACATTTTATCACCCGCACAAGTTTATAGAAATCGTTCAAAAAATGTGAAAAGTGTTTGTATTTTATTGAAATAAAAAGAATGTACATATATTGGAGCACAGTATTGTTCAAAGGTGTGTTTTCGATGATGGTCTGAGGTCAATTAGGAACAAGAAACTGAATGCGTGCTCGAAAAAGCAAATGATACGGTTTGTGCCCGTGCCATAATAATCTATTTATTCTTCGATATGCTTCTGCATCTGCAACTCCACATAAAAATGTTTAACAGGAGTTCTTGATTAAACTCACTACTTTTCCCCTAAAATGAATATGTACATATGGTGTAGTTAAAGTATGATATGTCAAGAGAACCAACTCAAGTTTCAAATACATTTTATTCAACATGGTGACATGTTGTAAGTTCAGTAGACTAACACATTTAGTATGAGTATGACTCACTCACCTCATTGTGACAGTAACTTTTGCTATCATTTTAAGCCTAATACAACCATTTCATTAATTATTTCCATGCATCTAAATTAGTTGAACTTCATAATGTCAATCTGAAAATTTCAAAGTCTATTGAGAGTTAAATATACCATTATTTCAATTTACGATCCAATCCCAATATTAAAAAGGAATAGACAAAATTCTCAAATGAGTTGATCACTTTAAACATGGCTTACATTGGCTAGCTAACTGACTCCGAGTCGAATGCACTAATTAACTAGGCATGCAGACTAAATACGAACTAAGCAGTTACCAAGGTAATTAATTCAACTGTGTCTGTGTGTCCGACACAAATTGACCGAAATTCAGTAATTGCATTTATTAACTGCTGTATATAGCTTTGTTGATCAAACTACCATATTACAGTTTTCAACACAGGTAACGAAACACGGTTAAAAATATTTAATATTCCCTTCCGGAATTGTAAGAATTATTGCATTTCTCTTTCTCAGTAATAGTATTTATTTGTTAATCATCGGTACATAGAAAATCCAAAAAAGGCTGTAAAATTCCACATTATCTTGGACGCCTGAGCTCACAGTCAGTTCATGTGTTGGATTGAAAATTGAATGGGTTGAATAATACAGAAAATACTGACTCATCTTTATTGCGTAGAATGTATGGGATATGCTATACTGAAACTGAAATATGTGGAGTGTGTGGAGTGTGTTGGTATTCAATCACATCACACATCACATACACCCAGTCTCCCTCAATTGTATGGTGTTGGTGTTCTCATAGCACAGTAGGAAATAAATAGGGTCATTCATTCGTAGACATTAACAACTAAGTAGGATTAATTAGATGTATTCATAAGCCGAATTGGTTTGAGGACGTTAAATCATCTGCGAGAGAAATTTGAATCTAAAAGTGAACGGTTTTTGTGCAAATTTGTATTATCGAAATCGATGTAGGAATTAATTGGACTTAAATGCAAGATTGACATTCAAATTGAAGTTTCAAAATTTTGGGTCTGAAGACTACAATTTGTTTTCCATTCTGGGAGAGGAATCCCTAAATCGGTATTCGTGTTCATCATTAGGTATGAATATAGTAAGTTCATAATTGACGATAGTCAATGTTTGCACACTGCGATTAGGAGCTCGTGGAATTTGATGAAATTGTCAGTGAAAGCTGTAACATTGAGGTCGTCAGTTGGCTCCCTTTTCAGGAATAATAATGAAGGGAGACGCTCTGTCAACTAGTTCAGACTGTGGCAAGCATCTGAAAGTTTATCATAACGGGAAATCACCATTGGAGTACGAAGTGATCGATCTGAGTCTAGAGCAGGTTTCAGATTGGTCCAAATTGATCCTCAAACTGAACCGGACAGTGAACTCACAGAAACACATCTCAAAGATATTTGATCTGAACGGGAGAGTATTATCATCGGCAAAAGAAGTGTTCAATCATGATGAAATCGTGCTGGGCAGTCGAGACGAACCTTTCAAAGTGCTACCGTATGGGCAACTTGGAAGTGGCAAGGGAATGTCGCATAGCCTCATGAGGGAGAGTAATGGAACCAAAGTGGATCGTATTAGTAGAGCTACTTTAGCCAAATCAGCCGTTTTTGCAGACAATGGGGACTTGGAGGAAAGTCTCAAAACATATCCAAATGAGACCGTCTCCCATACGGATATTCGTAGCCTTAATTCTCCGAAGCTCCGAGTGCGTCAAAACGTTTCGACTAGACCTCGGCCTGTCTCATCATTAACAGTTTCCTGTTCCGTAAAGAAACCTTCTCCTGGGGTTTCACGGATTCCTAAACGTATCACTCCCAATAGTAATGGAAATAGTATTAAGGAATGTAATGGAAATAGCAGTGGAGACGCCACAACTCCGGTGTCTCGAGGGACGAATAACCATACCAAACAGCGTTGTACGGTTAATATCGACAAAATGAAACAAGGTAAAAGACCTAAAGTTATTATGAATTTATAAAACCTTAAAGTTAGACTTTACAACCCGAATGTTCAGTCAGTAATGTTTTCTTTGCATGGCATTCCTAGCAGAGACCTCTCGACGAGAATTTGTAAGGCCTCGACTTGTCACTGTGATTCGAAATGGAATGAAGCCTCGTAAAGCATCAAGATTCCTTCTGAATAAGAAAACTGCCAGATCATATGATCAAGTTCTAACTGACATGACTGCAGCCATTAAACCGGATTGGGGAGCAATTCGTCGTGTGTATATGTTCAATAGTCATAAAGAGGTATTGGGTTGTATTATAGGGATCCGTATTAGAAATGTTTTGGTATGTAATTGGACCAAGATAACTAATTCTTTTTATTTACAGGTTACTTGCCTAGAAGACTTTTTTGGTAGTGAAGATATTTTTCTAGCCTCTCCAAATGATCGCGTTTGTTCAGAGGATTTTGACTTAGATTTTGAAGGTTAATATTTCAGTAATGTAATATAGTTGTTTCCAAATGATATGTTATCGGCTTAGAATAGCACTAAATACATTGTTTTTGTCGCAGAGTGTAAATCCATTCAGCCATTTGTGAAGACACATCTTACCCATAAGTCACTGAAACCTAAAGGAATTGAAGGCTCAAAATCACCACAAAGACGACCAAAATCCTCCGCTCCTTCTCAACCATCTTCTGCGACCAACTCTTCGTCACATCATCCTAAACACATTCCACTAAGCCATTTTCCTACACCGATTTTAGATAAATTCTATGTTGGAGATGTGATCGGGGATGGAAACTTTGCTGTTGTCAGAGAATGTACTGATCGCATCAGTGGCCAAAAATTTGCTTTAAAAGTTATTGACAAAACTAAAGACACTGGACGGGATGCTCCGCCTGAACATGAAGTTAGAATTTTGAATATGATTCAACATCCCAATATCATACTGCTGATGGAGCAATACGATTTTAGTACCGAACTATATGTTGTCATGGAGCTAGTGGATGTAAGATTTTGTATTCTGGTGAATCAGCTGATTCCGATTTGTTTTTATTTTTTCTGTTGGAGGCTAAATTTTGGTTTATAATTTTATTACAGGGAGGAGATTTGTTTGATGCTATAGCCGACGTCACTAAATTTTCCGAAAATGAAAGCGCTTCGATGACAAAAGACACAGCATCTGCTCTCTCTTATCTTCATTCACGTTCCATTGTTCACCGTGATATTAAGCCCGAAAATTTACTGGTAATTAATTAATTTATTGCCCATCAGTTATTTGCTGTTTATTATTATGTGACTAGCTTAAGCTCATTGTTTATGTTCATACTTTTTATAGGTTTGGATTAAAAATGGAAGGCGGCGAATTAAGTTAGCAGATTTTGGATTAGCACAAATCGTGAAACAACCATTATTCACCGTTTGTGGAACTCCGACCTACGTTGCTCCTGAAATTTTAGCAGAGACCGGATATGGTCTAAAAGTTGATGTTTGGGCTCTGGGCGTGATAATTTACGTCTTACTTTGTGGATATCCTCCTTTTGTGAGTCCAACTGGGGAGCAAAAAGATCTATTTGACTTGATAATTTTTGGGGATTTTGACTTTCCGTCAGATCCGTGGGATGAAATCTCGGATGATGCCAAAAACCTTATTGAACGTATGATTGAACCGAACCCGGACTTCAGAATGACTGCTGATGAAATTTTAGAGCACCCTTGGCTTGCGGTAAAATTGACAGATTGAATAAATTTTGTGTTTTATTCTTTTGAAAATGAAGTTGCCAGTTGTCAGATAGTACTAATGTTTTTCTGTTGCTCGCATTTTCAGACGGACGAGGCAGATTATCGAGAACGAAAGACACGTCTGAAACAAAAAGATGGGATTCAGTTTGCCGTTTATGAAGCTATGGGTCTCAAATCATTCAAAATGTAGTCAGTTTTCTGTTTTACTTCTGATTTCCTTTCTAAAAATACATTGTAGAAGTTAAATTAACATAAATGCATTGCTCAAAAAACTGGCGTTACACTCAACAAACGAAACTAACTACTGCGATGTATCCATTGTCGTGTTTTTTGTGATAGCCCGGAGATGATAATCTGTAAACGAAACTATTTATAGTCTTTTTTTGCTTTGATCTTGTTGCTCATGCTACATGGAAAACATATATTTTGTTGTAGGTTACTATTAGCTACCAAATAATCTTTATATATACGTTAAATACCTTAGGTAAATATATGGGACTTCATAATTTTTAGAATTTTGCGTTACACGGCATTGCAGTTCTTATTGCAACCTGGTGTCCAGTCGTGATACAATATAATCTAAAGATGCTTTGCAAAATGCGATAATGTGGTTACATAATGATAAACACGTAATGATGTATGCATTGTGTCGGATATCTGACAATGACTAAGCTTGTAATTGCCTTGTAATTTTGCGAAGACATGTTTGGAAACAAAAATTTTCCCGAATGTACTCAATTTTACACCACTCCAATGTTCAAAGATTGTTCAAAATCTTACATCTAAAAATGATAGTTTTCATATGCAGGCCGAAAACTGGCTACAATAACAGTTTGAAGATATTTTTCAATGGATAAAACATGCTTGTTATCGTATTGTACATTGATGAATCTTTTTTCGTACGTGGGCTTCCACTAGATTAGCATCCACATCCAACCCAGTTCTGTATAGTGTACTGCAGACTGCATAGAAAGCGTGTGTATTCCCCATAAATACGTAGTCAGTTGACATAACTTGCAATAAACTTGTTTATCATAACCTCATTCATCAAATGAGGAACTGGACAAAAATGGATTCAAACAAAAACTATGTTGTTTATAGAATAGAATTAAAAAATAGTTAATGTGGTGAAGGCTCGTATCTCATGTACGACATTTTAAAACCTATGGCGTTCGTTTACATTAGTAAATTACAGGACTGATAATATTTATTCGTTCTAGAGTTGAAATTCCCTGCCAATATATTTCTATTCACTGTTATCATTTCGTTGCAGATTTGATTGCATATATCATTTCCTATTATTGTACTTATATTCTTTTGTTTGCACTGACAAATTATAGTTGAACTGAGAAATCCTTATCTTGTTACAATCCATTTATCTTGTCTATTTAATTTATTGTATTTTTAAGTTATGCATAAAATATTTATGGAATCAATTACGATTATTGGCCTGTTGCCTGTTTGAATGCAGAGTTTAAAGTACTGCTTACTGCTTTTTTCAGATTGGAAAATGCATAGCAAAAGCTTTGTTTGTTATGAATTTGTTTGGAGAGTTTATATGCTATTCAGTTGTTGTTGTCACTAAAACTGTTTATTTATTAAAATTAATAAATAGTCATTTATTAGTGATCAGCATTTATTTGTATGAGATTCATTTAATTGTTATTCCTTAACTCATTTAACATATTATTTATGTTCTATGTGATTTGGTCGTGAAAGCGGATGATAAAATGGAAATGAAATACGGTAGCCTAAGTTTTCGAAGCTTTTATACCTTTCATTATATAAAGAATTATATTGTATATCAATCAGTGTCTCATATACTACTCATTGTCAGTATCTTGAGAGTTTTAGATAGTCCAAAACTGTTATCAGACATTCGGTGAATAAAGAGGCTCATTACAATGCTTTTTACGTTCGCTAGTGAGTCATTCATTTCTATCTTTGTATGCGCACTACTGCAAACCACAAAACCTGTGAATTCACCAAATTTTTTGCCTGGAATAGACTTCTACATAGAAGTAATACATGAAAAAACATAGCTAAACAAAAAATACGAGTAATAATGCGTATTACATACTTCCCTCATAACTTGTCAAAGAGCAACTTTATTATTAATGCATTGAAACTCATACATTTTAATAACCTATATACAAACTTTTGTTGTAGTAACTATATCATAATAAAAGCTAAACGCAATAATAACGCATTTGATATGATTAAATCTTCATCCCTCAATATTGGTAGTAAGTCATGCATCACTTCATTCCATCCCCCTAATAATTTCGCAGTTTTTCATCCGCAACCTTCAAAGCCAAGTAATTATTGAGAGCTCGGACGTGAAGCCTAGACCAAATGACATGGTCTGTGAGACCCAAAATTTGGGCAGCAGCCAATGCGGCTGCCTCAGGGTACATCACTGTCGTGCATCCAAGACCTGAAGGGACAGCCAAGGAAGACCAAATATCCCGGTCCACATTGTCGGCCTTCACTGGAGGACAGTTGATGACAGGATATGCGGTATTGCCTGAAAGCACTGGCCCCAGCCCATTGGATCGTCCGGCAACTGCAATGAACACGGTGGGTACTCCTGAACCTTCGTATTGAGAGAGAATGGACAATGTCCCTTGAGTTCCTTTGTGTGCTGAGGAGACACGTAGTTGGCAAGGCACACCCAAGTCTTTGCAAGTATTTGCAATCTTCTTGCAATGCTCTTGATCAGATTCAGAGCCCATGAAAACCACAACCTGATGATATAGAAAAATGAAATGGGTACATAAAAAGTTCAGAAATCTCTTGGGGCAACATGAGAAGTAGGTTTTTCATTGCTTACATGCATAACAGTTTAAGACAGTAAAAACTAGTTTAAATTTATTTACGACACACTTACCAATGCTTTTGGAGGCGGCATAAGAAGATCCAGTTTCTCAGCAACCCATTGGAAATTCTTCTTCACAGTTTCCAAAGCTTCTGAAGTGACCGTTTTCAAATCTCGATATACCTGCTTGTCTTTCATGTGCCTCTTATCATTGGAGGGCCAAAGTCTCCAAGAGTCTGAGTCAATTACATCGGCAAGCATGATTTCCCCATCGGAGACACCAAACTCAATTTTCATGTCGATCAATGCGCAGTCAATTGAGGCCCAAGCACGTTCCAAGACTTCAAAAATGGCCAGTGTGGATCGATTCATGAAGTCTATTTCATCACGACCAATGACGATTCCTCCAACTTTCAACTCATTTGCGATCAATTGCTCTTCTGACCACTGGGGATCATGATTGGCATCATCCTATACATAATAAAATGTTGAAAACATCCCATAAAATCTATCCTGGTAATCTTTTGGCATCTTGAAATTTGCTTTAAATAGCTTCAAGCTGCTAAATAGGGTAGATTCTCTGATGTCAAAAGTGAAGTATGTAAGATTTACCTTGAAGAAAGTTTCTTGCTTGGGTGGATTGAAACGAAATCCTTCCTTGACGCCCTCATTTCTTTTCAAAAAGGAACCAGTGGCAACTCGTCTGGTGACCCACTCAATAGGGATCATGTCGCATTTCTTGGCCACAAATGCCGTCTCTGATGCTTTCTTGATGAAGTGAGTTTTGATGCCAGCAGTATTAAGAAGCTCAAATACCTTGCATGTAGTGGCATTGGAAATGGCCGCTTTGCCAACCAAATCATGACGTTTTTCACCATCCCCAGCCGTGATTTTATCCATAGACTCGATGAGAACACAGCCGCTCATTTTGGGAAGCTCCAAAATCTGTTTCGTCTTCCCCTGCGCAATGCATTTTCCTGGAGTAAGATCTAACAGAAAAATTGCAAACCGCGCTCTTAGTGAGTTTTTCTAATCTATACACAATAATTTGTTGATGGGAAATAATGTACAGTAAGGATTACACACCTCCCATTGTTACAACGTATTCTTTTGGACGAGAACAGTTTTTTCCTCTTGCTTACAAAGACACTTTGAGTGATGTCTAATTCAAATGTGACTGGGAACTGGTCTGGGAATACGAACGACCTTACATGAGCGAATAGAAGGGCTGACTTAAATAAAAATACCGTGTGACTCGTGTAAATCTTGTCGTAATCAGCCCACTACTCACGTAAGCTACGAGATTCCAGAACGTGCGTTTACTATTCTATATATGTTGTTAGCTAAACTCAAAAATACAAGGACACATTCACACTACACACTTTTAGTTGGTTAGTTAGTTGGCTACTTAGTTAGTGACTGGAGGAGGAACCTTGACCCTTCTGTCCAGCCCCATATGCAGAACGCACGTATGCTTGTTCGGTGCTTTAAATTGTGTACAGCATTTGATTTCAATTCCTACAGCTAGTTAGTTGGTTAGTTGGTTAGTTAGTTAGTCAACCAGTCAGTCAGTCCTATATACCTTATCGAAAACGTATCTTGTAGATCAGATGGCTCATCTTACAAATCTGAATACGTGCTGGAGTTTTATTAACCATGTTGCTAGCTTGTGTGACTATTCTTCTAGTAGTTTGCAGTCTGTAAAAGTCGTGTGATGAACCTCTCAGTGTTATGCAATCCCATGAGTTGTTGAATAAGGTTTTCGTGATGTCCTAATACGGGATGTTATACTCCTTTATGTGTATGCATAATCTCCAGGATGCATTCTTATCGGACCAGAGTTACCACATGTGTCAAGTTATATAATCTTTCCACGTGAGAGTCATTTTTCTAAAAGTTCAACATTTATGAGGATAGTTTTTGGGCAATGTAAGGTCATCGCAGATCATTGACGTGCATTGCTTCATTTTCATGTGTTGAGATGGGGCTCTCTGAATCCATGTATACAGTGGATAGGGAGCTTTTCCTACATTTGATTGGACTGTAGGCTCAATGCTCTACAGGCATGATAATCAATAATCATCAGTATTTGAAATCGAAGCAAAGTTACTTATAAAGAGTCGTTGAAAAATATTACCATAAATGCTTTTGTACTGGAGTGTACTGCTAATACTGCATATCTAATTCTGTGATGCGAATCATTTATGAAACGATTGATATGACATGCCATGCGAAAGTTCTTTGAAATATAAGGAGTAGGAATGAAGTTATTTACAAATCCCCGTTAGTTAGTTGTGCAATATGTTATTTCGATTCCTGCATATAGTATAGCGTTAATGTTGTAATAATACTTGGCATTAAAATTACCAACAAGCACTTTTTGTAAATGGTTCTCCATAAAAAATTCTGCAGCAGGTTATTAGAATATCTTGGTAGAAGCTTAATTGCAAATAGTCCCCTCTTTCCAAATGTTCATTCATGCAGGAAAATTAAAAACAGCAACATTCGTATCATACTATCTATATAAAATTCCCAATTTCCCGATTTCCCAATTGGCCGTTGAATGGATGAGAAGCCTCCGTGTTTCAAATTACACAGAATTAAAATTAAAACTCTTTAATTCTATAGATTTGAATGAATGCTTGGTTTGAATTACGGAATGAAAATACGTGTACTAACTACTAACGACACACATGGCTACTGAAAAAGTTTGGATTTCCCATTGGTCTTGGTAACTACTAATTAAACTCTTAATGAATAGAGTTGATGTGACCCTCAGCCGGACTTGGTGCTGTATGTAGCGTATCATCACATCTAAGTAATTAAGCACAATTGATGGCACATCAAATGATGAAAAAGTAACCAAGTTCAAAAGTCTTTGGATTAGACCGAAGGACTGATCATCAAAGAAGTTTTGCAATAACAAATCTCGAACATGTACAATGCACGGGATGGACTGCAAATGCGATTTCATTCCAAAAGTTAACTGCCCTGTGTTTGAATTAGCTATATAGAAGTCATTGAAATAAAATTTATCAAATTAAAACTGCAGGACTTTATGTAAATTCAGCGAAAATTTGTAACCAATCGAATCTTACAAAGACTGACAGTAACTATAAATGGAACATGGACAAAAAATGTTGTGTTAAAGGATTACGTATTTACTTGCTGGTTCAGTCTACATACATTTTGGATTGTTGTAAACTATGCTTTTTGTCTTTTTGTCTCAGCCCAGCTTTTTAGCATCACATGACTAACTGTTTGTAAACATAAACGACAACTTTAAAGCTTACAATTTTAATACAAGAGGCCTATTTTCATCGCTGGTTAGTTTAGTTAGTAAGTGACTCCATTTGTATCTACTGACACTGACTGTCATTCATGCGTTGTGTACGCATATTGTTTTTAAACGCCAGGCCAGGGTCCAAAATGCGCACCAAAAACTCCATGCGCCATATGCATGCGTTCGTGCTTATCAAAATAAAAGGAACTTGAACTAATGTGTTGCGAATGATTTCGAGATCGGTATCAGTGTAAATAATAAAAAACTTTGATCTCATTTTATTATCAGTAGCCTGAGGAGTATCCACAGCTGTTAGTTATATAATGCTAATAAGAGAATTATCAGAGTTCAGAGGTAAGTCATATTGATAAAGCAATTGTGCAGCAAGAACTGTAATGAACACAATATTATTTGTGTATTTGCATTTTCAATGTCGCCTCCGTTAAAATCACAAAGCCTGGAAGAAAGTTAGAAGTACAGCATTTTAAATTCATTCTTCTGAGCTCATTTCTTTAGTTTGTTGCTGTATAAAACCGTTCAGTGCGAAGCTCTGACAAGGTAAAGAATTTTTTACAAATCTCAGTGTCAATACAATAGTTAATAGTTTGAAGCAAGTAATAAAAAACATCAAGATGTGAATACAGTAAATTATGTATGAATTGGACTCTGAGACTTGGTTTAAAGTTGATTTTTTCCCCAGGCCTGAATATAAATCAGTAAGTTTTTCCTCCAGAAAATAAATTTTCTGCACCCAAGTGGTACGTGTTGAATGACTCCACTTTTTTCCGCCATTCATTCCAGTAGTTTTAGTTTTATCTAGTTATAACCCAACAAGAATTGATCATACAGGAGTAAGAAAGAAAATATTCTTCATTGCATTGATTACAGAAAATAGTGAATAGTTTAAGAAATGTATCAATTTACATTTTTATTCCATACTAGGTTCACTTGACGTAAACGTAAACTTGATGCTTATAATGGTGTTTAATATAGTGCCTGAAGTCTGTATTCATAACTATGACAACTAGGAACTATGCATCTAACTATTACTAGAAGCAAAAAGCTGCAGTTCTCATTATGTAGACTAGAGTGAGTAGAGTATATTAGCGCAGTAACTGACAATGGTCCAAATTAAGCTCAATTATGACCTTTTGAACGTCTCAATTTTTCATTTTTTATTATGTCTAGCTCCATGCAATTAAATTACCAATGTATTTCAGACATACTCGTGCACAGACGAAGGTTTTGTGCAAAGTATCATTCATGCCGCTTCCTGTTAAAAACTAATTGAATCAATTTAATAAAAATTCCTATCCTTGATCATATATATGAACTCATCAACTGGTAAACTAGAAATGTAAATTTCATTCGTGTCGGAAATTTCCTTTGGAAAACGAATCTTAGAAGGGCTAGCGGACAAACATCGCCGTGTATTATACTTTTTGTAAAAATTCGAATCATATGCATTACATTGGATACATTTATAATGTTAATGCAAATCTTATCAACAGCTGGCATGACATATTTTTAAACGTTTCAAGAATCAAGATGCATCAATTAGTCTCTAAGAAAGCCAATCGAGAGCTTGATACGTTGCTTACATAAAAATGTTTATGCAATAACTATTTCATAAGGGGATATACGCTATAAGGCAATACAATTTGGTTGGTAACATTAGCATCCGACATAATCTTGTTACATCCAGTTAGCTGTTGATTCCTGAATATTCAAAAACAAACTCAAGCTAAAATGTTGCACAATTTCCCATCTCACTTGAGGGAATAAATCTACATATGAGTACCCACATATGTATTTTGTGCTTCTGCTCTATATATTGTGCTACGCATTTGAAATAATTGCGTAACTTAATTCTTAATTCTTATTTTTTAGGGTATATTTACCAAGATATTTACTTCATCTTTTTTTGGGGGTGTGTAGCATCGTGTACAGAATGTTTTCATTTTTCATGTACTCTTAATTATTTGTCATCCATTGCGTAGTTGACAAATGAAACAAACTTACATACGACGCATGTAGTATATAAAATGAATCAAGAAATTATTTTCAGATATGGTTTTTTGAATTCCCATTTTAAGAATAATTCATTAAATCCATTGCCAAAAAATGGTGCTTGATATAATTTGGAAATATGAGGTTCCAATTTTGATAAATAGTGTATAAAAATACTTTTTGTGAAAAAGTTAAAATAACAGTCGCAGGTTTGAAAAAGATCAGATTAATAATAACTTAATTTGTTTACTTAATTATTTTAAAACTTACAAACTCGAGGGATTTAACATTCTTATAAACTTAGTAAACATACTGAAAATGCTCATCATAACAGTCTACTTGCTATTTCGTTAGTTTTCCATTGCCCGATTGGCCAAAACTTTGGAGACACTCCTCTGATTTTTGTTAGATTAATTAATCTGATCTAGGCTGCAAAAGTGTACAGCTAGTGTGAATCAATAAATGAGACGCATTAAAAAATGTGCCAAGTCGTGGAGAAGGGGTAATGGAATGTCATGGTTCAAGTAGTAATCAATTTGACCTTTCTAATGCAAAAAACATGCATATAATGCAGTAGAATAAGTAAACTCAACCTTATCGGTAAATTGTACAGTCTCTCAAGTTATGTTCATGTTTTAGATGCTAGAGGGGCCTAAAATAAAGGAATAATTACTGTTTTCCACTCATTTCGTTCAACCTTCCTACATTAGTGGAAATTGGATGCGAAGAAGAGTGACATATATTATTGATACAAAATGAAATCCCCAACTATATGCTCATTCTGAGAAGATAATGTGAGCTCTGTTGTAAGTATTGTATAAAGGATTATTTATCCCATCAATTCTAACCATAACTACTAGTCAAATCTAGTGCAGTCAAATACCGTCCTATGCTAACTGTGACAAAATTCGATAACATGATTATGATAGGAACGACCGATGATCAGAGAAAACTGAGAAGTTTAAAGTTTCTAACTAACTGTCTCATCTCATCATTATGTGCATGTTATCATAACTCCCCCACGAAAACATTTGTTACGGCTAATAGCAGGGATTCCGTCCGGTCTTTTTGTTCCGCTCAATAACTGTCATTTTGCCATTCTGGGGGTTTCATTCATTCAGTGATGGGTGAAAAAAATGGTTGCAACTAGTATGCAATAAGAATGAACGGAGATGTATGGCCTTTGTATTAATTTTACGGGGCTGTGTCGTACATTTCTGTATGCCCTTAAATCAACCTGGAATATGGACGGGCTTAAAACACTTTTAGTTAGTAACAGTAGAAATGTGTAGCCTTTAGCTGACCCAGCGTTGCACAATATTATCATTATCCATTAACAGTCAGGCAGGACAGGATCATATTTTCATTTCAGCTAAAATAAATTACCAGTCCAGCTGTTATTCTATATGCGCAAGTGTCAACTCGTACGTATGATTTTTTCCACTAAAAGTCCATTCATTTAACTAATCTTTTTTCTTTAATTCTTACGTAAGACTCCTGTGGATGAGCGATTAAAAAAATATCTTGCCCAGTATCATTGTTGCATATGTCCAAGTCTAATCGTCTTCCATATAGTGAGTTCATAGTGTTTCGAATCTCAAAAGGTGCAAGAAGCTATCACTTTCTACTTTTTTCTGTACGCTCAATCTAAATTCACATATTTAACTGTTATTTAAAAAAAATAGTACACAGAAAGTTTCTAAATTCCCCTTTTTTTCTCCCACAGATAATTTGTGCTATTAGCGCACAATCTATTCGGGTTTCTTTGAATCAATTGAGATGAGTTCCGTAGACATGAATTCTGAGCCCGCTCTAAAAATTAACTCCGACGAGGCTGGCATTACTCATAATTGTGGAGTTTTTGGCTGTATTGCTGCCGGAGATTGGCCAACACACATTGAAGTGTCTCAAATCATAACTCTGGGATTGGTAGCCCTACAGCATAGGTAAAAAAGACTATCTTTATCTTCCCAAAATTATTTTTTATCACTTTTAGCATGCATGTTGCCATATTTATAACAAACTTTAATTTCAATAGGGGACAGGAAAGTGCCGGAATAGCAACATCCAGAGGCGATGACACGAAAAAGTTCAATGTTCACAAAGGCATGGGTTTGGTCTCACATGTGTTTGATGATCACGCCATGCAGAAATTGAAAGGGAACTTAGGTATTGGCCATACACGCTATTCTACTACTGCTGCCTCTGAAGCAGACAATTGCCAACCATTTATTGTCCATACGCAACATGGTTCACTTGGAGTTGCTCACAATGGAGAGCTGGTGAACGCTGAGTCTTTACGAAAAAAGGTAAAGTTTTTTCATTTGTGTTAAATTAAGGTTCATGAACTGACTGGCGAACTAACTATAATACTGAAGTAAGCTGTGAGCTGGATATAAAGAGCCTCCGTATGGATTTAGTTTACGGTTCATCAATACAGCTATAAATAATACTAACATTATGAAACAGGTTTTGGACCGAGGGTTGGGCTTGTCCACAACATCAGATTCTGAACTTATTACGCAAGCATTATGCTTGAACCCCCCAGAAGGAGAACACGATGGACCCAACTGGGCCGCAAGAATTAAGCATGTGATGCAGCTAACTCCATTGTCATACTCATTGGTTCTAATGTTCCGAGATCGTATTTATGGTGTCCGAGATCCATATGGGAACCGTCCGTTGTGTCTTGGACGACTGATACCACCGACAGGAAACCACAAGTTGTACAATAGACAGTCTGATGAGAACGTGGAGGGTTGGGTAATATCTTCGGAGTCGTCTGGCTTTTTGGCCATTGGAGCTCGTTATCTCAGGGAAGTGGAACCAGGAGAGATTGTCGAGATGACAAGACATGGGGTCAGATCGTTGGGTATTGTTGACCGTCCAGATAGCAAACTTCCCGCTTTCTGCATTTTTGAATATGTTTATTTCGCACGACCCGATTCAATATTTGAAGGTGAGTATCCGAAGTATCACTGGAGTATCTCTGCCTTCTACTGTTCATGTTTGACACCTTTGTCGTTGAATATTAAGTATAGTTTAATTGCGTAACCTAGTAACCTACCATATTTGTCTAAATATAGGACAAGTGGTGTACTCAGTGAGGATGCAATGTGGACGCGAACTGGCCAAAGAAGCTCCATGTGATGCAGATATTGTGAGTTCAGTACCTGAATCTGGTACAGCTGCGGCACATGGGTTTGCGAGCCAATCAGGCATTCCGTTCGCCGAAGTTTTATGTAAGAATCGCTATGTTGGTCGCACCTTTATCCAGCCGTCAACGAGGCTACGGCAGCTTGGTGTTGCCAAAAAGTTTGGCGCCTTGCTCGATAATGTTTACGGGAAGAAGATAGTTCTCATTGATGATTCCATCGTTCGAGGTAACACCATTGGCCCAATCATTAAGCTATTGAGGGATGCGGGCGCTAGAGAGGTAGGTTGAATATTTAAACGCATTAAGCAAAAATGTGTTGTATACGTAGTTTTTTGTATGCAACAAACATATTTTCTATAGGTACACATTCGCGTTGCATCTCCCCCAATCAAATATCCATGCTACATGGGTATCAACATTCCTACAAGAGAGGAACTCATTGCTAATAAATTGGATGCTCAACACCTCGCTGAAGCAGTTCGTAAGCTCAATGAGTTCAAGTGTGTAGTTTGTTTTTGGCGTTGATCATATGGTTTATGGTCACATGTTTTATCCACAGGTGCTGACAGCTTAGTTTACTTAACAATAGAGGGATTAATTAGTGCAGTTACCTATTCCATCCGAGAAAAGAATCCGAAGAAAGTGGGCCATTGCGTGGCTTGCTTATCAGGAGACTATCCGGAAAAACTGGAGTGGTGAATAGTGAACAGTAGATTGGGAACTATTTGGAAAGATGGGTTTTGGGACGTGTCGTAATTTTAATTTTCTTCTGTAATTCCCTTGTGGATTTAATATATAACAATGGATGAGACACGAAATGGAACGAATATTTTTCAACTAATGTTATATTTATATAAATCTTGAGAGCTCTTCTTGCCTGAAAATATGCATTCTATTGACAATTGCATGAAATTACAAGCTAACTGTAAATATACTTAAATGACTGATGTCAGTCATTTAAATTTTTATTGGTGTTGAATTGCCAGCAGTAGCAGATATGCGAGCAATGCAAGTAAATATAACTGGCAGAATGCTGAGGAGAAAGTGTATAAAATTGAAGCAGTGGTTTTAACCATCCTGTCTTGAACAATGTGTTGCAAAAAAATTAGCTTGATGCCCAAGGTAGTTTTTGTTTAAATAGGTCGGGCGAAAATAAATAACTATTATCATCTGACTGAAAACCTGTGCTTGTGCATTTTACTTCCTCCCATAGAAACATATTTAAATATATACACGATTTCCCAATTAGTTAGATAAGGGGTCAAGTCAGGAGGATTGAATATGTATTGGCTTGGTGCGGACATGCTGGATTTGCACTTACGAAAATATTCAGTGTTAAAAAGTTAGCACTGAGCGATCTGTATGTGTGGGAGTTTCCCATATAATGACATAGCAGGTCGGGAGCATCGCTTCTTCCAAATCCAAACTATAGCAGGCTGACGAAATGGTATTTTGAACTCTCCAACCTTCTTTGGAGTTTGGAGGACATCATTTTGGTCAAATCATACAAAATACCAAGGTCCCTATAGTGACTATCCCTGTTTCAAGGTCGCGCAATACTCTGATGGTGAAACAAATTTGAAATTTTTCTGAAATGAGCCCACAGAACTCTTTGCATTATATTTGCATTTGTGTGGGCTCATTTTAGAAAACTTTCAAATTTGTTTGACCATAGCAGAGTATTGCGCTACCTTGTAACAGGATGAATAGTCACTATAGAGACCTTGCAAAATACTTTCCCGATCCCGATTTTTTGCCCGATTTATAATGTAGGCTAGGGACTCGGTCGGAAGGTGATGGCTATCGGGCTATCGTATTAAAGCTGCATGGCCTAGTTCCTCTTTATTGCCATAGATGGCACAACTGCGTTTAGTCAAACTTGCAAGGAAGCCAACAAAAAGGTTGAAATAAGTTTTAGTAAATAAAAAAATAATCAGCTGATTTATTCCCATCTAAATTTTAAATTTTTCGGCATAAATTGTTGTAGCGGACTAAAAGTATATCAAAATAGTCTAATCTATTACTCCTATATATGAGTAGGTCAGTATTACTTAAAAACTATGACTGTTGAGCGGCACATTGCTCGATATCCCGTACACTTTTAGGACAATTTTTCGACAACACATCATTTCCATTCTCTGTAATGGCAACATCGTCCTCTATTCTCATTCCAATGCCAACAAATTCTTTCCCTACCTTGGTCAAAAAGGGAGATTGAGAGGCATTATCACTGATATAAATCCCTGGCTCAATGGTAACTACCATTCCAGGCGCCAAAGGTTTTCGGCGATCTACAGTGCTTGTATCATGCACATCCATCCCAAGATGGTGACCCACATGATGTGGACAAAACCTTAAAGCATATTCACTACTATTATTACTAGAGTTCCATTTAAATCTCGGGCCGAGCTCAATAATTCCCAACTCTTTAAGGCCTTTGAGTAACATATCACCCATATCTTTGAACACCGTGTCCAGTGTAATTCCGGGGCCCGTCATTTTAATCAAGTCAACTTGCATTTCATATAACATTTCATACAAGGAACGATGACGATCGCTAGAAAATTTACCTTTCATAGGCCAAGTTCTTGTAATGTCACTACAGTAACCGAAAAACTCACAGCCAGCGTCAACTAAGATTACATCATCAGGGTTACATTTATTAGCATTAAAGATATAGTGAATAACTCCAGCCCGTTCTCCAGACGCAACTACTGGGGGATATGCCAATCTTTCTGCCCCCATGAGTCTACACTCGTAGTCCATCTTTGCCCATATATGATGTTCCGATATAGGTGTTCCTGAATTCACTCTTTGGGAGCAAAACTGAATAGCTTTAGTGAAAGATTGGGCTGCAATATCGCATGACTTCTGCATCAAAGCGATTTCTGAAGGAGATTTAACAACGCGAAGTGAGTCAATGAGTTGGGTTGGAGACGCATATGATTTGAATTGCTGCACAAGTTCTGGACCTAGTAAGTTCTGCAAGAATATTTGATCCTCACACCAAAGTCTTACGGTAGAACTAGAGTGGCGTATAAAGTTGTCAATAAATGCCTTAAAATTGCTGCCATAAAATGCTTCATTGAATCCGTAGTGACTCATTGCTGCTTGCGGAGTGGTTTTGGGACCATCCCAAAGTTCTGACATTGGGTCGGGGTCTGGCAGAAAGTATAAGTGCGTTTGTTCATTTCTGGTGGCAGTTAGAACAATGAATGCGTCCTGATCATAGCTACCACTAAAATACAAAAAATTTGAACTCTGGCGAAACGGGTAAGGGATGTTTTCACTCATGTATTTTTTGGAAGCTGCAGGTATCACTATCACATTGCTCGTTTCAGATTCGTCCGAAGTTAGGCTTTGATTTGATTGCTGAACAAGATCAAGTAATACTGTCCTTCTTTTCCGGATTTCTTCTTTGGTTACCCCAGGCAAAATCTACAACAGAGTATACCACGTAAGATCAACGGTCCACCGGCCAGTTTACCATTTTCAAAGTGATAAGCACCGTTAGCCAATCCGGGCCCAAGATGAATACGACGCAGATCGTTTGAAATATTACCTCAAGATTATTTGAAAAAAACTCTGGATGAGAGTGGTGAGTTGGCTGTCCGTAAGATAACGATGGATTCTTGTCTGAATTTCTCCATGCTCGTGGATTAATTGATTGTAAATGACGTGCCGTTGATAAACAACGACGGAAGACAGTTGGACGGTATAGTTTTAAAATAGTCCGGCAGTACAGATTCTCCATTTCAAAATCCTGTAAAATTTTTAAAAAAATTTGCAAGGGCATTGATGCATGTACACATGGAAGTTACAGAAGATACCTATTGACCCGAGGGTATCCAGTATTTATTGCAGGGCAGCTAACTTAGATAAAAGATCTTATCTTCATCACGGCATAGATCACACGGTATAACCACGCTTCATGGATTTTGACAAACGACACGTCAAATGAAAGCCCTTAACGAGTAGATTCCAAATATGCAACTTTTGTTTTGCGCTGATGATTTACTTAAATTTAAATTATATGTATATGGATCTGTTATAGTCTAATTCCATAAAGACGAGCGTATAAATACCATTGACCCGAAAACTACGACGCGCCAAGGCTCGAGCGGTCGAGCTGCAGCCTCCCCCAGCCCCAAACAAGGCGTTGTGCAAGGCAAAAGTCCAGTCAGCGTCCCCCCACGATTCGTTTGAGTGACCCTCGTCCTTTCGAAAACAATTCTGTATAACGACTAGCGCCTAAGTTAAGCAAAATTGAATGTTTGGGCGTTAATTAATTACCTGTAAAAGTTGTTTCCCCAATAAAGAGTTGCATATTTGAAATACTCGTGTCAAGGGCTCTCATTGAAATTATCGTTTACCAAAATCCATGAGTCATATAGACCATCCGGAAAAAGGAGGTAAATTTTTCCTGTCCTGTGTGTGATACATTTGTGCAGTAGGATAGGATAAAATTTACCTCCTTTTTGCGGACAAGGTATAATTATAACTGATTTTTTTGCTCCATCCCAAAGATGAAACACTAAACTTAATCAATTAATCGAGAATTAACATCAAGTAGATGATTGATTCCAATTATACAAGGCGATCTCACCCTATATTATTATAGTGATATAACTTACTATAACCAAGCCAATCTTTCTATATTAAGATCAAGATGTTTATTACGAAGCCGAAGGCTGAGTCAGGTAATTACCAACGGGAGCGCCCTATGCTGCACATGTTAAAGCTAAAATCACCTGAAAACGCAAGATGAAATTTGTGTTAGTAAACTCTGTTTGGAACGG
>Ga0210040_10002856_pt1 | contig 23941 bp, 7 predicted proteins | sample CryGeyCG12114_NA_FD_185462 | JGI IMG/M metagenome (GOLD analysis project Ga0210040, IMG submission 185462) | Groundwater microbial communities from aquifer - Crystal Geyser CG19_WC_8/21/14_NA (SPAdes) (version 2) | ecosystem: Environmental > Aquatic > Deep subsurface > Groundwater | place: USA... | reverse complement strand
GTGTTTCCTACTATCGCAGTAAATAATTGTGTACACACTTTACATACAGTGCTTGTGTAAATGGATGAAAAAGTACATAATTCAGTCAGTGCTGATGCAAATATGACTGTGAGATGGCCACAATACCGAAATTGTAATTTAACTTTAAATGTTTTCACAGAGTATTTTACTGTAACCTTGAAGCTACACTGCATTGAAATGTATTTACTTTTATTTTTAAAAAAACTTGAATTATTGTAATATCCCATTTGAACCTAGCACAGTAAACCTTGCAATTCACCATAATATCTTTGCATGTTAGCATACCCTACTAGTCCTTCACACATATTATTACTTTCACCGTAGCATTGTTACAGTAAGTAATGCAATGTATTAAAAGTAAACTTGAAACTTGTCCACTTTTTTGTCACTACCATACTTACTTGATACATTTTGCGAGTGAGTTTATATGTACGGTGGGAATTTAAAACGGAATTCCACACACAACACTACCACTGGGGTTTCTTTAGATTGATCGTTCCACCCATACACGTACACAGACCAGAGCTCTCACATTTGGATCGTCATATGAGTTTGACTCCTTCACTCATTCGCCAGCAGTTAGTTTGTTAGTTCATCATCTAGTATATAAGTATAGGTGGTCGTCAGTCGTGTTCACTCTTTCTTCTAACCAGTCAACTAACTTATATATGGTTCTTTCGAGAGTCTACAGCCTCGTCTTGTGGTCTCAAATGACGGCAACTAGGAGAGAAAGGAATGAAGGTGAAATGTGAAATGCATGAGGGTGACCTGTCATGTCTATCTATTCTATAGTGACTGACTGAGAGGAGCAAGAGTGTAGTATACATAGTCAGTTAGTGGGTTATATGTATGTGTGTATGAGTGAGTGAGGACTGCTCTTAAAATCGATTATTTTTTCCAGTTGCTGCTGTGTTGTATTATCTGTTACTTTGAGCAGCTCCACACATAGAAACTCACACACACACACAGATTATATAGTAGTTAGTACCACTTGAGAATTGTATGAAAGAAAGTTACTACCGTAAACCCGGTAGTAGTGAAGTTAATTATGATTTAGACTGGAATTTGAATACTGGATTTACGGTACTGTACTAGTATGTGAGAAATTGCTGACTTTAGTTAGTTGTGTAGCATGGCTGGTATTGGCAGAGGGAGTTGAAAAATTACAGAATTAATTTTTAAGTGACATATTGCTGGCTTTTTTAGGTGGATTTGTTATTGTTTTATATTGATGAGCTCCCAGTCGTTTAAGGGAGTGTAAGGAATAGAAAAGTGTGTTTGTAAGTAGGCATCTAAGATAGTGAATTTTGCATAAGGATTGATCGAGTAGAGGAATTGTCAGAATTCAAATGCTATTGGTTAGCTAGTCATGGTTAAGTAAGTAGTTGTTTCATTCGAATAAAGCGACTGACTGACAGAGTTGGAGACTTTATGCCTGGACATGTGTGGTTGCACAGACTGAATAATTGATGAACATTTGTGTTTGCAGGTGTCCCTTTGCCGCCAAGCCATAAATTGACACTTGCTGAAGTGTTTGATCCTCGCACAAACAAGCCTAATCATGAGAGATTGAAGCAACATTTTATTCAAGAGGGTAGAATAGAGGAGAATGCAGCCCTCAAAGTTATTCAGGATGGGGCTACATTGCTTCGAACTGAAAGGACCATGATTGACATTGAAGCTCCTGTGACTGGTAAGTCCTCTGTCCTAAGTCAAGTCTGTACGATTTCGTATAAGTCATGTTTAAGACATTGTTGTACCATCGCTTTTTGGCTATTTTACATACTTTCAATCTGAAGCATTAACTTATCGATAAATAGGAATGAATAGAAATATGCCAGCCAAATAGCTGAATTGCATTCTGTAAGAAATGATAATATGATTTGAAGAAGTATAATTTTAGAAGAGCATTTGTGCAGGTTTAATAGAAATCGAATCACTATGGTCAGTTAGGGTCTTGTCCGTCTCTTCAACGTTTGAGACTTTCCAAATGCATTTAATTTGTGAAAAACTTGCTTTCACTTTATTTTGTGCACAGATTGTTTGTCTGACCTTTAGTTAAAATTTTGGTTGGGTTCACTGACGGTGGGAAACTTTGATACCCCTATTTTGTCCAAGGGAGGGAGACAACTGCTTTCACTCCATTCCGTATAGTAGTTTGAAATGGCCACGCAGACTTTAACTCAACGGTTTCATTTCTATGTAATCTCGGTCAGCGGTGATGTCTAGGTAGTGATTTACAAAGGAATGATAAAAATCGTCCTGTTGTCAACATAAGCTGTCCCGCTGATATTGCCCTCATTTATTATAGAATCGTATTATCTAAACCAAGATATAAAATATTTCTCTTTTTCAATATAATGTAATGTACCTTTTAGTGAGTTCAATAAAGGGATACAATTAGTGTGTACTACTTGGAACCATATACTTTTTTCAATGATGATTTCCAGGTTGAATTTAAGACGGTTTTTTGGGAAGCAAGGACAATACAAATTCAACTATTTATGGAAAAGTTTTCAGTATAGAATAAGAAAGTTGTGAAATAGAAGAGAAGTTTTTCGTAACCCGCAGTTAGTTGTGCGAATGTAGTATTCCCAAGTCATGTTTGTCATTCATATTTACAATAGCAAGGGAAAGTTTGGCCAACATTCTGAATTACTCACACAGCACATGTACAAGTTTGTTTCTAACTAACTATACCTAACTTGCAATAGTTGAGCTGACACGTGTGTGGAATGCTATAGGTGGTGTGCGTTTCATTCATTCATTCATTCATAAGGTGGTGGGGACAAATGTAAAGATTTTTTTATCTTTTTGACAGTTTGTGGAGACATCCATGGACAGTTCTACGACCTAATGAAACTTTTTGATGTTGGAGGGGATCCAGCTACAACTAAGTACCTATTTTTAGGCGACTACGTTGATAGAGGATACTTTAGTATAGAGGTAAGTACCATTTTTGCTAAAATGTTTTTTAACGTATCGTGTGTACATACGAATCAAATTGGAGACCATTTTAATCATACTCTAAAAAAGCAACAGTATGCGAAAAAATTGATTTTTTTTTTAAATCTCACCCCGTTCCTGACAATATCCTTACAGTAAGCTATTGATGAGTCGGATTTCTTTCACCCACTTTCTTCCTCAAAGCCATGCAAAAAAGAGGATAAAATGTGAAGCACGTGAGTTCTACAGAACCTAAGTATGAATAACTATATAGCTCCATGATTTGGATATTTGCTTTGGTAGCCCATGTAATGTTTACAGATGAGTACAAAGAGATAGTATAGCGTTGGCAGAGCCATTTGTTTTTACGCTTAGGTATAGGTTTGCTTGCATCACATTATCATGATTGCGTGAGATGATCCAATTCCGGGAGAATACATATCGCAGCGTATGTAAATCATACTGTCAAATGGAAATAGCATTCTATGATGATAATGATAATAGACATACAAGTACATAATGTGCACTGGGGAGAATGTACATAATATGGCTGGGTAGGTAGCAATAGCAAGTAAATAGGTAGGAGGGTTTCATTTGAAGAAGCTTTCTCCATCTGCAATAATAATGGGGCTTTAAGTGTGTTCCCGTTTCCAATTTGGTATGCATACGAAGAAAGTTCATAGGACCTACTAAGTGTGTATCGTGCTCCCATTTATTCATAATTTAGAAGCTTTTAAAGAATTACCTGCTTAGTTAGTTAGTTACTACTGTGAAATTAGGTAAACGTACGTTTTTATAGGAATGGAGCGAGAGTTGAGTCAATTGCATAGTTTATACCAAAAATTATTGGTCATGAAATTATTTGCAATGTGATATGGTTTTCACTGCAATATTTCATTCATTGAATTCCGAGATATTTAATTATTGGTTTTTTTCTTTTTTGGTTTCCTACTTTATGAATAATTGGCGTTGGGCTGACTATAATTTTAAGTGAAGATACATTATGAGAATTATTTTTTAATTTGTAGGATGATTGTCAGGCAAAATTTTGCTGAGGAAAGTTTGAATTTCTAAGTTTGAGTTTGTGAGATTTGGTATTTGAAATCTTTTATGACGTGACGCAATATTCGGGTTAATTAGAATGATTGGTATAGCTCGTAAATTCTAGGATGCGATGTTGTTGCATAAAATCATTTGCTCGGAATTCACCTGCGGAAGTATCATGGTCGGTAGTAAACGTTGTTTGTTGTTGTAATTATTTTATTGTGCAGGATCTGTGCATACAGACTTGTGGTTTTTGACATGTGATTGTGGAGGTTGTAAATGGAAGGTAGAGCAACATGATTAATTCTTAGATTTTGGGTTTACTTTCACTAGTGTGGTGCTCCGGGCTGCAAAATTTTCTCAGGCATGCTTAGTTTTGGAACGGAACTACGATTTTTGGCATGCCAGAACGATACTATTGAATTCATCTTTATGTATTATGTACGTTGAAGAACAAAATTTATGCAGAATTTTCGTCTATGCGCACATGGGTACATACACGTACACACTTGGGTTTTATTTTAAATTATTTTTAAACTCAACATTTTAGCATTTAGTGTGATCTTATATTGAAAATAACGTGTACTCGTTAGTGTAGAAGTCAATTGAACAAATCAAATTATTATTTGTTGAAAAGTTGTCGAAGATGTTCATTAGTTTTTCCTCTTTTTGGGAGCTAATGGGATTACATAAAACTGAATAACATTATATAATTATTCCAAAAATGTCTTTTGCTTGTTGACGAGATTATTTTGTCTTGTTAGTTATCAGTTTGGAATTCAATTTGGAATAAAAACTTTCATAGGACTGTGTGTGCGAATAAAATTTTTGTAGAATGTGAAAGAAAGTAAGTTCCATTGTGAGTAGTACGATCAAATGTATATTTCTTCTATAGCGTACTATCTTTTACCTTTCTTGTTGTTAATTGTTGAATTTTTCATGAGCTTGGATGCACGTAGGGTCCCACTTCTGCGTCAACGTTATGTCTCCATCTGAATGCAAACTTTCTCCTGCGTAGCATAGCCCTTATAGTATGTTGCCTTCGGCTGCACTGGAAGAAAAGTTGTATTCTACTCATGGCTTTAGACTGTGTAAAGAGTTCTTAAATCGATCTGGATGAGAACTCACTCGGAGAAGAAAATAAGGGCACTCATGAGCACTGGGGTAATGGGGTATTCAGGTAACTTTTTACGGCAGTCAGGAATGCCCGGTAAACAAACTTATATATCATCCTGATTAAATTTTGCGTTACCAAACGGTAACTCTTTATGGAGTGAAAACGTTCTCCAACAAGTTATCTCTCATTGTGTAAAGCCATAGGGCAACCAAAATTTCAATTTTTTGTAGAGAAAATTGATTTACAGAAGAAATTTTAAATTTGGCGTTCACACTGTAACATTGGTAACTCAGTAAAAAGTTTCTTGAATACCGGAATGCCCCATTATCCCGGTGCTCATGAATACTCATTCATGTGAGCTTGCTTCCTGTAAGTCTCAGATGAATAGAAGAGTAAATATGATGGGAAATCAATTGTAACTTGTGATACTGGGTATGGTTGAAATTCCGCATTACATTTTCTCTTTTATGTGGCGTGCTATGAGGAGCGTGAGGCATTGAAAATTTATGGTAAAATTGTGTAGAAGATTATTTAAAGAAGCCTTGACTGACACAGATAGAAAACTCGTGTGAGTAAATATTTTTTTCAGTTTTGTTGTACACATACGATAATTTTTGTTTTAATTGTGCGTTTGTAAAATGAAGCATTGTAGAGCAAAAAGTCCCCCGACTAACAATGAGATGCCGAAATTGGGTGGCGGAGTTGTGCATCGTAGTATAGCTCAAATGAAGCTTGAGTACTTCAATAAGAACCCCCAAAAATATTAGATCCCCATACAGCCGCTAACTCTCACAGGATCAAAAGGTGTATTTTTTTACATGCATCTAAATACACGTGTCGAAATCGAAAAAACGGTAAGGGGGTGGTCCCCTTAATTTCGAGATTTTTCCCATGTTATTTTTCATAAGAAAAATCGAAAATTGATTCTCGATTTCCAAAATTTGTTTGAACAACCGTAGCATATGTATACTTGAGCATGGGGAAGTAATATTTTAAGGGATTGTTGTAGGCACTCTCCGAATCATTTTAAGCTATTTCTCATTTCCCAACTCCGCCACCCACCTAAAGCACCTCATTGTAAGTTTTAATGAAATACAGTTATGGAAATATAAACTAACTATTTAACTATATATTTAGTTTTGCAAACGAGCCTATGCATTTAGTTGGCGGAAAGTTGGAAACCTTGTAAAATTATTATTTTGTAAACAAGTGTTGGTTCATAATGGCAAAACAGCTTATATTACTCTCATTTGGGAAGGCTATGAAAACTTTTATCATTTGGTGCTAGGAAAAGAATATAGGGGGAAAGTCTAATTTGGCCAACTTGTTGAGAAGTAACTTTTTGTGTACTCACGCCAGCTCTATATAATGTACCTATTTATTATTTTCATGCGTAACTTTTGCAAAAGTTTCTCTTTTATGTTTTTCTTTCGTTTTCTGTGTACGAATGACTGGAATGACTATTAATTGATTCAAGTCAAACTCTGCTTGAGTCATTTAGTTACTTTTAGTTTGTCATGTATGTACATATTCTTGTATACTCATGTTTAGAATTTGTAATTGGACTGGAACTGGTCGTTTAGACAAGTTTACACTAAAAGTTAATTGATCGTGGCAATTTTATTTGATTCGTGTACATGATGCTGTAAGCTAATTTATTCATTATTATACAAAATTTTAACTGTCCATGTTTTCTGTTTCAGTGTGTGCTGTATTTATGGTCTCTAAAATTAACATACCCCAATACCTTATTCTTATTACGTGGGAATCACGAGTGTCGGCATTTGACTGAGTACTTCACCTTCAAACAAGAATGTAAGTTTGTTTTGACTCTCAGTTTTACATTATGCTTTATTACTATTCGTCTTTGAATCTTTGTTTAAACTGGCTAGACCATTTGATAGCATTAGGTCTATGCTGCACACTACAAACTATACAACATGATATAAGACTATACAAAATAGCAGGAAAGAAACGACAAATTAATGATATTACCTAATATAATTTCTTTCATGCTCTTTCAGGCAAAATAAAATATTCAGAGCGAGTGTACGACGCATGCATGGACGCCTTCGACTGTCTCCCTTTAGCAGCATTGATGAATCAACAGTTCATCTGCGTACATGGTGGACTGTCTCCGGAAATCCATTCTTTAGATGATATTAGAAGGGTGAGTAAAAAAATTGAGCTTACTGCCTACAACACTGGCTACATATCCCTTACCTTTAGCCCATTTTATGGTGTAGGTAGCTCTGTAGGTACTCGGGCAACTTATGTTGGATAGTATGTCAGAATTCCAAGAATTCGGTGTACCACGTTTTGCACAATAGTCATAGGAAAAGGGTTAGGTAGGAATGAATACAAATTACATGCATGAGTCAAATTGGAATGAAAATCTTTTTTGTGTGTTTGGTTTGAAGTTCAAGAATGGGATTGGTTTGCATAAAATGGTTCCGTGAAAATAATTTTATGTAATTTTCATTTGGAAGTGAGGAAGAAGATTATAAACTTATGTAGTAAGAATGCTCACCATTAAAATGGAAAACATTGTAGGCCAAAATTATTTGGCGTTGGCTATATATATTTTGATTTTGAATATTACAGTAGCTAGTCGTGATTAATGATTTCTAATGACTGTTGAATCCATTATGTATTAAGTTAGTGCAGTGCATTGTAAATTACATTGTACTTAACTAAATGAGGAGGGCATAAGCTGTGTCATGAGACAATGTAGGAATTAGGTGTGATGATGCAAACTTTGTGTCATCTGATCTGTTTTATTCAAGAAAGGTAATTAGATTTGATGGTAATCTTTTGTTGTGCCTCAAATTTCAGTGAACTCGTGTTTTCATTTAATACCGTCTCATGATGAACATAGCATTTTCCAGTGGCTGCAACTGACTGACTGAGTGCTGGTGGGAGAGCACGTTGGCTTTCCTTTTATTGCAACATTTGAGTTCACAACTTTTGTGAAAGTTTTAATGATATTAAGTGGAAGACTGCTGTGCTTTTAGTTAGTTAGTCACTTGCTCAGATTTTTTTCTGCATTCAGTCATGTCACAAAGATAAATTATAGTGCAAAAGTTTTATAATTAACGTTTTGTCTTGTTACTTGCTTACTCTATTCAGTAGAGTTTGTATTTGATATGGTAAGGAAATGAATGAATTTTTTTTGTAGTTGGATCGATTTAAAGAACCTCCCGCATTCGGACCTATGTGCGATCTTCTGTGGTCGGATCCTTTGGAAGATTTTGGAAATGAAAAGAATGCATCGGAGCATTTTACTCATAATACTGTTAGAGGATGCTCATATTTCTATAGGTAAGTTGAGTAGAGTTTTTTTCCGGGCTTGAATACATAGTAATACAAGTAACAGGCCAACAACAACTGTAGAAGTAGATGATGCGGGTATTATGATTATGATGATTTTTTGTTATGGTTTGATCCACTGGTTTGGTTGAGAGACGTGAAAGAAAATAATCTGGCTTGTTGGGTCATAAAATGGGTTAACATTGTTGAATTTGTTCTAGTGTTAATATAAATAGTACAGTCGGGGACCACGTTTTTCTGTTCAAGACTGTCACTGCGATATTGTTAGTTTTTGTCTCAGTCAGCTGCTGTGTACTACTTTTATTTTTTTCCTTGGGTGACTCCCAAACATGCACATAAATAATAAAAGTAGGAGCATTTATAGAATGTATGACTCTATATTTTATCTTATTATGTGTATAGTTGCTAAAACTAGAACGAAAGACAAAATTGTTTATGCCATTTTAAGTAGGGTCTGTTTCTCCTATTGTTTGTAAAAAGCCGTAAAATGGGGGTATTCTCGATGTAAACAAAGGACTATATGGATTCGTTTTATTCCTTTTGTTTGAGAATGTGAAGGATTTAATGAGTACGATGGATATAATTGAATGGAAATCCTGACACAAGGCTCATTAGTTTCTACACGACTATGGTGCAAGTGAGTGAGTAAGTTTGGAGTCTGTTTTACGGTTTGTTCTCTGTACATGAGCTCATTAGGGAACCTCATTTGTTGAGCTGTACAGGGAGTTGGGCTTGAAGTTGTCTCATTTTTTCAAGCCGGAAGCAATGCTCGTGAGATTCCTTTTTCTTCTGCAGTAGTCTTGAGCATTTTATGGCTCTGTGTATGTTACTGAGCAAGCATTAAATTTGGTGGTTGTTTGAATATGCTCGTTGCTCCTCTATTGTGTGTTTGTAGCTGAGAGTCAAGTAGGATTTTTTATGTAAACTTTCCAAGTTGAAGAATTTGTGATGAAAACTGAATAATTGAGTGAGCAGAATTACTTGAAAAGCATGATTTCATGATATTAAGACAATTTGTGTCTCCTGGAAATTGAAGTTGGCTACAATGACTGGAGTTTGAGAATAAGCATTTTATAAAGACAACGCTTGTCTAATGTATGTGATAGCTGTTGGTTTTTGGTTTGTACGTACAAGTCAATTTATTTTCTGTTAAAAGGAACATTCAGTTGGTTAGTTTGGTTGACCGCATAAAGACTTTATATATGAGGAGTGAATCTTTTTGACAGAGTGAATGAGAGTGGGATCTGAAAGGGAGACGTAAGGATGCTGAAACAGTATCTAAACGGAATGGGAAGAAAATACGTGTAGTTAGTTAGTAGTATAGGTGGGTTAGTTAGCTAGTTATCTTTCCCGTCAAATAAAATTGCAGTATCTTCATGCTGTGGAAATGAAAAGCGAGAGAGATACATTATATTAGAAAAAAAGCAGGAACATTTTTTGCTTTCACTCTATCTCTATATTGCTATTGCAGCTAGAGGTTTGAACCTAATAAAAGCAAGTGTAAACTTTGTAGAAATAATTTTTGCTCCGTTTGAAAAATTTTTTGAATTACATACTATATAAACGACGAGGTACTATCATCTTATGATTATACTGTTGCTCCATACAAAACAGGATCAGTTATTTGATCAAATCAAACCCCGTTTGGATCAACAATTTTACATGATAGGAAAATATTGACGTTCATATCTATCTAGTACATTTTGTTTGTTTTTAATTTGGGTATGAGAAGTTCAATTTGTGGGCTTATGACTTGATTTGACATTCTTTTTTTCCCTTCATTTGTAACAAACTTAAACTATAATAACTAGAATGTAAAAATCCGATCTATGTCTGCTGAAAGTAAAAAACGGATGGTGCGAGAGCGAGCCAAACTGCTTTCACTTGTATACTTGTAGCGCAACAATGGCGCATGACACTTCATCGTCTAATCCACAAAATCAATGTTATGATTTGGAAATGCTGGAGCTGCTACTACTACCAGTACTACTAAAAGTTCCTCCCAAGTCCTACTGCCACTGGTGTGTAGCGTGTTAGTGTGCGTGTTTGAATATGTGGAACAAGTTGGTGTGGTATGATTATGGCTCTCGCTTTTTCTTTCTCCTTCCCTGGCTATCCAGTCTACAACTAGGATATTACATGCATACATTGCATACATTGCATACATGGCTGGCTTGGCTGACTGACTGACTAGACTACTCAAGCTTAGCTGCTACCATGTACTGCTACAATATAATATGGAGAGCTTCACTGTAAAACAGGGAATTTAAGCTCCCATGTTTTGTATCACACATGAATTTGGGGTGTTGCGTCAAGGCTTTGGGCTACTGAACAAACCCATGTTAATACATTAGGTTAAGCTATGGAGCAAACTGTGAGAGAGTGAATGACTGACTGATAGAAAATGGAACGCAGCAAAACTGCTGTTGCTTTTTATCGAGTTCCACTTTCTCTTTTGGTTTGTTATAATATATGCAGTGCACAGGGTGCTGTTTTGCGTAAGGAATTGGTGAAAGTGGGTTAGAGATTTTGAAAAAATGTATCTGTTTTAGAAGTTTTTAGGGGAACATTGTAAATTAAGCATTAATTAAAACGTATCGACGGAAAAATGATGTTTTTTAAATAGAAGCGTATTATGTTGATGGAAAATTTTTTGAGTATATGCTATAGTGTAGAAGTAAGGAAAAAACCGAAAATGTGAGTTGACAAGGCAGGTCACTTGAGTTGAGTAGCAATGTTATTGAAGGTCTCAAGTTTGCATGGCTAGTCTCTCACTCACTCATCATACGAGGGAGACATGCATGATTATGTTGTAAACAGGATTTGTAACAGGAGTTCCATATAATAAAATAATCCTTGTCTATAAAGTGATTTCTTCATTAAGACTGATGGAAGTTTTACATGCTCTCGTACTATAGAGCAAGCCGTTGCTGCTACATTACACATGAGGACAGGATGATAGACAGGCCGTGCTTTCTAACCTAATCATTTAGACAGAGCTAGTGCTTTTTTAATACATTTGCCCAGGGAAAATGTAGTGTGATGAATTGTTGAATTATAAAGCTCATGTCATCCCATTTGCTTTGCACGCGTAAGCCAAATTAGTTGTGTCTGAGTGAATGGACCGTTTGATTTGATGAGTGGATTATTTTTTCCTACTAGGAAGGTAGTTTTCTGATTCAACACTGTCGTATACAGTTTTTTTTTCTTGCAATTAATTTTGCATGACAAGCAAGAAGTGCCAATGATTTTTTAATTTTAGCTTGAAGGAGTTTACAGTCTAGATTCTATAGTCTTGGGCTTCTAGATTGTTTCAAATTTTAATTTCTTTCACCAATGGGCTCATCATCATGTTTGGGAACCTCCGTGAGCAAAGCTAACAAAAGGACGTACACAAGGCTCACGTTTAAGTGAAAGCTAAGAATATGCTTATATAGACGGAGAGTTTCTTTGTTCTCTTGTCATATTGACAACTGAGTTGGCGAAAGCTTTATGTGCTCACGGCTTGTGCTTCCATTTGTTCGAGACAATGAGGCAGAATTTTCGCTCAACTATGGGAATGAGAAGTCCTCTTGAGTCAGTCAGTAGTAAAAGATTTTCTCAACTACGGGCAAAAAACAAAGTACAATTGGTGGATTCTGCCTAGCATTTAGATGAAATATTAAGTTGGGATTCCCTTTATGCAAGTGATTCTTATATAAATGATGATACGTATCTACTGGGATGGAAATTTATTCTTGTATTTCGTGTGAAAAACGGTCCGCGTTTTTTAGAATTTAAAGTTTAAGTAAAATCGGTTGGTGTACGTAAGATTGTATGTAGTGTAAATTTTTCATTAGATTTTTCTCTATAGTTTGTATATACACATGCCGGATTTCATGGTCAGGTTCATTTTTCTCTTAATGCCCTAACCTGTTTCATTCCACTCTAATGGTTCACCATTGGAGTAAGAAGCTCAAGAAACTGTGAGTGAAATGGTATACTAGACGAACTAATGTACAAGTTTCTTTCTCGTCTAGTAAACCAATCCGGGATAAGTAAGAGAGGCAGTTAGTTATAGGTGGTACTTTTTCTTATCCTTTTGGTTGGCCCTACGACTTACTAACTAACTAGCTAACTAACTAACTAAACTATCTCTCAGTAGTTATAGGATCTTTTACCATTTATTACCCTTGTTGTTTACTCGTTGGTCTTTCTCCGTGTCTATGTCTACTACTTACTACTCCGTGTAATTCTGCCAATACTAATGGAGTGAGTGAGTCCGGACTACTACGGGGAGCCCGTAGTAGTTAGTTAGTTAGTTAGTCTACATAATAATGTTTTACCTTGATTACTTTTTACAGCTATGCAGCCTGCTGTGATTTCCTACAAAACAATAACCTCCTGTCCATAATTAGAGCTCATGAAGCCCAGGATGCAGGGTATGAAATAATTTTACATTGTGGAGTGGAAACTTTGCTGTGTTTTTCATACAGAACACTGATTTAATGCTTGTTTGGGTCATTTTAGATATCGGATGTACCGTAAAAGCCAAACGACAGGTTTCCCTTCTTTAATCACCATCTTCTCTGCTCCTAATTACCTTGATGTGTACAACAACAAGGTGAGTTTGGGGACGCTATGCTCAAAAAGTAGCAAGTTGGAGTGAATTGGGTACTAAACTTAAAGTTTAGTTGCAACTATAGTTAGTTTCTTAAGTTACTACAGTGTAGATCTGAAAATAAGCTCCTTTTATTTAGTTAGTTAGATGAGATGTAGGGAAATTAATTCTACTATATAGAAGGGAGTGAAACAAAGTAGAGATGAGTTGATGAAAGAAAGTAAGCTTTTGTTCCCTTCTCCCTTTGTTATACTCTGTATAATGTTTAACGTAATGATTTATGTATTGTTGTTAAAGGCTGCGGTCCTCAAGTATGAAAACAATGTCATGAACATTCGGCAATTTAATTGTTCACCGCATCCCTACTGGTTGCCTAATTTTATGGATGTTTTCACGTGGTCTTTGCCCTTTGTAGGGGAGAAAGGTAATTTAAATTTGGAGCATGATAGTTAGTTAGTTAGTTAGCTGGGGGTATTGGATTTGTAAAATGGGATTTTTTTCCTCTTTTGTAGTCACGGAGATGTTAGTCAATGTTCTTAACATTTGCTCTGATGACGAGCTAATGACTGAAGGTGAAGAAGGACCTGATGATGGTGAGTGCAGTCTTAGTTTTTTTTCGTCTAGTTTTGTTGTATACTAAAGAAGGCTGTAAAAATAACGTTGCATTCTTGTAGTGTCGTCATGCAGCACAGTATTTGTGTACACAAAAAGGGCGCACATTTGCTTCTATCTGTATTTTTGCATGTGTGTATGTTCCAAACTCTATTTAGTTAGTTAGTTTATTAGTTAGGGAAGGAATTTTGGTCACGTTAATTATTAACTTTGCTTTAGCAAAGTTATTAAGAACAGCCACAGAAGAGAAAGCAAGAGAGAGAGAGAGACGCAGAGTAGGGAAGGTGCATTGAAATACATTGCAGCTTGGCTTTCACCCAAAAGCTTCTACAAAATCTTTGTGACATTAACACGGTTTCGGTTGGGGCAACCACGAAACTGAACGAATTGTCGTTAAATTTTGCATAGTGATTGTAATTACGGTATAGTTTTGGTGATTAGTTTTTATCGTAAATCTGTTAGTTAATTGAGGAACAGGATAGTAGTGATTGACTTTGAATCCAAGATTGAAATTTGACTTGATAAGTTATGAAAGGACTCTTTGAATAATTAATTTCTCATTAAAGACAGGTAGAGCGAGAGTTGCTATGGCCTAAAGCTCTCATATGAGTCTGCTCCTTTTGAATGTAATCAGACTCCAGTCATTTTTAATATTAAATGAGATATTTTCGTATAAAAGTATACGTTTCTTTTCCGGCACACTGAAATATGAATTTTGTATGTTGCGTTGATTTACAGACTTGTATGAACTAGTGGCGAGTTTTTTCAATCGTTAATGATTGATAATAATTATCATGGACTTTAGTTAGCTAGTTCATGATGATGATAATTTGTGGCATGTCGCGTATAAGTAATTTGCGTTGGTTCCGACCGTTTGAAATTGATATATTCTGTTATGGAATAGAGCGTATATGCACAATAATTTTCTGCTTTCACATACACTTTGAGTTACCATTCGATTCCGTTCACTCTGGTTGTCAGGAATGTAGGTCTGTTAGTTAGTATGGTAAACTCTCTAAAATTAGATTTAGTGAACAGTCATGTCTTTTGAAAATGAATGGTCTTGCAATCCGTAAACCATGTTTGTTTCGGATTTTTCATCCTTTATAAAGGTCAGACACAGCAGCAGACTTTGTTGCCACTACTCGTTAAAATCTTTGTGAATGTACATACGATACTAAAAGACAAGCAATTCGGCTTTCGGCTGTAGTTGAGTTAGTGAGTAATAGTTACATTTTGTGGATTGTTTATATTGCCTTGGGTTCACACATGAATCGCTTTTATTGTCTACTGAATCCAAAGGAGAACCTATCAATATGTATTGAACGTATCAAATTTTGTTATGAGACTTTATATTTACTGACACTGTATTATTGGGTTCACTCTCTTCCTTACTTACTTGTAGTACAATGCGTTTCATCTATTTTAATTGGGTTAAACTTCAGTGTCGTTCAAATAATTTTTCAGCAGATCAATAATGATATTCAACTTCTCTCGGACACACTCGATTTGAAGCCTGTGTGAGACGCTTATAATTGGTTTGACCCCTGTGAGACCCTTATATTGGTTTGAGAAGTTGCAAATTGTCACTTTTGCAAGTTAACCTGTCACAATTGCTGCATTATTGTCTGAGAGAAAATACGTTCATGATAGTTAGAAAGGCAACAATACAGGGATCTGTTGAATCAGAGTTGAGTTGGAAACAAAGGAATGTCAACCGTCATTATTGCGCATGTGCGTTCAAATATTGTGTATAGGCCCGGTATATAGAATATGCCATTTGACATTGAGTGATATAATCTGGTTTTAAAATGAAATTCAATAGACCGTCAAGTTTTAACTATTTAAACTATCGTAAATCATGAGTGATAGGCAAGATTTTGAAGTGAAGAAATTCATAATAATTCAATAGATACATTTTGAGAAATGTAACATTTCCCTTTGATTGTGATTAGACCAAGAATATGTGAGACGGCTGAGTACGGCGAGTGGTGGTGAGTCGGCCGGTAAGTTTACCAATTATTGACGACTCAGCCTCAGCTCATTTTTTGTAGACTTGGAAAAGAATATAATAGGAGATACTCTTTGAGCAAACTTTTATTGTTTCGTAGAAAAGATTTGAGCAGCAGCAGCCTAATGCTTGTCATTTTTCTACTACTACTGGGATTGTAAAACTTATCCAATATGCAACACGAATGATGCTGATGCATTTTTACTTACTACTGAATTACTATAATGCTTGTGAAGAATGGGTGGTGATACTTAATTGATAGGAATAATAATAACTTAATTGTTAGTAACTAGGATTTCTGAGACTCTCATACTAAACAGTTCCTATAACGAGCCGCAATTTTAGGAGGCTGTGATGGTTTGGTTAGTTACTTACACTATAATCATTTTGGTACGTACAATTTAACTCTTTGCAAGGTTTGCGGTTTTAGCTTTGAGAAAGACTTGCAGTTGTTACATACATGGTTGGTTATGGTGATTTATCTTAACGACCACTAATAGGTTTTTGGATTCTAGTAATGGTTTCAGTTAGCTTAGAACTAATGTGCTCAGAAAGAAGTGGAACATTTTATTCATTATGGTGGAAGCGCTTCGGTTTCTGTGCACAGGTTGTGTCTTCTTTTTTTATGCGGCTCTAATCTTTCCCTTATTAAGGTGTGTATATTATCGATCAATGAAAGAGATGCTCATTTTGGTTAGTTAGTTCTATAATTAAAAGGTTTGTATTTGGGCACTTTTTGCCCAAATGGTTTACGACGTGCTGTACGGAATCCTTATAATGCTTTGTTTCGTTGTGATTTTTTTTGCTTTTAGTGACGTAACTAACTATAATAATTAGTTATAATATAGCGAAGATAAAACCTCTGTTTTCCATGCTCAGTTAAGAAAACTTACTCCTGTGTGAAAAAATATTAGCACTTGCGAAAAACACATTGTTGTGTGTATGTAATCTTGTTTGCTTACTTTCACATCTTATCTATACCTAACATGTGTTTCATAGTGTTGTGTATAGCTATACTACTACATCCCAGTGCGTGAAAACTTTGCTATTGCTTTGTTTGTTTCATGATTTGTAAAATCAAATCATTTTGGCTTTTGTGGATTTATTAGTTAGTTAGTTAGTAATGAAAGTAATAGTAGTAATGAAAATTTTGTCTTATGTTACTTTTTCAATTATTAATCATACTACTTAAAGTAACTACAAAAAACGAAATGCTAATGTACATTTTTTTCTATAGCATCTACCGCTGCAAGAAAAGAGGTGATCAGGAACAAGATTCGAGCGATTGGAAAAATGGCCAGAGTTTTCTCAGTTCTCAGGTATGTCTCACTCATAGACTATGTGGCATGGAATGCCGTGTGTGTAGTGCACAGTGAACACACATGATAAGATGATGAAGCGTTCGTTTTGTTGTGGTAATGGAAATTGAAATCTCATTTGGTAATTGTACCTGGCAGGGAGGAAAGTGAGAGTGTGCTCCAATTGAAAGGTCTGACACCAACTGGGAATCTACCAATGGGCGCTCTATCGGGTGGAAGATCTACCTTGAAAAATGGTAAGTTCCGCATCTCCATTTATAATGTACCAGTCTTCGTGAGTACCAATAATCCGTACTCACTACACAGTATACACATAGGTAGTTAGTAGTAAGTGAGTGACTAACTTACTTGTGTGAGTTGTAATGTCACCGAGAAACGACGTATGTATGTATGTTAGTAGGTATAAGTTGGTAACTTGTTGCTGCGGCACAGTGTCTGTGAACAAACTGTGCAATGCACCCAAGGTGTGCGCATATAGGAGAAATCTATTGCGTATGTTTGTCCCCGCTACTTTCTCCAATCAATTTCCCACTTGCTGTGTACGTAATGGAAGTAGGTAGTATTAGTACACAGAAATTTGGTTGGTTAGAGAATCTCTAGTTGGTATGGCCAAGGATCGGATGTTGAAATCAATTTGTCAAGATCGTATTCACATGATTTCAGTCAGTGATGGGATCAGATCCCTATATAAGCTTTCAATTTAGTTAGTTACTTATTCTAGAATGGGAATTTATTTTTTACCTTGTCTTCTGATGTAGGACATGATAAGTATTTGGGAGATATTTTTTGCAGTTGTAGTGTTCAATTATGGTATTTTTAATCTTTCCAATGATATGGGGCCATAATGAATTCAGTTAGTTAGTAAGTTATGCGCAGTAAGTAGAGGAGAGGATTGATAATATTTGTTGTGCTTGTCATAGCGCTTCACGGGTTCTCTGGAGATCACAAGATCATTTCGTTTGATGAGGCAAAAGGCTTAGACGCTATCAATGAGAGAATGCCACCCCGTGAGGGGGGTACGCCAACCACACCCAAAGCCTCATCCCCCACTGGGGGTCCTGGTGCTGGAAAGCCAGCGACGGCAACCAGTACAGTGTCCCCAGCTCCTGGAAATGCGAGTGCAACTACGGCGGCCACAGGTGCTGCTGCTGGTGCAGCCAAGGCGATACCGAATGCGAAAACAACAAACCATCGATAATGCTCCCAGTTTCCCACTGTTCAGTTGGTTGGATTAGCCAAAAATCTCCTTTTATTATTATTATTGCTACTACACCAGAAGAAAGTCAAGGTACTATGATGTGTTACAAGCTAGTGACTACAACTAACTAACCAAGGAAGGGAAAAAACTATTTAATGAATTTCTATCAAAAGAATATAAATGTAGTTAGCTGTAATAATAATGATGATGAGCACTGAGGAGTTTATGTGGGTGGGGGAGGAGGAACTGTAATCTTATCTTTAATAATGTTACTTACATAGTCCGTATTGTTGAAAAGAAAAAAAAGACGAACATTTGACATAAAATGATTGCTTTGCACTCACCACACTGCTAACTAACTAGGGCTGATCACTCACCATTGATAATATAATGTTTGTTAGTTACTATATGTAAGTAAATGGATATTATACTATACCACGTTCTCTGGATCCAATTGGTAGTTAGTTAGTTAGTTGGTTAGTAGTTACCACAAACTGTATTTACCTGAAAGTTATATGCGATTTTAGAGATAGTTTGCGTACTAACTACTACTACTATTCATTGTCATTATCATTGGAGTCTTGATCACGCTTTCTCTTTTCTCTCACTTGTTCAAGTTGTACCCTTCATCATTGTTTTTGTTCTACAAAGTAAGTTAGTATTTGAAATTTTTGGATGCCAAAGAATAAAGCCATTGTTGCTACAGAATCATAGTTAGTCAGTTAGTGTCCTCTAACTAACTCAACTCGACTCATGAAAACTGGCATGAGTAGTTTGGCAGTTACTAAAGTCAGTCAGTCAGTTAGTCACCGGTGAAACAAGCCACTGCATAATAGACAGTTTTGTGTGCATTTTTTTAGCTAGTTGAATATTTAGTTGGATTGGTGCAGGAAGTTAAGCTAAAAGCTTTAGGAAGTGCAGTTTACTGGGAAATGGGAAAGGAAACATAACTGTATTAATGTGATTGCATGGGTTTTGGTTTTTGTTTACGTGAGTTAGTTAATGAGTGAAGCAAAAAAAAACTCACCAAGGCCAATTATAATTATTATTATTATTGTTGTATCACCTGTACGTTGCGTTCGAGTTTATTCATGTGCACTTTCTTTCTGTTTTGTGCACTTATTGTTGTAAAATCTGGATGGTGCTAAACATTGTTAGTCGTTTGTGAATATTTATAGTTTTAGGATAGTTAGTTAGTTAATAGATGGAATTTTTTGGTTAGCTTTTGTGGCAAGACTACTAACTGACACACACAAGAAGAAATGATGTTGCTAGGAACCATGTTATATAAATGTTGATAAAACTTTAAGGTGCACTGAAAAAAGCGTTATTTGTAATCAGCTATAGTTAGTGAATTGACTCCATGTGAATTTCCACCACACTCTAACTTTATTATTGTACACACATTTGCTCTTTCAGGATTGTTGTTATCGCAAGAGAAAAATCATTATGAGTATAGTAACTAATGAAAAATTTAGAGAGTTTTGATTGTACACTTTAAATAACTTCTACTTCTACTGCTACTATTATTATCATTATTATTATTATTATTATTATGTGAGTAAAAAGTTGAGAAAACTATATAGCCTTGAGTAGCTCACAGAGCGAGCTGTTGAAAAGTCAGCACATTTGTGCACCACCTTTTTCATACCGTGTTGTAATCTACATAAATATACGAGTACGTAGTTAATTAATCTTTCGCGTTTATAATGTATCATCAAGTTATTCTCTCATCATGTCATCCATCACTGCTACATTATTCTAGGCGTAGTTAAGTTACAGGTTAACAAGTTTTTTAGGGAAAATGAAACCAATAGCTTTAAAGCATGATTCTCATCATCATTCAATTTGAGTGCATGTATGTGCAAAATAAGAATGCCCTAGCATTTTGGCATAACAGTCTATTCATCACTTAGTTATAGGTAAAGTTATAGTTAGTTAGAACCTGAACCTAACTAAAAGTTTGATTGCACCAGGACTAAGGGAAATTTGAAACAAACGCAAGTATGCGAACAGAGAAGTTTATTATTCTATCTATATCTCGATGATATGCAATCCATACCTTGAAAGCCTTTCCTCATTTCTATTATATGAGTGTTTACTGTGTTATTACGGATAGGGGTGAGAGGAAAAATTTGTCGTTGAAAAAATGGGCACTTTGTTCATTCCCTTGATTGGAGGTTCAACTCTAATAATGGATTTAATGGTCTGATGTTTATTACGGCTGTCTATCTAACTCTTGTGAATTTCCTATTGTACTAAGTGTTGGATGGTTTAGAATTTTTTCATTTTTTTGGGTTTCTTATGATTATTATTATTGGTAGGTCCTCTTCTTATCACTGTTCTAACTTCCTTATACTCACTGTGTGTATGGAATGGATGGGGTGGATTTACCACGTTGCCTAGCAACAGACACATCACGTGGTGTGCTTACTTGATAACCATGGGAACCACAGTTATTGAGTTTACTACACGTTTTGTTTACCCGTCTTGCATTGCTTGAAAAGATTCGTGCTAACGATGATGCTAGCCATATATTTGATTCCCTCTCGTACTAATATATGAATGCTTAACTGAGTCCGGTATATTGTTTTTTGGGGTGAAGTTGTGGATTCTTTAAAGTTCACAATATCATTCACTTCTATTGACAAGTAACAAAGAAGACTTATGGTGAAATGAGTTTATTAAGTGATTTGGGAAGATTTAAAAAAAATTCCTTTTGGTATGCATGTCCATAATAATGTATCGTTAGTTAGTTACAACTATTCTCATGCACTCAACATATAAGGAGCCATGCACACGGATAAATGTAATGTACTAACTACTAACTAATTAAGAAATGTGTTTTCCTACCCTGATCCTGGTGATTGGTGGTACTATTATCATGATGTTATTTGGTAACTATTTTTCTGTCTCCTTAATTCTTACAACGGGTCACTGTTTGTTGTTTGTTACTTATACTTACTACTACTACTACTAGACTATGATTTATAATCATGTATATAACTGTAGGCAATTTGCTTGAGCGTGTTGGAAAAATATTTATAATTACTACGGTATACATAGTTTAACTACTACTCTTTATTACGTGCACATGAAATATATTATTATGGTTGTTACTATTCTAACTAACTGCCCAAAATGTAGCCATACTTACCAACTAACTAACTAGAGACTAACTAGCTATAGTAAAGGGTAGGAGTGATATTTAGCTTTCCTCTTTCTAATCCATGTAGTCAGTCTTAAAAAAAGAATAACCTAACCAACTATAGTTTGTACGTTTTGGTTCAAATCCATTTGGAAGACAGAAGAACTAACTAACTATACCATGTAAGAGAACCTTTGCATCATCCTAAATGAATTCAGATTTCAAAAATTTTGAAAACGTGCGTGTAGATCTAGAACTTACTTATTATAGATTAATTAGGTACTTAGGTATTGGGTTTAGCTAACTACTAGTTAGTCAGTTAGTCAGTTTAGTTAGTTTGCATCTAACCTACTAGAAGGAACAGAGAGCCGGGGGTAGATGACTAGAAAATGAAAACAAATGAAAAAGGCAGTCCTTACTATGTAAGTGTAAATACAGACAGAGACTGTTTGGGTGGTTCTTGTTGGAGAAAGGAAGACACATCACACACATCATCTTAGCTTAGTTAGTTAGTATATAAAAGATAGATATATAACATGTGTGTAACATTGTATGAACAAATCGCATGTGAATTGACCTTAAAATTTCGTTGGGGAGAAAATTGCATAATTTTGTTGGCTGACAGTTAATAGTTAGTTAGTGAGTGAAAGAAAAAAGTTTCCAAGAAGAAGAATAAGACATACTTGCTTACTTGCTCTACCAATTAACTATAAAAGTAAAAGTAAATGATTTTCCCCCTTGTTCCCAAAGGCCCAGATTATTGAAGAAAGATGCTTACAAAGGTGATCTTATGATAAAGCCATGGTTTTACTTATTGTTAATTATAGGGTTTACAAAAAAATCTTACTATTCTTACCCTACGCTTATAACATTGTGCACTGATTGAGTCAATATAGCCACTACTATGTTACTCAATGATAGGTAGTTATTTGCGCACTTGAAAAAATTCATTTGAAAAGGTAAGGGATTCATTTTGATAGTGAAGTTATAGTGTTTATTTTAATTGTATGCATTATGATTGTTATTAAGACTTTGCCTGGTTTCTTTGTTGGTTTCCTTTTTTACGCGTGATATTATTATTATTATTATTATTGTTATTATGATTACAATTATTGTATTTATATACAGTGTTTGTTGCCAGTTGGATTAATATTGCGTTTTCATCTTCAAAAAAGAGTCATGATGGATACCATACTACATTAGTACTACTAATTAATCTAGAGACAAGGAGCCGGGATTTTTTTTTTGCGTTTCTCAAGTTTTCAATTTTGTTGCCAGCTGTTGTGTTTTGTTGTTGCGATATGATTGTATGATTATTATGCGTTATGATTGGGAAGTAATCTTGTGTATGAACCTGTCTTTCTATAGCAAGATGCTCCTTCGTATATTCTATATTATTCATTTGTACTTGTTACTTACAACCCAAAGTTGTTGTATTATTATGTAAACTACTATTCTTATGGTACAGATAATTACTATACAATAGCATTGTTGAGAATCACATCATAATATATTACATGTACTATATATAGATATATAATCATCAATTTGTTCGTGTGGAATGAGTCTTATTATTATTACATGGCGATTTAACACGAAAAATATAATCAATTAAATTTCGTTCAATCAAAACTCCCTGAAAATGTGTGTTTCGATCAGATAACTTTTTTTCATTTGCATTATTAGCAACCATATTTTCTATTTAGTGTGCATATTATACCTTACGTACAGGCTTTTAGCCAACTCATTTTTTTGCATTCTCATAACAAATGGCGAAAAATTGTATATTATAATATACGGTTCTTTTTTGGCACCAATACAAAAATATACTAGCTTGCTGCATTGTGGGACTCGAAACCTTGTATGCACTGCAGGCTTATGTAGAGAGCAATACAAAAGATGGGATCCAAAATGAAATACATTTTCTTCCATGTATGTTTTTTTCCGTCTTCTCGCTTCATCTGCAGGCAAACAATGACTGCTGACCTATTTACGTTTTCCCTGGGTAGTATATCGGACCAAGTAAGCAACACAGTAGATTGGTTGCCTTTGAAAAATCCTTCAGTCTCTGTCATCTGCTGAGCTGGGATCAACTTTTACAGGGTAGTGGGATGCACTGATGGAGGATGAATTTTAGATTGTGTACAAAAGTACACATATGGAGCTTATCAAGTTTTTATAGAGTGAAGAAAACGCTTGGGACGGAGAAAATTCGAGTCTTTTTTATTTCATAGCACGCGAAACCAAGAAATATTATATGAATAGAGGAGTAGAGGTGAAGACGTGACTAAAAATGAAATATAAAATTAATGGTCTCGTAGGTGGAATAAATAATCTGAGTAATTTGACCGCTTTGTATTAATTGTTTTAACTAACTAATTTATGTAAGTGCTAGCCTGAAATACGATTTTTTGCACTTTTCTTGTTTGTTTAGAATTTGAAAATTTACCAACGTACTGCGTAATGAGTATAGAATTAACACTACCGGCATAATCTGTGAATATTTAAGGTGTTATCCATAGAAATAGACTATGCTATACAACCTCATCCCATGCCTCCTAGCGTACTGTAGAAGAAACTGATAATCATTAAATT
>Ga0210040_10002855_pt1 | contig 23944 bp, 14 predicted proteins | sample CryGeyCG12114_NA_FD_185462 | JGI IMG/M metagenome (GOLD analysis project Ga0210040, IMG submission 185462) | Groundwater microbial communities from aquifer - Crystal Geyser CG19_WC_8/21/14_NA (SPAdes) (version 2) | ecosystem: Environmental > Aquatic > Deep subsurface > Groundwater | place: USA... | reverse complement strand
CGGATAGAGGTTGATTAATAGCATCGGTACCGGTATTATCGGTATGGCCTTCTACAATTACGTTCGTATCACCATATTTTTTCAGGGTTGTAGCCAGCGTGTTAATATCGGAAATAGAGCCACTTTGCAGTTCAGCAGAATTGGTATTAAATAAAATACCAGAGGCAAAAGTAATCTTAATACCTTCTCCTACGCGCTCTATTTTCGCGTTTTCCATATCTTGTTGTAATTCTTCAGCTTGTTTGTCCATCCGACGGCCAATTACGGCACCAGCGGTACCCCCTACAGCGGCACCAATAATAGCCCCGGCAGCTGTGCTTTTTCCGGCAACTTTACCTATAATACCGCCCAGTACTGCTCCCGCTCCCGCTCCAATGGCGCCGCCTCTGGCAGTCCGGTTAGGATCACGCTGCTCATCCGGATTTCTGGTGGTGCTGTCGTTAGATGTACTATATGGATTGGCAGATTTACAAGATGAAAAAAGGATGCTGCAAGCCAGCAGAAAAGAGAATAAAATTCTGGTAATTTTCATAGTGATTTAATTTTAATAGATAAATTGAGTTGCTTAATCTGAATTGTAATACTTAAATAAAATTAAAATGTTTGTAAATATTTATGAACATATATATTAAGCACCTTCAAAATTCAGACCAATTTTTTTTAAGGGGTTGGTATATCTTTTAAAGAAAAAATATATACTCATTTTAATTTAAACTAAGGGGATTATAAATAGGCGGATTGCCTCATAAAGCAAAGAACATCACCAAGTTTATAAGATTATATAAATATAATCGTGCAGGTCAACTATCCTAACCAGGACATACTTATAAAATGAACCAGGTGTCTGACTGCTGTATTAATCTTTTGTTGGATGAGGTAAATTAAGCTTTGATAGTTTTTTTACGGGAAGTTACAGGTTTTTCGGTTTGTTTTGCTTCCGCCTTAGTTTCGGGCTGTTTTAACATAGAAAGCAAGTCGGTTAACTTTTGTTTCATTTCTTTACGATGCACTATAAAATCGAGGAATCCGTGGTCAAGCACAAATTCGGCGCTCTGAAAGCCTTTGGGCAGCTCTTTACCAATGGTTTCTTTAATTACGCGGGGACCGGCAAAACCAATTAAGGCACCCGGCTCCGAAATATTAAAATCACCTAACATGGCGTAAGAAGCAGTTACGCCTCCGGTAGTCGGATCAGTCAATAAAGAAATGTAGGGTACGCCATCTTCGGCTAATAAAGCCAATTTAGCCGAAGTTTTTGCCATTTGCATCAGCGAAAATCCGGCTTCCATCATGCGGGCCCCTCCCGATTTGGAAATCATTAAAAACGGATAACGGTGCTGGCGGGCAAAATCTATAGCCCGCGCTATTTTTTCCCCAACTACTGACCCCATCGATCCTCCTATAAAAGAAAAATCCATACAGGCTATTACAATATCCAGCTCATTTATTTTCCCGTGAGCTGTTCGCACGGCATCTGTTAAATTAGTTTTTTGCTGGGTTGCTTCTATGCGCTGCGGGTATGGTTTGGTATCGGAAAAGTGGAGCGGATCGGAAGAACTCAGATTTATATCTAACTCTTCAAAAGTGTTGTTATCAAATAAAATTTCAAAATACTCAGCTGAGTTTATCCGGTGATGAAATTCACATTTAGGGCAAACAAATAAATTTTTTTTATGCTCGGTAGTATTAATTACGGTTTTACAACAAGGGCATTTATACCATAATCCATCCGGCGTTTCTTTTTTTTGCTCTGTGGGGGTTACTATTCCTTTTTCTACTCTTCTAAACCAAGACATGTTCTGTATTTTCTTTTAATAGTGTTGGCTGTTCCTTCTGTCAGATTATATTTTCTTCGGCTAAGATACCCTAAAATACGGTTTCCGGCGAAGAGGACGTATCAATCAAGAGCGCAAATATACAGCAATTTTCCGGAGCGTCACCAATCTGTTTTGCTAATTAGGATACTATTAAAAAATTCAAATGCCCCATCCTTTTACTGAATTTCTGTTTAATCTTGTTGTAAGGAGGAGAAAGTAAATGTTTTTTCATATAAAAATCAACTTTGACTAAACTTAACAAGGTAGCATTAATTTCAGGAATGAAGCTTATGTTTAATTTTAAAAACTACCGGTTGCCGCAAACCGCCAGCAAGCCGGGAATATTATCAGCTTGATATAAGTTGTAAGTAAACGCTTTCATTTTTAATTTTGAATATATTATTTTCATCGTATTCGCCTGAAAAAATTATACTTTTACATTAAGCAAGTATCGGTAAGTTTTAAATAAAAAAACCTGTCTTTTCTTTTTTAAGTTTAATAATTATTTATGTCCACCAGAATTCCGTTGTCTCCACCTCCCATTTCTATTCTTTCTAAAACCCAGGAGCAACCACTCTGGTCTGTAATGATACCGGTTTATAACTGCGCGGAATTTCTAGCGGAAACCCTAGCGAGTGTTCTGTTGCAGGCCTTACCGGAAAATAAGATGCAAATTGAAGTAATAGATGATGCCAGTACGGATGCCGATGTAAAAGCTATTGTGCAACAGGTTGGTAAAGGCCGGGTTAAATATTATCGTCAACCCGAAAACGTAGGGAGCCTGCGAAATTTTGAAACTTGCTTAAATCGTTCGCAAGGCAAATTGGTGCATTTACTGCACGGCGATGACCGGATATTGCCTGGCTATTACGAAAAAATAGGCGAACTATTTGAACGCTTTCCAACCGCAGGCGCAGCTTTTTGCCGGTTTAATTACGTTAATGGAAATGGGGAGAAATTATATGACCAGCGTCCGGAAATTAAAACGGATGGAATTTTACCCGATTGGCTACTTAAAATTGCCGAATACCAGCGTATGCAATACGTAGCTGTTACGGTACGCCGGGAGGTATACGAAAAATTAGGTGGCTTCTACGGGGTAACTTACGGCGAAGATTGGGAAATGTGGGTACGAATAGCCCGATACTATCCGGTAGCTTATACTCCGGAAATATTAGCCGATTACCGTAAACATATCAGCTCTATTTCGGGGCAGAAATTTTTATCAGGCCAGCACTTACATGATTTAACCCGGGTAATGGAATACATACAACAGTATTTACCAGAAAATCAACGCTCAAGTATTTACAAGAAATCTAAAAACTTTTATGCCGCCTACGGGCTTCGTTTGGCCAATCAGCTTTGGCACTTAAATCATGATAAAGCAAGTGCGCACGCCCAAATAAAAACCGCTTTATCTTTGTCTAAAGCATTAAATCTTTACCCCCAGGTATTAAAGATTTACACCAAAATGCTTATAAACCGCCAATAAATAGCATCCTAAATATTTTCATCCTTTTATCAGTTTTTTTTGATTGGTTTAACAATAAGTAGCCAGCCGTTTTTTAATAGCTCTTTTGCTAAAGAAGATTACCCCGAAAGGTTATGCTATGCCTTTTTACCAGCAAAAAACATTATTAAGTTTTAAATACTTTGTTTAGGTATGTTGCTGGTAAGGAAATTAGATTTTCTGATAAAGTATGAAGTAATTACAAGGCTTAGCAGTCCGGCACTAATAACAGATATAACCAGGTTAGTTATAAAACGCAGGTGATAACCTACTATGTAACGGATAACGACAATCACAAAAGCAACACTTATTACTATAATCCAATACTTTAATTTACCCTCTGCTTGTGTCGCAACCTTATGCCTGTGAAGCAGAAATAAGGCAAATACAACAACAATACCACCTATAACAGAGGTAAACAACTGCAAAAAGTTATATACTTCTATTTCAAAATTTCCTATTACTATACTCTCTTTTAAAATAGGCAGCCATTTCACAAATCTGCCATCAATATGGGTAAAAGCATCCCAGGCGATGTGAGAGACTGTTCCAATAAGAATTGATCCTATAATGACAAGATAATGCTTATTGAAATGCATTTTCCAGTCAAAATCTTTATAAACTACCAATCGTTCCTGTAAGAAAGCGGGCAGACTATCTATCAAGGTATTCCGGACAACCAGATGAAAAGTAAAAGCAAGCAGAATAGATAAAGGAAGATTAAAATAAAAAATACTTTCCCAGGTATGGCTATATTTATCATAAGCCAACATTCTTATAAATTTTTCAAAATCCGGCGCCATACTACCCATAATTAATCCGGTCATGGACCGCCATCTTCGGGGAAAGTAACTAAACGGTAAAACAGCCGCCGGATGGGAAAAAGTAAATGGCATAATTTAATTATAAAGAAATTAGTAAGTTTAACCTCAAAGCAAAGTAAATTGCTTTTACGATTACACCCATTCTTTAATTACCAATACCAATACCAATATTTTATCGGGATGGAAACAAATCAAAGTTTATACCACTTTTTTTAAAAGCAATGAAATAAGAGATGATGGAGACTATTTTCAGTTAGACCACATAGCCTTTAATTTATTAATGATAGCGGTAGGCAGGCGCCTTATTTCCGCTTTCTTCTGGTTTATAGAAGAAGGATATATCATTTTACGTTCATCAACACAATATACAGGTTTACCGGTAGCTTCGGCAATGTGCTGGGATTGCCAAATAGAACTTTCAATAAAAAGCAAACCATTTTTTCTATAAAAATCTGCCTTAAAACCACCGTGATTATTAGCATCCAACCTGGCCTGTTTGTTAGGGAGGTTGAGCATAATTAATTTATTGTACTTAATATTGTGTTTGGCCAACCACGCTTCGGTAAGTCCCCGGTATTTTTCTAAGCGGTTTGTAACCAGGTACCCAATGGTTTTGGTAGGCCGGAAAAAAGGGTCAACATCACTCAGAAATTTCTCATAATTAGGCCCATCGTCATTTTGATCTTCCGTAGGGTCTATACACAAAACCCCATCAATGTCCACACAGCATAGTTCCAGATAATCGTGGTGCATCATATTCCATTCGAAGATGCGCGGGCCCGGAACAATATCAAAATATATATCTACTTTATCCGTTGATTCCGGGCCAACAAAAACCGCCGCATAAGTAAGTTCTTTATCCGGATATAATCCTGTAAGCTTTTCTTTAACTTCTTCAATCGAGCGGCCCGACCAAACACTATCTTCTATTACAATTACTTTCCGGTAATCTGGGAAAGGTTTAATATAATTTTTGAGACGGTATCCGGTTTGTAAAATGCGACCATTCATAAAACCTTCCACATCGGTAAAAGGCAAGTTCAGATGTAATGCCAATAAATTAGCGACCAGCAAACCACTTCTGGGTACGCCCACAATTAAATCTGTTCCTACAGGTATTTTAGATAAACTAGAAGTAATACTATGATTTAAGTCTTCAATTGAACGGTAATTCATAAAGGAATTTAATTAACACCATAAAGCATAAAAATTGTAATTGCCTGAATTTAGATAAAAAAACTAAAGCCAGGTTTATTTAATATACTACATTAACCTATAATACTATTCAGTTTATAATGGTTATGGCAGCAAGCTTTAAAATAACAATTCAGTTCAGCTATTTTATTCTAAATTTAAATAAAGTATTTAGCAAAATTTTATAAAACTATATATTATATTTTGATATCGCATGTCCGGAAAAATATACTTTTCTTCAAACTTGAGATTGCAGAAAATTTACTATTAAGAAATAAATTCTTTATCATTCTGATTTCATAATGTACTTAAAGAAATAATTTCCACCTTCTGTAATTTGGATTATTTTTTTAAATGTACACTCAAAATCAGAAATAAATGTGAAATATTATTATATATACATTTTATATTCTATATATATCACCTTTACTTGATAATGAGTCGTAAAGATACAATAGAATTCGAAAATTGTATGCGTATTCGCAATTTTTGCTTGAATGAAAGTGATTTTATATACTATATTGGTTAAAACATAAGTATTATAATAAGCAATAATAAAATTATATTATTTTTAAAAGTAAAATATTTTTATTATAATATATTACAGCCATACTTACAGTAACATATTTTGTAATTATAGGTTTTGCATTACAGTTGTAAAGCATATTTATATAAGCTATGTTTTGCTGAAATTCAGACCATGACCAACTTTCGGACCGAATTAAATATTTCCGCTCAAAAAGAGCCCTTTCACATAAATAACCGGTTTGTAACGATGGGGTCTTGCTTTGCTGAAGTAATGGGCCGTAAAATGCAGCATTATAAACTACCCACGTTGGTTAATCCCTTCGGCACCATTTTCAACCCGTTATCATTAGGCAAGCTCTTGGAGCTGGCGTCAAATCCGAACCCGGAATTTACTGGCGAATTGGTAGAACGGGATGGTTACTGGTATGCCTATGACCTGCATTCTTCGTTTGCGGCTATTACCCGTTCCGTATTAACCCAAAATATAAAACAGTTACTCCAACAAACACACACCTTTTTAGCCCAAGCCGATGTATTAATCCTAACATTTGGTACGGCCGTGGCCTATGTACACCAAGAAAGCCGGCAAGTAGTAGCCAACTGCCACAAAATTCCGCAACGTTATTTCGATAAATACATTATTCCGATTACCGAAATGATAGAAGCCTACAATAGCCTCTACTCAACGTTGCAGAAACTAAACCCCAATTTACGGTTGGTATTTACGGTAAGCCCGGTTCGCCACCTGAAAGAAACCCTGGAACTGAATAGTGTAAGTAAATCGCTGCTCCGGGTATTTTGCCACGAAATTATCCGGAAAATACCCGCAGCCACTTACTTTCCGGCTTATGAGCTCATGCTGGACGATTTACGGGACTACCGTTTTTACAAAGCTGATATGATTCACCCGAACGAAGTAGCTGAAGATTATATCTGGCAAAAATTCAAAGAAGCCTATTTCGATCAGGAATTTCAGAAATTTACTCTGGAGTGGGACCAGATACAACAGGCTTTAAACCACCAACCATTTCAACCAGCATCAGCGACCCACCAGGCTTTTTTAAGAAACACCCTTAGTCGCCTGGAAAAACTACCGCCATTTCTGGATTGTGTAGCCGAAATTGCAAAAGTAAAAAAACAGCTGAAATAAGGCTAAGCTTCAAAATATTCGTATGAAAACTACCGGCTTTATTATAGCGCCGCCTACTACATTAACAATTGCTAAACTATGGAACATACGAACCGGCTTATTAACGAATCCAGCCCTTACCTGTTGCAGCACGCCCATAACCCGGTAGATTGGTATCCCTGGGGGGAGGCAGCTCTGCAAAAAGCCCAGACCGAACAAAAGCCTATACTGGTGAGTATTGGTTATGCGGCCTGCCACTGGTGCCACGTGATGGAACACCAGTCTTTTGAGCACGAAGATATAGCCCAGGTAATGAACGACCATTTTGTGTGCATAAAGGTAGACCGTGAAGAGCGCCCGGATGTGGACCAGATTTATATGGATGCCATACATGCCATGGGTATTCAGGGCGGTTGGCCACTTAATTTATTTCTTAATTCTGATGCCAAGCCTTTTTATGGAGGCACGTATTTTCCGCCCCAGCAATGGGTACAAGTCTTATCTAATATCGCGGCCGCTTACCAGAATAACCGGGCAGAACTGGACGAGTCGGCCGAGCAGTTTGCCCAGCATTTAAATACCAGCGAATTACAAAAATTTGGGTTAGTAAATAGGGAAACCGACTTCACCCAAAAAGATTTTCTGCTCTTATATTATAATTTAAGTTTACGTTTCGATAAAGATCGGGGCGGCATGGGCCAGGCACCCAAATTCCCGATGCCCATAAACTACTCATTTCTGCTGCGTTATTACCAATATACCAAACAAGCTGCTGCGCTTGATCAGGTTGTTCTTACTTTGCAGGAAATGGCTTACGGTGGTATTTACGACCAGGCCGGGGGTGGCTTTGCCCGTTACTCCGTAGATGCCGATTGGCTGGTACCCCACTTCGAAAAAATGTTGTACGACAATGGCCAGCTGGTTAGTTTATACGCCGAAGCTTACGCCGTTACTAAAAACTCTTTGTTTAAAGAAATAGTGTACGAAACTATTTCTTTTGTGCAGCGGGAATTAACGAGTCCGGAATACGGCTTTTATTCGTCGCTGGATGCGGATAGTGAAGGGGAAGAAGGTAAATTTTACGTCTTCACCCAGGAGGAACTGCAAACTATTTTACAGGCTGAAGAACCGATATTCTCTGAATATTATAACATAACGGCCGCAGGAAACTGGGAACACGGCAATAATATTCTGCACCGCAAAATGAGCGACGAAGCTTTTGCGGCCCAACACAACCTCACTTTACCGGAACTGCAACAAAAAATATCCGGTTGGAAAGAAAAAGTAAGGGCGGTACGCAGCCAACGTGTTCGTCCGGGGCTCGATGATAAAATTCTGACCTCCTGGAATGCCCTGATGCTAAAAGGCCTAACCGATGCCTATAAGGTTTTCGGCGAAGCAAAGTTCTTGGAGCTGGCTTTGCAGAATGCTGAATTTCTTCAAAAAAACTTGCGCCACGATGAGGGTTTATATCATAACTATAAAAACGGTAAGGCTACTATCGCCGGTTTCCTGGAAGATTATGCTCTGGTTATAAGAGCCTATACCGGATTATACGAAACTACCTGGCAGGAAAACTGGTTGGTTGAAGCCCAAGGCCTGACTGAATATGTACTCTCAAATTTTCTGGATACCGAAGAGCAGCTATTTTATTTCACGGATCAGAAAGGCGAAAAACTTATTGCCCGTAAGAAAGAAGTATTTGATAATGTTATTCCGGCTTCCAATTCGGTTATGGCCACGAACCTGCACTACCTGAGTTTATTCTTTGATGAGCCCCGCTTTATGGTATTATCGGATGTAATGTTATCGAAAGTTAAACCCTTGTTGGTAAAAGAACCTTCACACTTAGTTAACTGGGCTTCGCTTTACTATTTAAAACTAAAACCTACCGCCGAAGTAGCCATTGTGGGAGAAAATGCCGAAACTTTTCGTACCGAAATTAGCCAGCATTTCTTCCCGAATTCCATATTAATGGGAATGATTACCGAAAGCAATTTACCCTTACTCCAGGACCGGGAACCACTTTATGACGAGACCACCATTTTTGTTTGCTACAACAAAGCCTGCCAATTGCCGGTGCATACGGTTGAAGAAGCATTGGAACAGTTAGAAAGTATTTAGTAATTAGTGGTTAGTTGTCAACGGTTTGTGGTAAATTATTAATGCGGATCATGGATTAAGGCAATATGCACCCAATGAGAGCGGCAGCGATTTTAGCATAGACATGCAAGATAAGTCCTTTGGTTGAACGGACAGTAGCCGCATTTTAGATATGAGTTTTAGTTATTAACCAGCTAAAGAAAGCCTCTAAAGGCTGTTTGATGACGGATACCGCTTTTGAGAATAAATTATCATGGGCTTTATCAAAATTAATCAGCACCTGGCTTTTGCCTTTTACTTGTTTAACCAGGGTAATGATAGTAGTAGCTTGTTGTTGTAATTGCTGGTTCAAAGGCGCATCCGCATAGGCTTTATCGGCCAGGCTGTAGCTGGGGTAAAAGGGGGCGTAAAGCGGTTAAATCATGAACATTGGCGGGTGTGAGCCCCACGTGCTGGGGAATAGGCAGGGCCTGTTCACGCCTAGCTCCGAGTAGATGTAGTTTGCAGCCCATGTTAAAAAGGTTTTTGCTGTTGCAAAATCCTTTGGCTGTAAGCTCAGGGGCTACTTTCCCAGCTCTTTTCGCCGAACAGGTGATAATAGGCAGGGAGTCCACTAAAAGCACTTAACTATCGACACCTGTTTCTTTTAGCAAGTGCTCCTGGAGCAGCTCCACTAACAAGGGCAGACAATCACTCAGCCGGTTGAGCCGGTCTACAAAAGTCGGATAACTACCAAGAGTGGGAAACCAATCTGGCCAGTGCTCTTGGATGTAGCGGTGCATGCTTTTAAGTTGGTATTTCTCTTGGTAAGCCACACAAAACAGATAGATGGTCAGCAACTCTTCATCGGTAATCTGACCAGCAAAAGAATTGGGGCTAAAACGTTGTACTTGCCAGCGTAATTGCTTACTATAGCTTTCACAGACTCAAGGAGTAAAGGCGAATGAGTTTTATTGGAAGCATAAAACCTAAACACTTTTGCTGCTACCTCTGTTCTTTTATTCCTGATTCGCATTATTAATTAAAAAGTTCGGACTAGATTTAAATTTAGCAGCTTATTACAAACAAACTGAATTTAAATAAATCAGATTATAGGTTAAGATTTAATTTTATGATATTATCCATTCTAAATAATTAATTGACAATTGGTTAAATTATCTGCTTTTATCCTTGAAGGGCTTGGTGTAGATGGCAACAAGAAGATAAATTGGCGCAAGAGGCATAACTGGAAATTATGGCTAAAACACTCCTTACCACTGGCTTTGTGCCGACTAAGTGGCGATAGGTAAGAGCGAAGTTTTGCTTAGTTCAATTTCTTTAAAAGGCTCGACAAAGACCAAGAAAAGACCATTACAAGTGCAGAAACTTGAATCCTGTGGCATAATTTTTAACTTGTGCTAAACCTTATAACCCTAAAAATAAAAATTAATATTTTTAAATATACTCAGATTATTAATAGCCAAACCGGGAATGTTTTAAAAATTTAGAATTAACATATCCTTCCTGATCCTTATACTTAATTTTAAACCATTCATTTCTATTTTTATTATAAAAACCTTTTTTAACAAGTTCTACTTCTGTACCTTTTTGTAAAGTAAAAATTATTGAATCGAAGGTTGTAGGACCGGTTCGGACATTAACCATGGTTTTTAAGGAATAAAAATTCTTCGGAACACTTGGTTCAATTGGTTCAGCCGTTATATTATTTAATTTTAAAGGTGGATTATAGTTTCCATAAAATTCAGCAGGTTTATTTATAAATCCTAATAAGGACAAGAATAATATAACTAAAGTTAATGGATAAAAAACTAAATTATAGTTTAATTTAAATTTCTTAACAGCTATAATAATTCCTACCATACTTCCAATGAATAAGCCAAATACACCCCACATCACTACAGGATTAAAAAGAGTTATAGCTAATAAATTATCCAGAAAAAAGAAACTATTATAACCCAAAAAAACGTAAACTTTTCCTAACCATATAAGAAACAGGTAAAGCAGATAAAGTAAAAAAGCACCTAATAATATAAGAAGAAATATTTTACTTGGCTTATCTTTGTCCATACTTAACATATCGTTTAAACAGGTAATAAAAACCAATAAGTAAACTTGTTGTTAAAAAGAAGAATAACCAGCCAAATATTGAAAAATTTCCAGGATAAGAAAATGCACTTTCCCAATCTAAATAGAAATTAAATTGTTCCCTTAGCCACATAGGATATTCCAATGCCAAAAAATAACGAATTAACGCAAAAAAAGCAGCTAGAATTGTCGCATATTTGATAGTTTCATTAATAAATGCTCTCGCTGGAAAAACCACCTTAAATTCAATTGGAATTTCAACTGTTTCATAAATTGAATGAAATAATAAGCTGCGACTATAAGTTTTATTTCTTATTAGCTTAGAAGGGTCTATTGATAATTTAATTTCCCGCTCTGTATTTCCCGAAAGATCATGAAAAACGGCTTCAGTTGGGGAAATAGATAATCCTTGAATTGCTAGATACTTCGGTATAATCCATTTAACAAATCCTTTGTTTTTAAGTTTTAATGTAACTGATTGATGTTGCATTTTATCGGCTTCTATTGTCAAAAAACTAAGGCTTTCAATATTAAGGCCAACTTTAGGCGGTTCTATTGAAGAATCAATTATGCGCATTAGTGTTTGTACAGCTGCCAGCTTTTTTTCCTGCTCATTATGAAAAACTGACTTGGTAATTATTTCTATTTCAGTCTGGTATCGCTGGTTCCACTCCGCTTTGCCAATGCTATCAAACCAAAGCGGAATTTGCCCATTATGTATATGCCAATAAAGAGGATCCCAGAAAGACATTTCCTTTTGTGCTTTATTAACCAAATCAGCAGGGGTAAGGAATAACTGTTCGTTAATATAAAATGGATAGGTATTATCAACTTTATAAATAAATCTTAAAAAATCTTCATAGCTAAAGCCATCGTTTAACTTGGCTGCATTAACTGGATCTGTTTCCTGTAGCCAGATTTGTAAGCGGCCATTAATGAATTCATTAACTAATTGCCCATAAAAATTATAATTTTGAAAGCCTTTCTTCAGAAGTTCTATAAGTGATCCGGAATTATCACTTCCAATCCGATAGGGTAATTTGTTATGAAGTTTGTAAACAATTCTTAAATATCTTCTATAAGAATTGCTTTCTGATTTATATACCCTGCTAAATTCTAAGGCTTTATCAGAATTACTTAAATAAGCAATGTCATGTTTTATCAAAGAAGCATCTTCTAAATATTCTTCCGATTTATGCGGATGGTTAAATAATACCCGAGCCAATTGCCAGGTATTATAACATCTTTCCCCAAATAAATCTACGTAACGATTAGGGTTAGGTATTCTAGATTCCGGATCTTCATCAGTTTCTCCATCGAATAATTCAAACGCACTTTTTAAAATTACTTTATTAAAATCTTCCTCCGATAAACCATAGCCATTACATTCATTTACAAAATGGCTATAATAAGGATAAGTATCACTGCCTTTCTGTTGCTTAATAATTGCAAAAACCTGGTTTATTAAGGTTTCCTTCTCTTCACCTGTCATATCTATCTGAATTGAATAACAGCTTTATTTTGAATAATCCAATTACCTGAAGAATTTTTTAAGGTTCCTTTTTCAAGTGTATATATTTTACTATTAGCTTCCGGTTGGTTTTTAAGTTCGCAGGCATTAGTCAAATACTCATAATTGAATAAAGCGTATTTCTGAGCCTTCGCATCATTTGAAACACTATAGCTTGCTTCATCTCCGGTAATTTCAATCTCGTAAGTTTGCTCGCCATTTTGAGTAGATTTTAAGATGGATGAACTAAACCCATTCTCCAGATTCGGATATTTTGCAAAACTCTTATTCGAAATAGGCAGAATATCTGAAGCTAAAAATTGACTATTTTCATTTTGTATATTACCAGTATTTTTATTCAGGTTCCATTCAACTGTATTAGAATCTTCTTTCTCTAATTCTAAAATCCTATTATTTAAACGTTCAATTGCATGTTCTAAGGGTTCTAAAGATTTTTTGTTTAAAAATTTGCTGCTTTTTGAGTGTAATTCTTCTATATTTTTTTTTATACTATCTAATTCATAACTCCTAGATGATGAGCTTGATCTTTTATTCCTAGTTTTTTTATATAAGGATAAGGCACTTAGAATAACTGCAATACAACTGGCAATTAATGCAATAAGAGGAAGGCTGTTTTCCATTGGCTCTCTTTGAGATTGTTGAGTACCTAAATCTTTAACTAAATTCTGAGAAGTTGGATTAACGATAGCATTTTGTTTATTATCTTGGTGGTTATATAATATAACCCATTCCTCAAGTTTCTCCTCGTAAGCATTGTAACCAGGTAATTTTTTACGGTAAGATTTACCTTGTTTTATATTTGTTACATCATTTAAAATTACCTCTTTTAATTTTTTTAAGTCATCTTCCGATTCTATGTTCTCATTACGCCAAACCTTAATTTTATCACTTGCGCCCTTTATATCTTTGCTAACTGTATTCAAACATTCATAATCTTCACTTTCACAATCTACTTTAAACCCAATTTTATTTTTTGAAATATTTAAAGCCGGACTATCGTCCGTAAAATAAAAGTTAATTGTTTCTTTAATCATTTCAAACTTAATGCTATCGGCATTGTTTTGAGCAACTACACAGATAGGCAACAAGATTATCAGGGCAGAAAGCAAAATACTTTTCATGACTTATGATTTTTTATGGCTTCACCGGCTATATATTTTGATAGTTCAATTAAGGAAGTATTAAAAGCAAAAAAGAAAGGAGAATCATTTACTTTGCTCGACATGTGTTTTTCTTCTAAAGCAGATTTATAGCTATTTCTTAAAACGCCATTCTTCAGCACATTAAAACCAGCATCGGATTTAATAAAGAATGATTTGAACTTGGAAAGATTATTGATGTTTAGGGAAATTTCCGACCCTTTTATTAATTCAGGACTACCGAAAAAACTCTCCAAGAAATCTACGCTGTTTAACAGTACACTTTCATATTCTGCTTTTGATTCTTGAAAGTCTCCGTATGTTTTTTCTCCTTGCTCTAACTCTATTTCTCTAAACCCAAAGTAAATATCATTTTGAGGGTTAATTCGCTCTTCGCCATCAGGATTCTTTGCTGAATCTTGATTGCCAAAAATATTTTCTTCAGATTCTTTTAAAGGTTTGGCCCCATAAATTGCGGAGCCTTTAGCAGTTATTACTTTTGGGTTTGCATCACGTTTTATATCAAAATAAGGATTGGCCGGTAAACCGGAAAATACACTTAAGGCAAGCTTGGTAAATAGTTTTAGATGTTCTTCTGATTTAAAAATGATAGAAATATATTCACTTCCTTTACCCGAAAAACTTAGAGTTTTAGGTAAGCTAATTTGTTTAAGACTACATGATTTTGCTACGTAATAAAGTAGCGCCGCATAGTGTAGCAGCAAAGGAACCTTTAACTCTTTACATTCTGTGAAAATCTGTTTAAAATTATAATGTTCGTCATAGAACAGATAACTAACAATATCTTGCGTGCGGTTATTTTTTGTATCTATCATATTCTTAAGCTTGTCATAATCACTTTTGTGTTTATGCTGTAGCAGTCTTAAAAAGAACATAATAAATCCATTGTCATTCGGGTCAAAATCATTAGATATACTGCCCCATAATTGTTTACCGGCAAATTTTACGGAATTACAATAGCAATTTAGCTCCCCGTTAATTTTATTAACCAATACAATATCTGATGTTCCACCTCCTATATCGATATTACAATAAATATCGTGTTTTATATTAGCGTCCTTCTTCAACAGAAAATAATATGGCGCAATAGATTCAGTAACTTTTACAGACCTTTTGCTAATATCATCTTTATCGATATTAAACACTCCTTGCATCTCTTCATTAAAGTATTTTACCAGATCCGCTTCCAAATCACTGTCCATGCTGATGGGGTAGGACATAGCAATGGTTAATTTACTTAAATCGCAAGCCGGATTGGTGTTTAGTAAGGCATGGGTCCTAATCATGAGTAAAAGCTGCCGGAAAAACAATTTTACCCTATTTTGTTTTAAAGAATCATTCAGGTTAGATTCTAATTGCCACTTAATATCAGTATTATAATCTTGGCTATGAACTAAAGTATCGCGCTCAATATTAAAGCCAATATTTGCATCAGTAAATAACTGTGGCTGTCGGGAATCTTTAAATCCACGGCTTTCGAACATGGCTGTTCTAAAAGGAAACTTTGTTGTTGCTCCTTTATGATACCCGATTTGAAAGGGAACAAACTCTCGTAAAGCAATTATTCGTACAGAATCTACATCCGAACCAAATTTTGTGTAATCATTGTATTCAACTGCGCCATCCTGCTCTTTTACCAGTACCGGTTTATTAAGCATTGTCATAAGCATGCCCTTTTCGGTTATCTCAAAAGGCATAGTGTCTTTTGCTTTCCCGTATTCATCTACTTGCGCATACTCAATATGGGTATTAGATGTCCCAAAATCAATTGCATAAACATATTCAGCTTTCCCACTGGCTATTTCTCTAAATTTAGGAATAACAATACCACTATAAGCCGCATTATTCTTGCGGATGTTGAGTTGTATTAAATCAAAAGATTCTTTTACCTGGTAATAAGTGGTTTTTGTATTAACATCAGTGTAATTTGAACGCAAGACAGGCTGGGCATTTATACTATCAATGCCAGTATCCTTTAAAAATTTAACTGACTCCAAAGGATCGCCATCATTAGTCTTTTCGTAAGAGGCAACCGTATAATTATTGATGTATTTTAAACTAATTTCGGAAGTTCTGGTAAAAGGAAAAATGCCTAAAATGCCTTTATAATCAACAAACGGATATTTACCTTCATCTTCTTTCAAACCAACAATTGGGTTGTTCTTGTAAACTTGTTTAAGAGCAATAATTCTTTTACCCATAGTAGGACCGTATATGGGAATATTAACCTGCACTACAATCTCCGGTTCCTTACCAACTGTATTTAAAACCTTGCTAATTTTAACATATTCACTAATTTTATTTAAAGGAAAGAAATTGAAAAACAGTGGTTTTATCGGTAGAATAAAAGATTGGTTATCAGTAAGGGTTATAAATCTTTCATCGTTTAAGAAATAACCGGGTAATGTAAGCAAGCTTTTTTCAAAAATATCGAACTTTGAAATAAAAGGATACCGAAAGCCTTTTATACCAGGTAACTCCCTAGTTTTAATTTCTCCAATAGTAGTTTCGGGGTAAGCTAATGCATTGATAAGCGTTTTATTTGACCAATGATTTGACGGTGAGGTATATTGCCCGTCCATATCCATGTTACTATTCAGGAACAGTGGATTAAGTTCTTCTTTGGCATAATGAGAATCAGCCGGAAGCTCAATTTTAAAATCGCTGAATTGGTTTATTTTAGATTTATAATCATCTTCACTTATTTGCCGGATATGAATATTAGCAACGGTTAATGGTATATCATTAAACTGGATATCCTGAAGTTTAGCAATTGTACCATTAAATTTATTTTCGTAACGTTTTTGAATGTTAGTTACATATTCAGTAAAGCCCTTAAATGATTCTCCAATGCCCGAAGAGTTTGTTAAACTTTCTACATATTTTATAAAAGATTCGTCTCGTTCATGTAGTTGTTTGTAAGTAGTATTAAGCAATATATCATTGGTTATAAGCCCATATATATCTTTGATACCTTTTTCCCGCCGCTTTCTTTTAAAATTAGGAGAAGTAAAGACGAATGAAAATGGAGAGGTGCCACCCACCAAAACTTCTTTGGTTCCTTCTTTATAATAAATTAAAGTAATTTCAATTTTACCATTAAAAGGATTTTGTGAAGCTGCCTGCTTAAATGTTTCGGCCAACAGCCGGTGACCATGTTGTTTACCAAAAAAATATGGCAATTCATTTTTATCATATGTACTATCAAATACCCATTTCTCGTAACGAAACCTTTCTGGGTCGGAGCCACATTTATAAAGAAGTTCCAGTAAATCCAGTGTTTCAGATACCAATCCAGCATAAATACTTTTAGTATCTACTTGGTTATCGCGGATTTGGGCTGCCATAATTTCGAATGCGGTTTTAAATAAAAACATCCGGGCAACAGGAGTTGGAATAGACGAGCCGGCCGAGGAGGTAAGGATGTTGGTTTTATCCATTATATCTCTTACATCAGCCGCAACAATTTTATCGGATGCTTTCCAATCGTAGATATTGTTATTGCGCCCTTTATGGAACCTGAATATATGTGGCATAGAAAATTTCTTATTAATTCAATTATGGTAATTGACCTAAATCATTTAAGCATTCGTTTGCAGTTTTATAAAGCATATTCAGATATTTTTCGGGCACTGGCATATCTTTTGGTTCTTTATTTTCAACTACATTCAATTTTGTTGCAACCTTCTTTTTGGATAAGCCGTTGTTGAATATAAAACTGGTTTTTATTTCTTTCCCGTAAACCAAATTATTTAGGTGCTTTTCTTCCTGGTAATTAAATGATTTAAAAGCCCGACCATTATCGTTGCTACTCATTTCTTCGGCACTCCATTTTTTGTAATTTTCAAAAAAATCTAACAACTTACGATATTCATTCGGAATGCCTAAAGAGCCTGCAATATTTAATTCTTGTGGCTTATAAAAAGTATTGTCGGTTAGAGTAGGAACAAAATCTGTGGCTATTTTGGCCGCATAGGCAAACCGTATTAACGGTTTAATACATCGCTCTTTGGTTTCGCTACTAAAATGAGCAATAGTAAAAGGGTTGCTATCAGACTCGGCTCCAAATTCATAACATTGCGTTGTATCCAATTCACTATCAGCTTTGTTAATAAAATCAACAATAGCCGTGGCCGATATTAGTTCAATTAAGTGACTGTTGTTTACTTGGTCTTTACCACCTTCTACATTAGGCAAGGTGCCTGATTGATTATTATCAGCAATATAGTAGAGTGCATTTATAGAACTGATGTCTTTATCATCAGCATAATAAGATAGTGCTGCTTTGGTTTTAGTATCAAAAAAAGCTGAGTTGATAGCACTCTTATCTTCTGAATCTACATTAAAATAGGGCATCACGGTAATAGCACCTATCTTAGTCTGAGCTAAATTATTGTTGGTTGAATTTCGGATTAATTTTATCATGGTGGGAAAACCCGATGAACCCGTACCTCCAAATATGGAACTGACAATAAAAATACGATCGTTGGCGGTATAACTACTTTCAAGATTTTTAAATTGCGGGGAAAACACCAAATCATTGAATACCACGCTCCCAATATTTGGATTGCCTTTAAATCCGACGCTCAAATTAAGATGTAATTCCGGCATGAAATCTATTGAGTCATTATACATTAACTCAATAACATCTTTATTAATCTGACTTAGCCCGTTAAAATTGATGAAATTGGCAAAGGTATCATCCCGATTTTGAAAGACAAACTGCACATCCAAATCAGCCGAATCAGGTGCGTTTGGATCCAGTCGATTAAACGGGCGAAACTTGGTATTAAAAAATATTTCACTTTGCGCATTTGTGGTCTGGTTCACAAATGTTTTACGAATGCTATAGTAGCTGCGCAATAAATCTCTGGTTCTGGCGGTATCCCCATTATGCGCATCCATATCTATTATAACCGGTACAATTTCTAAATCAGGATGATTAAATTTCACGCCACTTGCCAGTAGCATGGTCAATGAGCGCAGCACCCTAGAACCCGTTCCGCCAATGCCGAAAATAAATACTCTCATATAATCAGTTAAAATGGTGTCCGTTTAGAAAAGATTGAGAAGTTCTTGAAAAGCAAGGAGAATAGCACAAAAAACAGAGCAGCATAAAGCCCATTAAACAAAGCAAACCGTATTAGATAACTGTCAATCAAACCTAGTTCGTCCCGAGCCAGTAAAAAAGATATGCCAAACCCGGCAGCCGCACATAGAAAAATAGTTGTAGCCCAATGAACATTGTTAAACCAAATCATCCGCCATCTGCCTAAGACCACATAAAACAACAGTGCTACTAATGCCGACATAAAAAAGGTGAGAGTACCCACAGAATTAAAAATTTGCTCCCGGTATTCTGGATAATCAGGGTTTTCACCCGATACCAATTCATAAAGAATGGAAAAGATAGATAACAGCATGGTGCTTATTTTTTAAGTGTAATTAAAAAATCTATGTAGTTCTTGTTTTTTGTTTCATAAGCTTCCTTCACGCCGTTTATTAAATGCTCTAGCGCAAAAGTTTTATTACCTGTTGCTGTAATATCTCCATCATCAGACGTAGACCAATCTAAATACCAAGTATCGTACTGTAGCGGCAGGGAAACTTTTATGGTGGCTTCTTGTAATGGCATTTCCGAGACAGAGAAAACAATTAAATGCGAATCACTTACAAAAAGATTAATCTGTTTCTGAGTTTTTAATTTAGATTTATCAACAGCATCTTTGGCTTTAACTCTAAAATTTGATTTGCAGCCATTTTCCTCAATTTTCAAATTGTTTTGTAAATATTTTGGCTCTTGGGCATATAAAGGCAGGTTTTTCAGTTGCAGCCCGAGGCAAAATCTTAAGCTGTCATTTTTGGGAATCTCGATATCTTCCAGTCCGGTATTGCTTCTAGACCACTGCCCATTCTTTTCAATCTGAGTGAGGATATCGTATTTAGTAACAGGTTCTTCTGCTAAGCCAAAATGTAAAGATTTTTCGGGCTTGAAAGTAGAAATATCGGCAAGTTCTACATTAAATTTTCCTAATAATTCTTTATTACCAATTACCCAAATATAAAACGGACGGTTATTTCCATTTATCTTGGTTTTTACATTCTGATAATCATAGTAAGTACCATAAAATTTAGATTTAAAGGCATATACGCTTGTAGCCAAGCCTCTCTTTTTAAGCTCTGAAAACGTATTAAATATATTGTTCTTTAATGCATTGGGCGCTTCAGTTTTATTTATTTCAGGATTATCTTTAATAGCTGCATCTGGGAAAGATAAAATACAATCAGAAACCAGTAAAGTAATATCACTTGAATCAGTATTGCTTGCTATTTTATGGATAATTTTATGTAGCTGCGAACTTTTTTGGTCAGCAATTTTCGTAGTGGCAATATCACTACTGAACTGCTCCACATTTTTTGTATATTTGGTGGTACTATCAGCAATGAACCAAATGGTTAAAGGCTTAATATTTTTATTGATTTTTGCAGACAGGTCGGAAATGATAGTTTTATATTCGGCATCCTGGTTAAAATAACCGGCCATACTTGCCGAGGTTTCTATATAAAGATTTACTTTGTTTAATTCTCTAGCAGCAACTGGGCAACCATCTTTAGTTTTAGCAAAAACTTCTGGGCATTCATCTTTATCATCTACAACGCCATCTTTATCTTGATCCTTTTTACAGCAAGAAAATAATAGAATAGCACTTAAGAAAAATAAACGGTAGAAGTAAATTTTATTCATTTAGTTCTAAAATATAAAAGATAGGAAGATTTTGAACTAATATTGCACAAGCCAAATGATAAATGCAACTTTTTTCATAAATTTTTAAACAAAAACCAATATTATTTTTCTTGTATGGTGCTCGCAGTAGCTAATGAAGATTTAGCCTTGATGAGCTTGCTAGACAAGCAACACCTGAAGACTTCTTTTTACGGCTACCGTAAAATGACCAAGTTCCTGCAAGGGCAAGGCTATCAGGCGAACCATTAGCGGGTGCAGCGCTTGATGCGGCTGATGGGCATAGAATCCATTTTCTGCCGACCTAACCTGTCTGCGCTCCACCAAGCCCATAAAATTCAACCCTACTTATTGAAGGGTTTACCTATAACGAAAGTTAATCAGGTCTGGGTCACTGACATTACGTATTTGCCTATGGAAACAGGCTTTATGTATCTAATAGCCATCATCGATTTATACAGCCGCTACGTGCTGGAATGGGCTGTTTCTAATACCATGAAAGCGGAATGATGTGTGCAAACGCTACATAAAGCGTTAAGCAATTACGGTATGCCAGAGTTGTTCAACACCGACCAGGGCAGCCAGTTCACCGCTGAACTGTTTGTCGGAGTTTTGCTTTCCCAGGGCGTTCAACCGTCGATGGATGGCAAAGGCCGTGCTATTGATAATATATTTGTGGAAAGGCTATGGCGCACGGTTAAATAGGAGGATATTTACCTGAAAGCTTATGCCGACGGCTGGCAGCTAGAAAAGGGAATGAGCAGTTATTTCCGCTTCTATAACCAGGAAAGAATGCATCAGAGCTTAGATATATCAGACTCCGCAAAAAAGTGTATCAGCAAGCTAGGGCATTGAACACTATACTGTAAGATTACTTCAAAATAGCTATAAATTATAGTTTCGTTATAGTCTTTTGCTGTCCTAACACTGGGGTTCATCATTATATCAAACTTCTATGAAATCTGCGGGTTCTTTCCTAACTTTGTTTCACCTATACCGGCACAGCCTTTTCATCCTTGAACCATCCGTTAGAATTTAATACTTCCGATTTACCCATTGACCGCATTACATTATTTGTTGATGTAATATTGCCGCTACCCTTGCCTAAACTTTATACCTATCGCATTCCGTACGAAATGAACGATGAGGTGCTGGTAGGCGCCCGGGTTATTGTGCAGTTTGGGGCCAAGAAAGTATTAAGCTGCATCGTGGCGGCCGTGCACGAAAATCCGCCGGAGGGTTACCAGGCCAAGTATATCCTGGAAGTAATTGATGAAAAGCCGGTAGTTACGCCGGCCCAGCTCAAAATATTTACTTGGATAGCAGAGTATTATATGTGCACCATTGGCGAAGTAATTAATGCGGCTTTGCCCGCTGCTTTAAAACTAAGCAGCGAATCCCGCATCCAGTTACATCCATCGTTTAATCCGGAGGAAAGCGATTTTTCTTTTACGGCTCACGAAGAAACTATTATCCGTTCTTTGCTGCAAACGCCAGCCCTCACTTTTACCGAAGTAGGAAATTTATTGCAAATCAGTTCTTTTCATAAAATAATAAAATCGCTCATCCAGAAACAGACAATTATAATTTTTGAGGAGATTGCCGATAAATATACGCCCAAGATTGTAAAGCGGCTGCGATTGTCGGCCCATTTTATTCACGAGCAGGAAATGCTGGAAGAGCTGCTTACCCAATTGGCCCCCAAACCAAAACAGTTGGATGTAGTAATGAATTACCTCCAGAAAGTACCGGTTTACCAGAACGTACATCTGAACGAAAAAGGCCTCGATAAAAATATCCTGACTGCAAATCCGCATTTATCTGTGGCGGCCATTAATTCCCTGCTAAAAAAAGGCATTCTGGAGCAGTTTGAGGTAATTGTTTCGCGTTTCCCCGTAGACGATGAACAGAATAAAGCACCCTCTAAATTATCGGAGCACCAGTTGGCAGCCCGCGACGAAATATTGTCTTTGTTCAACCAGAAAGATATTGTGCTTTTGCACGGTATTACCGGCAGCGGCAAAACGGAAGTCTATATTGATCTGATAAAAAAAGCCATGCAGGGCGGCGGGCAGGTTTTATACCTGCTCCCCGAAATAGCGCTGACTGCCCAGATTGTAACAAGGCTGATAAAAGTGTTTGGTAACCGTTTAGGCGTATATCATTCTAAATTTTCGGATAATGAACGGGCCGAAGTCTGGAACGGTATTTTATCCGGCCGCTTTTCGGTGGTAGTGGGGGTGCGTTCGGCTATTTTCCTGCCGTTTCATAATTTGTCGCTTATAATTGTGGATGAAGAGCACGAATCGTCTTATAAGCAGTACGATCCGGCCCCGCGTTATAATGCAAGGGAAGTAGCCCTGATGCTGGCAACCTTTCACCGCGCCAAAACCTTGCTGGGCTCCGCCACCCCGGCCGTGGAAACCTACTACAATTGCAAGAACGGCAAATGGGGACTGGTAACCATGAACCAGCGTTTTGGCGAAGCCGGTTTGCCCAGTATAGAACTAATAGATACCCGCCGGGAAACGCTGAAGAAAAACATGCACAGCCATTTTTCTCAGGATTTACTGGCCGAAATTGAAACCAAGTTAAAAAAACAGGAGCAGGTCATTTTATTCCAGAACCGCCGGGGCTACGCGCCTTATATCAGTTGCCATGATTGCGCCTGGATACCCAAGTGTATAAACTGCGCCGTAAGCCTCTCTTACCACAAATACAACCACGAACTGCGTTGCCATTACTGCGGTTATCACGAAAAAATGCGGCCCGATTGCCCCGCCTGCGGCTCCACCAACGTAAAAACCGTAGGTTTCGGTACAGAGAAAATAGAAGATGAACTAAAACTATTGTTGCCCGAAGCAGCTATCCAGCGCATGGACCTGGACACCACCAAATCCAAGAATGCGTACCAGCAGATTATTGCGGATTTCGAAAATAATATAACCAATGTGCTGGTGGGCACCCAGATGGTAACCAAAGGCTTAGATTTTGAAAACGTAAGTTTGGTAGGAATTATTAATGCCGATAGTATTATTAATTACCCCGATTACCGGGCACACGAGCGGGCTTACCAGATGTTTGTGCAGGTAAGCGGCCGGGCCGGGCGGAAAGGTAAAAAAGGTAAAGTAATTATCCAGACTAGTAATCCCAACCAGCCTATTTTCCAGAAAGTAATCGAAAACGATTACCAGGCCTTGTACGAGCACGAAATTAACGAACGCCGCAAATATGTGTTCCCGCCGTTTGTACGCGTCATCCGGATTACGGTAAAACACCTGGAAGAAAAAGTCTGCGAAGCCGCCGCCATGGCTTTAAGTC
>Ga0210040_10002854_pt1 | contig 23945 bp, 13 predicted proteins | sample CryGeyCG12114_NA_FD_185462 | JGI IMG/M metagenome (GOLD analysis project Ga0210040, IMG submission 185462) | Groundwater microbial communities from aquifer - Crystal Geyser CG19_WC_8/21/14_NA (SPAdes) (version 2) | ecosystem: Environmental > Aquatic > Deep subsurface > Groundwater | place: USA... | reverse complement strand
GATTATGAAGTTTTGGGAAATGTAAAGAAGTTAAAATCAGATACAGTTCCGAGTCAACACTTAAAACCAGCTGATAAACAGAAGAAAACCAACATGAATAGGATTGAGCTAGTATGAAAAAAGGCAAAATATCGGAAATGTCGTTCATGTTTCGCAAAAACAAAGTATGCATTCCTATAAAAAATGCAACAAAATATATAAAAATGAATGATTTCGTAAAAGTGGTAGTAGTAATATGTACAGTAAAATGGACTCGCATGCATTATACATTTCATTTTGCATGTTGCTAAGCGATTTCTCTTGATTTGCCGTACCTACTACGATACTATTCTATATACCTTGGTAGCAACCAACGGGTATAATGGGCAACCCAAAATGTAGTAGCGAGTTTCACTCATAATATGATTTTAACTTGCGCAAATATTCCTTTTGCCAACAATTAGGATGGCATATTGGTTTGGCAGTAGTTGAGCGCACAAATGGTCTGGCAGCAGAAAAAAAACATCAAGTACGTTTGGGAGAGAAACTAAGATTTGCAACCTTGGTATAGTATAGTAGTACTTACAGTTGAATACAGCAAGAGAGGTTGTCGTGGAAAAGGAATAATCATTTCCACTCAACTCAATTGTAGTTTCCCTTTTTATGATTCCCGTCCTCTTGCCATGAAAAAGAGTTGCACTTGGTAACTTACTTATGTACTTGGCTCATTTTAACGAAATCTCCCATTAATTTTCATTGCTCATAATGTTACCTTCATCCTGCAGCCATATTTATTTGTGTATTTTCTTGCATTTGTTATTTTCTGCCACAACTCGTTTTCATTCCCGTACTTTTTCATTGCAACGGATTAAGTGCATATTTACTCGGCTCCGAGTTTGCAAAGGGCTAAAGGAAAACTATTTTTTGTATGCAAATTTGAAAGCATTCAAAATGTGTTGTGTGTTCATGTCTGAGAAGTGTTTTGAGATTTGTGAGCTTTGCTACCATATCTCTGTACACTGTACCACAACTATTGAACCATGGACATTACACACATGTTTTGTTGGACGACATGTTTTACTATAGTAAGTAGTAACTCGTGCATTCGCCCTGTGTTTGCTCTCAAAATCAGTTGTTCCGATTCGTATTCATGGACTGTATGTTTGTCATGTATGGCATACGAATCACTCGCTCAGACTGTCCCAATTTCAAATGGAGGAACGAAATGCATGATGCATAAGATGGAATTGGTGAACGAGAAAAGGATGATAACAGGTGATGTTTTTGGTAAATTTACCATCCTCACAGTCCCAGCTTATTCTCTACGGTTATGATACAAACTCGTTCAGTCTTCTATAAAACTATGTCTATGACTCGTGTGCGGAACTCAAATTGCACGTAAATACATACACTCGTGCAAACGTATTCACGATCCGATCATCATCATTTCTTCTTATGTTGGGGATCGTAAAAAGAGTGGATTTGGATTGTGTAGCTGATGAGACTTTCAAAACAAGCTTCATAGGTAGTTAGTTAGTTTCTAACGACAAGTTGTTGGAACACAAAGCTGGTTAAGCTTTCCAACACAATGATGTTACAGTGCCGTAAATAACATACTTTCTGGTATACTTGCGTCGGATCCATAGGGAAATCCCGCGCTAAATTTTAAGTACCTTTCTATGCTATCGATTTAAAAGAAAGTATGTTTTTAATATTTGCAACAAACGGCTGAACTATTTATGTTAGGGATGCAATTTTTACGTGACTCCATAATGAATGTAATAGTAGACATGAAAAACTGGGAGTAATTACTGTAGCAGTTAACAATTATACAAAGTAATTCCTAAGGTCAAACTCATCATTGTAAATAAATAATGCGACTATTATCTTGACGGCAGAGTTGATTAGTTGCAAAAGTAGAAGAAGATACATTGTTGACACTTGGCGACATGTCCCAGTGTTCAGTGATGCCCGAAATAGAGGAAAAAATAAGCACGTAATCGTTTGATACATGGCATGAAAATGTGCCTTATGTAAAATATAGTACACAAGTACGCAGCAAAGGAAATGCACGTTTCCTTTGTTCTTATACACATTTTTATATTAATGCATGATACTTGTTCATCTAGCTGTAAAAAAGTTGAGCCCTCAAACTGCACCAGTCACATAACATGTAAAGGAAAATTCAATTTGTTTCCCTTTGTACGTGGAGAGATTTGCTTTCACCACCCTTTATAAATTAAAGGCTTTATGAAGAGTAAACAAGCTTGCTGCTGCAAATGAGCGCAGGCAGTAGAAGAAACTGGCTGTAACTAAATATTTAGCAATTTCCAGTATAATAATATGCAACTAGGCATTATCCTAGAGAAAAAGAACTTCTATGTTCACAAAAATTACCTCTTTTGTAACTCTATTCATTTTCTTTTAAAGTGACAACTCAAAGCCTATATAGCAGCCAGATCTGGATGAAAAAATGGAATCATTTCAAACATTGTTTTCAAACGTATGATTATTATTTTTTTTACAATTGCAACCAGCTGCTACGATCTCTCCAACCAATCCATGTACACTATTCAACAAGCAAAGTTTTCAACTTTTTCTTACTCTACGTACATACTTTACGCAAGAACAGACTTTGTCCCTGTAATCTTTGTTTTTTCTCCTTACATCTATGGTAACCTTTAACAATCCCTTTCCATTACGTGTACTCTAGAACACGATAAATCTTGAGCTATCCCAGGTACTACACTTTCTACCTACCTACTGCCTACCATACCACCAACCGGTTGTAGCAAGGAGAAAAAATGTCTATTTTTCTCATGCCCCTTGTTGTACGCATTTTCCTTGTATATTTGTGATGATACAAAGTTGTAAGGTTTCCCCTGTGGTGCTCTCTTAGGTTCCCCGATAAGAGGGTTTTCCAATCTTCCCGTGTAATGATATGACAGACGAGGAATGCTGTGACAATGATAAACGAAGAAATCATCTTGTGGTTTTGTGCCCTTTCATTTTTCCTATGGGTCACAACGATGAGCAAACTTTGATAATTAGTATGCCTATAGAGACTCACTGTTACAATGGACGATATATACACTCGAGCGAGAATATATGTCTGTGTATAATATGCTTTCCAGCATTTCTGTGAATTTGTGCATAGTTTGTGTAGGGTTTTTAAGTCATCTTCATGGCTCAATTGCCTGTAGTTAGCTTTTAGTCAAATATCAAATGTCTAGGCAATTTAGCAACACCGTGGAATGTAATTATCCTACTCATTAAAGCTAATTTCCCCATAAAAGTTTTGTGCAGTTCATTGTAATTTCCAGGATTTGCAAAGTACACAAAATCACTTAACTCATTAAATTTTCTTCGAAATTTGTATGCCCAGGCAATGCATTTATAATAATATCTTTCCGTAGCGTGTAAACCCTTTCATGATAAACTATTGTTTTCCAAGTTAATGAGTTAGTTAGAAAACCATTTTCCCATTTAAGGGCCTTACTTTTATTACCGAATCTCATTTACCTCCAATAGTTACCAAAACGTGGTTAACTCGCTCCGTCCGTATAACTGGGACAATACCATAGCAGAGTTAGTTTTACGCGTGTTGTGCAGTCTCTAAAACACAAAGTATGGTTCCAATATGGAACTTACCTTTGTAATTTGGTGGAGCGGGTCATGAAATCTTTGATACTCTCTCACAGACCGACAGGACTCATTCGTTTCGTATGAGAACTTCTTTTATGACCCAAAGGGTAGATGATTAACAGCAGGCCAAAAGTAAAGCTCACTCACTTACTTACTCTTTTCCAACTTACTTTTACTTTCCTACCTTATCATGTTCAATGTTTTTTTCCACCGCTGTGTAATACAAAGGCTATAGATTCTTTTTCTGAAAATGTATTCCACAGATGGAAAAAATAACACTACATTTTTTGCCCAACTATTCCTTTTCTGCTGCAGGAGAAAATACGGGACTCTCTAGAGTCTACAGATAAACACGTCCTTCAACATCACAGCTTCTATTAGTTAAGATATTATTCCGGTGGTTGTGACTGAGATTGTGGCGAAAGCTTTGTGGTCATTTCGTTTCCTATTTATTTTATGAGCAGTGCCGGATGGGATTCTTTTCTGAGAAACAGGGTAATATTGCAAATGGCAATATCTTGTACCTCCCGGTTTTCTGTCATTCTACAATACTAGTTTCCACATAAATCCCGGGAAACATTTTTTCCGCAACACAAAAAAATGATACTAAAACCACAACACTGACTGACTGCTTCATACTACAAACGTGCCTTAATACAACAATATATGTGTTTGATACATTTCAGTTGTTATTCACCTCTGTAAATTAAAGCCTGTGGCTATATTTATAACGGCTTATTCCATGTTTAAATGTCACAGCAGCAATGATCTAGCATAACTGTGGCCGACTATAACTAAAAGTAAGTAATTTGATTCGCCAAATACACCAGAAGTGTGCACTATACTCTACCACTAATAGTCCTTCGTTAGTTCAAGAGAGAAATACCCTATGCGGCCTAGATACTTTATTTCCACAAAGGATTTGTGTGTAATCTGGCAACCTTTGAGCAAAGAATTGTATGAAACTCCCAAATCTTTCTTACTATATATATAGGAAAATATTAATGCAAGCCAGAATTCAAGTCCAAGGTATTATAGGAAGTGAACGGCCAAATAAATTAACCGTAGGCTGGAAACGAATGCAACTACGTAGGAAGCCACACGGGGCTCTTTTGTTGTTTCCCTTATTTTTTTGTCTTCAGTCTCCACGAATAAGCAAACAATCCATAATGCCCTACGGAAGACTGATTTTCAATCACCACGCCACGTGATCGCAGATGAAAACATTTTATGAGCCAGTCATTTTTTCCCTTATTAGTGCCCAATTCTCTTTTATACTGCATACATGCACTTGTGGTAGGTAAGTTCGCCATAAACTTTGAGTTACTATTTCCTGCACACAAGAGCATGGATTTAATTTGTCAATCAAATCTGTGACTATGAGGATTGTAGACATCTGATTGTCAGTTAGTTTCAAGATTTTACAATGCAATGGAAGCCATTTTTGCTTGGGTGATAAACATTGTTTATTAGTTGGAGCACAGTGATTTACTGGAGACGCGTAAATCACGTTTATTACTGATGAGAATCAGTCGGAATATATTGGTTGCCTTTGTGATATTAGTTTGACTTGCTTGGTTTAGTGGTTATGTAACTCTGTGTAGGCGCCGTGTGTATTTTTAGTGTTCATGATTTTTGTGTTGTTTTGATAGAATTCATGCATTTTGTGTTTGTGAGTTAACATTCGTGATGTAGTGGTTGAATTGCTACACAATAGTTGAAATTATTTAGACATAAGTTGATGGTATGAAATATAGGTGACTTAATATGTATTAAATGTTAATTGTTTAACAAACCTAACCAATATAAGTTCTGAGGGAAAAGGCCCTCGTACATATGTACATCTAATATACATAAGGCCCTTATACTCTTAAAGCGACTCAAGTCAATAATTTTTGGATTTTGCATTGGCGGTGTTGATAGCATGAATAATATCATGTATTTTATCTTTAGTTAAGCCCCTCCTGAATATCAGAATGTCTTTAAAAATTTGCATAATTCCCCCATTTTTAGTTTGGAGACTTTATTATGCGTGTTGATTTGAAATTGAACTGCATCAAGAACGCTGGAGAGATAGAAATACCGCTTTACGCATTGCAATAAAATATTCCATGTAAAAAAACTTTCTCAACCTAAAGGTCACCAAAATAATGAATATATGAGCATTGATCGTGCCATAAATATTGTTTCTGTCTTGGACACCGTTTTGGGTGCTGCACATTTAAACTATAGGCTTAAGCCACTACAACTACCACTAAAACCGTGCCTACAGTAATATCATTAATATTCTAAATGGGAACATTTATCTTCGTTAGTGCCACATGTTAGGTTTGTAGTAAGGAATATACAAAGTGCCGTATGCAAATTGAACCCGTTTTTGGCACACGAGAAAGGGATTTTTGTGTGTGTGAGTGCATCTGATTTCTGTGAACAATAATTCATTTGTAGATTAATAAGAATTATTGTGAAAAGAACAATTCAATCGGAATTTTCTGTTTCTTTGGAATTACTTTGTAAAACTGGTTAGGTTGGTAGGTAGACAAATGCAATAATTATTCATGGGTGCAAGGATGTGAGAGTTCTTGCAAAGTTTCTCTTTTTTCTAACTGTCTGTCAATTGTTAGATCAGGTGGAATAAAGTAGAGACTTTTTTCCGGACAAACTTATTTCAAAAGTGGGTCATTTCAACTTTGTTCTACACGCACATGTTGGACTGAAAACGAATGGGAATGAAAACTTTTGCCTTTGTTTAAACAAACGGATGCAATTTCCGAATATAAGTTTTCTACTTCTTAAATTGTATTCTAGTTAACTATTCTTGTCCAATGCTCACTTTTCAGATAAGGGAAAAGAAAACTTGCTCTCAAATCAAGAGAGATATACAAAAGCTGTGATCGTTAGGGAAGTTTTACTTTCAAACTTTACACACAATTTTTTACACCGATTACGATGATACATATTAAGATTTGTTTGGATGTTTTCGTTAGTTAGCGGTACCGTGTGATTCTTTGCTAAGCGCACGCCACGATGTACACAGAATCGTATAATCTTCAGAATGCTGCAGTAAAAAACTGAAAATTTCCATAAATCAATAGAACGCATTTAAAACTGGAAAATATTTCTACCTTTTTCAGCTTGCTTTAACCATTTAGGAAGAAAATTCAAAGCATACGTTTGTGCTAAATATGATCATGCGTGAAAACCCACTGATCGTATTAGAATGGACCTAAGCGCGGAAAGCCATGACGCGAAACTTGCTTTTTTATTGTTATTTTCTCGCTTTTGTTTTTATAATTCTATGCAATACTTTGATATTGATTTTCCCATGATTCAACGCCGTCGAAATACAAGGCGTAGTACTTGAATGCCAATTCCGCCGATTGGCGTCCACCCTAGCCATTACAAATCGCTTATTTCAATATTCATTGGACGAATCTCCATTTAGAATAATTTTCAACAAAAAAATAGTTATAAATTGCCATGACTAGACCCATGTTAAGTGTTCCAGCCCGGATATTCGCCAAATCTATAGATTCACCTAATTCACTTCATTGACTACATTATAAATAAACAGTAGCGAAACTAAAACCGAGCCACAAGAGCCTAATGTAAATATGTAATTGACCTGAAGCCCTCAACTCACAACTTTCCCTTTCATCGTACAAGTATAGGCAAGCATCATGCATTGATTGACAGGCTGAGAAATTAAATGCACCCCTTGATGTTAGGTTTGCAGCTGCGTGAACCCAAGCTTGTATAATAATGTGATTCTTATTTTCGGTTACAGCAAATCGACCTCAACCACGATGGAGTGGTTACCATTGATGAGTTGGTGGAGTGGTGTTCCCGTGACGAAAGGATTCTGCAATCCCTTGAAATGCTTGACACGGTCTTGTGATCTAGTTCTCCCCAACATTTGCTCTTCATCATCCCCGCAGTTCTTACTTATTATTATGATTAATTAATATTATTGTGCTCTGGTCTGGTCGGGGGCTTCTCTCCATTGCCGGGACAAAAGAAAAATTCTCAAATAATGATGATCAAAGGTGACCTAGTATGACTCGTCGGCATCAACCTCAGCATCATTGTGCATAAATAACTTTACGCATCCACATATACCTTTTGTGTTTGTCAGTCGAGCACAAGAGACTTATTGCTCCTATACTCTAACTAACAAACTTTTAAACCCGCTCGCTCTATATCTTTGTTATCTACTGTATTATATGAAGTGGAGAGCAATTTTTGTAAACTCTTACTATAACTTACTAACTAATTAGGATGGAGTTGAGCATATGCTTTTTACCATTTTATTTTTGGCTATTATACTTTCAACAAGTTTTCTGTAAAGTCAGTGGACGGTAAAACATTTCCCAGTTACATTATGCATAACGTTTGTGGTGAAAGTCTGCTCATATTGCTGGTATGATTTATTATTATGGAGTGACTGCTATACGAGAAAAAATGCTGGTTGATTTATGCTTGCAGTATTCAGATGGGTTTCCATATGATTGTTATCTGATCAAGTATTAGAAGGCAGTATTATCATTATTATAATGAATATGAATGAAAAAAATATATGCATTTGTGGACGCATGGTATAATATAGTTAGTTAATATATACCCAATGTGATTGAACTTACAAGAACAAAAGTAAAACATCCTTTTGAAATTATAGCAGCCTTGTATGCATTCTCCTGTAGATCTATGAACTGAAAAAAAGTATTGTAACAGTTTTCACTAGTTTCCTTGTACCGAAAATACATTTATCTACCTGATTGTACCCCATATATAGGGACTAATGATATTATACTTTATGATTGAAATGGCGTCAATGCCCTTGCCCTCGTGTATTATATCGATATGAGCACTACGAAACCATCATGTATAAATCACGAAAGATTTTCGAGTAAGTCCATAATGAGTATGTATACCTTATTCCATCTCTTATATGGGCTCCGAGAAAGAATTGGGAAAAAATACGTTGCTTATCATGCGAGCATACGGAGGATTGAAAAGCTATGCTACTGTATAATTTGTTGCGCCTCAACAAACTGCTGTTGTGTAACTCTTGTAAAAACTCTGTTCAGATTCCATATTTTTATGCCTGTAGATATATTCTAGTCTCAATTCTATGACGTGAACAATAGTATAAAGTTGATGTCTTAAAGTTAGTTTCTTGTATTACGTAAATAAGTAATTATTATTGATGAATTCTTGTCAACAAGCGTTTCCCTCTTTTAATCTTGAGTAAATACATGATATGTGTTATTACAAGGCACGTGTGCCGCATGTGTAAGTGTAATTTCCGAGGTAAAGCCAGTCATGACAAAGTCGATATATCCGTATTTGATGGGCTAAAGAAAAGAGAGAGTTTAACAAACCTTTTTATTATTTAATAATATATATATAATGTACTGCTCTAACTCTATATACGTTTAAAGATAAGTGCGTGCCCTGGACTCTTAATGTACGATGTAGTGCCAATATGGAATGCAATTTGGAAAACTCTCAAATTGTATGTATGACATGTGTACATCTGTAGGGTTTTTTTTCTCAACATTTTCATTACTCGAGAGACGCAGTCCGTAATAAATGTTTCACTTTCTTTCCCAGTAGAACATAGATCATCTTTTGACGTTCACTTTTCTTTCCTCATCATCACAGGCGCAAAAAAATTTACCCTTCATTTTAAATGTATTGGTCTGTCTTCCATTTGTGTACAAATTGTTGTTCTCCCTTCATCCTCAGTTCTTTCATGTGACAAATATCACACAGGTCCCCGTTCCACTCACGATGTGGAAAATCAGGACCATTATTTACCAGCTCTTGTATATAGACTATCCGAAAAAAAAATTCCTGACCAATGCATTGTGTGTGGTATGTTGTTTAGTAGGGTAGGACCAACTTTAAGTCCATTTTGCGGAACGGGAGTACTGGACATTCGCCATTGTACTGAACTGACTGTGAGCAATGTGAGCTTATGAACGACGCAAGCGATATGGATGCATAAAGATATTGAACACAACTCATTATTCAACTGTTCCATTTATTCCATCCTTCACATATCAATATATAGTACAGTTTCCAGTTACATTATAACCAATAGATGCCATCTTGTGCATGACACCTCAAATACGACTATATTTACTTTCATAAAAATCCCCTATCTGAATAATCATCACCACTGGCAATAACACTCCACGTTTTTTGGCCCATACATTCTTCCATTTCTATACGGAATAGAAACATCATCAACAAAACAATCATCCCAATCTTTCCATTCACACACCAACTGCACAGATCATATTCGTACAATAAGTAGTAGTAGTATAGCATTATTATTATGATTCTTATATGGACTTACACTGTACAGTAAATATTCTGGAGGCTTGGGAATGCCCACAGCGTAACCTAATCCTTATTTTGTTGACAACTGGGGCAATAGGGGTCATATATGTACAATGCAAATTGTGCGGGTGAATTACATACCAAGATAGATAAATGACAACTCGTTAGCTTAAAATGACAGACTCGCAATATCAAGTCCAAAACCAAGGGGAGACAATATTACACAAGTTTGTATGGAACGTCAAAACTAATAATTAATATCAAAAGGATCATAGTGACTCAATGCAATCTGGAACAATGAAAATAACAAATCAAGTCGCCATGGATGCTTAAATGGAAATTAAATATGAGTGTATAAATAAAACATACAGTGGTGATAAACAATTAAATATGATGCAGTCGTCTGTTTGTTGTGTACCAAAACTTGAGACTCACTAGAATTTCTCGAGAGAAAAATGCGACAAAAAAAAAACGAAAAGGAAAAATAAATCAGCCTTTTGAGCTGTAACTAACTCACGTTGGCAGCAAACATTTCATTACGCAATGTTGAATTCCGACCCCAAAGTGGAGTTATCAAAGTACGACCAACAAACAGTATAGTTAGTACACTAATATAAATATTATTATCGCTCTTTGTTTTCAAACGGAAACAGTAGGAAAAATTGCATAGATATGGGGTTAGCTACTACAGTGAGTGGAGATAGTTGAATTTATGAGAAAGACAATAACGAGTCTGGGGGCACATAAAACTTATGCAAGAGTACACAACGGAATAATATCTTGTTTATTCTTCTTGTGGATGCATGGAAGAGCTTGACCTATATCAAGTACCCAGTGCTAGTTCATCTGGGCACTGTGCTCCTTACGGTAAACACATGATAACAATGAGACAAGCTTCAAGACACTTACACCTTATGAACATGGCCCACATGTGCACAAAACACAACAACAATAGATCGATCCATGAACGGTGGACAGTGCCCATGTTGCAAATATATGCTTGTCCATATAATATATTTTTATAGGTTTCTTCTGCTGTCTTTCTTTAGTAGTTCAGTTATCAATATGCTATGTACACATCTTGTGTTGGTACATTTAATGAGCACGCTTCCTAACACCTGTGCTACGTACACTTGAAAGCAGTGATGATTTAAAATGCCAAGCCCTAGTAATTATGAGTCTCCCCATAGGAATCTATACATTGCCTTGGAGCTCCAAAAATCAAGTTCAAGGAAGTTAGTACGTTAGCTACTAACTAATGCATCGCTTCTACTATAAATTATGCAACATTACAACTATTGCCATGATACAAAACACAGCTGCAGAATGCTGATTCAATAATAATACATAACACAAGTTGTATAGTTAGATCCTAATCCAAGTGTTCTGACTCGTTCAACAGGCATTCAACATTTTGGCTGGGGGAAAAATAAGATGCATACTAGAATACATTTATAAGATTAGTTGCGGATGCTAACTAGCATGAAACCTATGATTTGCAGAATCTCCATGGTCAGACCACCCTAACTGGAAGATTCAATTGTCTTTCAGAAGTTTGGCTACAGAAAATGTTAAAGATATCACCATCAAAAGTTTTCCTCACCTCCCATACACACACACACGCTACGCCACACGCTTAAAAAACATTCCAGTCATTCAACAATAGCATGAAATTCCAGTAGCTCCATAGTTAGTACTCACTCCTCGTTAAATACTAACTATCTAATGTATATTATTCAACAGTATTATGATTACAACAAATACACAATCGGTATATATTCGACAAGAGACACAACAATCATATATAATGAATACATACAGCTCCCTTCCCTACAAAGTAGAGCTCATATCATCAACACACAAACAAAAAACACAGCAACAATCAGATTTCCTTTTCTGTACTCACATTACTTATATTTTTTGTTTGTCATGTCATCTGGTAGGCATCACTTGGTCAAAGTTGAAAGTAAAGGCGCAATTCTTATGTCACACCTAATTTCAACTAAGCTACAAAATCCATACATTTTTGTCTTCTTCACTCTCATTCTGTGTCCAATGTACACCCACAATATAACACAAAATCCACTCCACGACGCTAATGAACTCTTTTCAGATTCACCTTACCAACAAAAAACCCACCTAACCCTAACCTATGCACCTACATACAATAAAGGCTATTTACAAACCACACGTGATCACCAATAAGTGGGCATCACTTGAATAACCACACTAACACACTAACCAAATCACCCACACACACAAGTGGATGAAGGGACAAAGAGAAGACGCCATTGCTGCCACAAAAGCAATTCTGAGAACATCGCTACGAATAGAAAATATCTTGACAATATTGGCTTTCACAGCAATTGCTCCGCAATGCCTCACTGTTGGAACCATATGGAGTCTCCCTTTGGCCAACCAATACCACTCTCCACATAAGCTACAATGCTATTTATAAACCACCTAACTATATGCCCAAAAAACCCTAGATTATCTGAAAAGCAAAAAATTACTTATGACGTACTGAAAAAAAAATTGCAATTTGCGATCACGGTGCAGGTACGATCCACTTCGTACCAGTCTAATTCATCGGGTACGGGTTTACATACAAAAGTTAAAGTATAATAAGTTTATGAAAAATTCTGAGTCGTCCATTCCACAATCTTTCCTACATTTGGACACTGATTTGTACGCCTTAATGACAACTAATGGAACAGATAGAACCTGAACAATAAGGTTGTTAGGTTGCCAATCTGAGTGAGTGGGTGTACACACATATATACAACCCATGTCAACTGGCTACATGGGTATAAAATGCCTGATGCTATTTACCTTTTCTGTGTTATAAAAAAGTAAATAGCAAGCGTGTCAGTCACATTTAAGACATTTCTAGTAGCAGTAATCCTTTTCTAAAGAAATACGACTATTTCGAGCTGCGATTTCTGTCCCTCATAAAAATCTTCCCCATTTAGTTAATATTGTTATATTCAATATCTATAATAATACTAACCGTAAGTCAATTAGAAGATACAATGACCCTAATTCTTATTAATTGCAACGTGAAAATCTTGTACGTTGTTACAGTATAGAAAATTTTAAAGGACTCTATGAGGAGACACGAAATATGTAAACTACTTCTTCCTGCATGTAGTTAGTTAGTTAGTTATCAGCATTAGAGCCTTGATCTTCTAGTATCACCGACAGAATTTGATGCGTAATAAAATGTCTCACCACTGGGGGATCATATACGACCAGTATACTACGTGTTTCTAAAACAACGGATTGTACTGCGATAGCACACCATCATTTACCCTCCCTTCTTAGTGTGATGGCGAACTATAGTATATAACTTATTAATAATAATTGTAGGTCCTCCTGGGGACACTTTTCGCTTTTGGATAACAAGGTGCAATTAGAAATTGAATAAAGTGACACTTTTGGTTGCTTCGAAAAATGTTTACAAAGGTATTAACAATACTAATCTGTGATGTATTACAAACTGTATAAAGAAACCAACTTCATAGCAACAGCCATTAATTATAACAATTGTCAATTGATTCCAACTCCAAAGTGCAATTCAAACAAAAACGTGAACCTGAACATCTTACTTTTATAAAACTAACAGCCAATTATAATGATCATAACAAAGTTAATTATTTTTAGCTTTTTTTTTTCGTCGAAACCTCCTTTTCATCACATATGTGAACTTTTGAGTACTTTAAAACTTCTGAACCAAACGACAAGAAGACAAACTGGAAAATCAATCTACACTCACAACAGTTGTCACTGAGCCTGCAGGTTAAAAGAAAATACAAATTAGCAATCAAACAACTAAATCCTTTAAAAAATGCATAACATCAATCAGGACAACTTACTTGAAACTGTTGCATGGGGTAGGCAGCTGCAGCAGCCATCATTCCAGCAGCGGCTGCCGCAGTGGGCTGTTGAATAGCAGCTGCGGCAGCTGCTGCTGCATTCTGAGCAGCAGCTCCGGACATTTGCTGGGTCGTAGCAGACCCACCAGTCATTCCTTGGCCCCATGACACCCCTTGCATTGCTCCAACGTTACTGTAAAAACAAAATCCCATCTGAATGCTCAAGAAGAAGCTCACCTGGTTAGTCCCCAATGTTAAAAAGGCAAAGAAGGAAAATTAGTGTCAGAAGTCAGATAAAGCCAATAGTTTAGACAAATTGCTATTAGGGTGCCCATCATTTTATGAAATATCAACTCTCAGTCAGTTAGAGTTACAATATCAGGGTCAGTAGTCAGTAAAAACATGTACGTCCGATAAATAATCTCACTATCCACACCTGGAAGTGGTTCCAGTTCCCATTATCTTCAAAGAACACACTTTGAGCAATGGAATTAGAGATATTCGTCCTGATCACATCTTCTCATTCCTATTGAAATCCCCGTACGTAGTAAGAAACCACTGACTGAGAGAATGGTAAGGAATGTGATGGCTATTGGGATGAGCACCCAGCCAAGCTCTATAATCTGACACGTATTGCTAAACATACGTTACGCATCGCGACGTTGTGCTCGTCAGGTCGCCATGCTACGTCGCTGAATCATTAGGGTGCGTTATCGAAACGGTGCCGAAGAGGAAAGGAGGATTTCCGAGCTTCCTCTTTCTAAACATACGAATTAAATATAAATCATAGTATAGTAATTAATCAGTAACACAAATATAAAATTTCTTTGGAAATTTTACTTTTGTGTTATTGATTATTTCTATGATTTATTTTTAATTCGTATGTTTAGAAAGTATGCTGTGACATCCTCATTCCCTCCTCGGGATCGTAACGATACCGTACCCTAATGATCCGGCGATCTAACGAGAACGACGTCGCGATAGGCAGCCCTAAATATATCATGCACCTAGCTGAGCTCACAACCAACATGAAGGCGCAATAAAAAGAAGCCAAGAGAGCGAGGCACTGTACGTTTCAAAGCCCATCAATACGTGCCTTTAATGATCGCAGGGAAAAAGGTCAATGCAGTCTTTAAAACTCATTCAAGAAAAATACGCAAACTACTCGCGTCATCCCAGCAATCCAGCTTGTCTTTATAGCAAAAACATGCAAACATACCATACTATATTTTCCCTACAGTCGATATTTTTACCAAGTCAGGACAAATCCAGCAAGATGAACAAACCAAAAACTTCAAACCTGGACATTCCTTTTACGGTCTATCCATTCAGTTAGTACAGGACCGGATAAAGTATACTGGAAGACATCCTATCATAATCTAACATAGACCTCTACCATTGTTGACCAATAATAAGGTGGACAAACAATTACAGGTTCCCAGGGCATACAATCATACAAATAATGAGAGGAAGAGTTCTAGGGATCAAAACCAACATGCGGGAACAAATCAAGGAACAATGGAAATGCTGATATGGAGGAAGGATGAATGCCTTTGGGGAACGTAAGAAGACAAAGACCGGTGAATGACGTGGAGAAAGCACTTTGATAATAATGGCGCAACTATAGGATTGACTACTGCCTGTGAGTACAGCACTCACTCACTCACTCAGTCAGTCAGCCCATGTCAAACGGACGAACAAGATTATCAACAGTGCTTTTCCTCGTGATTCCTTCATCTCCTGACACTGGATGATATTTTTTCTACACGGAGATTTGTGCACAGTGCGCCTCATAGTGGTAAGAATACAAGGAGAGACAGGAGAGACATAATTCCAAAAAGAGGGAGTGAAAGTACGAAGAGTCCGCGAGACAGGGAAAACAAGGATGAACAAAGTGAACTATATGAGGCATGCTGTGTTAGCCAGGTCACAAAGAAAGGGATATGCGATCATGCAATGCGCTGCTGCCACCATAGTACTGCAGTACAACTGCAGTGGCACGAGCGAGCACACAAGAAAAAGGAATACAATTACAGGGAAAGATCAAGGAAGCACGAGAAACTCTATGCTGCTGGTTAAATTTCTGTAGAAAAGTAACAAAGGGAGAGATTAGGGGGAAAAGGAGGCTGATGGGAAAGATGTGCCTGAATCTCGTAGAGCTATTACAATGAAAAGGAATTAGCACTGATCAAGTAAACCGAGAGAGAAAAAAAGTAGGATGAAAAGAGGGATGAATGAATGCGAGAGAAGAATTTTTCATCTTCCTCATCATATTTCGATACGCATGAAGCAATGCAGACTCGCCAACAATAATGAACTAATCAGCTATGACATAAAGCAGTACAGAAATAGCCGAGGTCGCTCTAACCAGATAGAAATATTTTTGTATGCAAGGAAGCCATGAATTGTTACAAAACATAAATCCAATACACAATTGCGTTCTTCCACGCAGCATCTCATTTCAAACACAGTGAATGACTAAAAAAAATTAACATGAGACTTCTTGGGTTTGGAATGCATTGATGAATGCATTTTTTCAAGGAGAGGTACAATCATCCTTGCTCTTTTAATCTTCGAAGAGAAAAAAAAACTTTTTGAACTTGGAAAGATAATGTTGGCTCCAGTGGGGGGTGACACAAGTGCATATTGGACTTACCCCATATAACCCTGCTGATATCCAAAATTGCCGTACGAATATCCCTGCATTCCTTGCAGAAACTGATTTTGCATTTGCGCCGTAGCAGGGTAGCCTTGTGGATACCAGTAGCCCATCTGTTGTCCATACGCGTATGGGTATTGTGACCCCGCGGCCGCGATAGATCCATAGCCATACTGCTGCTGCAAGTTCAACAATTCAAAAGTGAAGCTATATTCATAAAAATTACGTCTAAAATGGCAAAACACAGGAAATTAGCAATGAATTCATATTAGTAATTACAGCAGGGACTTGATTTGTAGCGTTTGACGGGTCGCTTGCTTCTTTCCCCCATGAGCACTTCACAGTCTGCCCATTAATCTCAGTATTATGAACAGCTACAATGGCGTGAGTTGCAGATTCTTTGGTTGAAAATCTAAAAAAATACCAAAAAGAGCCAACACTAAATAAGAACTGGAAAAAATCTAGACATGCATAAATAAAAAGGAAGCAATCATGGAATTTGAATGTTTGTAGGTAGGATCCGGAGCATAAATTGCTAACAAATTATTCTCTGTTTCCTCTCAATGCAAAAAATAAAAGAAAACAGAACCAAGGGACGTACGTATCTGCATACCTAACAAAAGCATATCCTTTATCTTTGAACACTCTGATTTCTTGGATCTGCCCAAACAGAGAGAACGTCTTCTGCATCAGTTCCTCAGTAAGTCCATTCGAGATACCCCCACAGTACACTGTACAGTTGGTAGGGCTCGACTGGTTGTAAACTTCATCAAAAGTTAATTGCTTCGTGTTTCCACCTGGAACGACAAGAAAATATGGTTTTTAATGATCAACCTACCATGCACAGCTCATAAATTTTGTATCAATCCTATTTCAATTAACAACGATATGCAGCAAATTATTTGGTCCATCAAAATCAACTAACCTATGCATCTAATCACATGACAGTTTGGAAAGATGAAATTCATGTTTTATTAATTAGTCGGATAATTCTATCGTTTTTTCTATTGTCTGTCAAAAAAAGTTAACACACTGAAAATTTGGCAAACAGTTTTCGATCTCTAACTTCTTTACTAACCACAGTAAACCAACCAAATGAAAACATTTCACGGAGTACATGCAAGCATTGCACGTCATTTCACCACACTACAATCATTGAGTCGAGTCTAGTCAATAATCAATACAGCTTGAATTGGATTCAACAGTCTCTAAAAGCTAATCATCGTTCATTCTGTAGCACGAAAATGTAGCTCCTATCATGGACCATGTAAATAAGTAAGTAGCTCAAGTCAAGTCAAACAATAGTTGCTCCTTCCTTGCTCCAACTTGTTTACTCAGCTCAATGCTCATAATTTGTAGTCATTGCGGGAACATCACGCTCCCACTGGCAACAAACAAAGTCAATTGTTTCAACCAACTCATGCTCCCTTAATAATATTCCTACCTGCTTACTCAAAACTGATTACTATATGCATTTTCAATGCATGTGGAAGCCTTTAAGTTCTCAGAGCAAACTAACTAGTTGAAAAGACTATTTCTTTTCCCCCACTAAATAATGCAAGAATTAGTTTGGGGCCCTACATTACGTAGCCTATTTACATGCACAGGAGAACTAAACTAACTTTACCCGACTGCTTGACTTGTGCTCCGTAAGGAAATGGCTACCTGCGATGTAAGATGTAATATTGGTCGCAATGGCAAAATGAAACAATTCTCATCACTCGCAAATTGACTGAACCGGAAGAGAATTACCCTGGAAACATGTTCAATAGACATGTTTAATTTGACTATCGGTATCGGTACATACCAAAGAGGAATATTTCAATCAAAGTCACCAGTCACCAACGTCTTAAATACAATACCTGCCTGTACAAAAGGAGTCACCAAGGAACAAGAGACGGGGAAAAAAGAAGCTAATGGAAATCAGAGACGCGAAAGGTTTCCCTAGTGAAACTTTATAAGAGAAAGTTGTACCCACTCACTCAGTGTCGCAGTTATGATGATATCCCTTAAATCAATAAGGAGGCCGAGCTCCACAAGTGGAGACGAAGAACAAAGACGGAAACGAAAAGACAATAAACAAGAGTGAAATTGAGGAAAGAAACTCAAGACAGATAAGAGAAATATATGTACGAGAACGGTTGAATGCAAAGAGCAAAGAAAAGGAAAAGCAAAAGGCCATACATATATATTTTACGTAAAAACCGCACACCAGGACAAAGGGGAGAGGTATGATGAAATTCCAGAACCAACAACAGACAGACTACAAAACACTCTCTATTCTATTTGATGGGCGCCAAGAGCATTTCAATGAAAATCCAAGGCTCTTCTCATATGCCCATGTACTACATGAATCCTGAATTAATGACGCAGTTGCACCAAATCCAATAGCTCCCCGTCCCTTGAAAATCCAATGAGTACCATGCATGCAACTATGCCGGTAGCCATCACTCGTAGAAAGCAAACACTTGATTCGTTAGTTAGTTAGCATGGACTGCTTATTCCCCTTGTCATCTGCTAATCTGTCTGTCCCATGAATAATTGGTCCCTCAAAAGAGCCACATTACATACATACAAAATGCAATAAGTTCATCGAGTTACAAACTCCGTCCATGTCGGAAGCCAATGAACGTTTAAGGCGAAATGTGACTCTTCTTTTGGCCTCTTGAGGCAATCTTCTTATATCTCCTTGTGCTTACAATTTCAATGGAAATGAGACTATTTACTAGCTAGCTCTCCATTATTTAAACAGATTTCTGCTCCTCTTTATGGCAGGCAAAGTCTAATTTTAAATTGGCTCATTGCCTGGATGTGACTAGCATTGCAAAGGGAAAGTTGCGCACCCTGCACACAATAGAATACGCATAGCGGAACAAAAGGAGATGTAGAGGACAGAACCCCAGAAAATCCCGTTTCAGAAAGAGAAAAAAAGGCACAACAGACACACAAAACGTAGAGGTAGGATGCCAACAAGGAATTGGAAAACAAAATGAAATCGGAACCATTACCATAAGTCAACATTACATGATACAGAAAGTGGGAGGCCTACAGAGACTGAGTGAGTGAGGCCAAGAAAAGAGTACACAATGGGAAACAATGGTGCACAGAATTGCAATGAGGGAACAATTTATTTGATTCACGAAAAATGTATGGCCTCCATTCATAACACGCTGCACGATTGCCTTTCTTAAAAGAGGTCGATGAATTATACGCTATTTTCGGCACGCACGACTGAAGAATGCCATTTATAGCAAATGACTTGCAAGTTATCGCCGCTAAGTGATAAAGTGAATGCGGAAAATGTGGACTCATCTACAAAAAATGTGTTAGCAAGCAGAGCAAACACTTGAGGCATGTTCCAAATAATCCTAGAAACAAAGTTCCAGGCGCAAAAGTTTTGTCTTTAAAAAACTTGCAAATATCAAATAACTTTTTATTTGCACAGTATGTGACCGATTGCATTCAAAAAAGAGTAAAGGAATTTGTGAACATCAAACCTAGTCAATTTGGGAATCAACTGTGCTCAATGGTACACAGTTGATAATTCAACCTTGCTTGTGTGCTCGAGTGAAAGAACCACTGTACCTCCCTCAAAATATACACACTGTGTGTATATTTTCCATAAGAGCAATGTAAAAGGACAAATTGCTAATAAAGTAAGCAACCGTCTTCCTGCCTGCCTTCTAAAGCGGGAAACTCGATGGTTGCGCAGTGACTAATCAAACCGTCAGGCATTTGTCATTTATTAAACATTGTAAACATAACTCGACAGATCCGTCAGCAGTAAAACAGCTTTTATATAAGTCAAATTGAATGCAAAACTGTTTTGAGAATTAAACAGGCAGAAAAAGTTTCAACAAGAAACTTTTTTTTGTTCAAATAAGGATCAGACTCATGTTGAGCAGAAGAAAGTCAATTGAAAAAATACACGGGACAAGTTAAAACTTTTCTTACTGCTTGCTCACTACAGTGAAAAAAAAGTTTCTTCACTTTCCTGACTTCAAAAACATACTTCCAGTCCTCTTTTCCCATACATTGGAAACAGAAACCATTACCATACCAATTCCAAGCTGCGCAACAAGTCTCAAATTCTGGAACCACCATTTAATTTTTCTCACCTCTCAATTAGTTGAACAACACTATCGTCTCCGTATGTACTCTACGCAGATGGTCGCATATACACTAAAAAGCATTAGCGAAAACAAATCCCGTGACATTGCATTGCTGCTCACCACTCACTCACTCACTCCCTCATCATGAGCTAGCAAAAAAAAACTGCTCTGATTTGGTACAGCATAGTAGTAGCATCAATTTATTTTTTACTACCTTTTAGCTTTCCCCCGAATGAAAAACAGAGGCAAATAATTTGAACAACAGGAAAAAACGGTAGATCGCTTGGCCCATCTACCTACATACTACTTACTCGAGAGGAGTAGACTTCTTAGCAAGACAAATAGAAAGCTACTCTGAACAGAGCTGACTGCAGAAAACGGCTGTAAAACGTGAAAGATAATAAAAGCTTAATGCGTCAAAATATGGGAAGCAGCCAGAAAGAGTTACTTCGCCGTACGCTCCAAAAGACCATGGCAGAGAGTAATAGCTGACAGAGTGAAGCTTCAAAGAATTCCCAAGAAAAATCAATACCACAGAGGGGGTGAGCAACAAGCGTAGAGAGAGAAAGAGAGAGAGAGAGAGAGAGAGTAGTAGCTCTAGCACTAAACAGTGAATGTTGTATTTCTATCTTTGAGAACAAAAAAAAACTTTCTCCCGCTCCTCACTTGCTAACCAACCAGCCAACCAACTAACTAACTGTGCACAGAAACAAAATTCAACTTTCATCCTACGCTACTCAAACCTTTTAGTATATAGTACTAGCCTCTACAATTAATAATCTACTACCAAAGTTCGTAATAAACTAACTAACTAACCATCCACATCATTAGCAGTGCATTTCCCAACATTTTTCACCACTCCACCATGCCCGACCCTTTTAATACACATAATAACCAGTCATATGCTACCAATTGTGAAACTTTTTTCCCTTCTACGTGTACTTAACTCATCTCTGACCTCTTTTGAACAGAGTCAAGAGGGCAACTGGATGGAACAATAATGGAGAGCTAGCACGCAGCATTAGCGTCTACCTCAACGCTCATGAAATGAAATGATGCCTGTCATCATCACTAATCATAACAATGTGAGCACACATCCCCATCCAAGTCACAGGGCTTGTAGTTATAAACCAAACGTCAATAGTGAGCTACCAAAACGTTATAGCTCTTGATTACAAGTCACTCAATTAAACCCTAACTATGTACACAACTGAAAGCACAATGGAAGCAACTCGATCGGTCTACAAGAGTACATGAGCTCCACTGTGTTCTGTGCTTTACCTATAAGTAAGGGATCAAACAGCCCACAGTGGACCCTTATTATGACCAGAAAATAGACGAATTCTTTTTATTTATTGACAGCGTAGTAACGAAATTCATGAAAAAAGTAAGTACCAACGTCATTCACTCATCCTTGGGCTGGTTTGAAAAAACCAATGGACAGTAAAAAAACGACTACATCTACCTAATGTCCCTGACACATAAGACAAGTAAAATAAAAACGTGCTGCTGTCCTCTCCAGTCTTTTCAGGATGAATTATTCAGTATTCAGTACACACTAAAGTGACAACACTCGTCACACATGGGATTCAATACATCTCGGAAGGGACAAAAGACCTAGGAAATTGCATAATATCATCAAAAAAGCCACACCTTTCCTCCCTACAATACAAATAAACGTAACAAACATAGAAACTCATTTACTACCTTCGTACACATGCCATCAAACGAACCACATGCACACGAACTAATAAAAAACTGAATTAGTGCTACAGATACTACTATAAGTTAGTTTGCATTCCATCATTAGTGCACGAGTGAACGCAAAACCCTGTATATATAAATGGACTCTGGCTGGATTCCATTCCTTTTGCACACACATAAGTACATACTGGATCCATATACATGCATGCCCGATTACTTGAATCTAGTACACACACGAAACCCGCATCTGACTGCACCCTCCTCATGCGCTAAACAAGAAGAACATGAATTGGTGGTGGTGGTTGTACTGTTGTACACATGTACTTTCTATGTAGCAGTAGTAGATGGTACTACTGCAATGCAGCTAACCAGGCTGGGCACATTTCCACACAGTTCACACGAGTCCCGGAGAGAAAGAGAGAAAAAAAATGCATCATGCTGCTTTCACTTCCATGCTTTCCCTTCTCATATACAGGCAAACAGATCTGAGGGGAAGAAATACATTTGAGCTCACTACTTAGTTAGTTTCCCAGAAGCTTTCATGGACGGCAATGCCAATAACATGACATTACCTATTGACTACAATGATTCCATCTGATCGAGTGTATTTTTGGAAAGCCTAACTACCCAGACTACTTCACGAGTAGTAGTTACATTTCGCAACTGTAAGTGCACATGTCCAACAGGTTTAGATTTTCGTGTTCATGGCATATATGTAGCACAGATCTGGAAGAAAAATAATACCAACAGAGGAACAACTTTTGAGACCATTATCTCCAATGAGATATGTACATACATGGACAAGTCCATGGATATGCGTGCGTATATAGGGAGATGTTTGAATGAGGAGAGGAACGTGGCTCAATACTTTGGAGTGAAAAAGTATTCACTGGGGACCTGGAAACACCTATTCGAGTGGAATGAAATGCCTTTCTTATATATCGCTTTACTTAACCATCAATCTTGTTTGAATGCAACAAATGGTCCATCTTGCACAAGCACTGTGAACACTTTTATCTCTTCAATTCAGATCAATGATTTTATAGAGGTTACAGGGAAGGCAACTATAAAGAGATCAAAGCTCGATATCAGTAGAGATTCTAAAAGGCAATAATAATAGTTAGCATGAAATTTTCAACAACAACTGCGTTTCAGCATATAATCATCCATCATGGGTTTTATTACTGAGGTGGTTATTTTCAATACTGTTATTTATTGCTTCATATTATGGCTGCCATACTGATCATAAAGATAATAACAAGTCCTCTAGAGACTTGTTTTTACCAAATGTTACACCCAATGCTGGTTCGTGTTACCAGTACATCAAATAATGGTTATGAGCAACCAACCATGCCCATGTTGCTCGTATTATGCAAATCATAATGATAACAACATAGAACGGAGCGAAACCCTATAATTTGTTTCTGATTAGTCTGGTCTATAGGTTCTGGATTGGGTTCACGGTCAGTACGTCGAAAACAAAAATGCCGAGTCCTAAAGGGCGTGGAAATCACGCCGAAACATCCAAAAACCTAACCTAACTAAACGTAGTCCATTTGGGTTTCGGCGTTTTTTCCTCGGCGTTTTTTCTTCGGCGTAAAAGTTTTCGGCGAACGGTGCGGA
>Ga0210040_10002853_pt1 | contig 23946 bp, 20 predicted proteins | sample CryGeyCG12114_NA_FD_185462 | JGI IMG/M metagenome (GOLD analysis project Ga0210040, IMG submission 185462) | Groundwater microbial communities from aquifer - Crystal Geyser CG19_WC_8/21/14_NA (SPAdes) (version 2) | ecosystem: Environmental > Aquatic > Deep subsurface > Groundwater | place: USA... | reverse complement strand
TGTTCATGGCACTCCTGCGCGACGAGGAGGGGCACACCGACTTCCTCGAAACCCAGCTCGGCCTCCTCGACCGCATCGGCACCCAGCACTACGAGCACCTCAACGCCGAGCCCGCGAACGAGGCAGACTCCGAGGACGGCGGCAAGGGCAAGGACTGAGGCCCCGAACGGCGAAAGGGGCCCTCGGAGGAGGGGCCCCATCGCGCGTCATTCTCCCAGGGTCAGACGCACTTCACGATCACGGGCTTCATCATGTCGCCCCAGCAGCCACCGCCGCAGTGATAGCGCTCGGACCGGTGCAGCTCCACCGAGAGGCCGGCGTCCACCGCCGCACGGATCGTCTCGTTGAGCCGCGCGAGCTGCTCGGCCACCGACTCGATGCTGGCCATCTGCCGGTCGGACAGGGCGGTCGTGCCTTCGTGGGCTTCGGGAGTCATGTCGTACATCTGCGTGCCCTCCTCGGGTCTGACGTTCAGGCGTGGGTGAACTGGGCGGTCTCGGTGGATTCGCTCATGGCGGTGGTGGACGACTTGCCCTGGGTGATGGTCGTGGCGACCATGTCGAAGTAGCCGGTGCCGACCTCGCGCTGGTGCCGCACGGCGGTGAAGCCCCGGCTCGCCGCGGCGAACTCGCGCTGCTGGAGCTCCGAGTAGGCGTCCATGCCCCGGTCGCGGTAGCCGTCGGCGAGCTCGAACATCGACAGATTGAGCGAGTGGAAGCCCGCCAGCGTCACGAACTGGAACTTGTAGCCCATGGCGCCCAGCTCGCGCTGGAACTTCTTGATGGTCTCGTCGTCGAGCTTGGCCTTCCAGTTGAAGGATGGCGAGCAGTTGTAGGCCAGGAGCTTGCCCGGGAACTTGGCGTGCACGGCCTCCGCGAACTTCCGCGCGTCGTCGAGGTCGGGATGGGAGGTCTCCCACCACAGGAGGTCGGCGATCTCGGCATAGGCGAGGCCACGGGCGATGCAGTGGTCGAGGCCAGTGCCGCCCTTCAGGCGGAAGAACCCTTCCGTGGTGCGGTTCTCGCGGTCGATGAAGGGATGGTCGCGCTCGTCCACGTCCGAGGTGATGAGCTGGGCGCTCTCGGCGTCCGTCCGCGCCACCGTGATCGTCGGCACGCCCATCACGTCGGCGGCGAGGCGGGCCGCCACGAGGTTCCTCTCATGCGCCGCCGTGGGGATCAGAACCTTGCCGCCGAGGTGCCCGCACTTCTTCTCGGACGCCAGCTGGTCCTCGAAGTGGACGCCCGCCGCGCCCGCCTCGATGAAGGCCTTCATGATCTCGAAGGAGTTGAGCGGCCCGCCGAAGCCCGCCTCGGCATCGGCCACGATGGGGACGTACCAGTCACGGGACACGCTGCCCTCGGAGGCCTCGATCTCGTCGGCACGGCGGAGCGTGCGGTTGATCCGGCGGCACAGCTCCGGCGCGGCGTTGGCGGGGTAGAGCGACTGGTCGGGGTACATGCTGCCGGCGGTGTTGGCGTCCGCCGCGACCTGCCAGCCCGAGAGGTAGATGGCCTTCAGGCCCGCGCGGACCTGCTGCATCGCCTGGTTGCCGGTGACGGCGCCCAGGGCGTTGAGGAAGGGCTGCTCGTGCAGGTCCTTCCAGAGGCGGTTCGCGCCGCGCTCGGCCAGCGTGTGCTGGATGGTGAGCGAGCCGCGAAGCTTGGCCACGTCCTCGGGCGTGTAGGGACGGTTGATTCCGTCGAAGCGCCCCTCGGGAGCGTGCGGGACGAGGTCCTGGAAGGTGAGGTCGGTCATGTGAGGAGGTCCCGAATGGCGTTTCTGTTGGGACAATCTTGCGGCGGCGCAGCATCCGAACAAGACGGACAGCTCCGCCCAAAGGATGACTTGTCAAAGACACACAGATTGTCTTCTGTAAAACTGTCACTGTTTTGACAGGAGCGGGTGATGGACCTCGGCGACCGCCGCAAGATCATGGCCGGACCCCAGTTGCGTCGGCTGCGGAGCACGCTCGGCCTCTCGCAAAGCGCCATGGCCGCCGAGCTCGGCATCTCGGTGAGCTACCTCAACCTCGTCGAGCGCAACCAGCGCCCATTGACTGCGCAACTCCTGATCCGCCTCTCGGAGACCTACGCCATCGACGCGCGCGACTTCGCGGGATCCGAGGACGGCCAGGGCGCCGCCGAGATCGAGGAGGTGCTGTCAGATCCCCTCCTCGCCTCGCTCCAGGTCCCCCGGGCCGAGATGCGCGCCGCCCTCGACCAGGCGCCCACGCTGGTGCAGGCCCTCAAGCGCCTCCACGCCGCCTATGCCGGAGTGGCGGAGCTGGGCTCCGGCCTCGCGGGGGCGCGGTCCGAGGCCGAGCGGGGCAGTCACCAGGCCCCGGGCGCCGACGCGGTGGAGCGGGTGCGGAGCTTCCTGCAGACGGGCGACAACCACTTCCCGGGCCTAGAGGACCTCGCCGAGTCGCTGAGCGCGGAGCTGGGCCAGGTGGACGGCGACCTCCTCCACGCGCTGACGCTGCGGCTGCGGGCGCGGCACGGCATCCGGGTGCAGATCATGGCGCACAAGGACATGGGCGTGACCCTGCGCCACTACGACCGCCACCGCCGCAAGCTGATGATCTCGGAATTGCTGGAGCCTGCCGGGCGCACCTTCCAGGCGGCCTACCAGATCGGGCTCCTGGAGGCAGGGCCGACGATCGCCGCCACGCTGGAGGGATCGGGCCTCACGGACCTGCAGGCCGAGAAGCTCGGGCGGATCACGCTGGCCAACTACTTCGCGGCGGCGCTGATGATGCCTTACGGGCGCTTCCTCGCGGCGGCGCAGGAGCTGGACTACGACGTGGAGATGCTGGGCGCGCGGTTTGGGGCGAGCTTCGAGCAGGTGGCTCACCGGCTGACGACGCTCTCGCGCCCGGCGGCGCGCGGGGTGCCGTTCTTCATGGTCCGCGTGGACAATGCCGGAAACGTGTCCAAGCGCTTCTCCTCAGGCGCCTTTCCCTTCTCGCGCTTCGGCGGCACCTGCCCGCGCTGGAACCTCCACGACGCCTTCCGCCATCCCGGGCGCACCCTCACGCAAGTGATCGAGATGCCGGACGGCAAGCGCTGGTTCTCCATCGCCCGCATGGTCCGCCGCCTGGCCGCGCCCTGGGGCGAGCCCGAGGCGGCCTTCGCCGTGGGCCTGGGCTGCGAGGAGCGCTGGGCGCAGCACCTCGTCTATGCGCGGGGGATCAAGGATATGCGGCCCATGGGCATCGGCGTGAACTGCCGGCTCTGCGAGCGCGCGAACTGCCCCAGCCGCGCGGCGCCGCCGCTCGTGGGCGGCTTGGAGCTCAGCGAGTCCACACGGGGCCTCTCACCCTTCGGACGCTAGGCAGGGGCCCTCGCCCGCGGGGCGTCAGGTGGGGGGATGCCCGCGCTCGGCCACGGCCCGGGCGAGGCGGATGACGAAGGAGGCCCAATCGAAGCGGGGCGCTGGGCCCTCGCCGGTCTCGCGCCGCAGGCCGCGCAGGAGCGGCAGCTCCGGCAGGGGGGGATCGTAGATCAGGAGGTCCATCGCGTCCTTCCCATCGCGTCGCCCGGTTGGTTAGCAGGAGCGAGGGGGGTGCGCCAAGAGCCCAGACGAGTCCTCGGCTCCTCCAAACGACGGAGGAGGATCAGGCCGGAAGTCGCGAAGGCGCAGCGGCCCGCTTCATTTAGGCCATTCCGGTCCGGAGGATAGCCCATGGATGTTTAGGATTGACGCAACGTCGGCACTGTTTCTGACCCGTGGTCAATTCCCCATTGTTCGCGATCCGCGAATTGATCTTCCTTCTTTCCATGATAACTACCTCTGGCAATAGCTCGGCATTCAAGTTGCGGCGTTACAACCTGCAATTGAATTCCTGCAACGGCCATAGGGAGGTCATGTGAAATGTCAGTTCTAATCGGGTCGATCGCGCCCCGTTCCACCGTCACGAACAGCGGCTCGTCTCAGCTGACCGGGGCCCGCGATCTCTACTCCGTCGCCATGGGCAACGACACCTACGTCTACGTCGCCGGCCTGGTCGGCGACGGCATCACCCGCTTCGATCTCGGCTCCGACGGGAGCTTGAGCGGCGGCACCAGCATCCCCGATACCGCCACGCTGGAGCTTCAGGGCGCAGTCAGCTTTGCTTCGGCCGCGATCGGCAGCAGCACCTATCTTTACGTCAATGGGTTCGACGACGACGGGATCAGCGCCTTCCGGGTGAACTCGGACGGGTCCCTGACCAACGTCCAGAACATCGACGACCCAGGCAAGGGGCTCCAGCTCGACGGCACCCGGGGCCAGATGGCGACCGTGACGGTGGGCAACTCGCAATTCCTGGTCGGCTCCGGCTATTTCGACGATGGCTTCAGCGTGTTCCGGATCGGCTCCGATGGACGCCTGACCAATACCGACAATATCGACGACGACCAGAACGGCGACTACGAACTCAACAACGCCCGTGACGTGACCAGCGCCATTGTGGGGGGCCACAGCTTCGTCTTCGTGGCCGGCTACAACGACAATGGCGTGAGCGTCTTCGAGCTGAATTCGAGCGGCAAGGCCGCCTTCCGGGACAGCGTGGACGACGCCAGCAACCCGGCGCTGAACCTCCAGGGCGCTTATGGCGTGACCACCGGAACAGTGGGCGGGACCACCTTCCTGATCGCCTCCGGCGAGGAGGACGACGGCCTCAGCGTCTTCTCGGTGAGCAGTTCGGGCCAACTCGCCAACGTCTTCAACATCGAGGACAACGGCGCCCGCGGCCTCGATGCCCCCCGCGGCCTGACCACCTTCACGCTCGAGGGCGAGACCTTCGTCTCGGTCTCCGCGGCCACCGACAATGCCCTGAGCGTGTTCCACCTCGGCGCCGGCGGCGTGCTCACGGACGTGACCTCGGTCTTCGACAACAGCGAACTGGCGCTGCGCGGCTCGCGCTACAACACCTTCACCACCGTGGACGGGGTGCCGCTTCTCCTGGCGACGGGCCAGGGCGACAGCGGCATCTCCAGCTTCGAGCTCGGCGGCAGCGCCGACAAGCTCAAGGGCGGAGCGCCGGCCGACATCCTCCTGGGCCTCGCCGGCAACGACAACCTCAAGGGGGGCGGCGGCAAGGACACCCTCCTGGGCGGGATCGGCAACGACAAGCTCACAGGGGGCAGCGCCCGGGACAGCCTGGAGGGCGGCAAGGGCAACGACGACTTCATCTTCCTCAAGACCAAGGAAAGCGGCCCCTCCGGCGGCAAGCGCGACCACATCGAGGACTTCAGGGGCAAGGACGAGATCGTCCTGAAGAAGATCGATGCCGACACGACCGACAAGGGCAATCAGGCCTTCGAGCTCGACAACGACTTCGATGCCGGAGACATCCGGGTCAAGGATACCAAGGCGGGCGTGCTCCTCCAGATGAACACCGACCACGACAGCAAGGTCGAGATGTCGATCCTGCTCTCCGACTTCCACGGCAACATCCGGGACAACGACTTCGTGTTCTGAGGCCTAAGGTCCGCTCGAACGGGCCGGAGGGACGACCTCCGGCCCCCTTCCGGCCCGCCACGCGTTGCGGCACATCGGCGTCCGTCAGATTGGCCGAGGCAGCCCGGCCCTCCGGGCCGGGATGGCCAGACCATGAGGGCTCCCCATCCACCCTTCGAGCGCCGTTCAATATGACGGGGCCGGTGTCCTTCCGGCGGAACGGTCGGGGCAACAGCACGTTATCCACCTACGGGCTCGGGGGATCGTCGTCCGCGTCCATCGGCACCGGAGCAGGGAGGACGACATGCTGCTGACTGTCTTGGCCCTGGGCGTTCTGTCCGGCTCCGTCGGAGCCCTGGCCTGGGTGCTGCTCGGGGGCTCCATCTGGGCAGCCGTTCTCATCTACGGCCTGATCGGAAGCCTGGGGGTGGCCCTGAGCGCCGCCGCCCTGCGTCCAGGTCTCTCGCAGAAGCCGGCACTTGCCGCCAGCGGTTCCCTGTCCGCCCGGCGTCTCGACCGCAGAGCGCATCGGCAAAGGGGATCGGCCGCGGTGCCATCCCGGCGGCAGTCGGGCGCCCCGGGGGCCAGGACCGGATTGCGCTGACGGCGCGGGACAGGACCTTTTCGACTCGACAGGATAAGAAAATGGCGGCTGCCCGGGTCTCGGGCGCCGCCGTCGTGCTTGCTCGGACGCAGTGGTCAGGACCGGGTCCCGACCGGAAGCCGTCAGTTCGCGTAGGCCGCTTCTTCTGCGATACGCTCGATGTCCGCGGGATGGATGCCGATGTCGGTCAGCTCGCGCGAGGACAGGGCGTTCAACTGCTTCAAGGTCGAGCGGTAGGCCAGGTACCGGGCGCGACGCTCGGCCCGGGCGGCGTTCAGGTCGGACAGGTGCTGCCAGATGGAGGCAGGGCCGGATTGGATCATGGTGGTCATCGGTTTCGTCTTTCTTCATTGCCCCAAGTCCGGATGACCTGGGCTCTCTGGTGCTGTTATCGCTAACGGTCTTGTAGATGGGGGTTCGCCGCGCCGGCACAACGGCCAGCGGAGAGAGGCGGGCATGCAAGCCTTGCATGCCCCAGTCTCATCCACTGCTCGACCTCTCAAGGCTGGTAGGCCCGACCTGCGTCAGGCTGCGCCGGAAGCCCCGTTACCTGGCGACTGGCACCCGCCAGGACGCGCCACGGTCCGCCGTCGGGACCTACCGGACCCGACCGATGAGCGCGCCGTTGGGCCCGAGGCGAAGACGGCCGCCTGCCCAGACGGCGTCCTGCGCCAGGTGCACGTCTCCCCCGCCCGGGAGTTCCGCGTCCACCGCCTCGGGGGACAGGTTGAATGCGCAGACAAGGTCCCCCCTGCGGAAGGCGAGCACGGGCTCGGCGGTGTCCAGGAACTCCATGCGGGCGGTGCGGAGGACGGCCTCCTCGCGGCGCAGGCGGAGCATCGCCCTGTAGGTCTCCCGCACGCGCTGGGCAGCGGGGCGGTCGAAGGCGTGGTCGCGCTGTGCCGGCTTGATGGGGAGCCAGGGCGAGCCTTCCGTGAAGCCGCCCCCGGGGAGGTCGGCCTCCCAGACCATCGGCGTGCGGCAGCCGTCGCGCCCCTTGTCCTCGGGCCAGAAGGCGCGGCCCTGCGGGTCGATGACCTCCTCCAGGTCCAACACCGTCTGGGTCTGGCCCAGTTCCTCGCCCTGATAGAGGCAGATCGAGCCCTCGAAGCTCAGCAGCAGCATGGCGCAGAGCTTCGCCAGCCGCTCGGGGTCGGCCCCGTGGGCCGCCCAGCGGGTGACGTGGCGGGGCACATCGTGGTTGGAGAAGGCCCAGCAGGGCCAGCCCTGGGGGGCGAGCCGGAAGAAGTCCGACAGCGTCCGGCGGAAGAAGGCGGCGGAGAAGCGGTCCTCCATCATCTCGAAGGAGTATGCCATGTGGAGCCGCTTGGCGGAGGTGTACTCGCCCATCATCTCGATGGGGTGGTGGGACTCGCCGACCTCCCCCACCGAGACGGTGGCGCCGTAGCCGTCCATCAGGCTGCGGATGCGGCTCAGGAAGGCGAGATTCTCGGGCTGGTTCTTCGAGAACAGGTGGTATTGCATGTCGTAGGTCTTGAAGGCCGGGCGGACCTTCACGCGCGGGTCGGCGGCGTCGTCCCGCAGCATCCGGTCGTGGAAATAGAAATTCACCGTGTCGAAGCGGAACCCGTCCACGCCTCGGTCCAGCCAGAACCTCAGCGTGTCCAGCGCCCAGTCCTGGACCTCGGGGTTCCAGAAGTTGAGGTCGGGCTGCGCGACCATGAAGTTGTGCAGGTAGTACTGGAAGCGCCGCGCGTCCCATTCCCAGGCCGGGCCGCCAAAGACCGACTGCCAGTTGTTGGGCGGCGTGCCGTCGGGGCGCGGATCGGCCCAGACGAACCAGTCGGCGCGGGGGTTGTCGCGGCTTCGCCGGCTTTCGCGGAACAGCGGATGCTCCACGGAAACATGGTTGATGACCTGGTCGAGGATGACGCGAAGTCCCAGCCGGTGCGCCTCGGCCAGCAGGGCGTCGAAGTCGGCGAGCGTGCCAAAGCGCGGGTCGATGTCGCGATGGTCCGAGACGTCGTAGCCCATGTCCACCATCGGCGAGCGGAAGATGGGCGAAAGCCAGACGGCATCCACGCCGAGGTCCGCGATCAGCGGCAGGCGCCGGGTGATGCCGCGAAGGTCCCCCGTGCCGTCGCCGTCCGAGTCCTGAAAGCTGCGCGGGTAGATCTGATAGGTCACCGACCCGCGCCACCAGTCGTCGCTCATCCCAAATGCCCTCCATATCCGCCTCGAAGCTAGCGGACTGACCCCGCCTCGCCCAGATCGCCGGGCGCGGGAGCCTCGAAGACCGAGCTCCGACCCTGCGCTCCAGCAGGATCTAGATCGCTCCAGCCTGGATAGCACGGGAGGGGCGACATGTTCGGGAGCAAGGAGATCGGGATGGGATCGCACCGACCGAGCCCCGGATCGCGACGGGCCGGTGTGGGTCGCCTTGCCGCGGACTGTCTGGCCATCCGTGGCCCGTGGCCGCCCATCGCGGCGACCATCCCCGGCGAGGAGACCGTGGTGGCCGGCCTCACCGAGGTCCTCGCCGCAGCAGGACTCGCCCTGCCCGTCGCGGGTGGGTCGCGCGACGAAGGGGCGCTCACGAACCCCATCGCCAGATCCAAGGCCCGTGCTGGACCGGGAGACGTTCGGGCGGCTCCGGGTCAGCCAGGCTCCCCACACCTAGCCATCACGCCGGCAGAGTACCCTCGGGCTCCGCCGGGCCCTGGCGGCAAAGACCACGAGCGAGGCCCATACTTGCTCCGGGGCTTGGTGGCACGGCCCCCTCCCCCCGGTGTTGCCGCGCCTGCGCCTTGCGCTCTCCCCGCCCTCGCCCTTCATTGGCCTTAGACGCGCGTGATGCCTGGGGCTCGGCCGCTGTGGCCACCTCCCGGACGAAGGCGAACACCCATGCTGGACCTCGACCTCCTCGAGCTTGCGAAGGGCATCTCCTCGGAGCTCTACACCGCCCGGGAATGCGGCCAGACGCCGGTGGCCATCGTCATGGACCGCGCCACGGGCACGCGGCTGGAGGCGGGAAACCTGGGGACCCGCTGGAGGTCGGGGCAGCCCGAGTTGTTCAACCTGCCGGTGGAGATCGACATGGGCGCCGAGGGATGGGCAGTGAGGGTGAGGTGAGGGCCCGCCGCGACCGGGCCGATGCCGACACGGAACAGATGCGTCGTCGGCCTTGGTCGGGCCGGCCGAAGGCATTGAGGCCGGGAACGTTTTCGTGTGTCCGTGCCTTCTCACCACGCCTCGTGCACGTCGCTCGCAAGCCGGGAGTGTTCCGTTCGTGTCCCTTGAGTTCCTGAGCCAAGACGCCCTTCTCGGCTTCACCGACCGGCTGGAGGCCGAGGCCCTGGCCCTGCCACGCTGGGACCCCGGCTCCCCGGAGCCCTGGAGCGAGTTCGTCGACCGGCAGTACGAGGCCGAGACCAACCTTGCCCGGCAGCTTCGGGCGCTGCCGGCCTGCGAGCTGGAGATGTCCTCGACGCGCGCCACGGTGACGCTCACCCTCCTGGGCCTCCAGGTCAGGTCGCACCAGGGCCTGGCCGAGGCCTGCCGGTTGTGGGCTGCCGCGATGCGGGCGCAGCTGGTGGGCAACGCGCCCCCGGGCGAAAGCGATGCGAAGACCCCGAGGCTGCCGCCATCGCCGGCCTCGGAGTAGGAACGCCAGCGCAAGGCCGGGGGGCGCCCTTCGGAGACCTCGATGGCGCGCATCCCGCTGCTTCGGTACCTGTCCCGGCGGTCGTCCAGCCGGACACTGGACGTCCCGCCCCATCAATACTGGCCTGACGGCACCCCCCGAAGAGGTGGCGCGCCACGTCGCGGCCTGGAAGGTGCGGCCTGCCCCGCCGTGGGGGCTGTCGTCGCCCTCCAGGGTGTCGTCGCCGCGCCGCTGAGGGGGGCGTGACCGGCAAAGCTCCGGAGCCGGACTCGTCGGCTGGCGCATCGCCGGCCTGGGCGCCGCTGGAAAGGCGCCAGCCTTGGCGTCCTCGGGCAGGCGCGATCCTGGCCCATACCAGGCATCTGCTGCCCGGCACGACGGGCGGAACTGTTCGCCCCACAGGCAGGGCGGCCGGAGCGGGCTCGGTGCGCGCCGACCGTCCGGGAACGGACCTCGATCAATCGGCCTGCAAGGCCGGGCGAGTCCCCTGCCCCACTTGGGCCAAGCTGACCAGACAACATGCGTTCAGGCCCTGACCGGTCGACGCCTCCCCCGGAGTCCCCGGGCTCTCCGCCTCAGAGGTCGAAGTCCGAGGCGCCGAGCCTGCCGTCGAAGCCCTGGAGAAGGATCGACATCTCCGCCCGGGCATCGCCGTCCAGGTTGAACTCGACCACGAGCCCGGCCTGGGTGTGATGCTGCCGGATCTCGCCCGCCTCGAAGGCGCCGCCGTGATCGAGCTTGAAGGCCTGGTTGCCCGCCCTGTCGTCCACGGCGTCGATCCTGGTCACGACCAGCTGGTCCTCGCCCCGGGTGAAATCCGCGATGCGGTCGCCCTTCTTCAAGGACGAGCCGAGGTCGTCCGGGCTCGTGAAAATGAAGTCGTCGGCCCCCTTGCCGCCCTCGAGGAGGTCCCTGCCGGTCCCGCCCCAGAGCCGGTCGTCGTCCGCACCGCCCTGCAGCTCGTCCTTGCCGGCATCCCCCCGCAGCCTGTCGGTCCCGAAGGAGCCGTTCAGATAGTCGCGGCCGGACAGCCCGTAGAGCCGGTCGTTCCCCTCCGACCCGAAAAGACGGTTGGCCTCGTGCTCGGCTCCGGTGATCTTGTCGTTGGCCTGAGAGCCCCGGGCCATCTCCACATGCAGGAGGGTGTCCACATGCCCCGACGCATCGATCGCGCGGTCCTTCTCCAGGTTGATCTGGACGCGCTCGACATTCTGGTCGTAGGCGACACCATCCATCCCTCCCCGGCCATTGAGGAAGTCGTCGGCCTCGACCTGGGAGTTCGGCGTCGTGCCGTTGCTGTAGTCGTCGAGATAGAACCACTCCTCGACATCGGTGCGGTCCGAGCCAAGGATGCGGTCGGAGAAGTTCGAGCCGCCGATCCCCTCGATGCTGATGAGCGTGTCGCTCCCCTCCGCGCCGGATGCCGTCCCGGCCGCGAGATCGACGACCACGCCGCCCGTCGCATCGGCGTAGCGCACGAAGTCCCAGCCGCCGCGACCGTCGAGGACGTCGTCGCCTCCCATGCCCGAGAAGCTGTTGTTCTCGTCGTTGCCGCGGATCGTGTCGTCGAGGGAGGTCCCGGTGACCCGGTAGATGTCCTCGTAGGTGTCCAGGTAGCCCCAGCCGTCGGTTCCCTGGCCAAGCGCCAAGTCGACCTTGACCCCCCGGGTGATCCCGGTGTCGACGTGATAGAACACCCGGTCGGGCTCGTCCGCGTCCACCCCGGGCGCGCCGCCGACGAAACGATCGCTGCCCCGGCCGCCCCGGAGGTAATCCTCGCCGCTGCCCCCGATCAGGATGTCGTCGCCATCCCCGCCGGAGAGTTCGTCGTGGCCGCCGTACCCCCGGATCAGGTCGTCCTCCGGCCCTCCGCTCAGGATGTTGTCGCGGCTGTCGCCATTGATCGTCGGCATTGCATCCCCTTCGGATCGCTCGGATTTCCTATGCGACATAGAGGAACCTTCCCCGGAGGGTAGGTCAGGAAAAGTCAGGCGCCTGTCAGGAAGGAGAGGTACGCCCTGTCAGGGATTGTCCGGTCAAACAGCTTCCGTAGTTGCCAACAACCAGATCCCGGCACCCCCCGGCCTGGATGGATGCCTGGGAGCTGCAACGGCCCTGGCCTGTCGGAAATTCCCCTGCGTCGTGGTGCCCGGCGACGAGGGGAGTACAGGCCTGGCAAGTGGAGCTCTTCGCGTCGCAGGTCGCGCGCCCCCGAGGAAGCGCGCCGGCAGGGCCGGAGGCGCCACCGCAAAGAGGTCGCGACCCTGGGCCAGCCCGGCGAGGATGTCGCCGACTCGTGGGCTTGGCTGAAGCCGCCCCGCCAAGCGCTTGCCGTGCTCGACCAGAGGCGCCGCCCGAACCTTCCGCACAGGAGCCGACCGGGGCAGCCCGACCATCGGGGCGCTGAACCCGGCGCCCTGTCGGCCGCCCACTCCTCTGGGGGGCTGGGCCGGGGGGGGTGGAACATTTCGGGGCGGTCCGTGTTCTTGCTGCATTGCAGCATGAGGTGGCCATGAAACGGGACACGATCCTGGACGCGTGGTGCAACGGCTATGCAGCGGCCCACAAGGGGGTATCGATCGCCAACAACCCCTACCCCGATCAGCCCAGATTGTCCGAGGTCTGGGCCCGGGCCTGGCAGAAGAGCCGCATCGCCAAGACAGCCGGGCTTCCGGCGCCACCCCTTGCGCTCTGGTGGAGATGAGGGCAGCGCGTCCCGATTCTGACCCGCAGGCATGGCTTTCGAGCTGATCGGCTTCCTCTGGATACCCCGCCCCGGCTCCAGGAGCGGGGGCAATCGGGAACCCGCCGAGTGAACTTCGAGCGTTCAGCCGCCGGGTACGCAAGGCGGGCGGCCAACCAGGAGCGGTCCAGGGCCATCCCGCATGGCCGCAGCGTCCGAGACCAGCAGCACTGGTCGACGGAAGCGGAGGTCGTAGACCAGCTGGCCCCCGGCCGGGGAGAAGGGTGACTTCGAGGTCCGGACAGGGGTCGTTCCCCACGAGGCGCGCCTGCGGGTCCACGCACCAAGCCGCCTGCCCGCTCAAGGGGCCGTCGAACGCTGCTCCGCACCCCGATCCAGCGGCCCCAGGAACGCCTCCAGGAGCCCGTAGCAGGCCGCGCGCGCCGCATCCCCCGAGAGCCGGCCGGGATCGATGCACCGTTCGAGCCAGAGGCCATCCACGAGCGAGATGAACATCACCGTCAGGGACTCGGCATCGACGGCGCGCCCCGTGGCATGGCGCCGGATGGCGGCGGAGACCTGCGCGCCGTAGAGGTCGTAGTGCCGGCGGTGCTCGGCCTGCAGCGACGGGTTGTTGGCCACCTCGCCCCAGAGCGCGAGCCAGGCGTTCAGCGACGGCCGGTCGATGATGTCGTCGGACAGCACGGCCTCTATGATCCCCGGAAGGTCGGGCCCGACCCCCTCCGCCGGGCCGGCCAGGCCCAGCATGCGGTCGTACATCTCGGCATAGACCGCGGCCATGAGCCCGTCCATCGATCCGAAGTGATGGGTGATGAGCCCCCGAGAGGCGCCCGCCTCCCGGCAGATCCGGTCCACGGTAAACTCGCCGATCCCGCCGCGCGCGAGGCAGGCGAGGCCCGCCTCGATCAGCATGGCCCGTCTCTGCTCGCGCGGGTAGCGGCGGAAGCGCGGCCCCTCGGCCGGGACCGGAAGATCGGAGGCCGCCTGCTCCGCGGCGCCGGGTGCCATCTCAGCTTCGCCGGAAGCGGGTCGGGTCGGGATGGCCGTCCGAGAGGATGACCGGGGAGATCGAGCTGTCATGGATCGCCAGATAGGGCGCGAAGGCGATGAAGACGAAGCCCCCGGACTCCTCCATCAGGTCCTCCATCCGGTTGAACATCCGCTTGCGCTCGGCCTCGTCGGTCTCCAGCTGCACCTTCTGGAAGAGCTCCTCGTACTCCGGGCTGTCGAAGAAGGACCAGTTGTAGGCGCCGATCTGGTCGGGCCGGAACCAGACGAGGTTCTCCGTGGGCTCGATGCCGCCCGCGTAGCTCATCAGGGTGAGCTCGATGCTCTTGTAGCCGTCGCCCGCCGTCCTGTCGCCGAGCGACCAGTGGGCGGCCTCGTCCGTCGGCTGGATCTCGATGTTGATGCCGGCTTCCGACAAGGTGGCCTGGATGATCTGGGCGATGGCCTGGGAGGTGGAGTCGGTCAGGGCCACGAGGTTGAGGGTGATCCCCTCCGCCCCCGCCTCGGCGAGGAGCTCCCTCGCCCGGTCCACGTCGCGCTCGGCATGGATGTTGGCGGGCCGTGCGAAGGGAGAGCTGGGCTGAATGACGCCCGTGGCCCGGCCCACCGCGCCGTCGTAGGCCCCCTGGAGCACCGAGTCCCCGTCGAAGGCGAGCTGTATCGCCTGCCGCACGCGCGGGTCCTTGAGGGGCTCGGCGTTCATGTTGATGGACAGGAAGGTATAGGTCGCCGAAGGCGCCTCGATCAGGGTCGCGCCAGCGGGCAACGCCTCCCTCAGGGACCGCAACGAGCTCGCGCCCACGCGGGTGAAATCGAAGGCGTCGGCCTCATAGGCGAGGAGGGCGGCCTGGTCGTCGGGGACGACGTAGAACTCGATCCGGTCCCAGGCCGGGGCCTCGCCCGTCCAGTCGGGGTTGCGGCGCAGCGTGACCTTCTGCCCCTGCTCCCAGGCGTCGAAGAGGTAGGGGCCGCATTCGGCCGGGGCCTGGGTGGTGAAGCGTCCGCCCACCGACTCGACCGCCGCCTTGGAGACGAGGTGGCCGCCGTAGTAGGGCAGCGCGATCACCGGGAAGGGCGCAAAGGGCTGGGTCAGCCGGATGACGCCGGAGCGGGCGTCGATCACATCCACCCGGTCCAGCATCTCGAACTGGTAGGCCCAGGGGGAGTCCGAGCCATGGATGCGCTCGAAGCTGAACTTCACGTCCTCGGCGGTGACCGGGCCGAAGCCGTTGGTCCACTGCAACCCGTCGCGCAGGGTGAAGGCGATGGCGGTCGGGTCCTGCCAGTCCAGCGTCTCGGCGGCGTAGTTGGTGACGGGGTTGCCCTCGCGCAGGTCGCCGACCCGGACGAGCGTCACGGTCGTGCAGCGCGGGATGATGTCGTCGAGCTCGCCGATGATGCCGAAGGGGTCGATCACCTGGTAGTCCGCCGCCACGCGCAGCCGGAGCGTCGCCCCGGCCTGCGCCCAGGCCAGTCTCGGTCCCAGCGCCACCCCCGCGAAAAGCGCGCCCCCGGCCTTGAGAAGGCCCCTTCGATCCGTTCTCCAGTGCATCTTGTCCTCCCTCCGGACGTGTTGGCTCAGGCGTAGTGGCAGCGGACCTGTCGGCCCGGGACGGGCTCGCGCAGGGCGGGGGCCTCGGCGCGGCAAGGGTCGCGTGCGAGGGGGCAGCGGGTGTGGAAGGGGCATCCCGACGGACGCCGCAGGAGGCTCGGGATGTCGCCGCGGATGGCGAGGTCCGCGCGGCGCCTGCGCGGGTCCGACCGGGGCTCCGAGTCGATCAGGCTGCGGGTGTAGGGATGCAGCGGCTCGGCGAAGACGGCGTCGGTCGGCCCTGTTTCCATGAGCCGCCCGAGATAAAGGATCGCGGTGCGGTCGGTGACGTGGCGCACCACGGCCAGGTTATGGCTGATGATGAGGAGGGCGAGCCCCAGGTCCTCGCGCAGGCCGGACAGGAGGTTCAGGACCTCCCCCTGGACGGAGACGTCGAGCCCGGCCGTGGGCTCGTCGGCGATGAGCAGCGCGGGGTCGAGCGCCAGGGCGCGGGCCACGGCGACGCGGCGCGCCTGCCCGCCCGAGAGCTCGTGCGGATATCGCCGGGCGAGGACCGGGGGGAGCCCGACCCGACCGAGCAGGCCTTGGGCGGCCTTCTCGCGACCCCCCGGCATGTGGACGCCGTGGATCGCCAGCGGCTCCGTGACCGCCGGACCGACTCGCAAGCGCGGACTTAGGGAGCCCACAGGGTCCTGGAAGACCATTGCCGCGCGCCGCCGCAGGGCCGCCCGGGCCACGGGCCCATCGAGCGCCTCCCCTTCGAACCGGAGGTGGCCGCTCGTGGTGCCCACGAGGCCCAGGAGGGCCCGGGCGAGCGTGGACTTGCCTGAGCCGGACTCTCCCACCAGCCCCAGCGACTCGCCGTGACCCACCGACAGCGTGATGTCGTCGAGGAGGTTGACCGGACGGCTCGGCATCGGCAGGAGGCCCCACCGGCGCCGCGCGGGGCCCGGCAGGTCCACGCGAAGGCCGGCGATCTCCAGGGTGGGCGCGCTCATGCGGCCACCGCGTGGCAGAGCGCGGCCTGGGTGGGCGAAACCCGGACCCGGGGGGGCCGCTGGGTCCGGCAGCGCTCCGAGGCCAGCGGACAGCGCGGGGCGAAGCCGCAGCCGGGCGGCGGGGTGGCGAGGTCGGGGGGATGCCCGGGGATCGTGGGCAGGATCCGTGCGCGCTCCGCGAGCGTGCCGGGGTCGCAGCTCAGCAGCGCGCGGGTGTAGGGGTGCCGCGGGGCGAGGTGGACCTCCTCCACCCGGCCCTCCTCGACGATCTCCCCCGCGTACATGACATAGACCCGGTCGCAGATCTCGCCGACCACGCCCAGATGGTGGGTGATGACCAGGATCGCGCCGCCCGTCTCGTCCCGGAGCTCCCGCAGGAGGTGCAGGACCTGCGCCTCCATGGTGACGTCGAGCGCGGTCGTGGGCTCGTCCGCGATGAGGAGCGCCGGGCGCAGGAGAAGGGCCGCGGCCACGGCGGCGCGCTGGCGCATCCCGCCGGACAGTTCGTGGGGGTAGCGGTCGAGGCAGGCCCGCGCGTCGGCGAGTCCCACCCGGTCGAGCATCCCGGCCGCCCTCTCGCGCCGGACGCGCCGCGAGAGCCCGGAAAGGTTGTGCTGGAAGTCCGCGAGCTGGTCGCCCAGCCGGTGGACCGGGCTGAAGGCGGTCATCGGGTCCTGGGACACCAGCGCCACGCCGGGTCCGCGCAGGCGGCGGCGGTCGCGCTCCGGCAGGGCGAGGAGGTCGAGGCCCTTCAGGCGCACCGCGCCTGTCTCCACCCGCGCCGCGGGGGGGAGCAGGCCCAGGATCGCGCCCGCCAGCGTGGACTTGCCGCAGCCGGATTCGCCCACGATGCCGACGATCTCGCCGGGGCGGGCCAGGAGGTCGATGCCCCGGACGGCCTGCACCGGTGCCCCGTCCCCGAGATAGGCGACCCGCAGGCCCTCCACGGCGACGACCGGCTCCGTCATCGCGGGAACCCCGTCCTCAGCCGGGGATCGAGCGCATCGCGCAGGGCCTCTCCCAGGAAGGTGAATCCCAGGGTGCAGAGCACGAGCGGGATGCCCCCCATCACGACCATGCCCGGCGCCTCGCGCAGGGAGGTGTAGCCGTCGTAGAGGATGTTGCCCCAGGAAGGCGTGGGGGGGCGGACGCCGAAGTTGAGGTAGCTAAGCCCCGCTTCCAGCATGATGACGACGGGGATGTCCATGCTGAGCAGGATGACCAGCGGCCCGACCACGTTCGGCAGCAGGTGCCGCAGGACGATGCGGGCCCCGGAGGCGCCCATCGCCCGCTCGGCCTGCACGAAGTCGGCGTTCCGCAAGGCGAGCGTCTGGGTCCGGACGAGGCGCCCGTAGCCCGAGACGGAGACCGCTGCGATCACGCCGATCAGCGTCGGGATGCCCGGACCGACGACCGTGATGACCGCGAGCGCGAAGAGGATCATCGGCAGCGAGCTCAGGCTGTCGAACAGGAGGACCAGGACCGCGTCGAGCCAGCGGGGCCCATAGCCCGCGACCAGCCCCAGGAGGAGCCCGACCGCCCCGGCCAGCCCGACCGAGGCCACCGCGATGCCGAGCGCGATCCGCGTCCCCCAGATGATGCGGGACAGGAGGTCGCGGCCGAGCTGGTCGGTCCCGGCCCAGTGCTCCCAGGACGGTCCGGCGTGCTTGTTCATGACGTCGAGCCTCAGCGGGTCGTGCGGCGCCACCCAGGGCGCCAGCAGGGCCAGGCCGATGAAGAACAGGACCAGCGCCAGCCCCACCGCCCCGAGCGGATCGCGCAGCAGCACGGCCAGGGCCGACCGCGAGCGGCCCGGGGGGGCGAGGAGGAGGTCAGGCGCGGAGGACATCGCGCACCCGCGGATCGAGCCGGGCGATCAGGAGGTCGGCCGCCGTCACGACGAGAAGGTAGAAGGCCGTCATGAACAGGACCGTGCCCATGACTACCGGGAAGTTGCGCCGCTCCACGGCGCTGGTGACAAGCGTCCCGATCCCCGGGCGCGAGAAGACGTATTCCACGAAGACCGCGCTGGAGAGGACCGATCCCAGGCCGACCGCCAGGATGGAGATCGTGGGAAGGATCGCGAGCCGCAGCGCGTACCGGGCGACGACCACCCGTTCGGGGAGGCCGAAGGCGCGCGCCGTCCGGATGTGGTTCTGCTCCATCACCTCGAGCATGGAGGCGCGGATCAGGCGCGCGACGTAGCCGACCCAGCCCACGCCCACCGCGAAGGCCGGCAGGACGAGGGCGCGGAGCTGGCTTGGCCAGTCCCCCTGCTCGCCCGCCCCGATGGCTGGGAACCACCCCAGCCAGACCGAGAACACGACCAGCGACCAGAGCGCCACCACGAAGGCCGGGACGGAGATGAGCCCCACGGACAGCACGCCGAGGAGCCGGTCCGCCCAGCTGCCGCGGCGCACCACGGCCAGCACGCCCAGCGCCGTCCCGAGGCCGACCGACCAGCCCAGCGCCACGAGGCCGAGGAGCAGCGTCCGCGGGAAGACCTCCAGGATCATGTCCAGCACCGGCCGCTCGGACCAGACGTCGAGGCCGAGGTCCCCGGTCGCGGCGTTGCGGAAGAAGTTCCAGAGCTGCACGTGCCAGGGCCGGTCGAGCCCCATCCGCTCCACCAGGAGGGCCTTGAGCTCGGGGGTGGCCCGGGGCCCGAGGGCGATGGAGGCGGGGTCGCCGGGGACGAGGAACACCATCGCGAACATCGCCGCCATCACCACCACGAGGATGAGTCCGGCCAGCAGGATGCGCTTGACGGCGTAGCTCAGCATCGGCGGGCAAGCCTCCCGCGCGGGCGTTCACACCATGTCACGGGGGATCCTCTCGTCCCAGGCGCGGCGGAACACCTCCTGCCCGTCCTCCCGGAGCACCACGTCCATGCGGACGCGGAAATGCGTCGCGTCGCAGGTGAGGTCGCCCCGGCTTTCATGGATCACCGTCGCGTCGGGCCGGGCGATCTCCACCTTGTAGAAGGTCTCGCAGCGGGCGGAGAGCGGGTCGCCGTCGGTGATCTCGTAGCGCGCCATCCCCTCGGTCCTGTGGGTCTGGCCGATGTCGGTCATCTCCTTGCAGGCGGTCCAGCGCGGGAAGTCCACCACCATCCGCCCCGAGAGGAGGTCTCGGGTCACGCGCCGGGGATGGGCGGACTCGACCGGATGCAGGACGAAGGGCGTGTCGGGCGCCTCTTCCGGTGGCCCGAAGGGCGGCAGGGCCTCGTCCTCGGGCCGGGGCGGCCGGACGGGAAGCTCCAGCGCCGAGCCGGCGCCGTCGATCGTGAGGGTGGCCAGCTCGGGCGAGGGCCAGGCGATCGGCCAGTACGTCGTGGACAGCGAGACGGCGATCCGGTGCCCCGCTGGGAAGGAATGGGCGATGTCGTCCATCTCCACGGTGGCCTCATGGCTGCGGCCGGGCTCCAGGGCACACGGGTGCTCGTGGCCGTCGCGATGAGAGAGGTTCAGGAGCCCGATCCCCACGCGGGTCGATCGGCCGTCCGGGGCCACGTCGTTGAGCCGTGCCGCCACGAGCGCCTGCGGTCGGTCCGACGCGAAGCGCAGATGCACGAGCGGCGCGCCCAGGATCTCCAGCCGCTCCGGCAGGGGCTCGGAGATCCAGACAAGGCTTCCGCCGTCGTCCTCGCGCTGGTCGGTGGCCCATTCGGCGTCCTCGCCGTAGCGCCCGACCTCCCCGGCCGCCAGACCGACCCAGAGCGGCGAGCAGACCCTGCGCTCCCCCGCGGCCGCGCCGTCCAGGCGGCCATCGGCGGCGAGCGCGAGACGCCGCCGCTCGATCCGCGGCGAGGGCCAGGAGTCCTCGGCCACCCAGCGTCCGGGCCGTTCGAGGTAGCAGGTCGAGGGCGGGACCGACTCCTGCATCCAGACCCGGTACATGGGCCCGTCCATCATGCCGGTGTCGCGGCCCTTCATCCAGTGGTCGCACCAGCGGACGACCTCCTGCAGCCAGCCGATGGCGGGTTTCACCGCCGGGTTCTGGGGATAGGAATGCGCCCAGGGGCCGATCAGCCCGAGGCGGGGGACGGAGAGGCCGGCCAGGAGGCGCGGCACGCTTTCCGAGTAGTTGTCGGCCCAGCCCGAGACGGCATAGACGGGGATCTGGATGCGGCCGAAGTCCTCGCAGACCGAGCCCTGCTTCCAGTAATCGTCCCGCCGCTGGTGTTCGAGCCAGGTCAGGATCCAGGGCCGGTTGGCCTCGCGCCGCTCGGCCCACATCCCGCGCCACCGCTCGCCCACGATGGCGGGGTCCGGCGGCAGGTCCTGGTGCGCGAACATCGTGGACGACCAGTCGAAGTTGTCCTTCGAAAGGCACCCGCCGACCCAGTGGATGTCCGTCGCGTAGCGATCGTCCGTGGAGCCCACGGTGACGACCGTCCTCAGCGCCGGCGGCTGCCGGGCCGCGATCTGCAGCCCGTTGAAGCCGCCCCAGGAGATCCCGATCATCGCCACCTGCCCGTCGCACCAGTCCTGCGCGGCGATCCAGGCGATGGCGTCGCAGCCGTCCTGCTGCTCCTGCTCGGTGTACTCGTCGGAGATGAGGCCCTCGCTGTCCCCGCAGCCCCGGATGTCGAGGCGGATCGCGGCGTAGCCATGCCCGGCCAGGTACATGTGGAGGCCCTGGTCCCGCGTCCGGGTCCCGTCGCGCTTGCGGTACGGGATGTATTCCAGGACCGCCGGCACCGGGCCGGCCTCCTCGGGCAGCCAGACCTTGGCGGCCAGCCGGGTCCCGTCCGGGAGGGGAACCCAGAGGTTCTCGATCACCCTGACCTTGTGCGGGAAGTCCGTCCGGACCTGCGTCATGAGTCGCCCTCTTGTTGGACGACGATACAACAGGATGGTCATCGCGCAATGGGTCAGTTGACCTAAAGGAAAAACGCGACTTATGATACAGTCGTACAACAGGGCAGGCCCATGCCTCGCAACCCCCGCTACGACGTGCTCTTCGAGCCGGTCCGCATCGGCCCCAAGGTCGCGCGCAACCGCTTCTTCCAGGTCCCGCATGCGAGCGGCATGACCAACGCCGCCCCGCATGTCCGGGCCGCCTTCCGGGCCATGAAGGCGGAAGGGGGCTGGGCCGTCGTCTCCACCGGGGCCTGCTCCGTGGACCCTTCCTCCGACGACAGTCCCTTCCCCTGCGCGACCCTCTGGGACGAGGCGGACGTCCGCTCCCACGCCGTCATGACCGAGGCCGTCCACGCCCACGGCGCGCTCGCGGCGGTGGAACTCTGGCACGGCGGCGCGGCGGCGGTGAACCGCACCACGCGCCGGACGCCCCTGTCGCCCTCCGGGGTGCCCTGGATGGCGACGCATGTCGGCTTCATGTCCTCGCAGCGGCCCAAGGTCATGGACGCGCAGGACATCCGCGACCTGATCCGGTGGCACGCCGAGGCCGCCGTCCGGGCCGAGCAGGCGGGCTTCGACATCCTCTACGTCTATGCCGGCATGGGCTACCTGCCTTACCAGTTCCTGCTGTCCGACTACAACAGGCGCACCGACGACTACGGCGGCTCCGTCCGCAACCGGGTGCGGCTGACCGCCCAGCTGATCGACGCGGTGCGCGAGGCCACCGGCGGCCGCTGCGCCGTGGCGCTCCGGATCTCGCTGCAGGAGCTGCGCTCCCGTCCCTCCGAGGTCGCCGCCTCCGAGGCGCACGAGGTCATCGGCGCGCTCCGGGACGCCCCCGACCTCTTCGACGTCAAGATGGACTACTCGGCCACCGACTGCTCGCCCTCGCGCTTCACGCCCGAGGGCAGCCACGAGCCGGTGGTCGACTTCGTCAGGACGCTCACCGACAAGCCGGTCGTGGGCGTCGGCCGCTTCACCTCGCCCGACGCCATGGTCGGCATGGTCCGTCGCGGCGTGCTCGACTTCGTGGGGGGCGCCCGCCCCTCCATCGCGGACCCCTTCCTGCCCCGCAAGATCGAGGAAGGGCGCGAGGACGAGATCCGCGAATGCATCGGCTGCAACCTCTGCATCTCCTCCTGGCACGACGGCGTCTGGGTCCGCTGCACCCAGAACCCCACGGCCGGCGAGGAGTGGCGGCGCGGCTGGCATCCGGAGATCGTGCGGCGGGATGCCTCGGGCCCCGTCCTCGTGGTGGGCGGGGGCCCGGCCGGGCTGGAAGCCGCGCTGACCCTGGCCCGGCGCGGCCATGACGTGGCCCTCGCGGAGCGGGCGCGGGAGTTCGGGGGCCGCCTCCGCTTCGAGAGCCGGCTTCCGGGCCTCGCCGCCTGGCACCGGGTGGTGGACTACCGGCTGGGGCAGCTGCGACGGATGCCGAACGTCTCCCTCTACCCGGACAGCAAGGCGACGGCCGAGATGGTGCGCGACTTCGGCGCCGACCATGTCGTCGTCGCGACCGGCGCGCGATGGCTCCCGGACCTCTGCGGCGCGAACGAGTTGCCGATGCCGGCCCTCGACGCGCCGCGCGTCTTCACCCCCGATGACCTGGCGGCGGGGGTCGAGATCGAGGGGCCGGTCGCCGTCTTCGATTTCGACAACTACTACATGGGGACCGCGGTGGCGGAGGCGCTCGCCGCCCAGGGCAAGGCCGTCACCTACGTCACCACCGCCGGCGCCGCCTCGGCCTGGAGCTTCATGACCAACGAGCAGCCGCACATCCACCAGGCCCTGGCGCGGCGCGGCATCGCCCTGCGCACCCTGGAGATCGTCACCGGCTTCGACGGGGCCGTCCTGCGCCTCGCCCAGATCTTCTCGGGGGCGCCGGCCGTCATCCCCGCCCGCTCGCTCGTCGTGGTGGGGACCCGCGCCGGGGGCAGCGTCCTCCACGAGGAGCTGGGGGCCGTCCTGCCGCGCGAGCGCCTGCACCTGACGGGCGACGCGCTGGCCCCCGGCGCCATCGTCCATGCGGTGTACCAGGCGCACCGGACCGCGCGAGAGATCGGGGCGGCGGACGCCGACCTCGTGGTCGGGCGCGACGCACCCTTTGCGCCCCGGGACTTCGGCCCGATCCGGCAGGCCGCGCAGTGACGACAGGGACCCCCCGCCGCGGCCGGGCGGGAGGGCGGGCGGCTCCGGGCCTCGCGCAGCCGCCGTTCCAGCAGGTCACGCGCCGCTACGCGCCCATCGAGATCCTCAGCGCCGACGAGGTGGAGGCCATCCACCGCGCGGCGCTCCGGGTGCTCTCGGAGATCGGGATGCGCATCCTGTCCCCCGAGGCGCGGGACTTCTACGTCGCCGCCGGGGCCGAGGCGCGGGGCGACATGGTCCGCTTCGACCCCGCGATGGTGGAGGAGCGGGTCCGGACGGCCCCGGCCCGCTTCACGCTGGAGGCCCGGAACCCCGCACGGTCCCTGCGCCTCGGCGGTGGCGACCTGATCTTCGCCTCGGTCGGCGGCCCGGCCTACGTGATGGACAACGACCGGGGCCGGCGCGACGGCACCTTCGCCGAGATGTGCGACTACCTCCGCCTCGTGCAGTCGCTCGACATCCTCCACCAGGAGGGGGGCGGCCCATTCGAACCCCTGGACCTCCCCGCCGCCACCCGGCACCTCGACATCTACCGCGCGCAGATCGGGCTCCTCGACAAGAGCTGGCAGACCCAGACGCTCGGCCGCGCCCGCACCCTCGACGGCATCGCCATGGCCGCGCTGATGCTGGGCACCACGCCCGAGGGCCTGCTGGACCGCCCCGTCCTCCTGGGGATCATCAACACCAACTCGCCCCTGCAACTCGACGTGCCCATGGCGGAGGGCCTGATCGAGCTCGCCCGGCACGGCCAGGTGAACGTCATCACGCCCTTCACGCTGGCGGGCGCGATGTGCCCCGTCACGCTGGCCGGGGCCCTCGTCCAGCAGCACGCCGAGGCGCTGGCCGGCATCCTGCTCACCCAGGTCGTGCGGCCCGGCGTGCCGGTCATGTACGGAGGCTTCACGTCGAACGTCGACATGCGCTCGGGGAGCCCGGCCTTCGGGACCCCGGAATACGCCAAGGCGGCCCAGGCCTCCGGGCAACTCGCCCGGCATAT